>Ga0316204_10000335_pt1 | contig 188666 bp, 170 predicted proteins | sample 6monrhotite_MG_2_FD_205661 | JGI IMG/M metagenome (GOLD analysis project Ga0316204, IMG submission 205661) | Microbial mat bacterial communities from mineral coupon in-situ incubated in ocean water Damariscotta River, Maine, United States -... | ecosystem: Environmental > Aquatic > Marine >... | reverse complement strand
CATCTTTGAGGCTCGTTACTTGAGGGGCTATATCATTCATATGACAATGTTAAAGCATCAAAATGATCAATCAACTCGATCCTTCAGGATCAAAAAATAAAATTTATTTAGGCTGAGTAGTTACCAAAAAGTTAATATATATTAACTTTTTTACTTGTTTACTATATATAGTTAATATATATTAACTTTTGTATCCATAATGGAAATTCAAAATGCATTGGTATGATGGTTCGTTACTCACAGTAAAACGCAAAGAAAAAGGCTGGACCCAGCAGCATATTTCAACCGAAACGGGTTTGAGCCGTAACCAAATTATTGCAATGGAAAAAGGACACTTCACAGGTGGCATAAAATATCTACGCAAGTATCTTGACCTTTTAGGGCTTAAGATTACCATTACTGAGGAGCAAAACGATTTACCGCAATTGGATGAGCTTTCCAGTTTATTTGAGGAAGATGAATAATGGCAGAGCTTCCTAATAAAATTAGTCATATTCAAGTACTAGCTTTTGGCAGAGGATCAGGCGAACTGACCCAGCCAGGCCATTTTTCTTATCAGTACACGAACCAAAATCCTATTTCTTTAACGATGAAGTACCAGCAAGTACCGTATAACCATGGCGCACTTCATCCTATATTTAGTCAAAACTTACCTGAAGGTTATGTTCGCCGTTATATCAGTGAAAAACTTAGACGTCACGCCAATATCAATGATATGTATCTACTTGCTCTGCAATTAGATAAAGGCATCGGGCATTTATCTTATAGCAGTGATATTGAAAAAACGGCTGTTGGTCAACTCTCGCTGAATGAAATACTCAATTGGCAAGGTAAAGAAAACCTTTTTCATCAATTATTAGATCGGTATTACCTAAATGGCTTGGTTTCAGGTGTGCAACCTAAAGTGCTAGTTAATGCTGTTAACGACACAGGTAAGCCGTCTATTGGGCGCAGTCTGTTACACCAAGAAGATTTTATCATCAAAACATATGATGATGAATTTCCGTTACTTACAGTGAATGAATATGTTTGTATGGAAGCGGCGAGAGCCTGTGGTTTAGCACCCAGTCAATGTTGGCTTTCTGATGATTTAAGAACCTTTATTACTGAACGATTTGATGAGGTAAATGGCAAACGCTTAGGTATTGAAGACTTTACCGTGCTAATGGGTAAGCAAGGCGATGAAAAGTATCAGTCTAGTTACGAAATGCTGATGAAGGCTACGTATATCTTTACTAAATCTGATATGCAGCTCAAGCGTATGTATCAATATATTGTGTTCAACTGCTTAATTGGAAACGGTGATGCACACCTTAAAAACTTTTCGGTGCAATATGAAGAAAGCAAAAAAGAGATCATTTTGACACCACCTTATGACATAACTCACACACCCATTTATGACACTATAGATAATAAAATGGCACTTAAACTCAATGGTGCGAAACTTTTCCCTGATAAAAAGCAATTGGCTAAACTAGGTAAAGTATACAATATAGATAAACCTGAACTTATTATTGAAGAGCTTGCTGATACGATTAGGGATTACATCGGTAACTCTTCAGAGATAAACATTATTAAAGGTCTGAAAAAATCAATATTAAGCTCAGTTCATGGTGGTACAAGTAATAAATACTCTACCAAAGCTTATATTCACGATAAGAAAAAGAAGTTTGAATAAGGGGCGAATTTATAGTAAATCATGAGGAATTAAAATCGTAGTTCATTTAAATTCAATTGACCTTCGCTCAGATTCGTAATTTATTCAGGCGTAAAAACACCGATTACTTGCTCATTGCTGCGCGTTTTCTTTTCTACATGTTCTTGCGGTTGTGTCATTTGTTCACCACAAGCAACACAAGTTACTTTTTCAACATTATTTTCTTTGGTTAATGCCATGGTGTCTATTGCTTTGCATATTGGACAAACAGCTCCGGCAATAAAACGTTTTTTAGTTTGCTTAGTCACTAAATTTCTCGTTATCTTAAATGTTTTTATACTATATATTACCATTTTACCTTGAATCTTTACCTAGAGAAAAGCGACAATAGCGGCAATTATTATTTTTATTTTTTTTATGAGGTTTTTCCTTTGATCATTGCTGAACAACTAAGTTTAGACCGAGGCTTTAAAAGCTTAATTAAATCATCAAGCTTTACCATAAACCCCGGACATAAAGTTGGTTTAGTTGGTGCAAATGGTTGTGGTAAATCGTCTTTGTTCGCTGCCATTTTGGGTGAATTATCGCCAGATGCCGGTAGTTTATCATTTCCTACTAACTGGCAAGTAGCCACAGTAAAACAAGAAACGCCGGCTTTAAGTAAAAGTGCAATCGATTATGTCATCGATGGTGACAAAGAGTTTCGCCAGCTTGAGCAAGATTTAGAAGAAGCAAGAATTAATGACGATGGACATTTAGAAGCAACCATATTAAACCACATTGAAGTTATTCATGGTTACAGTTTACCCGCGAGAGCTGGTGAATTATTGCATGGTTTAGGCTTTACCCAAGACCAACTTAGCAATGCTGTTAGCTCATTTTCAGGTGGTTGGCGAATGCGTTTAAACTTAGCCCAGGCACTAATCGCCCGTGCCGATTTATTATTACTGGATGAACCAACCAACCATTTAGATCTCGACGCGGTAATTTGGCTACAACGGTGGCTAAAACGTTTTACTGGAACACTGGTATTAATATCACACGATAGAGATTTTCTGGATGATGTTATTGGTGAGATCATTCACATAGAACACCAGATCGCAAAGTTTTATTCCGGCAATTACAGCGCATTTGAACGTCAACGTGCAGAGCACTTAGCGCAGCAATCTGCACAATATCAAAAGCAACAAAAAGAAGTTGCGCACTTAACGTCTTTTGTTGATCGTTTTCGCGCTAAAGCTAGTAAAGCTAAGCAAGCACAAAGCCGTTTAAAACGTTTACAAAAGCTTCCTGAATTAGCACCAGCCCATGTTGATAGTCAATTTAGTTTCTCATTTGAGCAGCCTGATCATCTACCATATCCGCTGTTATCACTTACTGAAGCTAATTGTGGTTATCAGCCAAATATCGAAATTTTAAAATCAGCTAATATGACTTTAGTACCCGGTAGCCGAATTGGTCTGTTAGGTCGAAATGGGGCGGGTAAATCAACCTTAATAAAATCACTAGAAGGTGAATTAGCTTTACTGTCTGGTGAACGTTATTGCGCACAAGAATTAAAGGTTGGTTATTTTTCACAACATCAATTAGAGCAACTCACACACGGACAAACCGCTTTAGATCATATTTTATTAGCGAAAAAGTCGATGACAGATTTAACTGCACGTAACTTCTTGGGCAGTTTTGGTTTTAGTGGTGATCAAGCCTTAGATAAAATAAATACTATGTCCGGTGGTGAAAAAGCGCGTTTAGTATTAGCTTTAATTGTACTAGAAAAACCGCAATTACTCCTACTTGATGAACCAACTAACCACCTCGATTTAGAAATGCGTCAAGCTTTAGTATTGGCACTGCAAGAATTTGAAGGTGCCTTAATACTTATTGCCCATGATCGTTATTTACTTGAATCTTGTGTTGATGAATTTTATTTGGTTGCCAACGGCAAAGTAAGCGACTTTAATGGGGATATCGACGATTATCAACAATGGTTAGCTGATGACAAAAAACAGCTTCATCAAGAAGCAAAAAGTGTATTAACAAATAACACTACCACCACGAAAAAAGATCTACGTAAAGAGCAAGCATTACTGCGCAAACAAACAACTCCTTTGCGTAAAAAAGCGCAAAAATTTGAACAACAAGTTCATCAATGGCAAACAGAATTAAGCGACGTAGAAGCCATTCTCAGTGAGAGTGAAATTTACCAAGCGGAGCATAAAGACAGACTGACTAAATTATTAAAACAACAAGCCATGTTAAAAAGCAATATTGAAGAAACGGAAATGCACTGGCTTGAAATAGAAGAAGAAATTGAAAGCATAATGAACAATGCAGATGTAGAATAAACTGCTACACTTAAAAATATCAGCTTCGTTAGTCATTATATTAAAGAAGAGAAATTGCCATGAAAAAACATTTACTTACAGTCCTTTTAGCCATTATTTCAGTTACTGGCTTTAACGTTTATGCCGACTCGTTTGATGATGCTATGTATCAACTTAATCGTGGCGAATTTAAGGCCGCAATTGAACTTCTGCAACCTTTAATTAAAGAAGGATATTCTCCTGCTCAATATGAAATGGCACTCATTTATCGGCATGGTGATGGCGTAGTAAAAAATGATACCAAAGCGTTTGAATTACTCACCTTAGCGGCCGAACAAAATTATCCCGATGCACAATTTGATTTAGCCGTTATGTATACTGATGGCATAGCGACTAAAAAAGATATTAAAAAGGCTTTTGCTTTAACACAAAAAGCAGCGAAAAAAGGACTTGCTAGTGCACAATTTAATCTTGGAGTTATGTACTACTTAGGAAATGGTGTCATTCAAAACGATTTATTAGCGTCAAGATGGTATCAAAAATCGGCAGATCAAAATTATGCCTTAGCTCAATTTAACCTTGCGTTAATGTATTATGATGGCAAAGGCGTCGCAAAAAGTAATGTTATGTCTTATGTATGGAATACTATTGCGGCACGAAATGGCTACAATAAAGCTTTAAGAAGCCTCACTATTGATGAACATAACCTCAACAGTGAAGAGCTTCAAATTGCACAGGAAAAAGCAGATACCATTCACAATAAAATTTTGCGACAAGTTAAATTAAAAGCCAAATTAGCAAATAAAAAAGCCTATTAATTTGATCTAAATCAGAGTTCATTATCTGTCTATTTCTTATACTATTTATAAGTTAAGCAAATAAGGAATTGTAATGAACTTTTTTGAAATGGTGTTCAATGATCCTGTTGTATTTTCCGCCATCGCCGGATTAATGATTTTATTAGGTATTGGCGCATATTATATTTACTATTTTATTAGCCATATTAAAAACGATGAATAATCACTAGCTGCTAATTTATTATATTAGTCATCTTCTTCCCCTTAAAAGAGAGTGTTTAACTCTCTTTTTTTATCCTTTAAATGGTATACTCACCAACCTCCCTTTTTTTAAAACGTAAATATAAATAATGCTCTATCAAAGTAACTTTAAGCCAGCTTGGTGGTTAGCAAATGCTCACTTACAAACCATCATGGCAAAATATTTACGTCGTAATGAAAAAATAGAGACCATCACAAAAATTCTTGAATTACCTGACAACGATTTTATCGAACTTGCTTGGACCGAACTGCCCGCTTCGAATAATACTCGTCCTATTGTTGTGCTAATGCATGGGCTTGCCGGCTCTAAAGATAGTCATTACGCCAAAGGTATGCTTCAAGCGATTAAAAATAAAGGTTGGATCGGAGTATTAATGCATTTTAGGGGGTGCGGTAAACAGCCTAACCGCCAAGCACGTTCTTACCATTCTGGTGATACTCATGATATTAAGTTTTTTAGTCAAGTTATAGCTCATCGTTACAAACAATGTAACTTTGCTTTAATTGGCTTTTCGTTAGGTGGTAATGTACTTACCCGATATTTGGCTGAGCATAAAGATAACCCTTATAAAAGTGCCATCAGTATTTGTGCGCCATTGCATTTGGCCAGTTGTAGCCAACGAATTAACCAAGGTTTTTCTAAAATTTACCAAAAATACTTAGTCGACATGCTCAAAGAAACCACAAAAATTAAAATTACCAATCAATTATTACCACAAATTTGTCCAAATAAACTCGCCAATATACGAACTATTTGGCAGTTTGATGATTACATTACGGCACCAATTAACGGTTTTGTTGATGCTGTAGATTATTACCAACAGGCCAGTGGTCGCGATGTTCTTTCTGAAATAGATAAGCCTTGTTTAATTATTCATGCCAGCGACGATCCTTTTTTATCACACAGCGATACTATCAATGTTAAAAACTTGCCTAAAAACATACGTTTTGAGGTAAGTAAACAAGGTGGTCACGTCGGCTTTATTCAGGGTAACAACCCCTTTAAACCGCAATATTGGCTGGAACAAAGAGCCATTAACTTTTTGGCTGATTTTTTATGATTGTTCCTATTAATGCCCTTTCAGAGGATGCACTCAACGGTGTTATAGAGTCTTTTATATTGCGTGAAGGTACCGATTACGGTGAAATTGAAATGAGCTTAAATGAAAAAATAGCACAAATTAAACAACAACTTATGCTAGGCACCTTAATATTAGTCTTTTCTGAATTACATCAAACGGTAAATATTATGCCTAAAGACCAATTTACTAATTGATGTAATTTTCCTGTTCTCAAATTATTTTACAAAGGTTAACGCAAAGCTTACTGGTACTGCTTTACTTATACTGGGCAAATGAGCCAATTCTTGCAATTTTTCAACGCCCGCGCCTAGTTTAAAGTTAGCGGCTTGAATAATAATTGGTTGCATACTTGAAACAATAAATTTTTGTTCATTAATTCTCGCAATTAATACCTCGGTACTGATTTCCTGCTTCACTCCATGCAAGCTAATTTCACCACTAATTTCCATAATGGCACTTTCGCCTAAACCAACATTTTGCAATGACTTAGTATTTATATTTGCATCAAATCTTGCTTGTGGAAATAAGTTAGTTTCAAATAAAAATTTTTGCATGCGTTGATCGCGTATTTCAACATGTGTATCTACACTGGTTAAATCAACAATCAAACTCACCTTCGCATTGTGTTTTAATTCTCCCGACAATTGAGTGAAGCGATGAACTTCTGCTACATCTGCTTTTTTTATGCTGATAAAACTTAAGCGTGATTGTGCGTTATCTAAGTGCCAACTGGCTAAAGACGGTAATGAAATAAGTAAACTCAGTAGTAATGTAACTAAGCGCATGGTTAGTTCCTTTTATTTATAGTTGTAGATATTTGGGTTTATTTTCAATTGTAAAGATAACGATTATTCAAACTCACGATCTGTTTTATGTGACTTGATCGCTTTTTTCCAAGGTAAATCTGAGCTGCCTAATGAGATAAAATCAGGATTCATTAAACTTTGCCGGCGATTATAACTCAATGGGTTAAACTCGCTATTAACAATACTGCCACCCGCTTGTTCTAAAATACAATGGCTTGCACCAGTATCCCACTCGCCGGTTGGACCAATTCGCAAGTAGCAATCCGCGCTTCCTTCAGCAATTAAACAATTTTTTAAAGAGCAACTCCCTAAAGAAACATATTCAAAATCAAACTCTTGTTCATTTAAATATTGTCCCATTAAAGCCAATTCTTGCCGTCGACTAACTGCCACCATTATTTTTCGCGGATCAGTATATGGGGAGACCTTTATTTGGCTTGATGAAAGTAAATTATCTTTAAATGCCCCTAACTTGTTTTGACCGTAATACGTTGTCTTATGGTCGGGTGCATGAATTACACCAATGCTCGGCCAACCGTTTTCAACTAAAGCTACATTAACGGCAAAATCACCACTACCTAAAATAAATTCACCGGTGCCATCGATAGGATCAAGTAACCAGTACCGCGACCAATTTTTTCGTTGATTAATATCTAACGCGCCCACTTCTTCAGAAATAACGGGGATATTTGGAGTTAACGTCTGCAATTGATCCATTAACACATCATTGGCTGCAATATCTGCACTGGTAACAGGGCTATTGTCAGATTTAAACTCAGCAGTGTAGTCTCCGCTGCGATAATGCTTCATTACCTCAATACCAGCTTTTTTTGCACTTTCAATAGCAATGGCAAGTAATTGTTCGTCTGTCATAATTTGGGCTCTAGTCAAAATTATTAATTACGGTGAACAACTTAAAAGTTATTCATTTAATCTTCCAAAAAATCTTTCAATAAATATAAAGCGGCAATACTACGTGCTTCGGTAAAATCACGTTGTGCTAACAGAGCTTTATAATTAGCTAACGACCAAGTAACTAATTCAAGCGGCTCTGGCTCATCACCCACCAATGTTTGAGGATATAAATTTTGTCCTACAAAAATACTCATGTTAGCATTAAAAAAAGCCGGTGCTATGCGTAATTGCTTCAACAAGGTTAAATTTTTGGCGCCATAACCTACTTCTTCTTTTAGTTCTCTGTTTGCGGCAGTTACAGCCTCTTCACCTTGGTCAATTAAACCTTTTGGAAAGCCTAATTCGTAGCTATGTGTGCCAGCACAATATTCTCGCACTAATAATAATGTATCGCTATCTAACATCGGTAATATCATCACTGCACCACGCCCTGAACCCAACATGCGTTCATATTCGCGTTGTTCACCATTACTGAAAGTAAGATCAATTTGTTCAATGGCAAATAACCGACTTTTCGCCACTTGCTGTCGAGCGGTTATTTCGGGTAATTGATTTTTGTTTGTCATGAGCTTTCCATATCGATACTAATTTTAAAGGATAAATAAAATTAGTTTGCTATAATGCGCTCCCCTATAATACTGCTTTTATCTGGAATAAATCTATGCTTGATTGGTCAAAAATTTCAACTGTTTTACTTGATATGGATGGAACCATTTTAGATTTGCATTTTGATACCTATTTTTGGCTTGAACACTTACCATCACGTTACAGTGAAATAACTGGAATGTCGTTAGAGCAAGCTAAACAAAAATTGGTTACACACTATCAAGATGTTACGGGGACTATCTCATGGTATTGTTTAGATTATTGGGCAGAACAAACAAAAATGCCAATTTTAACGTTAAAACGCGAAGTGCAGCACCTAATTAAATTACGAGCAGATGCCGATGAATTTTTAACAGCATTGCGTGAAAGTGGCCGTGAAATAATTTTAGTGACTAATGCTCACCCTGATGCTTTATCACTTAAAATTGAACGAACTAAACTCGATAAATATTTTGATGTGTTATATTCAACTCACGAATTTGGCGTAACCAAAGAATCACAACTACTTTGGCAACGCTTGCAAGAAAAACAGCCATTTGTTAATGAGAACACCTTATTTGTTGATGACAGCTTACCCATTTTACAATCTGCTCAACGTTTTGGCATAAAACATTTATTAGCCGTGGCTAATCCTGATAGTCAACAAGAACACAACGTTTTTACCGAATTTAACAGTGTTACCGATTTTAGAACATTAGTGGCTGATATAAGAAATAACCCGATTTAAGCTTATGCATATTGTAAAACTTAAAAGACAACATTAAAAACATCATAAAAAAACAAGTTAAAAGCCGATGCGATAACGACCTTTATTATCTGGCTTACCGATAAAAGGTAATAGTTCGTTAAGTTTTTTTGGAAATTTATTGCCCGGTGTTATGTAACCATTTCCAGAAATATTTCTTTGGTTTCGAATATACGTGGTAAAAGATAAACCAAGGTTGTTTTTAGGATCTACGTTTATTACTACAACACCCTTTTCACAACCAACCTTAGCTTTAATTGTACCTAATTCAACTGTTTGCTCAAATGCGTTTAAAGCCGCTTTGGGCCAGGTAATTAACCCCTTAGCAGTGGCACATAGAGGTTTTCCTAAAACATAAGAATCAAGAGCCAGTGAAGCCATGCCAAAAGCAGAAACATCAACAGGTAAAGTTAATTCTTTAGCAATATCATTGGCGGCTAAAGAGATATTTGCATTACTTATTTCAGGACTTTCAAGCGAACCGCTTAACGTTAAATTACCTCTTGGGCCATCAAGCGATTTACCGCCAAATTTAATAACTATACTTGGAGATAAAACGAATAAGGAAGCTAAACTCAAATTCGTGGTTACTTTGTTGATTTCTACATTACTTTGATTTTTTTTCTGTAACGTGACTTGTGTAATTTCAGCGTGCCAAATGGTTCCCGAAGCTTTAGTCAATGAAAGCCCTTTAGGTAACTCTAACCAAGACAAAGCAACATTAACCGGGAGCGTGGCAATAACAAAAACACTATAAAAAACTAAAAACAAGCCACCTGCGAGTAAGTACTTTTTCATTAACTTTTTCCTAATTGTAATCGTCTTACTTGCACTACACCAATATCTGCAGCACTCTTTATGTCTATCGCTTTGATTACTAGTCCTTCTTGTTCAACCAATTGGTCTAACCAAGCTAATAATTGCTCGAATGGCACTTCATCAACCCATATCTGTAAATCATCACCTTGCGGCTGCATTCGCGTTACCGTAAGGTTTTTCTGTTTTGCCGTGCGATTAACAATGCTAGTTAAGCTGCTACCTGAGCGCTTACCTGTTTTACTGACTTGTTGGTACTGTTGCGTTTTCGTTTGCACCCAAGTAAGTAATGCTTGGCGGCGCTCTAATTTTTTAGCTGATTTGATCAGGTTTGTGTTTAACGGCTGCCATAGCAGCGAGTAAAATAGAAATACCACAACAACAACCGACATTACCGCGACTAAACTTTGTTCGCGATTATTAAGTTGCTGCCATTTTTGTTTATAGGTTTCAATAACGTTTGCCATTTTCATTAACCCTTAATGCTAAATGAACCAGAAACTTGCTCACCCTGGTTATTTAAAGAACCTTGGTTGACGGTAAGTTTTGCTTTTTCTAGTTCATTTTTAAATTTTTCAAAATACTGATAACCACTCGCCGTAGCTTGTATACGAAACTCTTGACGTTTACTGTCAAATTTTATCGAGTCAGGTTTTAATTGCGGTACTATCACAAAAGCAGGACGTATTTTTTCAAACATAGATAAAAAACCAGCTTGATTAGTGCCTGCGCCAAATTCGGATAATTTTCTTTTTAACTGCGAGCGAACGGTAGAAACTTTAACGCGCTTACTTTGCGGAAACGTTTTTTTATAAATACTAACAATCTCGTTCTCAACCTTTGTTTGCTGAGCACTAAGCTGGCTAATTTTCGCCCCTTTTAAACCAATCGTAAATAACAATGCAACGGCTGCTAAGCTAGCCGCAGACAACCAAGTTACCGCTATGGGGGATTTACTTTGTTTAACTTGATATTCACTTTGCAGCAAATTGAATTTTTGTGTCGGTGTTTGTGCGGCTAATATTGCTAAAGGTAACTCTTCGGGCAGAGCATTCAAGCTAAAATGCTCTGATGTTAACGCCGAATAATGGTTAATAATTGGCAAAGTTTGATCTTCGTCACCCGTTTGTTTGCTTACATGATCGGCTAAACTTTTAGCCAATTGTGGCCAAATAGACAAATCGACGACCATGCCTTGCCAAGCGGACTGACGAATGAGTAATTGCTTTCCTAATTGAACAGCTGTCCAACCGTCATTACTTTCAGGTAAAGCTAGAAGATCAGGGATCATTACTTTGCAATTTATATTGGCATCGCTAAGCCACGCTTGCCACTGTTCAAGCTGTCGGCGCTCTACGGCGGCAACAAAACAATTAAAATCACTGGCAACATTTTTAAGGTTTGCATAAGCGAAAAATAACTGTTCAACATCTTGAGCTAATTCATCTTCAAGCATGTATGGTGCCGCCGCACGAATAGCGCGTTGTGAATTACCCGGCACAGTTAATTGTTTTAAGGCAACATCAGCTGAGCTAACAAAAGTAACAACTTGGCGGGTTTTAGCTTTTTCAGTTAATTGCGTTAAGTCTGCAGCAGAGTTTAATTCACCACTGGCAATAATTTCATTATTCTGTTCAGCCCACACTAGCCAGTGAATAACATTTTCAGCTTTGGTGCCCAAATGTATATATAAAATTTCTGTCATTATTGCTGGCCTATTTTTATCTTTTTAGTCATTAAATGGCACTTTTAAAATTTATTAAAAACAAGGTGATTATTTTCCAATGCGTCGACTGATAACTTCAATTTTCTTATTATCAATTACTTGAAGAATTGAATTTAAGGAAAAGAAACTGTCATTAAAACTCGCATTCGCTTTTAGTTTAAAGTATTCGCTATCAACAACAAACTGTTGTTTTTTATCTGCTGATATATTTGCTTTAGCAAGTTCAGGCGCCTTAAAAAAGTCTTCAACACTTTTAAATCCTTTTTCATCTCTTGCGGATAACACTTGTTCAGCATCTTCTTGCGGAATATTTAAAACCGCATGTAATAACAAAGCATGTTCTACCGAAATTGTATTGACGTTTAATTTATACAAATCAGAATTAGGAATAACACACACATATTCACGTAAGGCTTGAATAACAGGTACGGTAAAGTGCTCAACCACCCGTAACTCATCAACGCTGGCCAAATAATTATTAGCGGGTAAATAAGCAAATTTTTTCGCCGCATAGTCATTGTCTTCTGCCCCTCCAGCACTGGAGATAACACTATCTGTATCTAACCAATCGGTTAAAGCATCAGCCATATATTCGGCTTCAAATTGGCTAATTCCTTCGATATCTAAACTGGTAATTAATTCAATCAATGCAGTTTTTGCAGGAGCTGATTTTTTACCAGATGGTGATCTATTGTTTTGCTGATTGTTAGTCTGATTATTCGATTTGATATTCTTAACCTGACCATTATTCGATTGATTTTCTGAGCTAGCTTGATTATTACTCGTTGCACTGGCTCTTAAAGCATTTAAATTTAAACATGCTTGCAAATCGACTATTTCACCCGTTATGGTGCCGTTATCTACCGGAAAAGATGTTTCGCCCTGCGCCCAAGGTTGGCTCAAATTAGTGGTGTCGGGTTCATCTTTAAAAATATCTAATAGCACGCGCCGAGTAAAAGCTTCTGCGCCCATGGCATACCAATAAGCTTGTTGGTTTAAACCTATATTGGTTGTTCGCTGCATTTGTAAAAGTAACCGTCCACTCATTTGTGTTGCTAATATTGCCGCCAAAGCAACAATAAGCATTACGGTGATCAACGCTACGCCTCGTACTTTTTTATCTAGCATAGCGATCACCTATTAACCTGAGAATTTGACGGGTCGCCTGCCACTAAAAATTCACGCCGGATGTTACCAAAATCTTCGAGTTCTATTTCAACCGCAATTGCCATGGGAATAGATTCTTTCGCTAATTGGTTTTGCCATTTGCTACCGTCAAAATATTCAAATTCAAGTTTATTTACGTGAGTTAATAATGGTCTTACTTTCGGCTCTTGACCGACAACTGCATCAACAAAATTATAATGTAAACGTTCTAAATTTGTTTCAGTTAAGCGGTAAGCAACTGATTGCATATCCCCACGCGGCATAATTAAATTTGGATTGCGCCAACCAGCTCGCACAAAAGCAATGGATTGTGAATCAGAGCTAAAACTTTGTTGCTCAGTATGAATAAACCCTGCTAATGGTTTTTCACCATCAACACGAATACTGCGCCTTGATATTTGTAAAAAATCACGCTCCATAATTAAAAAAGCGCGTTGAATCTCATTAAGGCGCGTGATCTTTTTTTGCGAACCTTCTGAACTGGTTAAAACGGTATTAAAAATAGTAAAACTGGCGAGACTAATTAACGAAAATATAGCAATAGCAATTAACACTTCCAATAAAGTAAAACCCCGTTGAGTTTTTTTATAGAGAGAAGAAGCACCAGTAGTTTGGTGCAATTCTTTTGTTTTGCTCTTATTTAAGGCTTTATAATTAATTGGATTATTGAGATGGCTCATGGCTTACTCTTTGAGACATAAGTCATCATTAATGCTAAGGCGCTTTCATCTTTTTCATCAGCACGCACTTCCACTACGATAGCGCGCATATTTTTATCGGTTGTTTTAATCACTTTTTGCTGCCAAAACCACTCATGTCCAGCAATTTCACTCTTACCAGTTTTATTATTTTTGGGTGGCCATGATTGATCTAAAGAGGCTTCGACTAACTGGTTTGAAACGACCCATGACGCGATCATTTTCTGTTCTAGCTGGCTGAGCGTTCTTAAACTTGTGTCAGCACTACCAAGCAAAGCAACGCCAGCAATAGCGAAAATAGCCATCGCCAACATCACTTCAATTAAGGTGAATCCTTTAGATAAACGGGCAGTGCAGATTTCAATGTTATTCATCTATAGTATCCGAAAAACCAAGTGCCTCAACGGTCAGCGGCGTACTATATAAGCCAGTAACGCGATAAACTTTATTTACATCGTAATCAAGATCGTTCGCTATCTCTTCTTGAAATCTAAAGGTTAAGCTAAAGGCTGAAATATCACCTCCAGAAAACAGGTAAACTTGCGGTATGCGTTTTTTCCGATGGGCAGAGCCGCGCTGATCGCTATTTTCGCTCTGCTCTCTACTGTTATCTTTATCAGCATTTTCTGAACCGAGTTGATCTTCACTTTTCTTGCTATCACCTTTATCATCAAGCGAAAAATCATCTTCATTTGTTTGTTGCTCAATAAACGCAGCAGTGTCAAATAATAACGGCTCTTCTATCGGTAAGTCTTCCAATGACAATTTTATTTCTAACCCTTCAGGCAAGTTATGCAGCGCCAACATCTCTTGGTCGACAAGTTCTGACCAACGCACGCCGTCGTAACCTAAAAATTGATAGCTGTTATCGGTAAGTATTAAACCAATTTCAATATTGTTAAGTAAGCCATACTCCGCCGCCAGATCAAAAATGCTGGCAAAGCGCTCACTCTCAATTTTTAAACGCTCTTCAGGACGATTACTATTAAAGTTAAACTGTACTAACGACGCCATTATGCCCACTACTAGCACAACCATCATAATTTCTATGAGGGTAAATCCATTGCTGTTGTTTTTTTTATTGCTAGGTATTTTGAGCATAATAAAATTATAGGAATAAACTAACGGTTATTGATAGTCGCCTAAATTCCAGTTACCAATATCGTCTTCAGTACCCGCTTCACCATCTGGCCCCATTGAAAACACATCAAATTTTCCATGCTCACCAGGATTTAATAATTGATACTCGTTACCCCACGGATCTTGTGGTAAGCGCTTAATGTAACCATCTTCTTGAAAACGACGTGGCAATGGTTCAATGTCGGTTTGTGTAACTAACGCTTCAAGCCCTTGTTCAGTTGTGGGAAATTTAAAATTATCCATTTTATACATGGTTAATGAAGTTTCTAATGCTGTAATATCAGAGACTGCTTTTTGAACATTCGCTTTTTCTTGGCTACCTAATAAATTAGGTACAACCATACTGGCTAAAATACCTAAAATAACAATTACCACCATCACTTCTAGCAGGGTAAAACCTCGTTGTTTGTTGTTGATTTTGTTATTCATGTAACTAACCTCCTACTAAGGTGTTTAATTGTAAAATGGGTTGTAATATTGCCATTACGATAAATAAAACCACGCCTGCCATGCTTACCATTAAGGCAGGTTCAAAGGCTTTTATTGAAATATTCATTAACGCTTCGAATTCTCGATCTTGATTGTCGGCAGCTCTACCGAGCATGTGTTCAAGCTTGCCACTTTTTTCACCACTGGCGATCATGTGCAACATCATGGGTGGAAATAATTTAGTTTGCTCAAGCGCAACACGCAAGCTTGTGCCTTCACGTACTTTATCTGTGGCTTCTTTAACTTTTTGTTTAATATATAAATTATCAAGTACTTCACCCGCAATTTTCATACTTTCTAACAAAGGTACAGCGCTTGCGGATAAAATACTTAAAGTGCGGGCGAAACGTGCAGTGCTGATACCACGGGCAACTTTGCCAATGGCCGGCATAAATATAATTTTTTTATGATAGGCAAATTCGAAATTTGGTTTTTTTCTTAATTGACCAAAAATAAAAATAATCGCTACAATTAGCAGCACTAACACTAAGCCATAAGCCCTTAAAAAGTCACTGCTGGAAATCAAAAACTGGGTCGTTCCCGGTAAATTTGCGCCCATGTGTTCAAATTGGGCAACAATTTTCGGCACTACCATTGTTAAGAGTATTGCGATAACACCAACGGCAACAACGGTCATAATCACTGGGTAGACCATCGCCTGAGTTATTTGAGAACGCATTTGTTGACGTTGCTCAGTATAATCAGATAAACGATTGAGTACTTTATCTAAATGGCCTGATTTTTCGCCAGCAGCAACCATCGCACGATATAAATGATTAAATATATTGGGATATTCAGCCATACTTTCCGCTAGGCCGTAACCTTCGGTGACTTTAGAACGCACCGCCATGATCATGCTTTTTAAGGTGTTTTTTTCGCATTGTTCAGCTACCGCCATTAATGATTCTTCTAATGGTAGGCCTGATTCAACTAAGGTGGCGAGTTGTCTGGTGATCAGCGCGAGTTCAGTAGCAGAAACTTTTTTTCTGCCACCATTTACATTATTTGCGCTAGCCATTTTTGATTTTTTATTTAAGCAGGGGCTAACCGCGATGGGCATTAAGCCTTGTTCACGCAGTAAACCTCGCACATGTCTTGGTGTGTCGCCTTCAATCACACCCTTTTTTGTTTTGCCTTTTGCATCAACCGCTTGATAATCAAATGCTGCCATTAATCTTCTCTCGTTACCCGCAACACTTCTTCTAACGTGGTAATGCCTGCAAGAACTTTATCAAAACCATCTTGACGAATACTAGGGCTGCTTTTTCTTACATATTTTTCAATGGCTTGTTCACCTTTACCATTATGAATAAGCTCGCTCACTTTTTCATCAACAACAAGTAATTCATGAATACCAGTACGGCCTTTATAACCTTTAAAGTTACATTCAATACAACCAACGGCACGATAAATCTGTTGTGTATTGCTTTCAGTTAATGCTAATAGTTTTGCTTCTTCTGAAGTTGGAGCGTGACTTTCTCGGCAATGGGGGCATAACGTGCGTACTAATCGTTGTGCTAATACCCCTAACAAGCTTGAAGATAACAAAAACGCTTCTACCCCCATATCTTCCATTCGGGTAATGGCGCCAGCAGCGGTATTGGTATGTAATGTAGATAACACTAAATGCCCGGTTAAACTGGCTTGAACGGCTATTTCGGCCGTTTCTAAATCTCGAATTTCACCAATCATTACCACATCAGGATCTTGGCGTAGTATCGCCCGTAAACCTCGAGCAAAGGTCATATCCACTTTAGTATTTACTTGAGTTTGCCCGATGCCTTCAATAGCAAATTCAATTGGATCTTCAACCGTTAAAATATTACGTTCGTGACAATCAATTTGAGTAAGCCCGGCATACAAGGTGGTACTTTTGCCTGACCCCGTAGGACCCGTCACTAAAATAATGCCATGTGGAATTTCAATAAGATCTGCAAATTTGTCTCGATTTGCTTCCGTCATACCTAAATCTTTTAGATCTAGGCGCGCGGCATTTTTATCGAGTAAACGTAACACTACTCGCTCTCCATGACTTGACGGCATAGTTGAAACTCGCACATCCACTGCGCGCCCACCTATTTTTAAAGAGATACGACCATCTTGAGGAATGCGTTTTTCAGCAATATCAAGTTTTGCCATTACTTTAATACGAGAGACTAACAAAGAGGCTAATTTACGGTTGGGTTTTAAAACTTCTCGTAAAATACCATCGACACGAAAACGGATTTTTAAGGAATTCTCGAAAGTTTCAATATGAATATCCGATGCGCTTTCTTTAATAGCTTCGCTGAGCATCGCATTAATTAATTTAATAATCGGCGCATCATCTTCGTTTTCAAGTAAATCTTCAGTCTCGGTTATTTCATCAGCAAGCGAGTATAAATCTACCTCATTGCCAATGTTTTCCATTAATTGTTGTGCTTCTGAAGAGTCCCGTTGATAAGCAATGGTAAGTAACAACTCAAATTCGTCAGCAGAATGATATTCGATAGTGAATGGTGCTTTTACTATTCGACGAACTTCTAAAACAATTTCAGGATTAACGCTTTCGATGCAATGCAATACATACTGATCCTGATCCTGATCATTATTTAAATTATCAACAATATTAACCAGCACACTATGACGTTTTGCAAAACCAAACGGCAATATAAATTCATGCGCTAATTCACTATCTTGTACAGCGTATTCTTCAACCTTTATTGGACTTATCTGTTCTGCTGATAATTCAGTAGAAATTTGTTCAATACTATCGCTCATTATTATTTATCTTGCTCAGCTGAAATTGTTTTAAGTGTTTTTGCCTTTTTCACTTTTGATTGTTCTGACAGTTTTTTCTTATAATCACTAAAGCTTGGCGGTAACTGCAACGAATTATCCCATTCTTTTAATAAAGGAATTTTATTGTTGTCCATTAATGACAAACCAATTTCGCGTTGACGTTTTTCTTCTTGACGAATAGCGTGATATTTTTGTTCACTTAATTCATTCATCGCTTTTCCGTCACGAATAATGGTTGCTCTTAAAAACACCATTAAATTACGCTTACGCTTGGTATTACTGGTTGATCTAAATAGATGACCAATAATTGGCAAATCACCTAACAGTGGTACTTTTTGCACACTTTCTTGTACGTCTTCATCAATTAAACCCGCTAAAACAACAGTGCCGCCATCATCCGCCATTACCGTGGTTTTAATGTTACGTTTACTAATAGCAATATCAACACCGGTTGCACCACTTACTGATGAAACTTCTTGTTCAATCGTTAACTGAACTGCCGAGCCATCATTAATTTGTGGCGTTACTTTTAATTTAATACCCACTTCTTGACGATCAACCGTTTGAAATGGATTACTGTTATTATTTCCCGTTGCCGAACCAGTGATAATGGGGACTTCGGAGCCAACTAAAAACGACGCTTCAACATTATCAAGCGTAGTTATACTTGGGGTTGATAAAATATTAGAGTTAGTGTCGGTACTTACCGCTTGTAATATTGCACCCCAATCATTTTTCATCACACCATACATAATACCGTTCACAGCACCTAATGCACTGGCGATTAAACTATAATCACCGCGGGTTTCATTACCTGCTGCATTTTTTGTAATGTTACCGTTAACATCAGTTATTGTGCTTTCTGGAGTACCCGGTGTTGAACGAGCAGCTTCTAAACCAGCGGCAACGGTTGAAATAGACGCAGGACCGTTAGTAAATTGAGTAACCCCTCCATTTTTGTTAGCCCATTGCACGCCTAAACTCACACCGTCCGACTCAAATACTTCAACTATAATCGCTTCAATTAGCACTTGTGCTCTACGGATATCAAGTTGACGAATAACCGTTTCTAATGAACGTAACATTTCAGGTTTAGCTGTTATCACCAACGAATTGGTTGCTTCGTGTGCATCAATACTTACACTACGATTATTATTTTGGTTACGGTTTTTTGTTTTACTTGTGCTACTTTCAGCCGCTATTGACTTACTAACGCCTTGCAGTACTTTAACTAAATCTTCAGCTTTCGCATATTCTAAGTAGAATACTCGTGTATTACCGTTATTTTCTAGTTCATTATCTAAGCGTTTGATCAAACCAACGACGCGGTTTCTCGCTTGTGATTCACCACTCACAATAACGCTATTAGTACGCTCATCGGCAACAATTTTAGGTATTAAAAACGTTGGCGTACCAGACTTGCCATTGGTAGACTTATTCATGGCTTCAACAATTCGAACCATTTCAGACGCTGTGGCATATTTTAATTGAATTATCTGGACATCTTTATCGCCAGCTTTATCAACTCGTTCAATAATTTTTACTAATCTATTTACAACGACAGCCGTACCAGTAAGCATTATGACATTAGCAGGGTCGTAATTAGTAACATTTCCTCCACCCACTTGGTCTGAAAGCTGACGCAATAATGGTGTTAATTCTCGCACGGTTACATTTTTAACTTCTACGACACGAGTAACCATTTCATCACCAACACCGGGGTTTTCTTTGTTAACCAATGGAATTGATGATGTTTTTGCTTCTTTATTACGAATAACTTTAATAATGTTGTTATCCATTTTTACAGCAGCATAACCATATACTTCAAGTACATTTAGGAAAAACTGATAATACTGTTCTTCACTCAATAAATCATAACTACGGACATTGACTTTGCCGCGTACATTTGGATCAACAATAATCGTTTTTTTAAGGTTTTTACCAACAATATTAATAAATTCAGTAATTTCTGTATTTTTAAAATTAGGTGAATACTGTGTCGCCATTGCAGGCATGCTAGTTAAAGTTATCGCAACGGGTAATGCCACTGTGACAGAGAGCAAAGCTCTTTTTATCGCACTTTTTAATAGTACCGCGCTTAGGGTTTTACGCAAATTCGTCATAGAAGGGTTTCGCTTTAAATAATTATTCATTGTTGTACACGTAATTAATCCGTTATTTTTATTTATTAATACTGAACAGTATTTCCATGATCTCGCCGTGACGATCAACAGTTAATGAAACTTCAGTATCTTCTCTTAATGCTTTTAATGCTTGTGCTGCTTGTGCTGGCTGAGCTAATTCAAAACCATTCATTTGTATAGCAATATCGCCTGACTTAAGTCCAGATGCGTTAAAGAACACTTTATCTCTGCCGGGCATTAAACGATAGCCAATGGTTTTTCCGGCGACGCGTTTGGGCGATATTCTTAAATAGTCGGTTATCCTGCCAGGATTATTAGTTAAGTCTTTTTTCAACACAGCCATCTTTTCTGTTAAGACTTTATTTTTTCGTTGATCGACTTGATGTTTATCAATTTGTTTAGGTGAATCCATTCTCTTAGGCAATTTCAATTTTTTTGTCTGAATTTGATTCTCAGCCATTTTTTGATATTCAAAGCCATCTAGCATTAGCGTTTCTAATCGACCTGATTGTTTAATTAACACACGATCGTTAAATACTTGCTCTAACGTTGCACGAGTACCAATTATAATATCACCAATACCGTAAGTTTCTTGTTTCCCTGAATTTTCGATAATCGCCGCACCAATTTTGGCATGGTCGCTGGCTACAACGCCGCTTAACGTTAATTTTAATTGTGTTTCTGGTGCATCTTTAACTTCGACCACTTGTTCTTCAATTAGTTGATTATATTTACCAAATAAATTAAGCGCCTGTAAACTTTCTATATCAACTCGATGTGAAGATTTCGTTGTATCACTAACAAACACATTACTGGCGGTATTGTTAGATGCTTGTGGGGCGAAAAGCCAAGTTAATTGAGCACACAAATAAGCAAGATATGCGAGTAGTAACACAGTAATAGCTTGTGCAATTTTTTTTTGTGGAAGCTTGGCGAAAACTTCGAATAAAGGCGTTATTTGATCAAACAAGGGCATTTTATAATTATTTAGGTGCTGTTTAGTCTTTTTTTGTCTATTTACGCTAAACGATAATAAAACAAAATCAGAGTTTTAATGATAATAAGCCCTCGATAATACTTGACCTACAACAAAGCAACAAGTGATCAAGTAACATTTTTACTTTAATTTACATTTAAACGTTATTAACACATTAATAACATCGCAAGTCTTTATGCTTCAAGATGGAAAATTTAGCTGTGTTGTGTTAATTTGCGCTCATTAAAAGTGTTGTTTATTAAAGGAATGAAATGACTAAAGTTCCAATTGAAAATTCTTCAATACGTTTAGATAAATGGCTATGGGCAGCACGCTTTTATAAAACACGTGCAATTGCTAAGCAAATGATTGATGGTGGTAAAGTTTTTTACAATGGCCAACGTACTAAATCTGGCAAAGCGGTTGCTTTAGGCGATACGATAAAAGTAAGACAAGGTTTTGATGAAAAAGAAGTTAAAATTATTGCCTTAGCCGACAAGCGTCGAGATGCTTCTTTTGCGCAAACTTTGTTTGAGGAAACTGAAAATAGCGTCGCCTTAAGAGAAAGAAATTCCCTCGCGCGTAAACAAGGAATTTTATTAAGTCCCGCTAGTGATAAAAAACCAGATAAGAAACAACGTCGATTAATTAGACAACTTAAAGATAGAATTTAATATTATGACCAAAGTAAGCCAATTTGAAATTAAAGATCAATTACACCGCTATTTATTTGCACATAAGCATGCAAGAGGGGAACTGGTACAATTAAGCCAGTGTTATCAAACAATGATAACAAATCATGATTATCCTCAAGGTGTTAAACAATTATTGGGTGAGTTATTAAGCGCGACTAGTTTATTAACCGCCACGTTGAAAATTGACGGTGAAATTTCTGTGCAATTACAAGGTGATGGACCTGTTGGTTATATGGTAATTAATAGTAGTATGATCTCTGCCTCTGATGACAATAACCTCAATGCCCAGCAAGTTAGAGGTATTGCTAAATTAACCACTCATAGTGATGCTGTTGGCTTAAAAAACCTTATTGGCAAAGGAAATATGGTGATCACCATTCGCCCTAATAATGGTGAGGCTTATCAAGGAGTGGTATCTTTAGAGCATGACACTTTAGCTGAATGCTTAGCTCATTATTTTGAAGTGTCTGAACAAATTCCAACTAAAATTTGGCTATTTACAGATATTGAAAAGAATATTGTCGCTGGTAGCTTGTTACAATTATTACCTGATGGTGATGATAAAGAGCAACAATTACAAGATTTTAATCATTTAGCACAATTAACTAACACCCTAAATGCAAAAGAAATTTTTAGTTTACCTGCCAATGAAATGCTTTATCGTTTATATCATGAAGAAGACGTTAGTTTATATGAGCCTCAAACAATTACTTATCTATGTGGTTGCTCCGCCGACAAATGTTTAAATGCAATAGCGCAAATAGAGCCTAGCGAAATAAAATCTATTTTAGCTGAACAAGGTAAAATAAGTATGACTTGTGAATACTGCAAAACGACCTATGATTTTGATGAGCAAAAATTAGCGTCTTTCATTTCACCTATTGTGCATTAAATAATATGTAGATTACATTTATATTGGGCAATTTTTTTGCCCTTTAAATTGTTAAACCTACAAAATTTCAGTCTTTTGTTTAGGGGTATAATCAATTTCTAGTTCTACCACTTTTACTGAAGGTAGTTTTTTTATCCGTTTATATATTTCCAATAAATTTTGCTCAGCTTGAAAAGTAATTCTATACGTTGATAATGCAATTTTTTCGTTCCGACCAAGCTTTGCTATTTCGTTCGGTAAATCTTTTTTTTCAACCATAACAACTACAATCGAACCTTTTATCACCCCATCTTGATTTACATTAACATTATGTAAGGTCGCCCATTTAATAAACAATCCTGTTTTAGATAAAAATTGTTCATTATTAATTTCAAAAATTTGCTGGGTAGCAATCCTTTTATGAATCGTTGACAGTTTCTTTTTCAATTCTTGGTTTTGTGCAATTTTTTCGTTAATTGAACGCTTTTGTTGAGTTTCTTTTTGCACGCTTTTTTGAACTGTGAACGATGATTTTTGTGTTAACTGTTCTTTGGCATTGTTGGTGTTTTTCTCTTGCTGACAAGCAGTTAATACAAACGTTAGAGATCCCACTAAAAATATCATTTTGTACATATATTTGCCTTATCTATGTTTCCAAAATAAAAAGCCGATTGAAAAACAACCGGCTTTAAATAAGTTTACAAAGTTAACCTTTTAATTTAAAAGGAAGTTTACTTATTTTTATTACTACTTGCGACGACGTAACAACGCTAAAGGTAATAATAATAATGTTAATAAACCTGTTGAGCCACCACCGCTAGTAGTTTTACTCACTGTAGTAACTGGAGCAACTGTATTTACCGTAATATTTGCAGACTCTGTTACTGAACCAGTACCATCACTTACCGTAACTGCAAAAGTTAATGTTTCTTGAACCGCTATTTGAGGTGCAGTAATTGATAAATTAGCAGTATCGGCATTGGCCAAAGTTGCAGCTGTACCTGAGGTTTGAGCCCAACTGTACGTTAAGTTATCGTTACTGTTAGGATCCGTTGCACTTGCAGATAAACTTGCAGTTTCACCCTCAGAAACTGAAGTAGCACCAGTCACTGTCACTGTTGGTAAACGGTTATCACAAGCAAAAGTATCACCCGCAACTAAGTCAGAAAATACACTGGTTTGAATATTAGAAACATTCACATCATCAATAATCCAACCAAACGAATTAGTATTACTATCACTAACTGCACGGAAACGGAATTTTACTTGGTTACCATTTAAAGATTCACCAAAACTAACCGCTTCATAAGCAGCATCAAAACCAGTAAAGGCGGCTTTACCTGTAATTGATGTACCTGCACGATCATCAATAGAATTTAAGTAACCGTTTCCTAAATACTGCCCGCCCATTTCAGTAACATCTGCCCAGTCACCACCGTTAACGCTTACTTCAACAACACCACCATCCCAGGTTTCTTCAAAATCGTAGTATTGGAACCAATCGATGACGAAATCACCATTATAGCCAACTTCAAACGTACGAGTTTCATAAGCAACATCTGAAGAAAAGCTATTGTTGTTTATAAATAAATACTGTTCACCAAGATCAATTCCATTATTTAGAAAAAATCCTGTAAAACGGCTATCTAAAAAGCCAGTCCCTTTTGCCATGTCGCCACCAACCATTACATTTTCAGTGAAATCATGTAAAGTTGAAGCAGTTTCCATGTTATCTAATGATGAGTTTTTCACCGGCGCACGTTCTGAGAAGTCCATATTTACAGTAGTCTCAAAACTATATTCTGATGATTTAATCGCTCCATCTAAGTCTGGGAAAGTAACTTTGAATTCTAAGGTATCAGCAGTTGCCGCTTCATTTAATGTGAATTCGATTGCATTACTTTTAGTAGAACCAAATAATCCAACATCTCCAAACGTTACCATACCATCTTGAGCAAAAGTAACATCTTGACCACTGGTAACCTCAACTTTACCAACAACATTAGAAAGCATTTCGCTGCCGTTATTAGCAATAGTGAAGCTTACTGTACCGGCTTCACCTTTATCTAAAATATTATCATTAGAACAATATCCAGAAGTTAAACCTTCATAGTTAGTATCTAAAGTATGAGAGGTTACATTAAATGATGATAATTCAGTTTCGTATGACTCAACAACACCGATATGATCAGTAGAGAATCGACTTGGTGATTCAGCACCTAAGCCCATGCCACGACGAGCAAAAGCGTTTAAGATTACTTTATAATCTTCAGGGCTATTGGCGTAAGCTGCAGCTAAAATAGCATCACGAGCTTCAGTATAGGTAGGAGCAATTGGAGTCATTTTATAACCCGCAACAAGATAATCCTTCATTAAGCTTCGTGCTTCAGAAAATGAATGACGATCATCATTAATTAATGCAACAAATGAATCCCAAAGCATTGACGCCCAAATCTCTCCTGAATTATGTACTTCAGCCGATAATTCAATATATTGGAAAGTTAATGGATTAATATTCATATTGGTTGTATAAGGTACGCGGCGAATACCGTCAGTAAAACTTGCTACATAAGATGTTGCAGAATATGAAGTACCGAACAGTTCATTTCCAGCCATCATCGCATCATCCGCATCTGACAAAGCAAGTAATGCATGGAAATCACCCCAACCTTCACCCATAGATCGGCCTTGGTTATTGATTAAACCATTTGAGTTACCAACTAATCGGTTACTGATATAGTGACCCCATTCGTGAGCAACAATACCGTTATCCCATGAACTTCCTTTAAAAGCGCGCTCAGATTCATTGCTAAACATACTAACAACTACATCGTTAGCTGCCATGGCACTATACAATGTGACGCCTTCATCTTGTGAAATCATCATATTAGGAATAGTAATACCCGTTGTATCTCCGCCCATAGTGAAAGCAACATTACCATCTCGGTTGTTTGCAACAATTACCGCAACAGCACCTTCAGCTTGAGCATTTAATATTTTTTGAGAAAATGCACAGGCACCACGGTCAATAACCGCAATATTGCCGGCTAAATCAGCTCCATTTACTGCAGCTTCACAACCATCATTAATTGGATCTGTACCATCTTCAATACGTACTAACTTACCTGAGAACGCTTCAAAAGTATCAGGACCTAAACTTGACAATCTTGCTGATTGTAATAAGCCGATATCAGTATCAGACGTTACAGTTAAACCCCAATCAACACCGTTTGTTTTGGCTTTATCCCATAAATACATTTGCATACGTGGTGAATTACCATCTGCCGGGGTACTCATATTGGCGTTATTAAAACCAGAATTATCTTGAGCTTCTGCACGTAAGGAATCACCTTCATATCCGCCACGACCATAGTTATCAGCTTGTGCGTTACCTGATTCTTCATCAAAACCATGATCATAAAAGTCATCATGTAAAAAGTTAACCATTAAGAATAAATTAACAATTGATGCTTTACGATTATTTACAGAATATTCGCCTTCGCTATCATTATAGGCATAGTCAAAAGTATTCGCAGATGTTGTTTCAGCCGTATAGTCACCATTAGATAAACCATCTGGAGCAATTGCATCAATATATGCAGAGGCATTATTACCCACTGTTTCAGTAGCATTATCAGCTAACCATGCGTCATTTTTACTAAACGGACTATTCGTAATGCTAATCATTGGTGCAGCTAAATAAGGTGCATTCACATAGGCAGCAGGATCCGCATCAGCAGGTGCAGGAATTACATTACCATGTGGGCTATCCCACGGAGTTCCGTTTTCGTCTGCGTAAACTCTATAATTAAATTTCTCAGCATGACTTGTTAAATTGTTTTTGAATAAAATTTTATCTGATTGCGTATCAACAATATAACTATACAAAGAAGAGTCAACACTATCAGCCGTGCTCGTTTCAACTTCAACATAATACGCTGGAGTTAAATAACCCTTAACTTCAAAAAACACTTTTTTCGCTCGAGGGGTACCTACTAACTGTATTTCTCCTTGGTTATTAACAACGTTAAATTGTTGATATTTTCCTTTTTCGTGTGATGCTACCAATTGTAAATTTGATGTATTACCACCCATAGCAGCATAAGCAACTTTAATTGCTTTAGTCGCATCGCCAAAACCTAATGTTGCGCTTTTTAATTTTGATAAAATTGAATTTGCAGATTTGTTATCCGCAAAATATCCTGATGATGCAACCAAGTTATATTCAGGATCCATCATGATATTAAATTCACGATTGAATACTTCAATACCAGATACTTCTTGTTTATATTTAGCAACTTTTGCGCCACGACCTAAATCATGGATGGCGCTCAATACCGGAGTGATGTTTGATGCTTTACTAGAAGAAATTCCCTGTAATTTATTCAAATAAAAATCTGCAGCGTATGCTACTTGATATTTTGGTGAGATCGCTCCCATATCAGGCTTTGATTCATTTAAAGATGCCCATTGAAAAGTATTTAAACCAAGTTTCTTATCAAATTTGTTATGCATTCCACTTTTGGTTACTGCATGCTTAACACTTAAATTTTGTATTTTTGTAGACTTTACATTAAATGGGGTATCTATATTGATTGAAGTGCTAGCGACTGCACCTAAAGACATAGTAGTAATCGCCGCACCTACAAAAGTAGCTACAGCCGTTTTATTAAAGTTCATTTTTATGATTTCCCTTTGTATTTTTGCATTGTTTTAATTTCAATTAATCTGTTGTTAATACCTAACATTATTTCAAATTTTAGTTAAGTAACATGAGCGATGAATATCAGCACAGCGATAACAGCCTTCACCGCTTACATTTTTTTAACATTAAAGATACTTTATTTCAACCAAATGGACATAAAACACAACAAATAATGCCATATAAATAAATTTCATTTCATACCATTTCGTATTTAAAAATTTACATCTATTGTAATAAAATGTTGTTGAATACCATATTTAAACCTGACCATTCGACCAGCTTTTTATATAAAAAAAGTGTCCTAAAGCTAAATTTGAAAGTATTCATGAAAACTTTCACAAACACAAAAATATCGCTTGGGTTTTAACCACTATTTACGCTAAAATTGCAGCCCCTAACTTTAGGATATAAATTTTTACTTTCACACTTAGGAGTGTAACTACCATGGCCGCAATGGAAAACTCAATCGACTTATCTAACTATGGCATTAACGATGTTGAAGAGATTGTGTACAACCCATCTTACGAACTACTATTCGCTGAAGAAACCAAGGCTGGTCTCGAAGGTTATGATAAAGGTTATCTTACTGAACTCGGCGCGGTTTCAGTAGACACCGGTATTTTTACCGGCCGTTCTCCTAAAGATAAATATATAGTTCGCGATGATGTTTCCCGCGATACTGTGTGGTGGTCTGATCAAGGTAAAAATGATAACAACCCAATGACACCTGAAACTTGGGCTGATTTAAAAGGTCAAGTTGCTGATCAACTTTCACATAAACGATTATTTGTCATTGATACAATTTGTGGTGCCAACGAAGATACTCGCTTAAAAGTACGTTTTGTAACTGAAGTTGCATGGCAGGCTCATTTCGTAAAGAACATGTTTATTCGTCCTTCAGAAGAAGAACTAGCGACATTTGAACCTGATTTTGTGGTTTTAAATGGCGCTAAAACTACCAATAAAAATTGGCAAGAACATGGCTTAAACTCTGAAAATTTTGTTGCTTTCAATTTAACTGAAAAAATTCAGTTAATTGGTGGTACTTGGTATGGTGGAGAAATGAAGAAAGGCTTGTTCTCAATGATGAACTACTACCTTCCTTTACAAGGTATTGCTTCAATGCACTGTAGTGCCAACGTTGGTGCTGACGGCGACACGGCTATTTTCTTTGGCTTATCTGGTACGGGTAAAACTACGCTTTCAACTGATCCTAAGCGCCAATTAATTGGTGATGATGAACACGGTTGGGATGAAAATGGCGTTTTCAATTTTGAAGGCGGTTGTTACGCAAAAACTATCGATTTATGTAAAGAAAACGAACCTGATATTTATAATGCAATTCGTCGTGATGCGTTATTAGAAAACGTAACCGTAGCGGATGATGGTACTATTGATTTTGCGGACAAATCAAAAACCGAAAACACACGTGTTTCATATCCTATTTATCACATTGAGAATGTTGTTAAGCCCGTATCACGTGCCGGTCATGCAAAAAAGGTTATTTTCTTAACCGCTGATGCTTTCGGTGTATTACCTCCTGTTGCTAAATTAACACCAGCGCAAACACAATATTACTTCTTGTCTGGTTTTACTGCTAAGTTAGCGGGTACTGAGCGTGGAATTACTGAACCAACACCAACCTTTTCAAGTTGTTTTGGTGCAGCATTTTTAAGTTTACACCCAACCCAATATGCTGAAGTTTTGGAAAAACGTATGCAAGCATCAAACGCTGATGCTTATTTAGTAAATACAGGTTGGAATGGCACAGGTAAACGGATTTCAATTAAAGCAACACGCGCAATTATTGATGCGATTTTAGATGGTTCAATTGATAACGAAGAAACTACAATTGTGCCAATGTTTAACCTTGAAGTGCCGATGAATTTAGCGGGTGTTGAGGGCGATATTTTGGATCCACGAAATACCTATGAAGATGGTAACGAATGGGAAACTAAAGCGATTGATTTAGCCAAACGTTTTGTTAATAATTTTGATAAATTTACTGATACTGATAATGGTAAATCGTTAGTCAGTGCTGGCCCACAGTTATAAAATTAAGCTTATAGTTTAAGCAACTAAATAAAAACCGCGTTTATCGCGGTTTTTTATACATTTACATAGCCTATGATTTTATAGGTAAAGTAACTTTAGCTTGAAGGCCTCCTTCAATGCGATTAGTTAACCTCACTTTTCCTCCATGTAAATCTACTATTTTCTTGATAATTGCTAAACCTAAACCGCTACCTTCACCGCCTCTTGCTGTATCCCCTTGAGTAAATGGTTGAAACAGTCGTTCAATTTCATCTTCCGGAATACCAGCACCTTTATCATTGATCGAAAATCCAATTAATTTGCGCTTATGATCTACATTAATCTCTACCTCAATATCATCTTCGGTATATCTTAATGCATTTTGAATTAAATTGGCGATCACTCGTTTCATCGCAACAATATGTAATAAAATTAATGGGCACTCCGTTCCGTTAAAGATAATAGTGCGGCCAACCGTTTGCTCGGTATGTACCACTTCAGCGATTAATTCACTTAAATCACATAACTCCGCTTTATCACGCCCATCGTAGCGAATGTAATCAATAAATTGATCGATGATCGTATTCATATCATCAATATCACCTTCAATACCGTCTTTAAGGTAATCTTCATTGGCAGACATCATTTCAGCCGCTAAGCGAATGCGAGTTAACGGCGTTCGCAAATCATGTGAAATCCCAGCCATGAGTAAATTACGATCATTATCTAACTGTTTAACGCCTTTCGACATATGGTTAAATGCTTGAGTTACCGAAACTATTTCGCTGGTGCCTTCTTCAGCAAGTGGCTCTGGAAATTCACCTCGCCCCACTTGTTCTGCAGCATGTTGCAAGGCTTTCAATGGCCTATTTATTTGCCGCACGAACAGCCAACCACCAGCAACACTTAAGCTACCAATTATAATTAAAAAGAAAATTAACGGGGAAAAATTGGCATCTTCTAAACCGGTTAATGGTATTTTAACCCAAAGATTGGGGGCTTGAGGGGGGCGGATCCAGAATAAATATTCGTCACCCTGCGATATTCTAACTTCAGCAGGACCACCAAGTAGTTCAGACATTTGTTGAGATCTAAATGGATAAAATACCGCTTTATCTAACCCTTGTTGTAAAGCATATTTTTCACGATAAACACCTATTCCTGTTTGTTGATGAAATTCGCGTGCCATTAAAGGACTTAATTCAGCATCGTCAATATCAATAAATACAACTTTAACCTGCTTTGCCAGCAATTCATTAACTTGTTGTTGGCTCGGTTCAATTATATAGAGAATAAATGATACATACGAAACGACTTGGTTAATTAATAAAAGAAAACCAATCAATAAAACTGTTTGCCCAAACGCGCTGCGCGGTAATATTTTCATCAATTACTCGCTAGCGTTATTCAACACTGCCTTGACCATCAGGTATAAATACATAGCCTAAACCCCAAACCGTTTGTATATAACGAGGGTTAGCTGCGTCCACTTCTAGCATTCTACGAAGCCGAGAAACTTGTACATCAATGCTGCGCTCTAACGCTGAATAATCACGTCCGCGAGCTAGGTTCATTAATTTATCTCGAGATAAAGGTTCTCTAGGATGAGTTACTAACGATTTTAAAACCGCAAACTCCCCACTTGTTAAGGACATACTTTCATCACCTTTTTTCATCTCTCGCGTCGCTAAGTTGAGCTCAAAATCGCCAAAAGTAATCGATGTTTCTTCCATTGATGGCGCCCCCGGAGCTTCTTGAGTACGTCTGCGTAATACGGCTTTAATTCTTGCTAATAATTCTCTGGGATTAAAAGGTTTAGGCATATAATCATCAGCACCAAGTTCTAAACCGATTATGCGATCTACTTCATCCCCTTTTGCCGTTAGCATAACAATAGGAATGTTATTTTCTTTTTGACGTAGGCGACGGCAAATTGATAAGCCGTCTTCGCCTGGCAGCATTAAATCAAGCACTAGCATATGAAAGTTTTCCCGCTCTAATAAACGATCCATTTGCTCTGAGTTAGCTGCACTGCGAACTACATATCCTTGTTCAACTAAATAGCGTTCAAGCAATGCACGCAAACGCATATCGTCATCAACCACTAAAATCTTTTGCGTTTCTTGTGTCATAACATATCCTTAATATTTTTTATGGCTCAACTATAAGCCAAAAACCTCAAGAAATAAAAACAAACAGGTCGACAAACTCGTTAGTTTTGTTACAAATTATGACCTCTTTAATATAATTTTAATTCTATTTCTTGTCTAAATAGCGTTTTAAATGACAATTTAGTCTTAACACAAGACATATAATTACTAATAATTAATGATCCGAGGTTAAAGTAAAATATTTCAATTTTTACATTGGCTTGCTACAGTTATCTTATCCTTAAAAATCATTCATTAAATAAAGAGTGCTCTCCCTATGACTGATTTATCAAATACAAAAAACTCAGATTACCAACTCTCGAACGAGACTGTTGACAATACGCCCAAAGATGAGTTAACCGAGCAATTATTGGTATATTTAGCATTATGTAAACTTGGCGACAAAACAGCATTTGCTCAGCTATATCAATTAACTTCAGCTAAACTTAATGGCATCGCTTACCGGATCACAAAAAATATAGATACGGCCAATAAAGTATTAGAGCAAACTTTTATTTTAGTTTGGCAAAGCAGAGAAAAATTCAGTCAAAGTGAGCCATTTTCATGGTTAGTTTCAATTGTTCGTTATCTTGCGTATGAAAGTTTACGCAATGAGAGGCGCGTGAATAATAAAAATTCAAGTGAATTATTTGAAAGCAATATTGATGCTTTTTACAATGCTTTTGGTGAATATGATCCAATTAACAGCTCAAAAGATGCATTCAATGACTGTTTATCTAAATTAGAACAAAAACAAAGTAAAGCTATCTTGATGGCCTACTTATACGGTAATAGTTACGATGAAATTGCCAATTACTTTTCAATCCAAACAAGCACGGTAAAATCATGGATTCGACGAGGGTTTAAGAGATTAGAGCTATGTCTGAACAACTAACCCGATATCATAATAAAAAAATTATTGAGCATTTAGCGCATCAATACGTACTGGGTTTATTAACTACCCGGGTATGCGCGCGCATAGAAAAATTAATAATAACGAATCCTGAATTCGCGTTAAAAATTTGTTATTGGCAAAATCATTTCAGTAGCTTTGATAAACAAACGGTTGAATTACAACCCAAGATACAAACATGGCAAAACATTCAACAGGTTTGCGATCCACAAATAACCCACTCTTCAAAAGCGCATGAAGAAAAGAATAATAAGAGATTTAATTTTTATCCCACTGTGAGTGTGTTTTTTGCCATGTCTATTGCAGTATTGAGCTGTTTTCTTTTTTTTGACCAGAATGACATTTCAAAACTAAATTATGTCGCCGTGTTGACTGACAAAAATCAACAACCACAATTGGTTCTGAGAAATTTGGTAAAGTCGAAAACAATAACAATTAACATCATCAACATACCGCAACTATCTTCTGAACAAGATTTAGAACTATGGGCTATTTCTAACAATGCTCAAAAGGTACGTAGTTTAGGTATTATTCCGAGAAAAAAAAACATGTTCGATAAGGAGTTAACGAATTCACAATGGCTTTTAATAAAAGAATCTAATGCATTAATGATTACAGTAGAAAATTTAGGTGGTTCTGCTAATGGTATTCCAAATACTCCCATTTTATCTAGAGGGGTTGCTGCTCAGCTAACAAAATGATACTAAATTTACACTAGTTTATATTAATACGAAGTTTTTCATACAATCCATTAAAAATATGTAAAACTAAGCGCATGAAAATATGGATTTTACTATATAAAGCCCCGATAAGAGTAATACGTATAAAGCGTAGACGCTTTAGTGTGCGCTTAAAACAACAAATGTTGCGTTTAAAAACAGCGTTAAGCCAAGAAAAAGATGAAACTAAGGAAATGCTCAGCATTTATAAAAAATATACACAGGGTCAAGCAACTAAAGAAGACCTTAAAATGGCTAATCAGCAATTTGGTGATGTGGTTAAAGGCTTAGGTATTGGAGTATTTGCCGTACTTCCTTTTGCGCCGATCACTATTCCTGTCATGATTAAATTAGGCAAAATGGTTGGTGTTGATATTTTACCGAGCTCTTTTAATCAAAATAATAAAAAGTGATAAATAATTTTTACTATATTTCATTTTTTCTAATTAATTGAAATTGTTCTAATTTAAGATTTTGTTACATATTCATTCAAAATAGACTGGAAAATATTTAAATTCAGACTAAGCTAATAAATGTAAGCGTTTACATTTGTGTAAACAAGTATTTTAGAATTAACTAACCACAATTTTCAAAGGGAGTTGAGATTATGACACCACTACAAATGAGCGAACTTCGTAAACTGAGTAATTTGTTCAGAGAAGGTAAAGCTCAACCAGAAGATATTAGACAACTTTCTGAACTTTTGGCTGCCATTAATAGTAATGTTGAAGGGCTAGATGCCTTAAATTTAATTAACGACATCCAGCTTCATTCCAAACTTACCAGCCCAGTTTATTAATTTTTTAGTAAATCAATAAAATGTTGTGATTGTTCAATGGCGGTATTCATTTCATTAACTAAAGTTTCTACGTCTTTTTTAATGGAATTATATTCGCCTTGTAACGCGCCAATTGCTTGAGCATTTAAGTTATGTTTAAGATACAAACTATTATCTTTAAGCGCTGCTAGCACCGGAGCCATTTTACTTTCGGCTTTATTCATAACTTGAATAAGCTTGTGATAACGTCTCTGTGTTTGTTTTAATTTTAGCTCGCTTTGACGCCTTAATTTTTCACTCGAATATTGGGTAATTTCATCCGCCCATTCATCAAATAATGCTTGGGCAACATCTTCAATTTTCGTAATGCGTTTCGAAACCTCATCTGCTGATTTTTTACTGGCCTCGTATTGATCATTAATTAATTCATATTGTTCTTCTAAATCACCGCCATCAAACTTGATTAACTGTGAAAGCTGGTCGAGTGCTGATTTAAACTGCTGTTGTACTTCTTGCTGCGATTCTTTAGCATCGCCAACGCGTTCCAGCATTATATCGCGTTTATGCACTCCCACTTTTTCCATTGCAGAATAATAAGCAGACTGACATGCGCTTAAGCTTAATAACACAAACAATACAGTAAAAGTCCGAATTAATTTACTGATAACAACATTCATTTTAATCGCCACTCTTGTATTTTGCCGCATCAATAATGCACCATAAATAAACAATAGGAACCATTGCCCAGCCAATTAACACCCAAGTGAGTGCCCAAGACACAATCATACCTATAAAAAATAAAATGGCAGGAAGCACCCGCCCTTGTACTAATTGACCTAAACCTGGGATAAAAAAACTACAAATAGCAGCAAGTACATTACCGCCTGAACCTTGACTTGACATGATAAATCCTTATTTTCTTTGTTATGAAGTATAGTATTATACCTATAATACTATAACTGGCTGAAACTTAAGGAAAGTGAATTGTTAAAAATAATTACTAAAACGAACAATTTTTTTGAACACGCTTCAATAAAAAAAACAATTAGCTTTTTAAAATACCTATTTTCGCGCGTAAAACAAGAACAAGTGCCTGTGATATCAGGTTATTTATCCTATGTAACTTTAATGTCTTTAGTTCCTTTGATTGTAGTTATGCTATCAGTTATGACTGCTTTTCCACTGTTTGCTAATATTAGAGAAACCGTTGAAAGTTTTGTTTATGCTAATTTTGTCCCTACTGCAGGTGATATAGTTCAGGAACATTTAAGTGGTTTTGTTAATAATGCTTCTAAGATGTCTGCTGTTGCGATCTCAACTTTAATTCTCTTTGCCTTATTGCTGATTTCAGTTATCGATAAAACTTTAAATAAAATTTGGCGAGTATCAAAAAAACGTCGATTGGTTACTTCATTTTCGATGTATTGGATGATACTCACTTTAGGACCCATTTTAGTAGGTAGTAGCCTTGCTGTAACGTCTTATATCGTTTCAATCACATCAACTTCTATTGGCAATATTGAGTTATTTGGTATCACCGATATTCTGTTAAGAGCATTACCGTTATTTTCTTCAATCACTGCATTTTTAATTTTATATATGGTAGTACCCAATAAGATTGTTCCCTTTAAGTTTGCTCTATCTGGCGCGGTTGTAGCAGGGATTTTATTTGAACTCGCTAAAAAATCGTTCGCATTATATGTGACTCAATTACCTTCATATCAACTTATTTATGGTGCCTTAGCAACTATTCCTATTTTGTTTGTTTGGGTTTATATTTCGTGGTTTGTCGTGATATTAGGGGCAATATTTACTGTTTCACTAGAGGAATATCATTTACAAAATGAGAATACAAATATGGAGAAAGTATCTTAAATGAAAGCTTTAATACAGCGTGTTTCAAAAGCGAGTGTTTGTGTAAACAAACAAATAATTGGCGAAATTGAAGTTGGTATTTTAGTTTTATTAGCTATTGAACCTAATGACAATGAAGTAAAAGCGAAACGATTGGCTGAAAGGGTTTCAGGTTATCGAATATTTGAAGACGAACAAGGCAAAATGAACTTAAATGTAAAACAAGTTCAAGGCGATATTTTAGTGGTTTCTCAGTTTACTTTAGCCGCTGACACCACTAGAGGAATGCGGCCAAGTTTTACCTCGGCCGCAGAGCCAAAAATCAGTAATAAATTATATCTATTTTTTTGCCAGCAATTACGCCAACAAGGATTTCGTGTTCCTACCGGTGAGTTTGGCGCTGATATGCAGGTAAAATTAGTGAACGATGGTCCTGTTACTTTTATGTTGAAATGCTAAGCGCTTGCCAATAATTTAAACCGCGGTTTTGCATATATTCAGGTAAATAACTGAATTCGCTTTTTTGTAAAACACCATCGACAAAAAGGTTTTTCGGCACTAAATGAATCACTATATTTAAAAATCGTGGCACGCGAAAAATCACCATTTTATGTTCAGTAAATACCGGATGAAGTTGTTGAATTAAATAATTTAGCTCGGGTTCTGTCGGATCAGGTAAATTTAATGATAACCAAGTATCTTCGTTGATCGCTTTCGATAACAACTTAGATTTTAATAATTGCGCATTAGTTGCTTCATTATTATGTTGATATATGTCATACACGTACCAATCAGCCTTTCTTAAATTTTTATCAAATAACGCACTTTCAGCATCGTTATGAACTAAGTTAATAACATTACTCGTTGGATTAAAAAATTCCTTAAAACAGTCAATCACTTGCTCATTTTTTTCAACACTAGCGAGTTGCATATCGTTAGCAATATTTTTTAAAAATCGGCTAATATTGCCGCCACCCAAGCCAAATTCACACACTTTTTGAGGGCGAAAAAAAATTAAAGGCAACATTAAAATATATTGATGAGGTAAGATAAGCTTTGCGGGATTTCGCTTAAGCATTAAACTTTGAAAAACATCGTCGAACATCAACCAGCGATAATGATCATTTTCATAAATACTAATTGAGTCTGCGCTTTGGTTGAAATAAAGTAATCGACCCTGTTGGGTTATTTTAGATAGATTCATACCGGATAGTTTAGATGAAAATATACTGTAAAGCACCGCAATCACTTGAAGAATTTGAAAAATATTATCAATTACGTTGGCAAATATTACGTAAACCTTGGCAACAACCTCTAGGCAGTGAACAAGATGAGTTTGAAGAGCAGGCTTGCCATCGTATGATCTTAGATGAAAACAATAGTATTGTTGCCGTTGGACGCTTTCATCAAACAAGCCAAAACCAAGCACAAATTCGTTTTATGGCGGTGAATGAAAACAGCCAAGGATTAGGTATTGGCAAACAATTAATTCAAGACTTAGAACAAGCAGCAGCAATGCAAGGAATTAAGGAAATAACCTTAAATGCCAGAGAGCAAGCTCTTGAGTTTTATCAAAAACTGGGTTACCACAACATGGGCATTTCCCATCAACTTTATGGCCAGATAAACCATTACGCAATGAAAAAACATTTATTGCCTTTAGCATCTCACCAAGCGCAATTAGCACAGCAATTACAAACCATTTGGCATAATACTATTCCACTAAGCAAGGCGATGAATATTGAGCTCTGCTACTATGATCAAAAAAGGTTAATAACTTCATGTGATCAAGCTTTTAATAAAAACCTCCACCATACTATGTTTGCAGGTAGCATATATACCTTAGCAACCTTAACAGGCTGGGCTTGGGTTTATATGCAATTAGAACAGGCTGAATTAAATGAAAAAACAGACTTAGTACTTGCCGAAGGCAAAATTCGATATTTATCCCCCATAACTGGCTTTGCCCATGCAAAAACCCGAAGAGAGCTAACAACAGACGGTATTGAGAACTTAAAGATTGGTAAAAAAGCACGTTTTACTATCAAGGTAGAAGTGTGCAATGGCGATAATATCGCTGCCATTTTCGAAGGATTGTACGTTGCTATTCCTAAAAATAAATAGATTTTAAAATCAAGGAACCTCAACATGATAAAAATAATAATAACAACCATATTCCTTTTTAGTTTCAGCATCTTTACTCATGCGAATACAGACATTGATAAAACCTTAAACAGTTTTCATCAAGCCGCTTCAGAAGCTAATTTAAAGCAGTATTTTAGTTTATTAACTGATAATGCTGTGTTCTTGGGAACCGATGCCACTGAGCGATGGACAAAAAAAGAATTTAAAAATTTTGTCGCCCCCTACTTTAGCGAAGGTCACGGTTGGACTTATAAAACGAGAGAACGCCACATTACTGTAAATAAGGATAATAAAAGTGCGTTTTTTGATGAATTATTAGAAAACAAAAATTATGGCTTATGTCGAAGTAGTGGGCTGCTTTATAAAACCGCAGCTGGTTGGAAAATTGCGCAATACAATCTTTCTGTACCGTTACCCAACGAGATCGCAAAAACGATTGTGAAACAAATTAAACAACACTTGCAATCTAAAAATTCTCAAGCTAACTTAGCAGAGATTAAAGACAATAAACATGATAACTAATAATACACAATTACATGTTGGTATTATTGGCTGCGGCTGGCTAGGTAGTGCTTTAGCTAAAGAATTACAACGTCTGAATAATCAAGTTGTTGTTACTACCACAACCATTGAAAAACTCCCCAAATTAGCCGAGTTAGGATTTCAAAGTGAATTGCTCGGGCTTCCCGATAGTAGTTCAACGCTACATAAACTTAAGGTTTTTAAGCAACAACAATTAGTTATTTGCATCCCACCTCAATTAAAGCATGGCAGTGAAAACTATGTCGCAAATATTAAGGCACTAGTTAGTGCTGCTAATAAGGGAAATACTGAACAGCTAATTTTAATCAGTACAACTGCAGTTTATCGGGGGTTAAGCGGTAAAGTTAGTGAAGATTCACCGCTAGAAACAACCGATAAAAAAGTAAAAGCATTACTCTTGGCTGAACATGCTTTAAATAACTTTAAAGGTGAGAGCGCTATTATTAGGTTTGCGGGGTTAGTAGGAGAAAATCGTCATCCGGGTAATTTTTTAGCGGGGAAAACGCAAGTAATTAATGGCGATGCACCTGTAAATGTCATTCATCAACAAGATGCGGTTGGCATAATAATGCGTTTATTAACTTATATGAACGAAACTAGTCACCAACCAATACAAATAAAATATTCCCCTAAAAAAGCGATACAACAAGAAACAAGCATATTTAATGGTGTTAGTTGTACTCATCCTAGCCGAAAAAACTTTTATCAATTAGCCGCAAACGTTTTAAATTTGATGCCCCCACAGTTTGACGATTCAAAGGCTTTGCTTGAATCAAAAATCGTTTACACTAAAAAAATTCAGGATAAACTCAACTATCAATTTGTTTATCCTGATCTTTTAGCTTGGTTAACAGAAACTTAAATATTTCTTGTTATAACTAACTTTTCGCCATACCCAGCGAGTTTAACCATTGCTCATAATCAAGTAAATTAGCCGGTAAAATGACTTTAGTTTTCGCTTGACTTAGTCCTTCCATTTGCAATAAATATTGTTCTTTTAACTGCATTTCTATGGCTTGTTGACCACCGGGTTGAATGATAGCAGCGGCTACCTTAGCAATAGATTCGCCCGTTGCTCTAGCAATAGAGGTGATTTCTTCAGCTTTACCTTCTGCTGCGTTAATACGGCGCTGCATTTCACCTTCTGAAATGTTAACCATTTCTGCTTTAAGGCCTTCTGAACGGTTTATACGGCTTTGCTTATCACCTAAACTTTTCGCTAAAATGGCTCGACGTTCACGTTCAGCATTAACTTCCATTTCCATGGCATTTTTAACCGTTTCAGGCGGTGTGATATTTTTTATTTCGTATCGGTGAACTCTAATTCCCCATGTTTCACCTGCTTTATCAAGCACATCAACCACTTTGGCACTGATCAAATCACGCTCTTCAAAGGTTCTATCCAATTCAAGCGTACCTATAACAGAGCGTGTAGTTGTTTGCGCTAATTGCATAGCAGCAAAACGATAATTAGTAATGCCATAACTCGCTTTTACGGGGTCAACTACTTCTATATAAATAACGCCATCAACCTCAACGTTCACTTCATCTTTTGAAAAGCATTCTTGCGGTGGCACATCTATCGTTTCTTCTTTTAAGTCTTGCACATAAGCGACTCGGTCGAAAAAAGGAATGAGTGCATGAAAACCCGCGTCCAAAGTACAACGATACTTACCTAAACGCTCAACAACATAGGCTGATTTCGTGGGGACTAAACAGATAGCTTGAATGAATTTATAAGCCAAGATCAAAAAGATCACCGCCCATACAACTAATACAAATAAATCGACTTTTTCAATATTGTTTAACATAATTATTTACCTCCTTGTGTCATACTCGCGGTATTAGTAACTTGTTCCATGCCATTGAAAAAACCGTCAAGTTTGGCAACTTCACTTGGCAATACTGAAACATCGGCTGTTGCCAAAATCTTTCCAGTTTGTTTAATAAATTCATTTAACAAGCGAACTTTTATTGCTTTATCACCACCTGGACTCGATGAAGCTTTCGCAATCATATTAATGCCTTGTGCCGTTGCATCAGCCAAAATATCAATTTCTTTAGCTCGACCATGGGCTTCATTAATTTGCTTTTGTTTAGCACCTTCAGAAATATTAATTGCTTCTGTACGTTCACCTTCAGATAAATTAATGGTCGATTCTCGCTCAGCTTCAGCAAGGGTAATTTCTGCTCGTTTTTGCCGCTCTGCTTCCATCTGCTTTTCAAGGGTATGAATAACATTTATCGATGGTGTAATATTTCGTACTTCGTAGCGCAACACTTTAATTCCCCATGGATCAGATGCTTTATCAATTTCTCTAACGATGGTTTCGTTAAGTTGATCACGCTCAGAAAACGTTTGACCTAATTTCAATTTACCTATTTCGCTACGCATAGTTGTTTGCGCTAAATTAATACTCGCTCGACGATAATCTTCAATACCGTAACTCGCTTTAGCGCCATCCATCACCTGAATGTACACTAAACCATCAACATCGATTTGAGTGTTATCTCGTGAAATACAGCTTTGCGCTGGTATATCTAACACCTGTTCACGTGTTTCATGTCGGTAGGCCACTCGATCGAAAAAGGGGATCAAAAAATGAATACCTGGTTTCATAACAGCGCGGAACTTACCTAACCGTTCGACCACACAAACTTCCCGCATTTCCACCACTAAAATTAGCTTAACCAATAAAAATAGGCAGGCTAAAAATATAAACGTAAATATCGCTAACATAAACTTTACTCCTTGAATTTTATATTTATTATTAAATTTTTTCGACGACTAAAGAGATATTATCTTTACAAATAATTTTAGCGTGACTACCTGCGGTAATTTCACTGCCATCTCCAAGTGCCGTCCATGTTGTTCCTTGAAATTCTACTCGGCCTTTTTGCGTTCCAGGACCTATATTGTCAATAACTAAAACATCTTTACCAAAAATATCTAGTTCTTCGTCGGTATTATCAATAGATTGATCACCACCAAAGAACTTATTTGTAAAAAAATTAAGGAAAAACAATAAGAAAGTTGCAACAATAAACCAAACGGTTAACACCATTACCCAAGTGTCTAATATTGCAAATTTAATCCCTAATGCAACAATAAGTGACGCGATCCCCAGATTAACTAATATACCTCCAGGAATAATGATTTCGGCTAAAGATAAAACCACAGCAACAACAATCCATGTTTCAACCATTAATAAATAGTTCATTAGTTCTCTCCTTATAATTAATATGGATTATTAAAAAATATTAATGAAGTGTTAACTAATTTAGAACGTGTGACATAATATGTCAAGCAAATAAACTTATTTTTAAGGGGAAATTATTTTGCGCGATTAAAAACTACACCCAGCACTTTAATGTCAGCTTCTTTTAAACGTTGGATTGTTTTACTTAAAACCGAAATTTCAGTGACTTCCATATCACATACGACAATAACACTATCCACAAGTCGTGAAAGTATTAACGCATCACTGATTGTTTTTATTGGTGGTGCTTCAAAAATAAGACGGTCAAAACGTAATCGTAATTTTTCAATAAAATCAACGAAACGTTGGGTTGAAATCATTGCCAATGGATCTTTAGGAATATGTCCGCTCGGCAACACGGTTAAGCGATTAATATTTTCATGATGCAAACATTCACCAAATTTTATATCTTTGGTGAAATAATCGGTAATGCCTGGTTGGTTATCACTCAGTTGAAAAGCTTTAGCGATGGACGGTCTACTTAAATCAATATCAGCTAATAATACCTTTTCCATGTTACTACATGATTCGGCTAAATTAATCACTAAAGAGGCTTTCCCTTCGCCGGGGTTCGCGGAAGTGACAGCAACAATTTTATTTTCATTTTGGCTTTGACCAATTAAAATCGAGGTTCTTAGCGACCTTATAGCCTCTGAAAATTCATAGCTTGTTTCTCCAATGGAAGAACGCAATGGTAAGGTCGAGCGACTCATAAAAGCACGTTTAATCTTTGGTAGGGATATCAACACCGGAATTTTCATTTGTCGTAAGGTTTGGCGATAAGTTGTTTCTTTATCGTTTTTAAAATGTAAAATTAGCCAGAAGACAATACTAAAAAGTCCTGAAACAATACTTACCATCAGCATGATTAAGGTAATATTAGGTTTAGCTGGAAATTTAGGCACCGCAGCAAAATCTACCACTGCAAACTCTTTAGACATGCCAATACCTTGCAACATATCGGTTTCTCTTAATCGATTACTAAATAATTCAGATACTTTTTGCATCGCTTCAAGATTTCGTGTCAATTTAGCGAGTTGATATTCTTGTTTACCTAATTCGTTTAGGTTATTTTTTATTTTTGAAATTTTATTATTTAATTCAGTTTGGCGTGCTTTATGACGCTTTATGCTCTGTTTAAGACCATCCGATAATTGAAGAATAAGATCTGATAATTCTTTTTTCAAATTTACTAAAGTGGACTTTGCTGCAATATAGCGGTGATGTTTACTTTTATATCGCTTAGATATTTCAGACAAAACTTTACTTTGTAATAAAATTTGATTTTGTACACTTTTCAATAAACTATTTTGCATTACCCACGGTATTTGCAATAACATTTTTTCATTATGACTTACTTTTTTTATTTGCTCTATTGATGCTGTTTCTTCTGACATTAATTTATCATTAATTAATTGCTCTTTAATTAATGAAGTTAATTCATTTTTTGCCATTTCAATTTGAATATGCACATCAACAATGCCATATTTATCTTGATAAGATTGAAGTTTCACTTCTGAATTTGTTAAACGTGTAGTTATATCTTCTAGTTGAGAGTTCAAGCGAATAGAACTTTCACGTACTTTCTTCTGTTGTAAATTAGCGTGGAAACGAAAAAACGCCGGGCCAATACTATTGACTATTTTGGTTGCCAACTCAGCACTGTACGATGCAAAACTTAACCGTAACATATCAGTATTTCTTACTTTACTTAACGTCAGTTTTTTTCCAAATTCATCGATTGCGTAACTAATTAAATCACTATTTTTTGAAGATTTTGGTTGGAATTCTTTTTCATCTTGTAAGGCAAGATCAGTAATAATAAGCGTGATAAATTGACGTGAACGAATAAATTCAATGTAAGTATCCATTTCACTGTCTTTACCACCAGCAGTTAAGGCAGCAAAACTCGGCATTTGTGAACTCGCCGCGTTGTCACTTAATAATAATGTACTTGAAGCCACATATACTTTAGGTAGTTGTAATACAAAAAATCCCGCGGACAGTATAATAAAAGAGGTCAGTAGAACAATTCTAAACTTGTATTGCCAAACAAAACTGAGTAGATCACCCAAATCAAAAGAACTTTCAGGTAGTTGACTTGATTCTTCGACATTACTCATGATTAAAACACACTTTCTTCAATGGTAATTATGTCACCAGGTAATACTTTTGTGCTTTTTTTAACTTTTGTTTTATTTCTTTTGCTGCCTCTTAAAATATACCATTTGTCTTTCGAAGCGCGATCTTTAAAACCACCGGCAATTGCCACTGCTTGATCAACCGTTAAACCAAAAACAAAATCGTAAGCTCCTGCAGATTTAACCGCCCCTTTAATGAAAAAAGGTCGAAAAGAGTCAATAGTAACGGCAACACTGGGGTGGACTAAGTAACCATCTTTAAAAGCTACTTCTAGTTCATCACTCAACTGTTTACTCGTTTTATTAATGACATTAATATCGCCAATTAACGGAATTCTAACTCTGCCTGATTGCCCAACTTTAGTATGCACAGTGAGGTCTGGCTCGTTATAAACCACAATCGAAATACTATCTCCCGCACCAATAACAAATTGTTCTTCGCTTGCGTTAGCAAATAAAGAGACAATAATACTAAGCAAAAATAGCAGTTTAGTTAAAATTTGTAATGCCAACTTAAGCCGACCTCATTTTGCTGATAATCGATAATATTAGTGCTTTCTTTTGCACTGCGATAACCAATATAAAATTGTACGTTGTTATACTTTCTAAACTGGTAACGGGTAAATAATTTAACGAATTTTTCATCAAAAGTACGCTTTCCTAGAGCTTCCTTATAATCAGTTTGTGAACTAACACCATTAAATCCATAATGCCATAGAGAATTATAAAAATAATCTGTCTGTAGTTGCCATTGCTGTTTAACTGAATCGGTCGAAATTTCACTTTCACCCGCAATCGATGATTGTGTTGACGATAGTTGAACTTTAAAGTCATCTCTAGGGCTATATTGATAACTAAATTGCCACGTTAGTCCTGAGGTTTTATCCGCTACATCCGGAGTACGCTGATATTTACCGATAAGAGCGGTGATCTTTGAGCTGCCACTTGGCTGCCAATTCATACCTGCCATTATTCGTTGCATGGTACTGTCATCACGCGTTATCGCATCATAATCATCCTGTTGATGTTCAATCAACAAAATGAAATCTGTTGCACTAGATAATTTGAATTTAATATTCGCTATTAGTGCTTGCTGTGTAAAAGAAAATAATGATGAATAGTTATTAATATTTGCATAATTAGTATCAGTTTGGCTATATGTTAATGAGATACTTCGACTACTCGTTTCACCGCCATAAGTAATTCCTACTAGTGCATTAGTTTGAGTTTGTTGGTCTGCAGATATTATATTTTTACGAAGTTTTGAAATTCCAGTTCCCAGTAGTTGATCTTTTTTGGAATAATTAATAGCTGTATCAACATACCATTCTTTTTGTAAATATAATCTCGCTAATACACCTAAGTCAGTAGATAAAAAAGATTTATTGTTTGTTAGGCTATCTGAATCTAACTTTGCTTTTTGATAATCAGCGGAATAATTTACTTGTAATGTTAGCGCATTTTTAATCGTAACCAATTTCCCTTGAGCAGACAGACCAAGCAAACTAGCACGGTGACTTGTATCAAGTGTAGGGTTAAAGTTATCTGTTGTGTATCCAGTAAGGTTGGACTCAAAAGGTGAAGCATCTTTATCAATAACAACATCGGTAGCATGTAAAACTTTAACAAAAAGTAATGTAATGGCGAATAATACAACTCGGATCATAGAATACCTATATCAACTAAATTAACGTCAAAAAAACACCACTATCCAAGCAATTATTACGCCAAATAAGTATAAAGGGTGGTATTACTAATACTTTTTACTCATTTGCTTGAAGATGGTTTTCCATCTTCAAGCAAACTAAGGTGTTAAGCATGGTTGGCAGGAGTATAAGCTAAGGGAGCAGAAATCAATATCTGTTTGGCCTTGTTTTCATCTCGCATGACTAATGCATAATTTAACTGACTTAATAATTTCACTATCTCGTTAAAAGGTAATTTAAATTCTGAGGCTCCCATGATCAGCGGGTGTGCAGTGTCAGTATCAGCATCGTCAATTAATAGTTCTTCATATAATTTTTCACCGGGTCGTAAACCTGAAAAATTAAGCTTAATATCACCTTTAGGGTTTTCTTCAGTGGCAACCGTATACCCCAGTAAGTGCGCCATTTTTGTTGCTAAATCAACAATTTTAACCGGTTCGCCCATATCTAATACAAAAACTTCGCCGTGCATTCCCATAGAACCAGCCTGAATAACTAATTGAGCAGCTTCAGGAATCGTCATAAAATATCGAATAATGTCGGGGTGGGTCACGGTAATTGGTCCACCAGCTTCAATTTGCTTAGTAAATAAGGGGACTACAGAACCCGACGACCCCAATACATTACCAAAACGGACTATCGAAAATTCTGTCTTTTCACAAAGCTGGGCAATACCTTGCACATAAAGCTCAGCAAAACGTTTAGTGGCTCCCATTACATTTGTAGGTCGGACCGCTTTATCGGTTGAAATCAAAACAAATTTTTCAACATGATATTCTGCTGCCGCTAATGCGACATTAGCTGTACCAAAAATATTATTGCGAATACCCATAGTAATATTACATTCAACCATTGGTACATGTTTATATGCCGCTGCATGATAAATTGTTTGAATGCCATACTTAGAAAGCGTTTCTCGAAGAACCTCTGAATCTTGTACTGTGGCTAATACAGCAAAAATCGTAATCTCTGGAAATTTAGATCTTAGTTCATATTCAATTTGATAAAGATTAAATTCCGACATTTCATATAACACTAAACTTTTAGGTTGGTGCTTAATAATTTGTCGGCACAATTCACTACCAATAGAACCGCCAGCGCCAGTAACCATCACATGCTTATTTACAATATTAGGAAGTAACAATTCATTTATTGGTGGAACTGATTCTCTTCCTAACAGATCTTCAATTCGGATTTCTCGCAATTCATTAACTTTGCGCTCACCCGACATTAATTCTTTCAAATTAGGAACCGTCAATAATTCTAGTGCATGAGGCTCAAGTTCTTTAATCAATTCTTTGCGACGTGAGATTGAGGTATTAGGAACCGCAATTAGCATTTTTTTGACATCATATTTTTTAGTTAACATCGCTATTTGATCACGCGATCTAACCTCTAAACCCAATACTTTTTTACCGCGATATTTTTTCTTATCATCAATAAACGCTACAGGGAATAAATCGGAATTATGCTTTAAGGTTAACGCCAGCATCCTACCTGTATCAGCAGCACCAAATATCAAACACTTTTCACGTTGTTTATAACCTTGGCTTTTTACGACAAAATAAAGTGTAAACCTAGGCCCGCCAATCATTAATGTTGCTATAATCCAATAGATAAAAGGTACGCTATTCGGTAAAAAGGCGTGTAAAGGAAATTGCATGACAAACATGAATGCTGAAGAGGCGGTTATACCTATTAGTAAAGCCATCAGAGCTTTACCACTTAAATAACGGATAATATGCCGATAATGACCAAGCATAACTAACAAACCTAAAGTGAACACTAGGGTCGTTATTAGTAAATATAATTCATTAATTGTTAAATGTTCATCAGCAAAACCAAGGCGGATCCAATAACTACCGCTTAACGCGATGATAATGGCGAAAAAATCCCAAAAGAATTCAATCAGTAGTTTACCGTTTGCAGATATGTTAAAAAGTCGACTTAACATCATCATAATGATGCTTCCGTCATTACTTCCTTTAATACTGCCGAAGTTAAATCAATCTCAGCTTGTTTAAGCGTTGGGTGTACTAAAAACATTAAACTAGTTTCTGCCAACTCATGAGCATTGACTAAACGTGTTTGTGGTCGAAATCCTGTATTATCAAACGCTTTTTCTAAATAGACTTCTGAACAAGAACCTGAAAAACAAGGTACATTTTTTTCATTAATCGCGGCCATTATACGATCACGATCCCAACCTTTTTTTAATTTTTCTGGTTCAATAAAAACATAACACTTATAAAAAGCATGTTCTATATCATCAGGCACAACAGGAACACGCAAGCTGTCAAATTGATTAGCTGAAGAGAATATTTGTTTAGAATAATTAGCGCGAAGTTGTCGCCACCCAGGCATTTTTTTCAGTTGCAAGCGGCCTATTGTTGCTTGTATTTCAGTCATTCGCCAATTGGTGCCGAATGTTTCATGTAACCAGCGAAAACCTGGCGGATGAGATTTTTCATAAATAGCTGACCACGATTTACCATGATCTTTAAACGACCACATTTTTTCCCAATAATGTTTATTGTTCGTGGTAACCATGCCGCCCTCACCTGCGGTCGTCATTATTTTATCTTGGCAAAAAGACCACGCTGAAATATCGCCGAAACTGCCAACAGAACGCCCTTTATATTTAGCGCCGTGGGCTTGAGCACAATCCTCAACAATAAAAAGAGCAAACTCGTCAGCCAATTGCTGCATATCGTCCATTTCACAAGGCCAACCAGCTAAATGAACACAAAGGATCGCTTTTGTTTTATTCGATATTTTTCCACGGACAGTATCCATAGAAATATTTTGTGTATCTTTATCTACATCAGCAAAAACAGGGATTAACCCCGCTAAAACAATTGAAGACACAGAGGCGAGAAAGGTGCGAGATGTTACAATAACTTCTGACCCTTTAGGAATTTCAAGCGCTTGCCATGCAAGATCTAAAGCGACAGAACCATTGGCTACCGCAATAGCATGTTTACTATCAGAAAATTTTGCAAATTCTTGTTCAAACTGGCGGCCTTCCTGACCTGTCCAATAATTTACTTTATTAGAATCAAGTACCGCGAGTACTGCATTTTTTTCGGCTTCATCAAAAGAAGGCCAAGGCGAAAATGGACCATTTAACATTTTAGGATCTCTTATTATTATTTAATCCGTTAAGTATATTTAGTTCCGTAAATCTATTTTAATATTTACTTTCTTTTATTCTATTTTCTTTCTTAGCTTTATCGCTTTTGCAGGGCACCCGACGGCCAAAGTATTATCTGATATATTAGTAACAACGGCTGAACCTGCACCAATGACACTATTTTTACCTATTGTTATTCCCTGAATAATACTACACCCAATCCCAACAAAACTTAATTTATCTACTTTTACTGTACCGGCTATGTTGTTACCGGGGGCGATATGAACAAATTCTTCAATTACACAATCATGGTCAATACTTGCTGCTGTATTTACAATACATCCTATCCCAATTTGGGTAAACGGATTTATCGTCGCATTTGCACAAATAAGGCTACCTTGATCTACCGATGCGTGCTTGCTTATAACCGCTTTGGGGTGAATTATCGTCGCTACGTTAATATTACTATCCATTAACGTTGTTAACCATTTTTTTCGAGTTAAATTTTCTCCGATGGCAACAAAAAAATCAACATTTTCTTGATTATACTTAATAAAGTTTTGTGGTTGATCAATAACCTGCCAAACACCACAAACCTTAAGCTCTGGAGCTCTTCCATCAAGATAAAATATTTCATCATAACAAGCCATTTCTTCTGCGCTGTCGGCCACTACTTTTCCGTGTCCTCCCGCACCAATAATAATCAGTGTTTTCTTAGTACTCATTAACCTTGCTCATTATTATTCTTTGCCGATATATTTCCGGTAAATTTGCTCATTGTCATTTGCCCTTGCTGATTAATATCTTCACGTTTAAATACTTTAAATACAGTAAGGAATAAAATTTTTACATCTAAAAGTAAACTCTGATTTTCAACATACCACACGTCTAAAGCGAATTTTTCTTGCCACGATAAGGCATTGCGGCCATTAACTTGTGCCCATCCGGTAATACCAGGGCGAAGATTATGTCGCTTTTGTTGTTCGCTATTATATAACGGTAAATATTCCATTAATAACGGACGAGGACCAACCAAGCTCATGTTACCAATTAATACGTTTAATAAGCCTGGCAGTTCATCTAAGCTGGTTGAGCGAAGTAAACGGCCGAATGCAGGTAAACGCTGTTCATCGGGTAAAAGTTCCCCTTTTTCATCACACTCGCTAGTCATCGATCGAAATTTCAGCATGTTAAAAGGTTTACCATGCAAACCGGGGCGTTGCTGAGTAAAAAATATCGGAGAGCCTAGTTTTAGCCTGATTAAAATGGCTAATAGTACTAATGGTATAAATAACACCAACAAGCCGAAAAATGAGGCGATAATATCTAGTGTTCTTTTAAGCATCATATTTCTCACTAATGTTGTCATCGTTATTCTTATTAAATAACGCTTTACCTTCTAACTTCAACACGTTTTTATAAAATTCATGCACTTGCACTGCATTATCTTGCACATTCATTACTTGTTTGACTTTTGCCGAAGCCGCTATGACTTGCTTTTTACGCTGCTCAGGATCAGCAATGGCAGCCATAATTTTACTTGCTAGTGATTGTGGTTCTTTCGCTTTAGCCATATAGCCTGTTTTACCATCTTCCACCAGATCGGGAAAGCCACCAACATCACTTGTTAATGTTGCAACATTTGCATACATAGACTCAACTGCACCACCAACATTTTCTGAATGAGATGGATGCACCGCCAAATCAAATTGAGGGTAAAGCGCTGCAACATCTTTTCGTGTACCTAAAAATACACAATTATCGCCAAGACGCTCAGCGGCATAGTTTTTCACCGCTTCGAAATAATATTCCGTATCGCCCCAAGCCCCACCAACAAGTACACACTTAACATTAGGATATCGCTTACGCACAATCACTAACGCATCAATTAAATCTTCATGCCCTTTCAAGCCGCGCTTTTGACCTAAATATGATTTTGGCGCGTAAAAGTATGCCACCATTCCGACTAAAAAATCATCTTCTGACATATTTAGTGATCGTTTGAGTTCAGTAGATTTTACATCATTAAAAGCAAAATCACTTTCATTTACACCATAGTAAGCTAACCCCACTCGCTTACTACTGATCCCACATTGTTGATATTTTTTTTGAGTCCATAAACATGATGCAAGCCAGTAATCTTTTTTGCCAGCGCTTAATAAATCAAGTTGACGAAAAAAGGTATGCTCTAAATGCAAAGGCCCGGGCACATGGAATATTTTTATCACATCAAGTTTAATTAAAGCGATGCGCATTAGTAATGTGGTTGCGACAAAATGACTATGCACTAAATCGGGTTTAAGTTGCTTGACCAAAGCACGCAAACGTTTTGCACGAGCGATATTAAGCCAAGGTTTTCCTAAACTTAAAGAAGGATCAAACAAATGAACGTGCACGCCCGCTTGTTGATATTTTTCAACCATAGGGCCCGGAGGTAACGCCAAGTGCACTTCAACACCAAGCTTTACAAGTTCGGTTGTTTGTCTAAGTGCCCAACTAGCGCCAACGGAGGTTTTAAGTAAATGTAGTACTTTCATAATTTATTATTTTGCGCCCTTAACATTGCTAGTTATCTAGCAATGCTTGATACATTTGTTTACGCCGTTCTGCCAAGACACTATTTTCGTATGCTAATGCTTTGCTATAGTTTGTTTGTGATATTGCTAACAATTGAGCTTCATCCATCTTATAAAGTCCGGTTAGTTTTTGCATTAATTGTTCAATATTATCGCGCTCAATAATTTGCTCACTTGCAAGTAACTCGGGTACTCCACCAACATTAGTGGCAATGCACACCAATGAACGCGCCATTGCTTCAATAACAACACGCGGTAAACCTTCTTGACGCGAGCAAAGTACAAAAACGTCAGCATTGTCTAATTGCGCTGATATTTGCTCACGTTCACTTAAATTGCCGATAAAATTAACCTGTTGATCAATGCCTAGTGATTTAGCGAGTGTTTTCATTTCGTCTAACAATCCACCGCCACCAACCCAGTTTAATTGAAATTGATACTCTTTTTTCCTCATTTCAGCCAACGTAGCCAGCATAAAATCACAACCTTTATAGGGTTGAGCAAGATTACCTATACAAAGTATTTTTAGTGTTTTAACTTCATCTTTCGCTGTAATATTATAGTTTTCACGCTGTTTATAATCATTTTTTTGCAACTGAATGGATGAATAATGAGTATGAAATGCCTCTTTTGCTGGTGGGTAGCGTTTCTGCAAACTTGTTTCTGTAACATAAGCAATAGAACAAGCATTTTGGCATTGCTTTCGTAACATTTTAATAAATGCGCTACGAATTAATGGGCGAAGAAAGCTTCTACTGGCGTTGCTTGAAAAAGTATCCGCAGGATCGCCCACAACTTCAGCTGCATACTTTTGCCCACGTTTCATTGCAACTAGTTGATATAAAAGCGATAGCACCCCTGGTATCCTAAAAACAACATTAGTTGCCTTATCTCGTTGTTTAAATAAAGCGTTAATTAAAGCGGGAAAAGTACGAACAAAGCCAGCAAGACCTACATAAAAAGGCAAAGGTGAAAAACTTACATTTTCACCATCAACACGATGCCAATTTTTTTGTGGTGTTGCCACATGTTGCACACGCGCTACAATATTAACACGTGAAAACACGGTTAAATAACGTTGCCAAAAGTCATACGGAAACGAATTTTCAGTCCAGTAATCACCTTTTTCACAACAATAAAAACGTTGTTCAATAATAACTTCAACTTGGTTTTGATTTTTCAAAATAGAGCCGTCCTCTTTGTGAGGTAAACAGTAAAACAAAAAATATAATGCAGCAGTAAATAAAAGACTTAAATATAATCAAAGACTCTCCACGGATTGCATAGATAAAATAAAACAAAATAAAATAAGTCATCAATGTCCCAAACGGCTTATCTTTTAAATAACCTTTAAATGCCGCCGCAATTAAAATTGAGATTAAAGCAAAAACAAATGGAACACCCGGTACACCAAAATTGAGTAGCACTTCACCTTCTAACGAAAAACCATAAGCGCCATCATTAGCTGCTGAAGAATAATTACTGCTAAACCAAATAGATAAAGGCATTGAAAACTTTAATGCCCCTAGTGTTAACATATTAAAAAAACTCGAAAGGTAACTTAAACCCCACCATTTATCTAAACCATGCTCAAGCCAAGATATAATATTTGAGGTTACCATTAGGTTGCTGCCTTGATTTAAGAAAGAGCCTAAACCGCTATCGCCAAATTCGGTAGAGCGCCCTGCAGACATTAACGTAAATGCTCCGCCTCCCACCATAACCAATAAAAACAATTTCCACATGGCTATATTTTTATCTTTATAAAACCAAAAATATAATGGCACGGCGATCAAGGCAAAATCTCGTTCTCCCATATAAAAACAATAAGAAAAATACATTAAAACCGCAACGGTAAATTTATGTTTGGTTTTGGGAATCATTGTTTTATATGGCGACACTGTAAGATAACAAAATAAAAACAATGGCCATAACGTTAAAATAACATAATGACCAATACCAATTAATTGAATGCGCTGTACTTTATCAAGAGGTGCAAAACCAATACGCAAAAAAGCGACACTAAAGACTAAAGCAACCGGAATAGCCATTAACAACATGGTGGTTTGCTGAATTAATTTGGGTGATTTAATGACAATATCGAATTTAGTATCTAACGAACTTAAAAAATTAGAGGGTGTAACACTTAGCGCAAAAATCCCTAAAAAGAACACTAACGAAGATTGAAATAATTCATCTGTTTTTATGCCACTATAAATTGGGATTTCCAACATATAGGCAATATAAGGACCGAAACAAAAATAAAAATAACAAAAGGTATAAATAACTAACGGGCTAATACGGCCTTTAAATAACTTAAATTCCCAAGCACCACGGATCATTAACACGGCAACGGATGCATATAAAAAGATATGCTCATTAATCATGAGTTATCACTATATTTAAACAAAACTAAGGTGCCGACACATTGTAAGGCACAGCCTAAATTATACGCCCACAACAATAAGGATACTCCTGCATACTGTAGCGCCAATGTACAAGCAATATAGGTAAAGATTAAGTTGGCACTGGTTAATAAAAGTAAGATTTTATGCTGACCACTAAGCATTAAAAAATAATTTACCAAAGAAAAAGCAATTGGCCCCCAAGCCAACCATAATATCTGTTGATAAAGCTCACTATAAGCTAAATCAGCTTGCTGAACATTATTATGTGCAGCCCAAAAAATTTCAGCTATAACAGGAAAATGAGCTACTTGGATAGATAAATAAATGATCACCGCAATGGCGACTAACTTAAAAATTTCCCCCTTAAACTTTTCTCTTTGCTGCTGAATTATTTTTTTGATTATGGGCAACTTGGCTTGTATAAAAACATTAATTAGCACTACAGCCCCCATAATAAGAAATGAACTTATGGAGTAAATAGCCAGTAATTCTTTTTCAGCTGCCGAACCGATAACATAACGAGGAATATTAAATTGTAATGAAAAAATAAGTGCCGTAATACCGAGTGGCATTGAAGTTTTTATAACTCCAAACAGCTGGGTAAAACTGCCTCGTCTATTGTTTTCTGGTGTTTTTAACCAAACTAAAATTACAAAACATAGCGCGCAAATAACAAAAAGTAAGGCGATGTCAGCAATAAATACAGCTAATACTATTAAAAAGGCAATGATCAGCCATTTACTGAAACTTAATAACCATAGATTTTTTAATTGATTTTTATGTACTGCAATACTAATGGGAATATCAAACAATAATTCCGTTATTTTAAATAGAAATAAGCTACTAAAAAGCAACACTGCACCAAAATAGCTACTAAACGATAATACAATGACAATACCGAATATCATTAACAATAAACGGCTGCGTAAAGCAAAGGGCAAACTCGTATATTCAGTTAAAATAAAATTTCTTGAAGGAGAGGCCAACAGCATGGTTAGCGGAGAGATAATAGCGAGAGCAAAGCTAAATTCGCCTGCTTCGCTTAAACCTTGTTTGTAGGTAAACCATATTGTCGCTAACCAAGGCAGTGCAAAACTGCTCAATTGAAACGACATTAATGGAAATACTTTGTTTGAAAAATGATGTTTTATCGACAAAATATTAGTACTTAAAGTTTTGTTCTTATTTTTATCCTTTGAGTCTACCGAATTTGACCACATAATCCACATAAATTAAATAACGAACGCTAAAAACAGCAGTACACCACTGTTTTTAGTTATTATACGATTATATTTCACGCCGATTTAACTTAGTTGATAAGGGTCGTAATAGTCCTTCAGCAAAAATTGCTGCATAAAGTAAAACTAACATATTAACTGCGTAAGCAGCACCTAATCCTTCACTGTCTGCTGGCATATTTGCTTGTATAGCAATGAGCCCAATGAAAAAACCTATGACAGCACCACCATATAAAAACCATATTTGTTTGCTAAGCATCATGGCAAGATATTTACTTGCTGGTGTTTCAGCAATTTCATTAGTAAATAAAAAACGTAAACTCGTGATAGATTTGATCAATCCTTGAGTACCAAATGCAATGACGGTACCAGAATACATAAACAAAACCACAAAAATAACACTAAAGATATCAATATAAATATTAATGCCTCCAGCTAAAAACAGTCCAAATACAATAGTTCCAAACACGACCAACAAAGCAAAAGCACTCTGCATAATATTTCTCCAATTCCAATTAACGTCAGGGGTTGATGAAACTTGAAATAATTCTTTGGGTGAAATATTAAAGGTTGCCGCTAAAGCTAACTGTGATTCAGCGGAGGCTTTACCATCTTTTTCAATGCGTTGAATAGTTCGTAGGCTTAATCCCGCAGCTTTTGCTAATAACTCTTGTGAATAACCATTGTCTTGACGATGTTTTTTCACTTTTTCAGGACTAAGTAATTTAGCATTTAACGACATTTAATATACCTCTAACCTTTGTACTCAACTCAAATCAACTCAAGAACCAAACGAATTTCGCTAAACACAATGATGAAATATTTATGTTTTAGCTAGAGATTCATTACGTCATTATAACGCCAAACAGATGACAACACTTATTTTTAAAGGCGCTTATCGCTACAACAAAAAAAGGTAGATTAATCTATTACTAGACAAATCTACCTTAAAATTGATTTTACAAAACATTTTTCATTTAAAAGCTTGGTAATAAACCCACTGGCATTAAATGATTTAATCCAGCATCGTTGATAATCGCCGAGGCTTCAACAATGTCAGGAGCAAAATAACGGTCTTTATCGTAGTACGTTACCGTTTCGCGCAATAATGATTTGGCTTGTTCTACTTTATCAGAGCCTTTTAATGGCGCTCTAAAATCTAAACCTTGTGCAGCCGCTAAATATTCTACCGCTAATACACCGTTTGTATTCTCGCTCATATCCGCTAAACGACGACCCGCAAAACAAGCCATAGAAACATGATCTTCTTGGTTAGCCGAAGTTGGCAAGCTATCAACCGAAGCCGGATGTGCTAAGGTTTTATTTTCAGAAGCCAGCGCAGCAGAAGTCACTTGTGCGATCATAAAGCCAGAGTTTACACCGCCGTTTTCAACTAAAAATGGAGGTAACTTGCTTAACGTAGCGTCAATTAATAATGCCATACGACGTTCTGATATTGAACCAATTTCAGCAATCGCTAAAGCTAAATTATCGGCTGCCATTGCTACGGGTTCAGCGTGAAAGTTACCTGCTGAAATAAAATCACCTTCGTTAGCAAAAATTAATGGATTATCGGTAACACCATTGGCTTCAATATGAAGTACTTCAGCTGCTTGGCGAATTTGTGTTAAACACGCGCCCATAACTTGTGGCTGACAACGAAGTGAATACGGGTCTTGTACTTTTTCACAATCGAAATGTGATTCACCAATCTCAGAGCTATCAGATAGAATATGACGATAAGCTTTAGCAGCATCAATTTGCCCTTTTTGTCCACGTGCTTGATGTACTCGGTCATCAAACGGTGCACGCGATCCCATTGCTGCTTCAACGGTCATAGAACCAATAGCAACGCCACTAGCAAATAAGTCTTCAGCAAAAAACAAACCTTCTAAAGCAAAAGCGGTTGAAGCTTGCGTGCCATTTAATAGCGCTAAACCTTCTTTAGCGGCTAAGGTAATTGGCTCAAGCCCTGCTATTTTTAAAGCTTCGGTTGCTGGTAAAATTTCATCTTTATACGACATTTCACCTTCACCCAATAAAGGTAATACCATGTGTGCTAATGGCGCTAAATCACCTGATGCGCCTACAGATCCTTTTTTTGGAACGCATGGATAAACTTCAGCATTTAATAGTTTTAACATTGCTTCAATAACTTGCAAACGAATGCCTGAAAATCCACGCGATAATGAATTAATTTTTAATACCATCATTAAGCGCACAGTTGAATCTTCCATGTACTCACCGAAACCAGCTGAATGCGAAAGTACAATAGATCGTTGTAACAATTCTAATTCATCAGTTTTAATACGGGTATTAGCTAATAAACCAAAGCCGGTATTAATACCATAAACGACGCGATCTTCACGGATCACTTGCTGCACGGCTTCGGCACTTTTATGAATTTCGTCAAAGGCACTTTCATCTAAGCTGTATTTAATCCCGTCGTAACGGCTTACTGCGCGTAATTGCGCTAAAGTTAATTGGCCTGAAACTATATTTAATTCTGTTATTGGATTCATTTTCTTCTCTTTCAATTATTCGTTCTATCATCGACGTTCTAGATCCTGACCTTCGTCAGGATGACGAGTGGTACTTAGTCCTGATCATCATACTGAATTTAATTCAGCATCTTTCTTATAGTCATACTGAATTTATTTCAGCATCTTTCTTATCGTCATGCTGAATTTATTTCAGTATCTTCGTATTATTTTCCGTTAGCACCTTCAATCATGGGTAGATCTAGGCCTTGCTCTTTGGCGCAATCAATAGCGATATCGTAGCCTGCATCAGCATGACGCATAACACCAGTTGCTGGGTCGTTCCACAAAACACGAGCAATACGCTTATGCGCAGCATCGGTTCCGTCGGCAACAATAACAACACCGGCATGTTGACTAAATCCCATACCAACACCGCCACCGTGATGAATACTTACCCACGTTGCACCACCAGAAGTTGATAATAGGGCATTTAATAATGGCCAATCAGATACCGCATCACTACCATCTAACATGCTTTCAGTTTCACGATTTGGTGAAGCTACTGAGCCAGAATCTAAGTGATCACGACCAATAACCACTGGCGCTGATAATTCGCCACTTTTAACCATTTCATTAAAGGCTAATGCTAAACGAGCGCGGTCTTTTAAACCAACCCAACAAATACGTGCTGGTAAGCCTTGAAACTCAATGCGCTCACGTGCCATATCTAACCAGTTATGTAATTGTGGATTATCTGGAATTAACTCTTTTACTTTAGCATCGGTTTTATAAATATCTTCAGGATCACCCGATAAAGCTACCCAACGAAATGGTCCAATGCCTTCACAAAATAATGGTCGTACATAAGCAGGTACAAAACCAGGAAAGTCGAACGCATTTTTAACGCCTACTTCTAACGCCATTTGACGTATGTTATTACCGTAATCGGTTGTTGCAGAACCAGCGGATTGTAAATCAAGCATTGCTTGTACTTGTACAGCCATTGATTCTTTTGCCGCTTTTACTACAGCTGCTTCGTCTTTTTTACGCATTTCTACAGCATGTTCCATACTCCAACCTTGCGGCAAATAACCATTTAGCGGGTCGTGTGCTGAAGTTTGGTCAGTAACGACATCTGGCGTAATGCCACGTTTAACTAATTCAGGAAAAACATCAGCTGCATTACCAAGTAAGCCAACCGAAATTGCTTCACCTTTTGCGGTGGCTTCATTAATCATCGTTAGTGCGTCGTCTAGATTAGTTGCTTTTTTATCTACATAACGGGTATTTAAACGAAAATCGATGCGAGACTCATCACATTCAACCACTAACGCACAAAAACCAGCCATAGTAGCTGCCAATGGCTGAGCGCCACCCATACCACCTAAACCACCAGTAAGTACCCACTTACCTTTAGCGCTACCGCCAAAATGTTGTTTTGCCATAGCAGCAAACGTTTCGTAAGTACCTTGTACTATGCCTTGCGAGCCAATGTAGATCCAAGAACCTGCGGTCATTTGACCGTACATCATTAAACCTTTTTTATCTAATTCGTTAAAGTGTTCCCAATTAGCCCAATGCGGTACTAAATTTGAATTTGCAATTAATACACGAGGTGCATCGCTATGCGTTTTAAACACACCTACTGGCTTACCCGATTGCACCATTAACGTTTCATCATCTTCAAGACGGTCTAACACTTCAATAATTTTGTCATAACACGCCCAATTACGTGCTGCACGACCAATGCCGCCATATACAACTAATGAATGCGGATGTTCAGCTACTTCGGTATCTAAATTATTCATTAACATGCGCTTTGCCGCTTCAGTTAACCAGCTTTTTGCGGTAATTTTATTGCCATGTGGTGCTTTAATTACACGGCTAGTATCTATTCGACTATCGGTTGTCATTTCAAATGTCCTCATTGTTCATATTGCTATTTAGCCTAGTAGCTTTCGCTAAAATAGAAAGTACTGGCATCTATTCTTTAAGTTAATTAATAGTTAAAAGGTTAAGTGCCCACCTAAACGGTATTTATCACCCGGCGAGGTGAGAATGGCAAAGCTAACCACACCTTGGCTTGACCAAGTACGGCGTTTTATTTGTAAACAGGCTTGTTGAATTGTTATATCTAATAATTGCGATAATTTTTCATCAGCATTAATAGCTTCAATTTCGTGAGTTGCTTCCGTTAATGGCGCTTCACTTGATAAATATTCGTGTGCTGTTATTTTGGAAAAATTTTGAATGAGATAATTAGGCACTAATGCTGGATTAACGTAGCGTTGTTCTAATTGAATAGGAAACTGTTCGCCTGATTGTAACGTTTCAAAATGTAATATTTCGGAATAATACACTTCAGCATTCTTTTTAATATTCAGCTGAATTGCCACTTCATCATTCGCATTTTGCGTTTTAACAATGAGTTGTTTTGCACTATGTTGATGATTGCGTTTCTGAATTTCGTCGGCAATATTTTTAATTTCTAGTACGGAAGATTGTGATTTAAAGCTAGCAACAAAAGTTCCTGCACCTTGCGAACGCACTAGCGTGCCTTGCTCAGTTAATTCTTGTAATGCTCTACGCGCAGTCATACGACTTACCGTAAACTGAACTGCTAGCTCATTTTCTGAAGGTACTTTACTATGTTGCGGCCATTTACCTGATTCAATCTGTTGGCAAATATGCTGTTTAATAACTGTGAATTTTGGTTGATTCATATTGAGCCCTTAAACTTGTATATACAATTTCTCACATTTTAGTTGTATATACAAGTATAAGAGCTCTTTTATTTAATACTTAATTTGTGATTATTTTTCACCGAACTACTGATGTTATACCACTAATTACATTAATGCCGTTGATGTTAGTGCACTATTTGATATATGCAGGTCAAATTAAATCCATAAAAAAACCCCGTTCAGTACGAGGTTTTTTTCATCAAATTAAATTGGATATTTTATAGCTATATATTCCTTTCAGAATGCTTAGAAACTGATATTAACACCTACAACAAAACGACGTCCGTTTTGGTAAACTGACATTAATCGAGAACCAACACCATCAAACTCAACCACTTCTTCATCTGTTAAGTTAACAGCTTCAACTACCAATTGAACATTTTCTGAGAAGTCATATGAAGAACTAAAGTCTAATTGGCCATAGGCTTTATTCCATAATTCAGCGCCAGTCCATGAAACGCCTTTATACCACTCAGTACGATAGTTATACATTAAACGAGCACCAAAAACATCATTTTCATAAAATGCGGTTGCGTTATACATGTGTTCTGAGGCACCAATAACTTGGCCTGAACCAGCAATACCTTCAACAACATCTTGATCACTTGTTGCATGAGTATATGTATAGTTGGTTGCAAAACCGTAGTTCCCAAAGGTTTGTTGATATCCTAATTCTAAACCATCAGTACTTCCACCTAATCCGTTTGATGGGCGAGATAATGTAACATCGACCATTTCATCGTCTTGTTCATTGTAAAATGGTGCAACAAAAGTACCCGTTGTACGATAACTTTGAATGTCTTTATAAAAATATGCCGCAGACACTAATGATTCTTCATTAAAATACCATTCCCACGTAACATCAAATTGATCTGCAATTTGAGGTTTTAAGTTTGGATTACCAGCGGTTCCTGTTGGAAATGCTACGTTTAAGGCGCCAACACTTTTTATAGGAGCTAAATCACTAAAGTTAGGACGAGACATAACGCGTGCTGCACTAAAACGTACAATTTGATCTTCAGTTGCATCGAACGCAATATTAAAGCTAGGTAAGATCTCAGTATAATCACGCTTCTCAGTAACCCATTCAAGAGATGATGGTGTTAACCATTCTCTATCTACAGTATGAAAGCCCCAAGAGTCATTACTAAAATTATAGCTAGACGCTGTTTGTTTGGTTTGTACAAAGCGAACACCTACGTTACCGCGATAGTTATCACCAGAGAAATTGCCTTGAGTATATAAAGCGAGAATAGACTCATTAATATCCCAAATTTCGCCAAGCACATCACTTACAGCCCAATCAGCTTCACCGTCAAAAGCTAATTTCATAAATTGTTCACGGTCGCCAGTTAATTGAGTCGTTAAATTACCGTTGATAACATTATCAGCAACTGGCTGAGTGCCATTTGTTTGTCCACATGAGTCTAATGTTGGGCACTGTTCAAAGATGTAACCTAAATAACCACCCCAACCAGCGAAGCTATCACGTGTTCCTGGCCCATGCCAACTATATGCTTGACGACCTTGAGTACGATCGTGGTCACGGTATTTAATACCAACATCAACTGATGAAAATGGTCCATAATCAACGTCTAAGCTTAAATCAAGTTGTGCGTAATTTTCATCATCGGTAGTAGGTTTATTACCACCCCAAGTCCAGTTTTGTTTCCATTGACTACCATCTGTAGGTGATACACCAGTATTCACTTCTCTATTAGATAAATCGAAAGAATAACCAGAATTTGCATCAGGAACATTTGGTATAAAACTCCATGATGCTTCATTATAAGTACCACCAGATGCTTTTGTTGTACCAATTTGAGTATGTAAAGTATAACCTTCACCTGCATAGTTAACGTCTAAATCGTAAGAAGCTGTTTTCGTACTTGATTCACGATTAATAAAGTCCCACTCATATGAACCAGCTGAGGCAACAGTGCCTTTATAGATATTTTTATCAGTAGCTGAAGTATTTGTTAGGGTAGCTAAATTATTTTGTGGACGAATTAACAAATTTGAATTGGCGTTATTAGCATCCATTTTTGAATCAAGGATGTTTAAGGTAAAATCTAAATCATCGGTTGGTGCATATTGAATACTTGCAAAAACTGTACGTAAATTACGATCTTGTTTGAATATTGGAGCACCAATATCCTTAGGAGCTCTCATGCCATTATCATCGGCAGGAGTCCAACCCAATACTTCTAAACCTTCACGTTGTACTGTCCTGTCTTGTTTAGTAACAGAAAGTAATACGCCAAAGTTTTCATCTTTGTTTTTCCAAGAATATAAAGCATCTACTTGTGGATCAGTTTTTTCAGATGTATCTGAATATTGAGCCTGCAAACCAATATTAACAGTATTAGCATCTAATTCTAATGGTCTGCGTGTTTTCATCACCACAGTACCACCAATAGAGCCTTCGTCAGATTTTGCTTGTGGCGTTTTATAAACCTCTAAGCCTTTTACTAATGAAGATGGTAATAATGTAAAGTTAAAGCCACGTGATGGGTTATCAAGAATAAACCAATCCGCCGTTGCTACATTTTGACCATTTAATAATGTTCTGTTTTGTTGAGGGCCAGAACCACGGATAGTGATTTTTTCACCTTCACCAAATTCACGGCTAACACCAACACCCGTTATTCGAGATAAAGATTCGGAAACATTTTTATCAGGAAATTTTCCGATATCTTCCGAAGTGATTGCATCAACAACTGATTCAGCAAAACGTTTAGCGTTCAAATTTGCTTTGAGACTACCACGAATACCAGTAACTTGAATAACCTCAATTTCTTTTTCGGCTTTTGCTTTATCAGCAGCCATTGCCGTGGTGCTTACACCACCAGCTAAGATCATAGCAATACTTGTTGCTAATACACCTTTTTTAAATGTTTTAGATGACATCGACTTTCCCTTACACACGTTTTTAATAATTTTAGTTCAATTAATTTAGTTTAATAATTTTTAAGTATTTACGACAGCGTTGTCATTTCTTTTTATGACAACGCTGTCATAAGCACACTTAGAACCATACAGATAAAAATCTATCTTGGCTATACAAAAGTATTAATATTTACACATTTTTTATGCTTTTATTTTTATTTTGTTGAAATTTAAAGAATTTAAAGTGTTCTTTTTTTGTTATTAAAAGTAATAAAACCTCACTTTATCGTCATCATCAGACTAAAAAACAAACATTTATTAATTATAAATACAAAAAAAAATGGCTTACACCATCTTTTTTTAATCATAATATTACAGTAAGTTTAATTTAATAATTCAACAGCGATTGAATTTGATATTTATAATTAGATAAACAATCATTCAACCTTTTACTTAGCTGCTTGGTAATATTTTAGTAGGCTTTCTGTTGAGCAATCATGACTCGCTGAAATTTTGTTACTCTCTAATTCTTTTTGAATGTTAGCGGCTAATCCCTTACCTAATTCAACACCCCATTGATCAAAAGAGCAAATTTGTAGAACAATCCCTTGAACGAATATTTTATGCTCATAAAGCGCGATTAAACTACCTATCGTTGCAGGGTCAATACGTTTTAATAATATAGTATTGGTAGGACGGTTGCCTTTGTGTACTTTGTGCGGTGCAACCATATCAATGTATTCAGGTGTTCTGCCTTTTGCTTTTAAATCGTCACGCACTTGCTGTTCATCTACGCCAGTCATTAACGCTTGAGTTTGGGCAAAAAAGTTAGACATTAAAGTAATATGATGCCCTTTAACAGGCGTAACACTTTGTACTGAGCCAATAAAATCTGCGGGAACCACATTGTTGCTTTGATGTAGATATTGATAAAAAGCGTGTTGTCCATTAATACCTACTTCACCCCAAATTGAAGGAACCGTTGCGTAATCAACCGTTTCACCAAACCAATTTACCGATTTTCCGTTACTTTCCATTTCAGCTTGTTGTAAATAGGCGGCAAGCATGTGTAAAGTTTGATCGTACGGTAAAATTGCCTGTGATTTTGAACCTAAAAAGGTAGTATTCCATACACTTAACAACGCTAATATAACCGGCATGTTTTGTTCAAAAGGCGCATTTAGAAAATGTTCATCCATTTCATGCGCACCTTCGAGTAACGCTTTAAATTGATCAAAACCGACATCTAACGCAATTGGCAAACCAATGGCCGACCATAAAGAAAAACGGCCGCCAACCCAATCCCACATATCAAAGATGTTTTCTTCTTTTATGCCAAAACTCATCGCATTTTCTTTGTTGGCACTTACGGCAACAAAGTGTTTGGCTACGGCAGTTTCGTCAAATGACGATGCGGTTAGCCATTGCATTGCAGTTCCAGCATTCATCATAGTTTCGGTGGTAGTAAAGGTTTTACTCGATACAATAAATAATACTTTTTCAGGATCAAGCGGTCGTAAAACTTCAACGATTTGAGAGCCATCAACGTTAGAAACATAATGCACATTAACGCTGTTATCGCTGTAGTGTTTTAATGCTTCAGTGACCATTTGCGGGCCAAGATTCGACCCCCCAACACCAATATTAACTATGTCGGTAATGCGTTTTCCTGAATATCCTAACCATTGACCTTGGCGTACTTTATTAACAAAGGCTTCCATTTTTTGCCATTGCGCTTCAACATGTTCGGTAACATTTTCACCATCAACGGTTAATGACTTATCATTACTGCCTCTTAAAGCTGTATGTAACACAGCACGATTTTCCGTTTTATTAATTTTTTCACCGGCAAACATTTTTTCACGCCATTGAGCAACTTGCGTTTCGTTCGCTAGCTCAAATAAAGTAGCCATGGTTTCGCTATCAATTAAGTTTTTCGAATAATCGAGTAACATTTTAGGTAGTTCTACCGAGAACTTGGTAAAGCGTTCACTGTCTTGAGCAAATAGAGTGTTCATGTGTTGTGATTTTTTATCTTGAGCAAGCTGAACTAGTTTTTTCCAACTTGCCAATGTTTGGCGCTCGGTCATGGTTTTTCCTAAAAATGCTAAAAGTTTAAACGGGTAAAACAGAAAACGATAATACACCAATTGACAGCGCTGTCAATTGGTGTATTATCGGAATATAAATGGCAATAATAGCTGAATATTATTAGCTATGTTAGTTAGTATTAAATCAAGTAAAATGTAATTAACTGTTGCCGCAATCATTAAGAAGCAATATCTTATACTCGCAGATTAACATTGCCAATAAAAATAACATAAAGTAATAGGCTATACGATAATGAAAGCAACCATCAACGATGTTGCCAAACACGCTTCAGTTTCAATAAAAACCGTATCACGTGTAATTAATAATGAAGTTTCTGTTCGCCAAACAACGCGCGATAAAGTAATGGCTGCCGTTGAAGAATTAAACTACCAACCCAATTTAGCTGCGCGTAACCTAGCAGGCAGTAAATCCTATAGTATTGCTTATGTTTATGACAATCCAAATGCTTATTATATTATCGATATGCAAAAAGGTATCTTAGCAGCCTGTAAAAAACAAGGCTACGAATTATTAATTCATCCTTGTAATGCTAAAGCCGACAATATTATTGATGAAATAACAAGAATGGTTAAACAGTCGCGCATCGCTGGCCTAGTATTGACCCCTCCTTTTTCAGAAATGCCTGATTTTGTTGAAAAAATGAAGCTGCTTGATGTAAAAATTGTTCGTATTATGTCGGGTGATATCGCCCCTGATGATTTAACGCCTTGTATCATGGTTAACGATCACAAAGCCTCTTATAATATTACTCAGCATTTAATCGATTTAGGTCATAAAAAAATCGGTTTTATTGAAGGGGGAGCAGAGCATAAATCAAGCTATGAACGTTTATCTGGCTACAAAGAAGCATTGAATGATAATAATTTAGCCATCGATGAAAATTTGATTATCCATGGAGAATATTCATTTGAATCGGGGGTGCATGGTGCAAAACAATTAATGGCTGAAGAAAATAAGCCTACTGCCATTTTTTCTTGTAACGATGAAATTGCTGCGGGTGCTTTATTTGCAGCTCGTTTAATGAATATTGCTATTCCTGAACAGCTATCTATTGTCGGTTTTGAAAACAGTCCATTTTCTCGCCAAACATGGCCAACATTAACCACTGCCGATCAACCTAATGATCAAATCGCTGAAAATGCGACAAATTTGCTCATTGCGCATGCAAGAAATCAATCATTTAAAAATATTATTACACATTACACTCCTGAATTAGTCGTTAGAGATTCAACAGATAAAGCACAATAATTGGATTAAAAGGCATATCCACGCATAAAGAGTTCAACACTTGATAAAAGGTACTCATCAATTTCTTTTTGGCTGACTTGATGGATAGTATTGAATTCAACGCGCATCCATACCTCGCCTTTTATCATATTTAAAAACTGTAAAGCGGCAAAATGGGTATTTTTGATATCTAGCATTTTACGTTCATTAAATAGCCTCATTAACTCGGCAACTTCATTAGTGATTTTTTCAGGACCTGCTTGATAAAAAAGTTCCGACAAGGTGGGGTGAGATACCGCTTCAAAGGCACAAATTTTATGTACCGCACATGCTTCTTTTGAAATTAGCATAGTCAAAAATCGATGTGCCAGTGTTAGTAAAGCCTTCTTAGGCTCATTTAAATTATCAAAATCAAACTCCAATATTTGATAAGAATCACACTTTTGTTCAATAGCGGCAGCAAACAATTCATCTTTATTACCAAAATGACTATAAACCGTTTGTTTAGAAACTTCAGCATGTTTGGCTATCAAATCCATACTTGTAGCCGCATACCCATGTTTTGTAAACAATTTAGTTGAAGCGGTTAATATTTGAGTGCGTTTTATGTCACTTTTACCACGTGCTTTAGGGGCTACTTTTTTTGTCATAAGTTTTATCGTGTATTTTCACTGCTATAGTTATCTTTAGTTACCATTCTAACAAAATAAACTAGACAGTCTAGTTTGATATGATTAGACTATGCAGTCTAGTTTAGATTCAATACCCTATGAGGCTTTTATGTCAGTAATTAATAAACATTTATACACACTACTTTTAGTCGGTGTTACTAGCTTAGCAACACTGACCGCTTGTGATACACAAGTGTCAGATAATGTAGATAAAAGCATCATCCATCCTGCGAAAATATTTATCGTTAAAAATCCTAACGCGCAAGATTTTCGAAATTTTCCTGCAAAAGTAGAAGCGAATACGCGATCACAAATGTCGTTTCGAGTTAGCGGTCAAATTATTGATTTTCCAATTAAAGCTGGTAACGAAGTAAAAAAAGGACAATTATTGGTTAGTCTTGACCCACAAGATTTTCAATTACGTTTAGATGATAGAAAAGCGCGTTACCAATTAGCTAAATCACAGTTTGAGCGTGCTAAATTATTATTAGCAAAAAAACTAATCCCCCAATCAAAATATGATGAAGCAACAGCTAATCTTAGCGTGGCTTTGTCTTCGTTAGATAGTGCAAAAACTGAATTAACCTATAGTCATTTAATGGCGCCATTTAGCGGTAGTATTGCTAATGTTATGGTTAAAAACCATGAAACGATTCAAGCTAAACAACCTATTTTAACGTTAATTTCTCGCGACAGGATTGATATATCAATTCAAATACCTGAGAACATCATCTCTCGGATAAAAAAAGACACGCATTACCAACCAACAGTAATATTTGATTCTCACCCTGATCAAGAGTTTTTAGTGTCGGTAAAAGAATGGGACACTCAAGCCAACCCAAGCACTTTAACGTATAAAGTAGTTTTTTCGTTAGCAACACCAAAAACCTTTAACGTTTTACCCGGTATGAGCGCTAATATTCGCATTGATTTATCTAAAGTAACTAACGAACATGCCAACAGCTTTTTAGTGCCTGTTAGCGCCGTATTTTCACCTGAAGATAAAAACCTAAACAATAAAGAAAGCTTTGTTTGGTTGATTGACAATAACACCATGAAAGTTAGTCGAAAAATGGTAACTATTGGTCAGATAACCAGTCAAGGAATTGAAATTATTAGTGGTGTAAAAGCAGGCGATCACATTGTTTCGGCAGGTGTACATTATTTAACTGAGGGCTTACAAATTAAGCCTTGGGATCGTGAGAAGGGTTTATAAATGAAACTCACCGAATATTCGATTAAAAACCGTGTTAGTAGCTGGCTTTTTGCCACTATTTTATTACTTGGCGGTATTGTTGCCTACAACGGTTTAGGGCGTTTAGAAGATCCTGAATTTACCCTAAAAAAAGCAATGGTTACCACCTCATATCCTGGCGCTTCACCAACCCAAGTTGAAGAAGAAGTCACTTATCCATTAGAAAATGCGATTCAACAGCTTCCCTATGTTGATTACGTAACGTCCATTTCATCAGCTGGTTTTTCACAAATCACTATTGAAATGAAGCCGACCTATCGTAAAAACGACTTAAAACAAATATGGGATGAGTTACGCCGTAAAGTAAACGATTTAAAACCTCGTTTACCTCCGGGTGTACAGACGCCTACGGTTATTGACGACTTCGGTGATGTTTATGGCGTACTATTTGCCATAAGCGGCCAAGGATACAGTTATGAAGAAATAAAAGATTACGTAGATTATTTACGTCGTGAACTAGTGCTTATTAAAGGCGTAGGTAAAGTCACTGTTTCAGGTGAACAGCAAGAACAAGTTGTGGTAGAAATTGCCCGCAGTAAACTTGCCAGTTTAGGTATTTCTGCCAATCGTATTTTCCAATTATTGCAAACGCAAAATCAAGTATCTAACGCTGGGGCCGTTAAAATTGGTAGCGAGTATATCCGTTTTCATCCAACCGGTGAGTTCAAATCAGTAAAAGAATTAGAAAACTTAATTATTTCAAACCCAGGCGCATCACAGTTAATTTATCTAGGTGACGTTGCCAAAGTTAGCCGCGAGTATGCAGAAGTTCCGCACCACATTACTAATTACAATAATCAGCAAGCGTTGTTAGTAGGTGTTTCTTTTTCTTCGGGTGTTAATGTTGTAAAAATTGGCGAAAAAGTTGATCAACGTATGGTTGATTTAGAATATGCGCGCCCTATTGGGATGAAAATTGCGACTGTTTATAACCAACCTGCCGAAGTACATAAATCAATGCAAGGTTTTATGATCAGCTTAGCAGAAGCGGTTGCTATTGTTATTGCAGTATTGCTTATTTTTATGGGGCTACGCAGTGGTGTTTTGATAGGGTTAGTGCTGTTATTAACCGTATTTGGCACTTTTATTTTTATGAAATATTTTGCAATAGATCTACAGCGAATTTCTTTAGGTGCTTTGATCATTGCATTAGGAATGTTAGTTGATAACGCCATTGTTATCACCGAAGGCATTCTCATTGGCTTAAAAAAAGGCCAAAGCAAATTACAAGCAGCGTTATCTATTACTAGCCAAACTTATTTACCTTTACTTGGTGCGACGGTAATCGCCGTGGTTGCCTTTGCCCCTATTGGTTTATCGTCAGATGCCACAGGTGAATTTGCCGGAAGCTTATTTTGGGTACTTCTGATATCACTATTATTAAGCTGGGTTACTGCGATCACTTTAACGCCATTTTTTGCTGATTTAATGTTTAAAGAAAGCACTAAAATAGGCACGTTAGATAAAGACACTGAAAGTGAAGATTTATATCAGGGCGCTATTTTTACTGGCTATAAAGCTTTATTGCAACTTTGTATGCATAATCGAAAAATAACAATGTTTGCTATGTTAGTGTTATTTATTGGCGCAGTTATGGGCTTTAGTAAAGTAAAACAATCTTTTTTCCCACCATCAAACACACCAATGTTTTATTTAGATTACTGGCGCTATCAGGGCTCAGATATACGGGAAACACAAAAAGATATTGAATCGATTGAGCAATACTTATTAACACTTCCCGCTGTTAAGCAAATTACCGCCACCACTGGACGAGGTGCACCTCGTTTTATGTTGACCTATGCTCCACAAAAATCCTATCCAGCCTACGGGCAATTGATTATTCGTGTTGAAAATCGTGAAGTATTAACCGAAGTATTAGCAAAGTTACGTTTATACATGACCGCTAATTACCCACAAGCACAATTCAAACTTAAACGCATGGAAATTGGTCCGGCAACTGATGCGAAGATTGAGACGCGTTTTAGCGGTTCAGATCCCGATGTTTTAAGGAATCTAGCAGCACAAACTAAAGCGATTTTAAATAAAGATAGTGGCGCCTTTAATATTCGCGATAACTGGCGCGAGCGTACCAAAGTTATCCGTCCACAGTTTAATGAAGCGATGGGTCGTCGTGTTGGTGTAACAAAACAAGATTTAGATCAGTTATTACAAACTAACTTTTCCGGTAAACAAGTCGGTTTATATCGTGAAGCTACCACGCTATTACCTATTGTGGCTCGTGCGCCCAAAGAAGAGCGCTTAAATATTGATAGCTTGCCTGAATTACAAATTTACAGCTCTTTGTCACATCAATATGTGCCAATCACTCAGGTTGTAAATAAATTTACTACCGAATGGGAAGATTCACTGATAATGCGTCGCGATAGAAAGCGTACCATTACGGTTATGGCCGATCCTGATGTATTAGGTGATGAAACAGCCGCAAGTTTATTTACACGAGTAAAATCAGAAATTGAGGCAATTAAACTACCCAGTGGCTATTCGATGGAATGGGGCGGTGAATTTGAATCATCAAGCAAAGCGCAAAAAGCCTTGTTTGGTGGCTTACCATTGGGTTATTTGGTGATGTTTATAATCACCGTTTTACTGTTTAATTCATTTAAAGCCTCTATTGTTATTTGGACAACCGTTCCTTTAGCTGTAATTGGTGTAAGTATTGGCTTACTCACTATGGGAGCGCCATTTAGCTTCATGGCATTGCTCGGTTTATTGAGTTTATCTGGCATGTTAGTGAAAAATGGTATTGTTTTAGTTGATCAAATAAACATTGAATTAGCGTCAGGAAAAGAAGCGTATCAAGCTGTATTTGATTCAGCGGTAAGTCGTGTACGACCTGTGGCTATGGCGGCAATCACCACTATATTAGGCATGATACCATTATTATTTGATGTCTTTTTTGAGTCAATGGCGGTAACGATTATGTTTGGCTTAGGTTTTGCCACTTTACTCACCTTAATTGTGGTACCTGTGCTTTACACTATGCTTTACGGCATAAAAAAAATGTAACATCTCCACACTTGTTCTCATGCTAAATAATTAGTTACTATGACTAATTATTTAGCATGTTATCCAATACCATGCATAATTCTTCTTATTCCGACTAACTAAGGAACAATATGACTGCCATTGTTTTTTGTCGCTATTGTGGTGAACATATTTTAGATAACGTATCGCAATGTGAACATTGTCACGCAGAACAACATTTACCTAGTGCCTATGGTGGTGTAGCCAAACAAAATGCCCAAGGTGTTTTCGCGTTTATTTATTGCTTATTGTTAGGCGTATTTGGTGTTCATCGCTTTGTTTACGGTAAAAAAGGCAGCGGTTTTGCTATGTTATTTACTTTAGGTGGCTTAGGTATTTGGTGGTTAGCAGATTTAATCACCATATTAGCTGGTAAATTTGAAGATGGCGATGGCAATATTCTTAGCCCAATATTTTAACAGCGAGAAATAAAACTAATGGAATTAACGGCTTGGCTTTCATTAGCCACCATTTGTATATTAGGTGCAATGACACCTGGCCCAAGCTTAGCCATGGTATTAAAACATACCGTTGCCGGTGGCCGATTAAACGGTATTGTAACCAGTGTAATGCATGGTTTAGGGGTTAGCTTATACGCAATGGTAACCGTATTAGGCATGGCGGTAATAATAAAAGAAACGCCTTGGTTATTTAATTTAATTAAATACGCTGGTGCAGGATTTCTATTATGGTTAGCTTTCAAAGCTTTTTCTGCTAAATCGTCTTTATCAAAGATAGAAAACAGCGACATTACTGTTTCATTAAAACAAAGTGCTTGGCAAGGTTTTATGATCGCTTTTCTCAATCCTAAACTAGCCCTTTTCTTTTTAGCGCTTTTTAGTCAATTTATTGATGCCCATGCCAGTTGGCAACAAAAATCATTAATGGTTGCTACTGTTGGCGGAATTGATACTCTTTGGTATTGCCTAATTGCAGCAATACTTTCGCACTCTTTTCTACTTGATAAATTACGTAATAATATTCATTGGGTTGAAAAAGCAACCGGCGTGGCGTTAATCGCTATTACCGCAAGAGTTTTAATATAGAAACAAATGGTAGAATTAAAAATCCTGACCCGCCCTAAATAAGATTAAAAATTTATTTTAGATCTGGGTCAAATCCATGTTTGATTTTTTCTATACGTTCAAGATGTTTATGGTGAGCTTTAAATGCCGCAACCCCAAAAGCACCGACCAATGCAATAATTGGTATTAATAATGACAATGTTGCTGGATTAAATAACGCCTTTACCCATTCCATGAGTTCTCCTTATAAGAAGTTTTTAATTATTATTTTTAATAACTGATACAAAAATATTAGAATATCAATTAATTTTAACGCTATTTTAGATTATTTTTAAAACAATTCAACAAATTAACACTATTTTTCGAAAGTTTATTCTTCGAAGTAAGTACCCCAACCATCGTAGTCAACCCTACATTGATGAGCAAGCTCAATCATCGCTTTGGTTTCTTTGAAAATAATATCAACATCTAAGGCTTGCTCGGTAGAAATATCAAAAGCAAAGATTTTACTGCCATCTTCTAATTCGGCTTCTTCAGGTTCTTCAACTTCCAAACCTAATTTAAATGCTGTAATTGCTGCTTGTTCTAATAAGTCAAAGTCTTCACTGGCAAAATGATGTTCTATGGTATGAAACACTTCTTCATTTGAGCCATCAGCAATTAAGTCAGCAACTAACGCTTCGGTGTGATCTTGCCATTGTTGTAATTCATCATTCATCATCTTTTCCATTATTATTCTCCAACTTTATCATTGGTTACTTGAATATCAGCTAACTCTTGAGCAAGCTCATCAAGTTTAGCTGCCATTGCCATCTGCGTATTATTAGCAACAACTCTTATGTTCTCTTTACTCATTGGATTTAAATGAATCGGTTCTAGAAATTCGATAATCATTTTCCCATTGTTCCAACGGTTCAACTTAATTTGGTCATGATTTTCACTTGCGCATACTGGCACAATAGGAACTTGAGCTTGTAATGCCGTACGAAATGCACCTGTTTTAAAAGGTAACAAACCTCTGCCATAACTACGGGTACCTTCAGGAAATAACCATACCGATATTTTGAGTTCTTTTATTTTTTTTGCCGTCAAAGCAATAGTGTTCATTGCTTTACTGCTATTTTTGCGATCAATTAAAATATTGCCTGTTAGCCAATACATTTGCCCGAAAAAAGGGATCCACTTTAAGCTTTTTTTACCAACACTAACTGTCGCTGGTTGTACGGCGTTGCTAACTGTAAAAATATCATAACTATTTTGATGGTTGCAGATAAACACAAATGGGCCTTGCTCTTTCACCGATGGCGGCACCCTTACTTCAACAGTTAAGCCTAACAACCAAGAAACTTTACCCAGAGCTTTCGCGGCGTAATAAACATTATTGCGACGAAATGGTCTCACTATGCAATATAAGGAAATAGCAATAGAAATAACAACCAAAACAATAACGAGTAAAATCAATCGAATAATAGCTAGCAAACAAACATCCTCTGAAAAATTAACGCGCAATTATACCGTGGTTCACTGATAAGGCGAACAAAAATAATTTACAACCTTTTCATAATGAAATTTTCCATAATAAAAATTATTGATAATCAGGTATCTAGAGCTCTTAAAGACCTTTATGTGATTTTTTTCTTGTATTTGAGCTACATTCTTTTGAAATATGGCTATAGTTAATTCATCCTAAATAACTTTATTTGTCTTTATATACACCATAATTGCTCAGATAATAAACAAGCAAATAATAGCAGTATCAATTTATTCAATTAAATAAAAACATAAAATATAATATATAAGAGGAAGCTTATGAAAAAAATGCTTAGAAAAGGAACCATTCTTATAATATTACCTTTTTGTTTTCCAATTTTGGCTAATGCTCAAGAACCTGTTTTACATAGCAATAACCTACAAAATTCTGACAAATTAATAACAGATATTGAAATCAAGCAAGATAAAATTCAAAGTATGGATAATAATGATAACTTTGATATAACAGCAAACTTTCAAACAGTAAGTTTTGATAGTAACAATCAAACTTATAACGAATTTTTTGATTTTAAACAGGGTGATTCATCTTTGCTGCTTAACCAACAAAATCAAATTTTGTTTTCAAACAATAATAAATGGTACCTACCCAATAATAATTTGGTACATATTGAAAAGATAATATATCGAGATACTCTAAAAAGCAGTGCTCAATATAATAACGGAAGATTTAGCGCTAAAACCGGTTTTTATAGCGACAATAGTAAGCTATTAAATAATCGTATATTTTATTTACAAAGCTCATTAGTCGTATTAAATAATCGCTCATTTAATTTAACGGTATCGGCAAGACTTGATGAACAACAAGTTGATTACATAAAATTAAATGGATCTATTTTTGATAAACCAATTTATACTTCAACCCTTGGTATTGTTGGAATTTATGAGTTGAATAAAAATTGGCAAGTTTCAGGGGCATTAACTGCAACGGCTGTTAATGAAAAATTTATTAATGGTCAAGTGGCCGATCAAAACCAGTATAATCAAGCTCTTATCGGCACAACATATTCATTTTAAATTGAAGATTAAAATTAATTACGAGGATCTGTTTCAGCGATATCTAAATTGGTTTTCAATTTATACTCATTAACCCATTCAAGTAACGCGGGAAATTCACTAAACGGATAAAGTTCTCGTAAATTAGCCCAATCGAGTAAACTAAACAAACAGATGCTCGGATAATCCCAAGTATTAAAATCACCTTTTAGTAATGCATCATTTAATTGACTCACAATAATGCTAACGCGTTCATTTTGTAAATTAAAAAACAAGCAGTCTTGTTTGTTATCTAATCCTGACCGTTTTGTTAAAAACAGAGAAACAAACGAATCATTTGCTGCATCCATTAAGGTCAGTAAATTTTCGTCTTGCCAAGAAAGTTTTGGTTGTGAAAATTTTTCAGCTAAATAGCGATAAATAACTCTTGAATCAAATACGCTTTGTTCGCCGTCAATTAAATATGGTACTTTCAACGTCGGGTTGTCTTTGGTTAATTTTTCTCTCCCTTGATCTGAAAAAATATCTAAATTCACAAATTGATAACTTTCATCACTAATACTGCTTTGCTTTGCTAATAGTGCTAAATATAGACGAATACGACGAACATAAGGGGAAGTGGTTGAACCATAAAGTTGCATAGTAATTCCTTTTTTAGGGAGTGTACAAACTGCGCTTAATGTACCTCTATAAACAAAAATAACCTAGCACCATTGATGCTAAGTTATATTTAATTATACCAAAACACTTTCAAATAACTGTAATCAAAACAATTCATCATCGATATCAAACAGTACATCACTGCCTGATTTTGCTGAGGCGATTAACGAGATCCTACGAGGCAATACTCTAGTAAAATAATAACGCGCTGTTTTTATTTTACTGAGATAAAAATCATTATCGTTTGTTTGATTTTTAAATGAAACCTCTGCCATTTTTGCCCATATAAACGCCATCGCTGTATAGCCAAAAACATGTAAATAATCAGTTGCTGCCGCGCCTATTTCATTTGCATTTTTCTCTGATATATTTGTCAAAAACTCAGTGAGTTCAGAAAATTCATTTAACGCGACTTTTAAAGGAGTAATAAACTCTTGCATTGCTTGGTCTTTGGTTTCATGAATATAAGTATTCACTTCATCCATAAATACCGACATTAATTGCCCTTTAGATCCTATAACTTTTCGCGCTAACAAGTCCATTGCTTGAATGCCATTAGTGCCTTCGTAAATTTGAGTAATACGTGCATCACGCACTAATTGTTCTTGTCCCCACTCTCGAATAAAGCCATGCCCACCAAAAACTTGTTGTCCTGTTACTGTATTTTCAAATCCTAAATCAGTAAAAAATGCTTTGGCTAAAGGTGTCATTAATGCCGCTAATGCTTCACCTTTTGCTTGTAGTTCTCCTCCGCCATAAGTTGCATAATCTAATTGCATGGCAATGTACGTTGATAATGCTCTACTACCTTCATTCATCGCTTTCATGTTTAGTAGCATACGGCGTACATCGCCATGCACCATAATAGAGTCAGCTTCTTGAGTTTTATCTTTTTGACCTAAAAGCGATTTACCTTGTAGCCGATCTTTCGCATATTCTAAGGCATTTTGATAAGAACGTACCGCCGCACCAAGCCCTTGAATACCAACACCAATACGTTCAAAATTCATCATCGTAAACATACAGGCTAAGCCTTTGTTTAAATCACCAATTAAATAACCTTGCGCACCATCAAAATTCATTACACAAGTTGCAGAGGCGTTAATCCCCATTTTATGCTCAATTGAGCCGCAACTAACATTATTTTTTTCACCTAAACTTTCATCGTCATTAACGTTAAATTTAGGCACTAAAAATAATGAAATACCTCGAGGGCCAGCTGGTGCATCGGGCAATTTTGCAAGTACTAAATGAATAATATTTTCAGTTAAGTCATGCTCTCCGCCAGTAATGAATATTTTATTGCCGGTAACACTATAACTGCCATCTTCTTGTGGAATAGCTTTAGTACGAATAATACCGAGATCTGACCCTGCATGTGCTTCGGTTAAACACATAGATGCCGACCAATCACCTGAATACATGCGTGTTAAATAACGCAGCTTTAACGCTTCACTACCATGTTTCGCAAGTGACAAAGCGGCACCGGCAGTTAACACTGGATATAAGGTAAATGAAATATCCGCAGAGCACAGCATTTCTTCATGTTGGGCTGTTAGCACTTTGGGCATGCCCATTCCACCATATTGTGGATCTCCGCCCAAGGCTGTCCATCCTCCTTCAACATAGGTGTTAAATGCAGCTTTATAACCTGGAGCTGTAGTCACAGTTCCTTGCGAAAAATCGACTCCTGATTCATGGCCCTGTTGTGCGATAGGAGCTATTTCTTGTTCTGCAATTTTAGCGCATTCTTGTAAAATAGCTTCTGCGGTATCTTTGTCTACCTGTTCAGCCAACTGTGGCGTTTGCTGCCACATTTTATCTACATTGAAAACTTCGAATAATAAAAAACTCATATCTTTTAAAGGAACTCGATATTCTGCCATGGGAAATACACTCCAAATAGTATGACAATTTAAAAGGTAAACGTTTTTGAAAGCTTTACAAATGTAAATTCAAACGACCGATTAAAACAATTGTTTAAATATAGCTTTTTTATTCAAAAAGTAAAGACTAAGTTGCGGTTAACCCTAAATTTAAGCTAGGGTTATAATTATATATACTAAACAATAAAGAATTATGGGTGTAATAATGAAGTTTAGCCACTCGATGTTATTTATAAATTTATTTTTTGCTATTTTTTGTTTCAGTATTTTAACCACGAACAACTTTGCCCACGCAAAACAAATCAGTTTTGTAAAAAAAGACTTAGGCGACAAAATTCAATTTTCTTATCGTTGGTTGGATCATTTAAAAATTGAAAAAACACTCGATTTTTCTTTACCTAAAAAGGCTATATTTAATCGTTTTAGAAAATTTAAAAGCTTCAAAAATGAATTTAGCGAAGCCTATATTCATAAAGAAATTCAAGCTTGTATTCAAAAAACTCCCTTAAAAGGAGTTCAGATTGACTTTATTAAAAAGGATGGCAGCACCCATATAAATATTAAAGGGAAAAAACAATTAGATGTTAACAATGCTTATCAAGAATTAAGCAAACTTGAGAAAAAATATGGTGATGAATACCTAAAAAAAATTAATTATCAACATTTTGTTTCCTATAGTGGGCAAAACGCCATCAAACCAAATCATGTATTAATCGCCGAACAATCTGTTGCAGATTTAAAAATTTTTAAAGAGTTAGTACTTGATGACGTGAATGTAAAAAACATTCGCAAGGTAACAAACTTTGTTTTAGGCTTTGTGCAAAGCATCCCTTACGCTAAATTAGAATCTCGCCTTACTTCTTCAGGCGCTGGATTTAGCCCTCCATTAGATTTGCTATATCGTAATAAAGGAGATTGCGACAGTAAGGTTACTTTAACCGCCGCTATCCTTCGCGCTTTAATGCCGCGTATTAATTTAACAATAATTTATATCGATAATCACGCTTTGTTAGGCATAGATATTTTGCCTGAAGGTGATGAGGTGACTATAGTAAAAGATGATATTACTTACGTAGTAGCTGAGCCTACAGGCCCTGCTATATTAGCTCTCGGACAAGTTGCTTCATTTTCTAAACAAGCGGTTTTAGCCGGTTTATATAACGCGGAAAAATTCAAATGATATTTAACTTGCTAATCATTTAAATTATTTATCCAATAGTCCTTTTATACTAATCAATAGTTGTTCATAAGTAACTGGTTTTGCAATATGTAAATTCATTCCTGCAGCTAAACTTTGCTGCTGATCTTCTTCACGAGCATGAGCGGTCATCGCAATAATTGGTAGTTGTTTATATTGAGACATTGTTCTTATTTTTCGGGTTGCGCTTAAGCCGTCCATTACCGGCATCTGAATATCCATTAATATCAGATCTATAGAATTTTTCGTTAATAATTCTAATGCTTCCTGGCCATTATTAGCGATAATTACCTTGGCATTCATACTTTGCAATAATTCTTGTGCAACCATTTGATTAACAAGATTATCCTCTACTAACAAAATTGTTTCTTCGGCTAGCTTACCTTGTTCAGCTTCTTTTAAAGGCTGCTCGATCTCACCGACAAAATCGGTCGAAGTTGCAAGAATTATTTGCTCTATCATGATTCTATAAAAAGGTTTTTCAATCACTATCCATTGCACATTTATTTGTTCTAATTGTTGCTGTAATTCCTCATTAATTTCACTCATCATGGGTACACAAAGGCAAATTAAATTAAATTTTGTTACAACATTATCTGCAGATAATAAGTAATTTTGAAGATATTCAGCATCAATTAATAGGATATCGTTTGCACCAATATTTAGAGTATCAATTTCAGTTAATTGAGAAAATTCATGATATTTCCAACCAAGAGAGAGTAAATTATCAGCTAAAGAATCAGGAAGAGTATTGCCTATTGAGTTAATATTCATTGGGGGTATTTGGGCTTTGGTAAATGTTTTCGTATTATTTAGCGGTAATAAAAAGCTGAATTGGCTACCTTGCCCTTCATCACTATCTAAATTAAATGTTCCCCCTAATAGCGTTACAATTTGCAAGCAAATCGACAAGCCTAGACCTGAACCACCATACTTTCGTGTCATTGATTCATCAGCTTGGGTAAAAGCTTTAAATAAATTAGTTTGCTTTTCTTTTGCAATACCGATCCCAGTGTCAATAACACAACAACGTAATTGTGATTGATTTTCATGATCGATTACCTCTACGGTAAGTTTAACCTCACCACTGTCGGTAAATTTTATTGCGTTACTTAGTAAGTTAGTAAGCACTTGCACAAATCGAACTTCATCGGTAATAAAAATTGCAGGAACATTTGTAGAAATATCGACAGAAACTGGTAAATGTTTATTATGTGCCTTACCTATATTGAGTTTTAATGCTTTATCAATTGCTTGGTCAAGATCGACTTCCGTTTTAAATAACGGCATTTTACCTGCTTCAATTTTTGCTAAATCTAACAACTCATCAATCAAATAAATTAAAGATTTAGAGGCTGTTTCAGCATTACCTAAATACTGCTTTTGTGCCCGATTTAGCTGTGTTTTTTCTAATAAATACATCATTCCTTTAATAGCATTTAATGGCGTACGTATTTCATGACTCATATTAGCCAAAAACTGCCCTTTTGCTTGGTTTGCTTTCACCGCTTGGTTTTTTGCTTTTTCGAGATCGGCCTGTATAGCATAAGCAGCAGTAACATCGCGGAAAATATTTATAGTCCCTAATAATTGACCCGATTCATTTAAAAATCTACGACTAAATAATTCATAAGTTTCTGTAGGCGTTTTAACGACTTGTTGATAAGCCTTTTGATTGGTATCTAGATAAGATTGCTGAGACAAAACATCTAACGATTGACACATCGATTTGGGTAATAATTCACAAGCGCTACTACCTAAAATAGCTAGTTCTTTCTTATTAATAAATTTTTCTAATGCTAAATTACAACCAATGAGTAAACCTTTAGGATCGCTAAAAATAATCAATTCTTGCATTGCATTCATCACCGAGCGCAATAATGCATAATCCCGTTGATGTTGCTCACTTGTTTTAACTAAATCAGCCGTTTTTTCTTTTACTCGTTTATCTAAATCAGCATTTTTATCTTTTAATTGCTGCATTAAACTACGGTTTTGGCTGAATATATCCTCTACAACATGAAACCAGTGTAGCCAATCTTCAGTAGGCTTTATTTTACCAGAATCTCCTTGAGCACAATTTTCTATATGTTGAATAAATTCAGTGGCGGGCTTTATAAACGTTTTCTTCGTTAACCAATAAACAAGTACTATAAAACCAAAAAGTCCTGCAAAAATGATAAGGAACCAAAATAAAAACTCCCCTGATAAGGGCGTAATAAATTGATTATAGGGTTGATATTTTATTAAAACCCAACCATTAACTGGCAATACCTTTTTTTGAATAAACCAGTTACCAACTTTTTTCTCATCAGATATCTCAATCAATTCTTGTGTTGAAAAATTTCCTAGATCTTCAGGTAAAGCTTCATGCCAATTGGTTTCTCCATTAATATCAATCGTCTTGGCCGCTTTAACTAATAAAATGTGTTGGTTTTTATCAAGCAACAAAAAACCTTGATTAGGTTCTTTTATCTTCGGTAATGATTTACCTAATTCATTTAAATTAATATCTAGGATCAACGCGCCAACAATTTTACCAAACTGTGTAACGCCTGCCGTTAATGAAGAGGTTAATCCTTTACCAACTGCATCTTGATATGGAGGAGACCAATAAAATTCATTTTTATGTTGTTTCTTTTGTATTTCAACAAAATATTTTCTAACTAATAATTTGTCAGAATAGCGCCAGCTATTTCTTGAAACCCAAGGATATAGATTAACAAAATGTTTCCTTGATAAATAATAAAACCAAGTGACTTCAGGATTGGTATGTTTTGCCGTAATAAACGCTGGAGTCAATATATTAGCCATCGCCAATTCTTGTTGCATTAATAAATCAAACTGCTCGATATCGCCTATTCCGGTAATATTTCCACTTAGCTGTTTTCGTTGGTGAATAACATCTCGTCGCGGGTGTTTAAGGTAATATTCGTTTCCGTCTTGAACCAAATCAGGTAGTAAGGTACTCGAATTATCAGGATGTTTTAAACTGTAATTGGCAAATTCCAATAGCCCCGTTAATGCCTGAATACTATGATTTAATTTATTATTTAAATTTAAAGCATGTTGTTCCATATCCATATGCGCATGTTTTTTAAAAGTAGATAACTCGCGAAAATAGCGTGTGGTTGCTAACGCTAAAGCAACGACAACAACGACTAAAAATACAAGACTAACGGTGCGATTAAATCGGCTAAAAACTTTGATAGAAGCAGGATGAGAAGACACGTTAAACCTTAGTTATTTCTAAAATAAGAAGAATGATACTGTTAGCATACTAGCGAAAGTCTGCTCAAAGTCCAAATTTACTCTACCATATAGCTAATGTATAAATATCTAAACATTGGTAATTACATCTTTAATCGCTAAATCAAATAGTTACAAGTTAATAAAATATTATTTATTTAAATACATTAATTCTGGCTTCTTTTTACACATAAAAAGCCCTAAGCTTTAACTAAGTTAACTTCGGTAGAATTGAATATTTAACAAGGAATAAGTTAAACACACAATTATAACAAAAGGGTAAACATGGCGATTCCTTTACACTCAAAATTCAGAAGAATATTACGAAGTGGTATTAATTCAATATTAGTAAATTTTTCCAAAAAACAACTCAATTTCGAAAAAATTCCTACCAATGAAATAAAAAAAATACTCATTGTTAGAATTAATTATCGCATAGGTAATATTATATTTTTAACACCGCTGATTAATGCATTAACCCAAAAAATGCCTCAGGCAAAAATAGACGTTCTTATTGGGGCGAAATTTATCGCGCCACTATTAGAACCAATGAAAAACGTGAATATTGTTTATGATGCACCTAGATCACTATTAAAAAATCCATTTAAGTTAGCAAATAAAGTTAAAGAGATTAATGCCAATGAATACGACTTATTAATTTCACCTATAATATCTTCTGGTAGTGCCAACATATCGACAATGTTAATTAAGGCTAAATATAAATTAGGCTTTTATTGTAAAGAAACTTGGAGCGCCGCTAACATTACTATTCCATATCCCGATCAAAATAGGCATGAAGCTATAATTCCTCTGTCACTTATGGATGCATTTAAAGATGATCATAAGTGTACATCTAAATTTTTAGATATAAATTTAACTACAAAAGAGCGACTTAACGGTAATGGTTATTTAGACACTTTATTAGATCAAAAAGGTGTGATTAGAGGCGCTGAAAATACCATTATCGGTATTTTTAGAGATGCCCGGCATGATAAAAAAATTGAAGACACTTGGTGGCTACCTTTTATAAAAAAATTGTTGATTAAAAATCCTCATTTTATATTTGTCGATATTTTACCGCCAAATATCAGTGATGCTATTCATCCCAAGGCGCTCCCTATTTCATTTAGTAATTTACGAGATCTTGCCTGTTTTATGTCTTCGCTAGACTTTTTCATTTGTGCCGATACTGGCCCTATGCACTTAGCCTCAGCTTCATACACTCCTGTTATTGCTTTTTTCAACGCGACTTCAGCAGATAAATATGGCCCACTTGGCGAATATGACCGTGTGGTTAATGTGTTACATAAACCGATTGACGATGTAATTAACGAAACTATTAACAATATTCAAGAAATAAAACAAAAAAAACCGACAACAAATAAGGTAATAAAATGATCATTGTGACAGGTGCCGCTGGCTTTATTGGTAGTAATATTATTAAGACACTAAATCAATTAGGGCATTTTAATATTATTGCCGTTGATGATTTAACAGATGGACATAAAATATTTAATTTGGCTGATTGTAAAGTCGCTGATTATCTTGATAAAGATGATTTTTTAAATTTAATTGTGAACAACTCATTACCATTCAAAACCTCTGTTATTTTTCATCAAGGCGCTTGCTCAGATACGACCGAGTGGGATGGAAAATTTATGATGGAAAATAATTTTGAATATTCTAAAAAGCTATTAAATTTTTGCCAACAGCAAAACATTCAATTTATTTATGCGTCATCTGCTTCCGTTTATGGTGGTAGCGAGCATTTTTACGAGTCTGATTCAGTTGAAAAACCTTTAAATGTATACGCATATTCAAAGTATTTATTTGATCAATATGTACGTAACCTTAGCGAGACTACAGCACAGATTGTTGGAGTTCGTTATTTTAATGTTTATGGCCCTCGCGAACAGCATAAAGGTTCTATGGCAAGTGTTGCCCTTCACTTTAACAATCAAGTGCTCAGCAATGGTGTTTGTAATTTATTTGCAGGTGATCATCAATATAAAAATGGTGAGCAACTTCGTGATTTTGTTTATGTTGAAGATGTTGTAAAGGTAAATCTATGGTTTTGGAAAAACAAGCATATTTCAGGCATATTTAACTGCGGAACAGGTAAAGCACAAAGTTTTAATGATGTGGCAAATGCTGTGATAAATTTTCATAACAAAGGCGAAATCAAATATATACCTTTTCCTGAAAAGCTTAAAAATGCTTATCAAAGCTATACTCAGGCCGATTTATCAAACCTGAGGGAAGCGGGTTATACAGATGAATTTAAAACGGTTGAGCAGGCCGTTCCAGAATATTTAACCTTGCTCAATTAAAGTAAAAAATAATATAGATGAGTTAACTTAATCTGAACTGTTCAATTTCTGGATGCTCGTCTATTTTAATAATAGAAACAAGTGGGTGATTTTTTTGTATCTCATTTAAATCACTCATGTTCATAGGAATTATCCAACCAACATTTTCCATGGCTGAAATAACAGCCATTCGACAAGTCAAATTATTAACGATTTTAAATGAAGATTTTTTAGCCGTTTCATCATCGATTATTCCAACAATAATCTTATTACCTTGTTGCGTTAATTTAGAGATAAAAGCCACATGACTAGCGGTTAAAATATCAAAGCTACCAAATAACAATCGCGTATTTTTATGTTCATATTCGGTTTGCTCTAATAAAATAGATAATTGTTCTAGCGTTAAAACAGCAGCGTTAACTTGCTGAGGTGAATGAATTGCATGAAATAATTCCATTTCAGTTATCACTGCAGTGCCAAGCTTTTCAACGGCAATACCCGCCGCAACATTAGCAATTTTGCAAGCTATAGATAATTCGGTATTTACGGCTAGGCATGAAGCTAACGTAGCAATTACCGTATCGCCTGCGCCCGTTACGTCATACACTTCTTGTGCTTTAGCGGGTAAATAAAGCGAGGTACCATTACGATTAACTAAGGTCATTCCATTTTCACTGCGTGTTATTAATACTGAGTCTAAGTTATAAGTATCAAGTAATTCATTCGTTTTACGTATTAACTCATCTTCATTTACTGTATTACCAATAATAACTTCCAACTCTGATAAGTTTGGCGTAATGACAGTTGCCCCCTGGTATCGGCTAAAATCGCTTCCTTTAGGATCTACCAGAACGGGTATTTGATGTTCATTCGCGCATTGAATTAACGCCTCAACATCTGACAATGTCCCTTTATTGTAATCCGATATCAGCAAGACATTATGCTGGGGTATTAACGCCTTAATTTTTTCAGTGAGCATCGTTTTATCGATAGAAAAAAGAGGATCTTCAAAATCTAAACGAATTAATTGCTGGTTATTACTTAACACGCGTAACTTAGTAATAGTATGAATATTATCAACTTGTATTGTTTGATCATCAACACAAGCGTTAACTAACAGCGTTGTAAGTATTTCGGCATTTGTATCCTTACCGACAATCCCTGCAATAGTCACTTTACTGCCTAATGTTGCCATATTTAAAGCTGCGTTGGCGGCACCACCCGCTTTATACTTAAATTGATCTATTTTTACGATAGGTACTGGCGCTTCGGGTGAAATTCTTTTGGTATCGCCACACCAATATTTGTCTAACATTAAATCACCAACAACTAATACTTTACCTGCGCTGAATTTAGGTGTTTCGAATTTCATAATCTATGCTTCGTTTTTACTGATTTTATTACAATATATAGCTAATCCTTTCCATTGACAATAAAAACAAAAAAAACAATAACACATTGAATTAAAGTGAATTTTATTTTATTAAAGGCTAAGTTTTCACTAAGTTTTAATTGCTAAAATAGATGGTTAAATTTACTTGCTATTATTAATATGACAATGAAAAAAAATTTATGTACTTCAGTTATTTTATCTACATATAACGAGCCTAAATGGCTTGAAAAGGTAATTATTGGTTTTCAAAATCAAATTGAAATGCCTGATGAGCTTGTTATTGCCGATGATGGTTCCACACAAGAAACAAAAAAAGTAATTGATCGTTTAAGGAATGATTCGCCATTCCCTATTATCCATGTATGGCAAGAAGATGAAGGATTTCAAAAAACAAAAATATTAAACAAAGCACTACATGAAGTCATGGGTGAATATATAGTATTTAGTGATGGGGATTGTATACCTCGAAATGACTTTATAAAAGTGCATAAAACAAACGCTCAAGAAGGCTATTTTTTGTCCGGCGGTCACTTAAACTTACCATTACAAACTAGTCAATCAATAACAGCACATGATATTAAAAATGGCAATGCATTTAATGTAAAATGGCTTATTAATAACGGTCTTAAAAAAACACATAAAACACTTAAACTCACTACCTTTGGTTGGCAACAAAAAGTGCTAAATATTATAACCCCCGCAGGTGCAACATGGAATGGTGGAAATTCTTCTGGCTGGTTCTCTGATATTTTACATGCCAAAGGTTTTGATGAACGCATGCAATATGGCGGAGAAGATAGAGAGTTAGGTGAGCGTTTATTTAATGCTGGAATTAAATCCAAACAATTACGCTACAGCGCTATTGTCGTTCATTTAGATCATAAACGTAGTTACGTAAAACCAGAAATGAAACTAAAAAACAACGAAATAAGAAAACAAACAAAAAAACAAAAGTTAACACAAACTTTATATGGACTTAACCGTCAAAATACATCCGACATATATTTATGTAAACCATTTGTCTGAGATTTTTCTAATCCACTATATTTAAAAGATACTCATTCATGGTTTAAAATACAATTTGTACGATGACAGTAAAGCTTAGAAAATAAGATTTAAATTATTAATACATTATGACAAGTAGAACGGATAAAAATAGTCCAAAAAAACAAAGACTTTGTATAATATTAACCGTTGAGCTATATTCATAAATCATTATTCATGACAAAGTTCGAGTTTATGCTTCAGTGTTTTTTTATTATTTTCTTAATTATTTCCTTAGATGCGCATGCACTTTACAAAAGAGAAATCACTTGTGCCACTACTATTTTCGAACCTTATACTATAAAAGACTCAACAGGCATAGATGTTGATATTTTAAACATTATTGCTAAAAAACTTAATTGGAAAATAACCTATCAATACTATCCCTGGGCGAGACTTATATCACATGAAAAAACAGGACGAATAGATGCGGTATTAACAGATAAAGCAGTAGGTGATTTTTATGCCAGAAATTATGTGGACACATCAAGCTTCCCACTTAAACACAGTGGATTAGCAACCTATTTAACTTTTAAAAAAAATTTACTTAAACCAACTGAATTGGTTCAAATAAACAGAATAATTTCGAACCTAATTAATGACAAAGTTTTGATAAGTATAATATACAAAAAATATCAAAACGAAAATACGAAAATAGTAACAAATTAAAGGTACTAAGAAAAAATGAATCCTGTTAGAACTGTTTCAATAAAGAATAAAACCTTAACCTTTTTAGTTTTAGGGTCCATATTTTCTGTATTAACAGGCTGCGCAAGTTATCATGCTGATCCTTTAATAGAACCGACAGTGCCATTAACAATTAATACGTTGGTGGAACAAGCAAGTGCTTCTCGACTATTAAAACCAAGCGCTGTTACTTTAAACGATGGCTTAAATTTAGATGAATTGGCAAATTTAGCACTATTTAACAGCCCGCTATTAAAGGTAAATCAACAACAATATAGTGTTAATAAAGCTAATGCTTATAATCTAGGTTTATTACCTGATCCACAATTAAGCGCAAGTTTTGACCACCCTACAGGTAATGTATTAAATACAGTAAATGCCTGGACAGGCGGTATTGGCTATGATTTAAATGCCTTAATTACCCACCAAAGCTATTTAGAGGTGGAAGATCAACAAATCAAACAAGCTAAATTAACCCTGCTTTGGCAAGCGTGGCAAATTAAATTACAAGCCAAATTAATTAGTGTTGATCTTTATTACACAGCGCAAAAAATTAGCCTCATGCAAAGTATGATTGCAAGGCTAGAACAACGCTATCAACAATCACAAAGTGGTATTGCAGAGGGTAATGTTACCCTTGAAACAAATGGCGCAGATTTATCGATATTGTTAGACGCATACAGCCAACTAAAAGTTGTGCAACAACAATACAATGGCAGTTCGCATCAACTAGCTCAACTTTTAGGTATTCAGAGTTTGGTAGGGTTAACCATTACTCCACTTTCAACACCGAATGAATTAAGTAAAGATAAGTTATCGGCTGATTTAATGAATATTGCGCAAAAACGTCCTGATTTATTAGCGTTGCAGTCTGGCTACCAAGCACAAGAAGCAAGCGTTCGCGCCGCTATTCTTGCCCAGTTTCCCTCTTTCAATTTAGGCATAACTACCGCTAAAGATAGCGGTGGATTACATACCCAAGGGCTTAATGTTGGTATAACTTTGCCATTATTTAATGGCAATAAAGGTAACATTTTAGTGGCTCGTGCCACCCGTAAACAATTAGCCGAAGAGTACCAATTGCGATTATTACAAACCCGTTCAGAAGTTGATGAACTATGGCAATTTAACGAGCTGATTAACCAGCAACAAGTACAATTAGCGTTGCATTTACCTACCTTACAAAAATTAGTGGAGAGTGCTAATAAAGCTTATGCCAATGGCGATATTGCCGCTTTACCTTTTATTACCATGGAATCGACTTGGTTTAATAAGCAATTAGAACAACTCGATTTACAACAAAGTAAATGGCGTACTCAGCTTAGCCTGACATTACTATTGATGAACAATAGCGCGATGGCTGATCAACAATTAGATGAAAATAAACTTATTTATTTACACTAACTTGAAATAATTAACCAAATTTAAAAGCAACTCACTAAGGCGTTTCACATGGCTTGTAAACTTTTTTTAACTACCGCATTGGTCTTATCGACAATTTTATCGACCGTGTTTTCACCCTATTCAATGAGCGAAGATCAACCTTCTGCTGCGGTAAAAACAGCAAAAATAACGCAAACAGCGTTAAGTGAACATATTAAAGCTTATGGTATTTTAGAAGCAAAATCAGACCAAGTACTGAATTTATCATTAGCCCACGCGGGCTTAGTCAATCAATTATGGGTGCGTGAAGGGCAACGAGTTGAAAAAGGTGAACGTTTAGCTGAAATCATTACTTCACCAGAAGCAAGAATGCAGTATTTTCAAGCCCAAAGTGCTGTTGAATATGCAACTCAGCAATTAAAGCGCAGCAAACGTATGTTTGATGAAAAACTTGCAACTAAAGCCGATGTAGAAAGCGCAACAAAAAACCTAAAGGATAGCCAAAGTGCATTAAATGCCTTGGTTGAAAGAAGCCAAAATAAATCAACAGAAATTTTATTTGCCCCTATCAACGGTATTATTACGTTATTAAACATTACTCAAGGGCAACGCGTACAATCTAATAACAGCGCCATGCTTATCGCTTCTGAAAATCATCTTGTTGCAAGAATAGGGATAGAACCAGAAGAAATAACACTACTATTACCAAATACTGCGGTAACAATCACCCCCGTTTTTGATAGCAACATAAACGTTAACAGTAAAATAAGTGTAGTGAATGCAATGGTTAACCCAAGCACACATTTAATTGATGCCATGGTAGATATTCCTACTGTACAAGCTAAACAACTAGTATTGGGGACACGAATTGTCGCTAAATTTAGTTTACCTGCTCAACTTTCTTTTACTGTACCTAGAAAGGCCATTTTAAATGATGCTGATGGTTACTATATTTTCACGCTAAAAAATAAAATCGCCCGTAAAATTTACGTAAAAAAAGGCATTGAACAAGATGATTTAGTGGCTATTTCTGGCGATGTACAGATAGATGAAACTGTCGTTGTTACAGGGAACTATATACTTGAAGATGGTATGTTAACTCGGGAGTTAAAATAATGGATTTAGCACATTGGGCTGCTAAACACCGACGATCTATTCTTTTTTTCGTTGTATTATTAGCACTTTCAGGTTTACTAGCCGGCACTAAATTACCTGTCGCATTATTTCCTCATGTTGACTTTCCTCGGGTGGTTGTTTCATTAGAAGCGGGAGACCGTCCTGCTGATCAAATGGCGATTATGGTTACTCGTAAAGTAGAACAAGCCGTGCGTTCAGTACCTGGCGTGGTTAATTTACGTTCAACCACCAGTCGAGGTAGTGCCGAAGTATCTATCAATTTTGCATGGGGCGACGATATGATATCTGCCATGTTGCAAGTTGATTCTGCCTTAAATCAAATTTTACCTGAATTGCCTTTAGGGTCAAAATTTAGCGTACGAAGAATGGATCCAACAGTATTTCCTGTTGCTGCTTATAGTTTAACCTCTGCCGCTGAATCATTGATTTCGTTACGAGATATAGGTCAATTTCAGCTCATTCCTTTATTATCATCAATTAACGGTGTTGCTAAAGTTGTTATTGTTGGTGGTGAAAAAACAGAATATCGCATATTAATTTCACCTGAAAAGCTTAACGCATTATCATTAACCTTTACCGATGTCGCTAAAACAATTTCAGCCAGTAACACATTACAAGCAATCGGAAGATTAGAAGATCATTATAAATTATTTTTAATGTTATCTGATACCCGCATACACGACTTAAAAACATTAAAAGACACGGTACTACGCAGTGGTAGTGATGGTTTAGTTCGACTGAGTGACATTGCAGATATTGAAGTAACTACCTCGCCACAATGGACCAGAGTTACCGCTGACGGCAAAAATGCCGTATTGTTTCAAGTTTATCAACAACCAGGCAGTAACACAGTACAAATAGTTGACGATATAAAAGCTAAATTAGTGAATTATCGTGAAAAACTTCCCAAAGATATTGCCCTGGCAAATTGGTATGACCAAAGCGAATTAATCACCGAAGCAGGAAAAAGTGTTCGTGACGCCATTGCCATTGGTATTGCGTTAGCCGCTTTAGTTTTATTGGTATTTTTGCGCAGTATAAAAATAACGCTGATCGCCATTATTATTGTGCCTGCGGTTTTAGCGACCACCGTACTATTACTCACTGTACTTAATATGAGTTTCAATATTATGACTCTGGGAGGCATGGCTGCCGCGGTGGGGTTAATTGTTGATGACGCCATCGTTATGATTGAGCACATTGTTAGACGACTGCGTGAACGAAATAGTGAAAATAAGGGCAATACTGCCTTAACTATTCGCAATGCTGCAATAGAATTTACTAAACCTTTAACCGGTTCTTCAGCTGCAACGGTGATCATATTTGCACCACTGGCGTTTTTGTCAGGCGTTACCGGTGCATTTTTTAAAGCCTTGTCATTAACCATGGCCAGCAGTTTGATTATTTCATTTTTATTAGCTTGGCTTGCCGTACCGCTAATTGCAGAGCATTTATTATCACAAAAAGATGCAACAAAAGAAGATGGCGGGAAAATTTTTGGTGCTATTTTAAAACATTATAAAACCATAATGGATAAACTTTTTGCCAAACCTTGGCTCGCTATACTCGGTATTTTACCGCTAGTTCTTATCGGTTATTTTTCATATCAACAAGTTGGCTCTGGCTTTATGCCGAAAATGGACGAAGGCGGTTTTATTCTTGATTATGTTGCACCACCTAGCACCTCGTTAGCTGAAACTGATCGTTTATTGCAACAAATAGAACAAATTATCCAAAAAAATCCTAATGTAGAAACTTATTCAAGAAGAACAGGATTACAACTTGGTGGTGGTTTAACCGAGGCAAATTCAGGTGACTTTTTTATTCGTTTAAAAGGATTTCCTCGACCTAATATTGAAACGATTATGGATAGTATTCGAGGTGAAATTGAATTAAAAGTGCCGGGTGTAGAGATTGAAATGGCACTGTTAATGGAAGATTTAATTGGTGATTTAACCGCAGTGCCTCAGCCCATTGAAATTAAACTTTATGGTGATGACCAACATGCACTTCTGGTTACAGCGCCCAAAATTGCAGCAATTATTAGTAAAATAAACGGTGTGGTTGATATTAAAGATGGCATTGTTCCTTCTGGCGACGCAATCAACATTACCATTAACCGTGATAAAGCGGCACTTGAAGGGGTTAATCCTGAATATGTTACACAACAACTTAATACTTGGTTTACTGGCGATATAACCACACAAATTCAACAAGGCTTAAAGCTGATTGACGTAAGAATTTGGTTACCTGAAAAAGATCGAAAAAATATCAGCTCGTTGAATGAAATTTGGTTACAGGCCGCTGATGGTCACAGATTTCCACTAAAACGCATCGCCAAAGTTAGTTTAGAAACAGGCCAAGTACAAATAAATCGCGATAATTTAAAGCGCATGGTTGCCGTTACCGCGCGTATTAGTGGTAGAGATTTAGGGTCGACCATTGCAGAGATAAAAACAGAAATTGCCAAATCTGGCGTGCTAACTAACGATCAATATTATGAACTAGGCGGTTTATATAAACAGCAGCAAATCGCCTTTAAAGGACTAATAGAAGTATTCATTGCCGCACTGGCGTTGGTTTTTCTGTTATTACTGTTTTTATACGAAGACTTTGCCGCTGCAATCGCCATTATCATTTCGCCTTTGTTGGCGATGCCTGCGGTATTTATTGGTTTATGGTTAACGGGTATCGAGCTAAATATAACCGCGATAATGGGCATGACGATGATTTTAGGTATTGTCACCGAAGTATCTATATTTTATTTCTCTGAATATCATGAACTGATTAGACAAGGCGTTGAACGACAAGAAGCTTTACTCAAAGCTGGATTAAATCGTCTTCGCCCTATAACAATGACCACCATAGCCGCTATTCTTGCTTTATTTCCATTGGCGCTAGCCCTAGGGCAAGGTTCTGCTATGCAACAACCACTGGCTATTGCGATTATTGCTGGCTTACTAGTGCAAATACCGTTAGTCACCATGGTAATGCCTTTAATTTATAAAGCGTTATCTACAGTAGGAAAAGACTCATAATCAGTCTTTCAAAGCGATAATGTATTGAGACAACATTAGCCCTTTATTTTTTGTGTGATTAGGCTTATTAATAAATGGAACTCAGTGTAAAGCGGGACTAGAAGAATGATCGCTAATAAAAAGTATCCTGTTTTAAGACAAATTCCAAAGGGAATTTGGATACTTGGTTTTGTCAGTATGTTGATGGATATTTCCTCAGAAATGATCCACAGTTTATTACCCTTGTTTATGGTTGGTACCTTAGGCGCAAGCGTATTTATGGTCGGACTCATTGAAGGATTTGCAGAAGCCACCGCATTAATTGTTAAAGTGTTTTCTGGTGCACTAAGTGATTATTTAGGTAAGCGCAAAGGCTTGGCTGTAGTTGGTTATGCTTTAGGAGCAATTTCTAAACCTCTTTTTGCTGTTGCTCCGGTTATTGGCGTTGTCTTTACGGCTCGATTTATGGATCGTATTGGAAAAGGTATCCGTGGCGCGCCTCGTGATGCGTTAGTGGCCGACCTTGTACCCGAAAAAATTCGTGGTGCAGCCTTTGGCCTTAGGCAATCTCTCGATACTGTTGGTGCATTTCTTGGCCCGTTGTTGGCTGTCGGTTTAATGCTATTGTGGGCAAATGACTATCGAGCCGTGTTCTGGGTAGCTACAATCCCTGCGCTTATGGCTGTGGCATTATTATTTTTTGGTCTAAAAGAACCAAAAAGCCATCATCAAATTCAACGTTCTAATCCAATTAAACGGAAGAATTTGAAACGCTTGAATAACTCTTATTGGTGGGTTGTGGTTATCGGCGGAGTATTTACACTGGCACGCTTTTCTGAAGCGTTTTTGGTTTTACGGGCGTTACAAGGTGGCATACCAGTAGCCTTAGTGCCGTTAGTTATGGTAGCAATGAATCTTGTTTATGCCGTATCTGCGTATCCTTTTGGTAAGCTTTCTGATCGCATGAGTCATAAAACATTACTTACGCTCGGCTTGAGTGTTTTAATTGTTGCAGATTTAGTACTCGGCAGCAGTGATCACTGGTCTATGATACTCGCGGGGGTTGCTCTGTGGGGTATTCATATGGGCATAACTCAAGGTTTGCTTGCTAGCATGATTGCCGCTAACGCCCCCAAGGATTTGCGTGGCACAGCCTTTGGTTTTTTTAATTTAGTCAGTGGATTAGCGATGCTAGTCGCCAGTATGCTGGCTGGTTTGTTATGGGATCATCTTGGCGCATCATTCACCTTCTATGCAGGGGCCGCATTTTGCGTGGTAGGGCTTATCTGTTTGGCTTGGCAACCCGAAAAATTTGAGTAAAACTTAAAGTTTACTTATTTAAATTAATTCACTAAGTTAAGGCTAAGTTTTGTTTGTTACTCTAAAGATCTATTAAGTTGATCAAATTAAGATTTAGCTATGAAGAACAACCTCTTTCTCAAAAAAGCATGTTTATTACTTATTTTTATAATATCGGCACAGGCCAATGCGCGAGGCCAAGTACGTAAAAATGGCGATATTTTGCAATTTGCCATCCCGTTACTTAGCCTTAGTAGCACGCTTGTTTTTGAAGATGACTTTGAAGGTAGTAAACAATTTTTAAAAGCATTTGCTATTACAGAATTAACAACGCAGATGCTTAAAAAACTCACGCATGAACGTAGACCCAGTGGCAGTTGTTGTGAATCATTCCCTTCTGGGCACACTTCCGCTGCATTTATGGGAGCGTCGTTTATTCATTATCGTTATGGTTGGAAATATTCAGTACCTGCTTATATAGCTGCTACCTATGTTGGCTATAGCCGTGTTCATTCAAACCAACATTATACGCGAGACGTAATAGCCGGTGCTGCGGTTGGCATTATTAGTAGTTATTTTATGACCAAAAAATATAAAGGTTTTTCTATAGCGCCTTATGCTATTGCCGATGGCGTTGGCTTGCAAATAAATTCAACCTTTTAATCATTACAACCAAAGCGATTAAACAAGATCTACAACAACAAAAACAAAAACAAATAGCTATTAATGCTAAATTTACTTAAACGGAGTTACTTATGTCTAATATATACAAAACAAGCACATTTTTATTATTCTCGGCTTTTTCATTATCAGTAATAGCTGAAGATGCAAAAGAAATTAATTTTGCTCAACTACCTGCGGCAGTTCAAAAATCGGTTTTAAACGAAGTAGCTAAAAATAACATTACAAAAGTCGAACTTATTCATGAAGAAGAAGCGACTAAATATGAAATAGAAAGTAAAACCAATGGCATCGCTAAAGATGTTACATTAGCAAGTAATGGTAGCATTATTGAAATCGAACAAGGCAGTTCATTAAGTCAATTATCTCCTAGTGCATTACTAGCAATTAAGCATGATTACCCAAATTTGAAAATTGACGAAATAGAATCAGTTCAAAGCTTTTACACCGCCGTTGAGGGAACTGTTAAAGGTAAAAGAGTTGCCTTTAAAGTACTAGCAACAGGTGATATAGAAGGTGACGAAAACTCAAAAGAAGAATCTAAAGATTAGATTTATTTTATTCAATATATTACTGAATGTTATTTAAATTTATATGAGAATATTATTAGTTGAAGATGACAAAATGATCGCCGATGCGATTATTTTGTCACTTAAAGATGCCGATTATGCTGTCGATGGTGTAAGTGATGGTAAATCGGCGTTAACCGCTATTTCCTGCCAAAGTTATGATTTAATTTTATTAGATTTAACCTTACCTAAAATTGATGGTTTAGCCGTATTAAAAACACTGCGAAAGACCCATGAAACGCCTGTTATTATCATTACAGCGCGTGATACCTTGGACGAACGCATTATTGGTTTAGATTATGGCGCTGATGACTATTTACTAAAACCCTTTGATTTAAGTGAGTTACTTGCGCGTATTCGGGCGGTGTTACGTCGAAAAAATGGCTCTTCACAACCATTATTAAGTAATGGTGTTATCACTTTAGATCCTAGCAATCATGAAGTTTCGCTACCTAAACTCGCATCTCAGTTATTACCTTCGCGTGAATTTATGTTGCTACAAGCACTTTTAATACGCCCAGGCGCTATTTTATCAAGAAGCGATTTAGAAGATAAAGTGTACGGCTGGGGAGAGGAAGTAGAGAGCAACGCGATTGAATTTATTATTTACTCGTTAAGAAAAAAATTGGGTAAAGAACAGATCATCAATGTAAGGGGTTTGGGATGGATGGTATCCAAAAAACAGTAAATTATTCTATTGAACATAGACTTTCAGTTTCTCTTTCCTTGTTAGTCATTATTATTGGTATATTTGCGGGAAGTTATAACTTTTATACCGCAAAGCATGACGCCAAAGAATGGCAAGATAATTATTTGCAACAAATATTACATATTTATCAAACCAATTTTTCTAAAGGCACAAGCACACGAGGTGAAGTTTTTTCAGCAAACAATGAAGCGGATACTAATTTATATTTAAATAAGCTGACTTCGACTCAAGAATATTTTCATATAAAAAAAACAATTCTATTTAAATTACCATTAAACATTGGAGATGGTTTAAAGACAATAAAAGGCAACGAAAATAGTTATAGAGTTGCCATACGAACTTTCGACTCTGGCGAGCGCTTCATTGTGGCGCAAAGTACTATTGAACGAGACGAATTAGTGATAGATAATGCACTAAACGCTTTAATACCTATATTTTTACTAGTACCACTTATTATTTTATTATTACGCAAATATATAGCACATTTATTTCTTCCAATAAAACAAACTAGTTCAACCATTAACAAAAGCGAATATGACGATTTTTCAACGATAGATCTCGCTGGATTACCGAAAGAAATTCACCCTTTTGTGATTTCAATAAACCAATTACTGGTCAGAATTTCCGAGCATATTTCAATGCAGCAACGCTTTATTGCCGAAGCGGCGCATGAACTCCGCACGCCATTAACAGCTTTATCTTTACAAGCCGAACGGCTTGATGGTTTAGTCACTTCAGATCAAGCAAAAATACAATTAAAGGTGCTGCGTTCTGGTATTAATCGCAATAGAGAATTAGTCTCACAATTACTAACGCTTGCTAAAGTTCAGTCAAACCAAAACTCCATTGAAACTAATCTTTTTTTGCCTGATATTATCAAAACAATCATTGAAGAATTAATGCCTTTAGCAGAACAAAAAAAGTTAGATATTGGCGTGATTAAATCACAATCACTTTACATTAAGGCCAATCAACACGAGCTTTGTATTCTTTTTAGAAATTTAATTGAAAACGCGATTAAATATTCTCATGAAAGTGGAATTATTGATATTTCGATAACACTAATAAATGATAAAGCCCAAGTCACTATTTTAGACTGTGGACCTGGGATTTCTTCTGATGAACTGCAACATGTATTTTCACCGTTTTATCGCGGCATTGAATCTGAAACAATAGGTACAGGGTTAGGATTATCTATTGTAAAAGCAATTACCGATAAATTAGCAGCTGATATTAAAATGTCATACATCCCTAATGTGGGATTTCAAGTCAGTGTGATATTTAACCAAGAATAACTCTTGATGAAATCACACTTATACCCAAACCACATCAATTAATGTAAGTTATAAATTTTCTTCGGCAAATGAAGCCAAGCGGCTACGTACTACGCCATTTAGATTAATGGTGCTACTACCAGGAAAGTCTTTAAAACGTTCAACTATGTAGGTTAACCCTGAGGTAAGTGCGGTTAAATAATTACTGTCTATTTGCGCTAAATTACCACTACAAATTAATTTAGTACCTTCACCACAACGGGTAATAATAGTTTTTAATTGCGATGCAGTTAAGTTTTGGCACTCATCCAAAATTACAATGGCATTTTGAATGCTGCGCCCACGCATAAAGTTTACTGATTTAAACTGAATATTCGCTTTTTCCATAATGTAATTTAAGCTGCCATTCATGTTTTCGTCTTGTTTATGTAATACTTCTAATGAATCTGTTATTGCAGATAGCCAAGGTGCCATTTTCTCTTCTTCTGTGCCGGGTAAAAAACCGATTGATTCAGCAATTTCAGGTGTGCTTCGGGTTACAATAATTTTTTCATACAAACCACGCTCAATAACTTGTTCAAGTGAACTGGCTAATGCTAACAAGGTTTTACCACAACCTGCCGGCCCAGTTAAAATAACTAAATCCATGGTGGGATCAAGTAATGAATCTAATGCCATACCTTGATAGATGTTTTTGGGATGAATACCCCAAGCAGTTTTTCCTAATAAGCGTTCTCGTCCTAAATCAAGTATTGCTAATTTCCCTTCACTTTCACCAACAATTTTTCCAGCAAACTCGTCTGTTTCATCAAGTAAATACTCATTAATAAAACTACTCGGTAACTCTGCTCCTTCAACATAATGGATAGTATTACGACCTTCATTTTCGCTTTCACAATTTTTTATTTGCTGCCAAAATTCGCCTGAAAATTGGTGATAACCTTTGGTTAAAAATTGAATATCGTCAACTAATTGATCAGTACGGTAATCTTCAACATGATTAAGCCCTGCTCCTTTTGCTTTTAGGCGCATATTTATGTCTTTAGTAACTAAAACAACTTTTATTGGTGATTTTTGCTGTTGAATGTAAACAGCGGCATTAATAATTCGGTTATCATTTTCGTTAAAAGAGAGTGTATTAGCTGTGTGCTTTAAGGTGTAATCATTAAAAATAGATAAACAACCGCTTGGCTGATGTTCACCTGCACCACTTAGAGGAACCCCTGCTAAAATTTCTTCAGGGCTTGCATCTTTTAAAATATCTTCTAACGCCCTAATAGCAACTCGCGCATCTCGACTAACATCTTTATGGCGATCTTTAATAGAATCTAGCTCTTCTAATACGGTCATCGGTACAACCACATCGTGTTCTTGAAAAGATAAAAAGGCAAAAGGTTCGTGCAGTAATATATTGGTATCGAGGATATAAATTATTTTTTCTTCAGGCGAGATATTTGAACTTGATAAATTTTTTTCTCTACTCATAAGGGCTACTCCAGCATCAATGAAAAGAAAATCTACTGCTTTTACAAATTATAATTCACAGTATAACTTTAGCATGGCACTTAATAAGACCGCTGACAAGCAAGAAAAGTCTCCAAAATAAGGTTTTTTTAGTTTAGCCAGCTATGATTAATCTTGGGTTAGCGTTAACATAGCGCCCTTTTTATTTATCAGTTTATTTAAAGACTGAAAAGTAATCAGTTTATTTTTTTATTTATATTTGTTGAAACAAGTTTTTGGAGATTTATATGCTATTTCATCCCGGTCAACGTTGGATCAGTGATGGTGAATCAGATCAAGGTTTAGGCACAGTAATGATGGTCGAATCACGCTTTGTTACCATTTTATTTACGGCAACCGGAGATTCACGAAAATATGCTATTGCCGATGCGCCACTTACCCGCATTAAATTTACCAAAGGTGATAAAATACCAAGTCACGAAGGTTGGCAATTACTTGTTGAAACGGTCACAGAAGAAAATAACCTATTAACTTATATTGGTACTCGCCAAGATACGGGAGAAGCGGCTTCATTAAAAGAAGTATTAGTTGACCATTTTATTAAATTTAATAATCCCCACGACAGGCTAATGAACGGTCAAACCGACCGTTTAGATTGGTTTCGTTTACGCCGAGATTGCCTTAAACACCAATTTACTCAGCAACAATCAGCGTTAACTGGCTTAACCGGTGCCAGAGTAAGCTTAATTCCTCACCAGTTATATATCGCTGAAGAAGTGGGACAGCGTTTTGCCCCACGTGTTTTATTAGCCGATGAAGTAGGCCTTGGAAAAACAATTGAAGCTGGTCTAATCATTCATCAACAATTAGTGACAGGACGCGCACAACGGGTTTTAATTATTGTACCTGAGCCTTTAATGCACCAATGGTTGGTTGAAATGCTGCGTCGTTTCAATCTTCATTTTAGTATTTTTGATAACGACCGCTGTATTGAAAGTGCCAGCGAAGACGAACAAAACAACCCTTTTTCAAGCGAACAATTGGTATTAGTTAATCTAGATTTTATTAGTAAAAATCCACAATGGCATGAAGCGCTTTTAGCTGAAGATTGGGATTTAATGGTGGTTGATGAAGCGCACCATTTAGCATGGCAAGTAGACAATGTTAGTATTGAGTATCAATGTGTTGAACAACTAGCGCAACACATACCCGGTGTTTTGTTGTTAACCGCAACTCCCGATCAATTAGGCCATGAAGGTCATTTTGCACGTTTAAAATTGCTTGATGCCGATCGGTTTTTTGATTATCAAAAATTTGTCGATGAAGAAAATAACTATCAACAGGTCGCTGATGCCGCGAATGCCATTATCGAAGGTGATATTCTTAATAAAATACAACAAAAAACCTTAAGCGATTTGCTAAAAGAAAGTGACGTTAGTACATTAATTCGTGACTTTAATAATGACGCAATGCTTGCAGATGAAAACGCTAAAGAAAATAAAACCCAAAGCACTGCTGGTCAGCAGCTACTCAATCAATTATTAGACCGACATGGCACGGGGCGTATTTTATTTAGAAACAGTCGTAACACTATAAAAGGCTTTCCTGCGCGAGAACTACATGCGACACCGTTAGCCTTACCAGAACTTTATCAAGCACAAATTAACGACTTTATTAATAGTGATGAAATAGAACAACTCGCCCAGTCAAAACGGGTGAAATACCTATTTACACCTGAAATTTTGTTTTCTTTAGATATGCACTCAAGCCATTGGACAGACATAGATCCACGTGTTGACTATTTAATTAACTTATTACGTTCATTAAACGTAGAAGGTAGTAAAGAAAAATTATTAGTGATCTGTGCCCATGCACAAACCGCGATTGATTTAGAAAAAGCATTGCGCGTAAGAGAAGGTATTCGTGCGGCAGTTTTCCACGAGGGCTTAAGTATTTTTGATCGTGATAAAGCGGCTGCTTACTTTGCCCAAGGTGAAGACAGCGCACAAGTTTTATTGTGTTCAGAAATAGGCAGTGAAGGCCGAAACTTTCAATTTGCCCATCATTTAGTGTTATTTGATTTACCCACCAACCCTGATTTACTTGAACAACGTATTGGTCGACTCGATCGTATCGGCCAAAAACAAACGATTAACTTGCATGTACCCTACTTTGAAAATTCAGCACAACACTTATTATTTAAATGGTATCAACAAAGCTTAAATGCCTTTGCGCATACATGTATTACCGGACGAGTTGTCTTTGAGCACTTTGGTGAAACGCTAATGTCGCTAATATTGCAAGGACAAGAATCAAGCAATGAAGCTGAACATTTTATTGAAAACAGCCATCAAAAACACCTTGAAATTAAAGCTAACTTAGAATCTGGTCGAGATAAGTTACTTGAAATCCACTCTTCAGGGCAAGGCCGTTCACAAGCACTTGTTGAAGAAATAAGAGAACAAGATCAACAAATTCATTTGCCACAATTTATGTTTCAAATATTTGATGTTTTTGGCATAGCACAAGACGACAAAGCTGACTTTGCTATTGCCTTAAACCAAAGTGAACACATGCTTGCTGCCTCATTTCCTTATTTACCTGAAGATGGTACTACCATTACTTTTGATCGTGATAGCGCGTTAGCTTGCGAAGATTATCAGTTATTAACTTGGGATCATCCAATGGTTCGAGAATCAATGGAACTGGTTTTAAGTGACGAAATAGGTAATGCCAGCATTGGCTTGTTGAAAAATCCTGCACTACCCGTCGGCACATTCTTCTTAGAGTGTTTGTATACGTTAGAAGCCATGGCACCAAGTAAATTACAACTTGGTCGTTATTTACCAACTACACCGGTTAGAGTATTAATTGATGCTAAAGGTAACGACCTTGACGACAAAATTAACGAAAAAGTGCTAGATTCCCAATTAGCGCCAGTAAAAAAACAAATCGCATTGCAATTAACCAAAGCTTTAAGCCCCCAAGTCGCGCCTTTAGTTGCAAAAGCTGAGAAGCATGCAAATAATAAAATTGCGAGTATTCAGCAACGCGCTTTAACAGGTATGCAGCTAAACTTACAAGCAGAAGAACAACGATTAATCGCTTTAGCGGCAGTTAACCCAAGTGTTCGCCAAGAAGAAATTGACTTTATTGCTTTACAACAACAAGAATTAACTCATTATATTGAGCATGCGCAACTAAAATTTGAAGCAGTACGCCTAATTGTTGTAACGCATTAAATTTCATACCCATGCGGAGAATTCAGGCGTGCGTAAAGAATTTATCATACTGAATTTATTTTAGGATCTTTTTGCTTGAGATACTGAAACGAGTTCAGTATCTCAGTAAAAATGATATTGTTTCAACGCCTTAGTCCAAGATACATAACCAGGTTAAATTATAACAAGTAGAAGTATTATGTCAGCGAATCCTGATTTTATTTATCAACCACCAATGACACCGTATCTTGAGATAATTTATCAAGATGAGGATGTAGTCGTTTTAAATAAACCGAGTGGCTTATTAACTGTGCCAGGGCGTTTACCTGAACACCAAGATTGTCTGCAAAATCGGGTAAACAAGGTATTACCAACGGCGACCATAGTCCATCGTCTCGACATGGCGACTTCAGGTATTGTAATAATGGCCTTAAATAAGCCTGCACATGTGCATATTAGTCGCCAATTTGAACAACGTAAAACGCAAAAGTCTTACCTTGCCCGAGTTTATGGTTTAGTAAAAGAAGACAATGGCGAAATAAATTTACCATTGATCTGTGATTGGCCAAATCGACCCAAACAAAAAGTTGATTATGAGCATGGCAAAAAATCACAAACTTTGTATCAAGTAATTCAGCGCGATGAAAACAGCACCTTAGTTGAATTAACGCCAATAACTGGGCGCTCTCATCAACTCCGTGTACATATGCTGGCATTAGGCCACCCTATTTTAGGTGATCGTTTATATGCACACGACAAAGCACTAACCATCAGTCCACGCTTGCAACTCCATGCGCAAATGCACACATTTACACAACCAACAACAGGTGAAACAGTAAAAATCACCAGCGTCAGTCCGTTTAAATAAGTTAAGAAATTCTGTTTTTTACCGATAAAATAAGAACATCCAAACATAAATCGACAAAAGGTTACTGAGTGCGTTATTTTTTTCTCTTACTTTGTTTTTCTTCTTCGCTGTTTATAGCAACAAGTTATGCTCAGGAAAAAACACCTCAAAAGCAGCCAGCTCAAAAAGACACATCAGCATCAAAAAAAGCTGCAGATAATGCCACTTCTGATAAAAATAGTGACGCTGCTAAAAAGTCTGAAACGCCTGAAAAAAAAGCGGACAAATTAAACACCCCCGAGATAAAAATAAATTTACCACCCGATTTACAAAATCAATTTAAAAACGATATTAAACACTTTACCAACACCAAAAATATTAAACCAATGCTTGCTGGTAGCGAAGACATTATTACTTTATTAAATGAAGAAACCAGTGGTAATCCAAGAGGAGTTGCAATTTTATTACCTAATTGGCAGCAACCCCTCGTTTCATCAAAGGCAATTAACTATTTAAGTAATACTTTACCAAGTAAAGGCTGGACAACAATCACTATTCAGTCTCCTAAAATGCCAAAAAATTACCCTTCAAAAAAAATGAATTTATTAGAAAGGGAGGAAGAAAATCAGGAGACTTTGAACCAATATCAAAAAAAACTTAGTGTTATCATTAAAAAAGTACTAGAAAAAGCAATGAATTATCCGGGTATTTTTTTAGTCGTTGCCGAAGGTAGTAACGCTGCAATATTAGTTAATTTATATGCCCAACAAACTGATATTCAACCCGATGCTTTAGTGTTACTAAGCCCTCATTTATTAAATCAATCAGACAATCAGTTTTTTGCCAATAATCTTGCTAGCATTGCCGTTCCAGCTTTAGATTTATATTTAAGTCGAGACAATAAATTAGTAAGTGCTAATGCTCCAATGAGAAAAGCTAAAAGTAAAAAAATGCTCAAAGTATTTTATCGACAGCAGCAATTTAATAACGTTATTAGCGGCGCTTACCCTTTATCAGATTTACTCAAAGCAATAAATGGTTGGCTCAAAAACATCGGTTGGTAATTTATATCCTATTCAATTACTTTCGGTTTTTGTCTTTTAGTAAATTTGATATTTGTTGTATGAATGCTAATATTTAACATCCATACTGTATTAAACAGTAAAAATATCAAGGATGTTGCAATGTTAAAATATTTTATTCCACTCGTAATACTGCTATTAAATGGCTGTTCGGCCATTGATTATAAAGATAAATCTGTAAAACAAATTACAGACCGCTCCGCAAAAAAAATTCATAGCTGGGCAATAACCAAATTTAAAGTAAAAAGTACCGGAAATTATGATCCTGTGGATCCCAATGAAACTGGTATTTGGATTTTAAGCTCTGAGTCAAGTTATCGTTCATCAAAAAGCTTAAATGTTCACCTTGCTACACAAATTGTTTCGCAATTAAAAGAAAAGTATGGCTTTTCTAAAATTGAAGATCTGCAAGGCCGTATTATTAAAGTAAAAGGGTTGGCGACGCCTAAATTTTATTGCAAAATTGACACTTGCCCTCAAACAGCAATTCAGCACAATGGCTACGGTATGTATATTCAAACACAAATGTATATAGAAGATATAAACAACATTACTATTTTATAGATGATTTAATTTATATTTTTAGCGGCCTTATAAGTGCGAGTATGATTAACTCGCTTTTTTATAAGTCGTGATCAAATCATACGCAGCTTGAATATCTTGCGTTTTTTGTTTTGCCATTTCCATCATTTCAGGTGGTAAACCTTTTGAAACTAACTTGTCTGGATGGTGTTGAGACATCAATTTTCGATATGCCTTTTTCAACTCTTGCGCAGAGACGCTTTGTTCAACACCTAATACTTTATAGGCATTTTCCAATTGTGACGCTGAAGTATGTTTACTCGCAAAACTTCCAGAACCTGTGTGTTGATTAAATTGCGCGCCAGCAATAATCATTTCTAGCAATTTATCAAGATCTTGGCTAGAAAAACCAAGACCGTTTGCGATACGGTGCAATGCTTGTCGTTCAGCTTGATCTAATTCGCCGTCGGCAAATGCTAATTGAATTTGAATTTCTAAAAACATCAACAGTAAATCGTGCCGATTTCCACAGCAACGTTTGAACTGTACCAACCTTTCATCAAGCGGAAAACCCGCCATTTTACCTTCTCTAAAAGCATCTTGGGCTTGTTGCTTTAACTCAGCATTTAAACCCAACTTATTCATCGTAGCTTGAGCAAAAGCGATTTCATGTGAGGAAATGTGACCATTAGCTTTTGCAACATAGCCCATGACTGAAAAGGTAGTATAAAAAAAAGTGGCTTGCCTGGTGCCCTCATCTGGTGCTGAGCCAGACAAATTACTGAAATTCAAACCTAATCCTTGATCGAAACGATGACCAAGCCAAAGTCCTAACAAAGCCCCAACGATATTTCGGCTCAACATAAAACCAAAAAGAAAGCCTAAAATTTTACCCCAAACGCGCATAAATACTCTTAATTTAAATAATAGAAACTGAACTTTTTTCAATAAAAAGGTCTGACTTTAGCAGTAACTTCGTTAAAACGGTCAGAATACTAACAAAACCAAGGCTAAATTGTAAAAATCTGCAAATAATAATATAACCAATTAGCGAGTGAATGAAAATTGCTATATTATTAGCGCTATATTAATAAGGTTTACTTTTTCAATTAATTTTTCTCTAAAACTAAGTAATTACTTAGTTATTTTTCGGATAGTACATGCATTTTTCAGCAAAATCTTTCTCTTTATCGCTTATAACTTTTTTTGGTGCATTTTCTTTAACTTTGCCACTCTCTTCTTTGGCGCAAGATCAGTCGTTCGAAAACGCCAAAAACAGTAATCAAAATACATTGACCAATACGAGTGCAAACTTAGGTTTTACCTGCCCAGTTAATACCTTCAATAAAATTAAATTACCGCAAAAAAGCACAGATAAAGAAGCGATTACCATTGTAAGTAAATCTTCAAATATTGATAAGAACGTTCTCGCTCGCTTCACAGGTAATGTGGTGATGATTAACAAAAATCAACGAATCACAGCTGAAAAATTAGAATTTAACCGACTAGAGTCAAGTTTCAATGCGCAAGGTAATATTCATTATCAAGCCGATAATATTGATGTTTTTTCAGAATCCATTTCAGCAAATAGCGGTAAAAATGCCACGTTATTAACACAATCTGCATATCAGCTTGCCAACAATCCTGCACATGGCAGTGCCGACGAACTTTCGATTAGTAAAAAAGGCGATTTAACCTTACGCGGCTCCTCATTTACTACTTGTCAAGGTGATCAGCCTGATTGGTTAATTGATGCAAGTAAAATATATATTTCGACACGAAAAAATAAAGGCGAAGCTTATAACGCAAGGTTTAAACTTTTTGGCGTTCCTGTTTTTTATATTCCTTATTTTTCTTTTCCGGTAACCGATCAACGCAAATCTGGTTTTTTATATCCTAATTTTGGATCTTCAAATCGCTCAGGCTTTAAGATAGAAACGCCATATTACTGGAATATTGCCGAAAACATGGATGCCACAATTACGCCGCGTTATATGTCTAAACGGGGTCTGCAACTATTATCAGAATTTCGCTATCTTAGCGGATTACAATCAGGTGCTATAAACCTCGAATATTTGAACAAAGATCTTGATTTAAAAAATAATAATAGCGCTCGTTACCTTGCTCGTATTCAACACATTGGTAATTTTTCAGATAACTTTCGTGTTTATACCGATTACACCACCATAAGTGATGATAACTATTTAGTTGATTTAGAAAGTGACCATTATAGTGCGAATGACGCTTATCTTTATCAAATAGGTGAGTTGTCTTATTTTAGCGAAACATGGAAAGCCACCATTAAATTGCAAGATTTTGAGGTGCTTGGCGATCACATTCAAAGTTATCGCACATTACCGCAAATTGAATTTTCTAGTTTTCAAGCATTACCCTTTTTACAAAGCACTTTTGATATATATTCAGAATTTAGTCGCTTCGAAAGCCCCGATAAAAATTTACCTAACGCTAGTCGTTATCATGTTGAAGCTGGTTTTAGCCTCCCCATTATACATCCCGGTTGGTTTTTAAATTCCGAAGTGAAAGTTTTACAGACTTATTACCAGCAAGACCGTCTCAATAACAACAGTTTATTAAGTAAAAATATTAGCCGCACTTTGCCCAAAGTAAGATTGCATGGCGGCATAAATTTAGACCGTAATGTTAAATATTTTGGCGATCATTTAACTCAAACTTTAGAACCACAAATTCAATATTTATACATTCAAGAAAAAGATCAAAGTGACATTGGGATCTACGACACCACGGCATTGCAAGACGATTATAATGGCCTTTTTAGAGATCGTCGTTTTAGTGGTTTAGATAGAATAGCACAAGCAAATCAATTTTCATGGGGGATAACAAGCCGCGTATTAACTAAAAATCACCAAGAAAAGTTACGCTTAAGTTTAGGTAAAATCTTATATTTAAATAACAGTAATAAATTATTCAACAGCGAACAAAACATTAAAACTAATCAATCAGTTTTAGCGGGCGATGTCTTTTACCAAATAAGTAATAAATTACAATTTAGTGGCAATATCCAATACGATACCAAACAAGATTTCACCACCAAAAGTGCCACTAAAATTGATTACCAATATACTAATAATCACCTTATTCAATTAAGCCATCGCTACACTCGAAATGTTTCAGGGAACCAAATTGAACAAGTGTCACTCTTAACCAGTGGCGCGATTACTAAAGATTGGCAATTTGTTGGGCGTTTAACGCAAGATTTAGTTAATCGTCGTAATATTGAAAGTTATGCTGGAGTGCAATACGAAAGTTGCTGTTGGGCTATACGTTTTGCCTACCACAGGAATATTAACTCTAAAATAAACGACCAAGCTTTTTTTAATCAAACCCATAATGAATTTGATTCCGGCTTTGTGATACAATTCGTTATCAAAGGCCTAGGCGGTCAACAATCATCCGTTGGCATTGAAGATATGTTTAACTCGAGTATTTTTGGTTATAAACGACCTTATTTTCTCAATAATTAATAAAGATAACTAAATGAAAAAAATGAATAAAATAAATTTACTTTTAACATTATTACTAACTAATTTTTTGGTACTTTCAACCAATATTAATGCAAAAGAAGTTAAACTTGATAATGTTGCCGCCATAGTCAACGACGGCGTTGTACTTGAATCTGAAGTACGCGATTTAGTTAAAACCGTTAAATTAAAAGCTAAGAAAGAGAACCAAAGCTTACCTTCAGACAACGCCTTACGCTTACAAGCAATGGATAAGTTGATAAATGACAATTTACTTATACAGCTAGGTGAGCGTATGGGCGTACAAGTAAGCGACGCTCAACTTGATGAAACCATCACTAATATGGCAAAAGAGAACAAGCAAACCCTAGAACAATTTAGACAAGAGATTGTTAATGGTGGTCTCGATTATGAAAAGTACAGAGAAAGTGTACGTACGGAACTTATTTCAGGCGAAGTGCGTCGTTCCTCAATGCGCCGCCGAATTTTTATATCACCACAGGAAGTCAAAAATTTAATTTCAGCAATGAAAGAGCAAACAAATCAAGATATTGAATACCATCTTGGTCATATTTTAATTGAATTTCCAGCAGATCCTAGCCAAAAAGATATTAATGCCGCCAAGGATAGAGCAGATAAAGTGATTCAATTGTTAAATAATGGTTCTGATTTTAGCAAAATTGCTATCGCTTCATCAGGCGATGCTAACGCACTTAAAGGTGGTGATTTTGGTTGGAAAAGTATCAACGAAATGCCAACATTATTTGCGGATCTTGTTGACGGTAAAGAAAAGAACAAAGTATTTGGCCCCATTCGCACTGGTTTAGGTTTTAGTATTGTAAAAATACTCGATATTCGTGGTCGCAAAACAGTTGAAGTTGAAGAAGTAAAAGCGCGTCATATTTTGATCAAACCAACTATTATTTTAAGTGACAAAAAAGCTAAAGCTAAATTACAAGGCTTTTTAGATGACATTAAAGCCGGAAAAGCCGATTTTGCGGATTTAGCAAAAGAGTATTCAGAAGGACCAACATCTGTTCGTGGCGGCGAGTTAGGTTGGGCGGATCCAAATAACTATGACCCAGCCTTTAAAGACGCGCTAGCAAAATTAAAAGTAGACGAATACAGTAAACCATTTCGCTCTTCTTTTGGTTGGCATATAACTCAGTTAGAGGGTCGTCGCATGCAAGATGCTACCAAACAGATGAACCAAAACCGCGCTTACCAAATGCTTTATAATCGAAAATTTTCAATTGAGAATTATCGTTGGATGAAAGAAACTCGCGATCAAGCTTATATTGAAATATTTGATACCGAAAACAAATAATGGCGGACTCAACTTTGCACGTTAAACGTATTGCCGTAACACCGGGCGAACCTGCAGGTATTGGCCCTGATTTAGTCATTGCAATTGCGCAACAGGATTGGCCAGTGGAGTTAGTCGTTATTGCCTCCGCAGAACTGTTAAAAGAGCGTGCTAAATTGTTAGGTTTACCTTTAACGTTGATTAATTATGATGCTAATAAACCTGCCCAAGCCCAAAAAGCGGGTACATTAACCATTTTACCTCAATCTTTATCAGCTCCCTGTATACCGGGCGAACTCAATGTAAATAATGGTGCCTATGTTTTAGAAACATTGAAAACAGCTGGCGAAAAAAACATGTCAGGTGAATTTGCCGCTATTGTTACTGGCCCTGTACATAAAGGTTTAATTAATGAAGCGGGCATTGCTTTTAGTGGTCATACCGAATTTTTTGCTCATCAAGCAAATTGTTCCGATGTCGTTATGATGTTGGCTACCAAAGGATTAAGAGTTGCATTAGTCACTACCCATATTCCGCTGGCCTATGTATCAAAAGCAATTACCACTTCGCGATTGCAAAAAGTTACTCGGATATTACATCAAGATTTAATCAGTAAATTTGGTATTACTTCGCCAACCATTTATGTATGCGGTATTAATCCCCATGCCGGTGAAGATGGTCATTTAGGTAAAGAAGAAATTACCACTATGATCCCTGCATTAGATGAACTACGAAATGAAGGCATGAATTTAATTGGCCCGTTACCGGCCGATACTATTTTTCAAGAAAAATACTTAAAAGACGCTGATGCTATTTTAACGATGTATCATGATCAAGGCTTGCCAGTATTAAAATATAAAGGATTTGGCGCATCGGTTAACATTACTTTAGGCTTACCGTTTATTAGAACTTCTGTGGATCATGGAACCGCATTAGATCTAGCCGGTAAAGGTTTAGCCGATCAAGGAAGCTTTATTGAAGCTCTCCAAACAGCGATAGAACTCGCTAATGCCTCAACTTAGTTTGAAAATTTTTATTAATTACATTAACGAGCAACATTTATGAGTAGCAAAGCCCATTTAGGCCATCAAGCAAAAAAACGTTTTGGTCAAAATTTCCTTCATGACGATGCCGTTATTTGTAAAATTGTTGACGCAATTAATCCTGAACCCGGTGAAAATTTAGTTGAAATTGGCCCAGGTTTAGCCGCCTTAACTGAGCCGGTTATTGAACGTGCAGGAAAACTTTCGGTTATTGAACTCGATAGAGATTTAGCTCACCGTTTACGCCATCACCCTTTTTTGGCACCACATTTAACGATTTATGAAACCGACGCCCTTAAGTTCGATTTTTCTCAACTTTCTTCACCTGAACAACCTTTACGAATATTTGGTAATTTACCTTATAACATTTCAACACCTTTAATTTTTCACTTACTTACTTTTAATAAGCAAGTGCAAGATATGCACTTTATGCTACAAAAAGAAGTAGTTGAGCGCATGGCTGCAACACCAAATTGTAAAGCTTATGGTCGCTTATCCATTATGACCCAATACCAATGTCAAGTTATTCCAGTAATGGAAATTGGGCCTGAAGCCTTTAATCCTGCGCCTAAAGTTGATTCTGCTATTGTACGATTAATTCCTCATCAGCATATAAAAAATCCGGTTAAAGACATCGCCATGCTAAACAAAGTTTGCTTAGCGGCATTTAACCAACGCAGAAAAACCATTCGCAACAGTTTTAAAAAATTATTAAGTGTCGAAGAGATAGAAGGATTAGGGATCGACGCCGGTATTCGTCCTGAAAATTTAACGCTGGAAGAATATTCTATGATCGCAAATTACCTTTCAGATCAGCCTCAAGATAATAAAATTTCTGACTAAATTAAGGCTATTTTATGTCATTGTATTTAGTCGGCGACGTTCAAGGTTGTTTCAGCGAGTTACAAGCGCTGCTTAAACAAGTTAACTTTGATAAAAGTACTGATCAGTTATATTTAGCGGGCGATATTGTCGCCCGCGGTAAACAATCTTTAGAAACACTGCGTTTTGTTAAATCGCTAGGTAACACTGCAAAAATGGTATTAGGTAATCACGACTTACACTTACTCGCCATTCATGCAAAATTAAAAAAAGCTAAAAAAAACGATTTTCTTGATAATGTTTTAACAGCGCCAGATTGTAACGAACTAATGGATTGGTTAGCCCAACAACCATTATTGATAAAGCTACCTAACGAAAATGCTTATATGAGCCACGCCGGTATTTCTCCTCAATGGACAATAGAACAAGCAGTTGAAAATGCAGAATTTGTACAAAATTTACTGCGAACTCCTCAACGAAAAATATGGCTAGCCGCTATGTATGGTGAGCAACCGAACAATTGGCATGATGTTCACACCGATACAGAACGCTTTCGCTTCACCATTAACGCATTTTCTAGAATGCGTTTTTGTTTTGATAACAATGCATTAGAGTTTAATCATAAAGACACACCTGAACATACAGATAAAAAACTTATTCCTTGGTATGAGCTTTCTCCTGTTTTAAATAATACCTCATGGATTTTTGGTCATTGGGCTTCTTTAATGGGCAAATGCAGCCGCAAGAATGTATATGCACTTGATACAGGGTGTGTATGGGGAAACCATTTAACCATGTTACGTTGGCATGATAAAAAGCTATTTAGCGAAAAAGCACATTAAGGGTGCCAATTTAGCTGTTCTGTCCAATAAAAAATAACATTCTAGCGATACAAAAGGTGTAAATATTAAATTGCTTGTTATAATGTTAACAAGTAACTAATTTTTTAATCATTATTACCGATATACTTAAGACATAAATAAAATAATAAACTCTTACTTTTAATAAATTAACTCGCAATTGGTGGATTATATGAATTTAACTGTGGCAATGAAAATTATTGGCGGCTTTGCAATTATCAGCATATTGCTAATATTAAGCAGCGCATCTTCGTTGATGAACTTGAACACAATAAGTAATTCGACGACAGAGGTCAGCAAGGTTGCAATTCCTATGTTAAAAGCAAGTAATGCTTTAGCATTAGAATTCACACAAATGGGTAATTTAATGTTAAAAGGTTTTTACCAAACAGAAACCCCCCCATTAGCAAATAACAAAAAAACATTTTTAGTTAGAAAAGATACTTTTTTTGCAGAACTAAAAATGCTAAAAGCAGTAGTAAAAGATAAACCATCTATTATTTCAAGCCTAAAAAAAGTTGAAAAAAGCAGTCAAGATGGCGAACAGCATATTTTAGCGGTATTTGACAATCGAAAAATCAGCATTGAACAATTAGCCATGCTTAAAGAAAAAGTTAGTTCATTAGAAGAAAAAGCTGATGATGCCGTTACGCTTTTATTAGATTTAGCTGATCACAAACTTGCCGATACTAAGCTTCAACGCGCAATTAGTTTGGGTGAAAGCATGGAAACACAATTTAATAGTCTAGTTGCATCTGCAATGGAATATAAAGATGTTTCTACCGTTAAAACCAGTGAATTAATTGAAACTGAAATGTCTTTTTCGTTAAATGAATTAGAAACCTCAATAAATGATGAATTAAATGAATTAAAAAATAATGGGGTAAACGATGTTGCAAACGATTTAACTGCCGCATTTGATGAAGTTAAAGGATTATTATCAACGGCTAACGGCATTCTTTATCATAAAAAAACACAACTTGAAGCCAATATTCAAGCTGAGCAAAATTTAGCCACTGCAGAAAATGATATCGCTACCGCCAATAAAATACTCAGTAAGCAAGTAGAAACTGCAGATAAAACAGCTAAAAACACCAACGAAATGGTTGCTGACGCAGTTTCTGGTGGCAACACTCAAACTACAATAATTGCAATTATCTCAGTGATAGCTGCCGTTGCTATCGCTACTTTTACTTTAAGAAGCATTACGGTTCCATTAGCGAAAGTTAACGATATTTTAAATGTAGTCGCCTCTGGTGATTTATCTACAAATTTAGATGAAAGTGGTAGAGACGAATTTGCAGTATTGGCTAAAAACTTAAATAAGGTTATTGAAAGCCTGCGTTCATTAATTCAAGGTGTAATTAGCCGTTCCACTCAATTAGCTGCTGCCGCCGAAGAAACATCGGCAGTTACCGCTCAAAGTACTACTGCAATAGAAGAGCAACGAACTCAAGTTGAACAAGCGGCTACTGCAACTACTGAAATGAGCAGCACCTCACAAAGTATGCTTGCTAGCGTTAATGACGCTTTAGGTGAAATTAAACATGCTGATGAAGAAGCACAACATGTGAAAGAAATATCTTTACAGAATAAGCAAACTATTGAACAACTTGCCAATGAAGTTGAAACAGCTGCACAAGTAATTAATAAGTTACAACAAGATAGTGCTTCTATTGGCGGCATATTAGATGTTATTCGAAGTATTGCTGACCAGACCAACTTACTTGCCTTAAACGCAGCTATTGAAGCGGCTCGTGCGGGTGAACATGGTCGTGGGTTCGCGGTAGTTGCTGACGAAGTAAGAACATTAGCTAGTCGTACCCAAGAGTCTACTCAAGAAATTAATAATATGATTGATGTACTGCAAACTGGTGCTGAAAAAGCCGTGGTTGTAATGAACACAGGTAAGAACCAAGCTATTGACTGTGTTACTCAAGCAGATACCGCAGTTCAAGCACTTGAAACAATTACAGAAGCGGTTCACCAAGCCTTTGATAAAAGCTCTCAGGTGGCCACAGCTGCAGAGGAGCAAAGTGTAGTAACCCATGAAATTAGTGAAAACTTAGAATCTATTGTAGCGATTGCTGAACAAACCTCTGCCGGTGCTCAACAAACGGCTTCGTCAAGTGGAGAAGTTGCTAAACTTGCTGAAGAGCTACAACAATCCGTACAAGAATTTAAGGTTTAAATTTTAGATTTAAATCTCCATGTAATTATTTCTATCTTGTAGTTAGAAATAAACTAAAAAACCGCTCAACTGAGCGGTTTTTCTTTGTCTTACTGAACTTGTTTCACTATATTATTTTGAGTAAATGAAAAGATCCTGAAATAAAGTCGAACGGCAGTTTTTCATTCCTAAAACAATCGGAACAAAAAACACATATATTAATTTATTAGTTTTGTTTTATCGTTTTTGGTAAACACAAAAGTCTAAATTATAAGCATTTTTATCATCAGCCAAATATTGCTCGCTGCTGGTCTTTTCCCAGTTAGTATTTGTATCATATTCAGGAAATTTTGTATCCCCTTCAATATCAGCATTAATATGCGTTACATAAAGGCGATCTGCTTGTGCTAAACAGTGCTGGTAAATAGTCGCTCCACCAATCACCATCACTTCCTCAACATCGGTAACTAAATCCAGTGCCTCATCTACAGAGCCAACAACTTGTATACCTTTAGCTGAATAATCAAGATTACGAGAAATAACAATATTTTTACGCCCAGGTAGCGGAAAACCAATAGATTCAAAAGTTTTGCGCCCCATGATCACCGGTTTACCTAAAGTAACACGTTTAAAATAAGCTAAATCCGCCGGTAAATGCCATGGCATGGTGTTTTCTTTACCGATAATATTATTGTTAGCTGTGGCCACGATCAATGAAAGTATAGTCATAAAGGTTTCTGCATAAAATTTATAGGGGAGCTCATTCCACTTTTATAAAGCACTTAAAAAAGCTGATAAGATTCACTGTATAATCAGACTAATTCTAACAAAAAATGCCGTTAGTTTGCAGCCTAATTTAACTTACCGCTTCAGAACAACCATTATTTAAATTAATCAAAGAGCCATTCTGTAATAAATAAACTTGTTCAGCCATATTAATAGTTTCTTGCCGATGCGCGATCATGATCCTTGTCATCGGTAAATGTTGGATCTGTTCACTAATTTTCGCTTCATTATCTTTATCTAAATGACTCGTTGCTTCATCCATAAATAATACACAAGGTGACTGATACAAAGCCCGAGCTAACAATAAGCGTTGCACTTGGCCACCGGACAAATTCGAACCCATGTCACCAACTAACGAATTATAACTCATCGTCATTTTGATAATATCATCATGGATCGCGGCTAAATGAGCACACTTTTCTATTTTTAAATAGTTTGGTTGAGGATCAAAAAAACTAATATTATCAGCGATAGAGCCCGCTAAAAGGGTATCACTTTGCATTACAGCGGCGATTTTTTTACGGTAATTTTTTAAACCAACATTCGTGATATCCTTACCATCTAGCAACACTTTACCTGAGGTGGGTTGTAATAAACCTAACATAATTTTCATTAACGTTGTTTTACCCGCCCCCGATGGCCCAGTAATAGCAATGGAATCACCAGCATTTAGCAAAAGGTTAACATTAGCTAAAATAGGTGTTTGCTCATTGCTGTAACTAAAACTGATATTTTCTAGCGTTAATTGCCCTTTGGGTTCATCGTCTTCATTATGAATATACGTTGCTTGTCCTTCTCTATTTAACTCTTGTGGTGTTAAGGCAATATCAGCGATACGGTCAAGGTGTAAGCGCATCATTTTAAATTGAATAACTTGCTCAATTACATTAGCAACCCGCCCAGTTAACTGCCCTTTATAGGCAATAAAAGCTAGAACCATGCCTACTGATAAACTATTAGCCATTACCATAATGGCGGCAAAATAAATCACTAATACGTTTTCCAAACCGAATAACAGTTTGTTAAACGAGTCAAAACTTATATTTAATCGGCCTAATCTAATTTCACTATTAATCACTTCAGCATAGCGATTTTGCCAAATGCCTTGTCGTTGCGATTCATTACCAAAAAGCTTTATCGCTTGCATACCACGAATGTTTTCTAAAAAATTGGTTTGTTCTTTCGCTGAGCTTTGGATCATTTCTTCTGTCGCTTGATGCAAGGGTCGATATAGCGCTAAACGTACTATGGCATATAGTGTTATTGCGCCAAGCACAACGGCGGTAAGTTTCAAAGAATAAAATAACATCATCACTAATACAGTGATCGCCATCACACCATCAACTAAGGTTTCAACAAACCCGGTAGTTATCCGTTCTCGTATTTCTTCTAATGAACTAAAACGTGAAACAATGTCACCAATATGGCGTGACTCAAAATAAGACATAGGTAAACGCAATAAATGCCGAAGTAGGTTTACGCCCATTTGCATATTAAGCAAACTGGAAAGGCGTAAAACAAGCCAACTTCGTACCGCACTGGTAACAACCGAAATAATAACAATTAACGCAAAGCCTATCGCTAATACAATCAACAATTGTTGATCAAAACTTATCAGTACTTCATCAACCACCCATTGCATATAATAGGGAGTCATTAAGGCAAATAATTGTAAGACCAGCGATAAACCAATCAGTTTTATCAACCCAGCTTTTAAACCAGAAATTTTACTCCATAATTGAGTAAACTTCATTTGTGCTTGCTCTTTTTTTACTTCAAATTTACTGGTGGGCGTTAACTCTAAACAAATACCGGTAAAATGCTTACCAAACTCTTCAATCGTTAATGTACGTTTGCCAACCGCCGGATCATTAATAGCGAATTTGGCTGTTTTTCCCTTACCTGAAACTTTGGTTAATACCACAAAGTGGTTTAAATCCCAATGAAGAATACAAGGTGTTGCTAGTTTGTGCATTTCATCAATTGGGCATTGCAGGGCACGGCTCGCTAGTCCTAAATTATCGCCTAGCTCAATTAATTGTTGTAAATTCATACCTTTTAAATTGGCAGAAAAACGTTTGCGCATCGAAGTCATATCGAATTGGTGGCCATGGTAACTTGCAATCATGGCTAAAGAAGCTAGCCCACATTCTGCAATTTCGCTTTGTAGAATGAGTGGGACAATATTAGCTGAAGTAAATATTAACTGTTTTTTAATCATCGTTTAATTTCTAATATTCACTTTCATCATCGACAAAATAATCAGCTACTTTATAATATATAAAACCCAATAGGCACAAATATAATATATCGAATAATTTACTTTCAAAAAAATCTTTAAAAAGAGTATATGAAAAAGCAGCTAAAAAAATGTATAAAGCGCTTATGATTACTTTTTTATATCTTTCCATTTTATTTAAATAGACAATTTGATTTCTCAAATTGTCTCCATTGTTGAGTATTTAATTAAGCTTTCTTTCCAGAAGCTTTTTTTTGCTTAGCTAGATGTTGCTTATATTTTTCGCTCACATAACCACCGATGTAACCTAAGGCGTAACCTGCTGCAACAACAACGACAATACCTAACAAACCAGCACTTATCTGTTTAGTTTCTTCTATGGTTAGCTCTTTCATACTATCTCCTTATTTCGCACCATTACCGCCATCAACAGTTCCGATTGCAGTTGCAATCGCACCCGCAATAGCTATTATCCCTTTTTTTACATATGGCGCTGCTTTTTTGGCAACTATGACTACTGCTATTACAAGCGCAGGGTTACCACCATTTACTTCTTTCATTTCATTTACGCATAATTCACGCATAATGTTATACTCCGTATGTCCGATATTTTTTGTTAAATAAAGTATCGGGTTATTGATTTGCAAATCTCAATTATTGAGATTGCGATTAATAGGCTGACTTTAGTTGTTCTCGCTAAAGTTGACTAAAGTCGGCCGCTCTATTTTCCAACAAGGTTGATGCTTAAAACAAAGAACCAACCTTATCAGAAAAATTCTTTTCTTTTTATAGCAAAGGCTAACTTACTCGGCCTTTTAAGCTATAAATGGGTTCAAGTAACCATTCAAATAAAGTGCGTTGCTCTAGCATAATATCGGCTTCGAATAGCATGCCGCTTTTTAACTTAAAGCTTTTACCAAAGGCTTGCATTTGTTGGTAGTTTAATTTTGCTCGTAAGCGGTAGACAGGTTCTTGTAGCGCTACGGGTAATTGTGTTTCATTTGGCATAATCAATGTCTGATCAACACGGGTAATTTCACTTTTCATAAAGCCAAATCGTTGATACGGAAAGGCGTCAAATCGTAAGCGGGTATTATTTCCTAATTGAACAAAGCCTGCGGAGCGAGTGGGCAATAGTAACTCAGCGACTAGCTCAGAGCCCTCTGGAATAATAGTTAATAATGGTTTAGATTGTGCTTTTGCTGGCGATAGGTATTCACCTTCTACTACCTGAACACTGGTAACGATGCCGCTATTGCTGGCGGTAATGGTGTATTTATGATTGCTTGCTACTTGTGCTAGTTGAAGTTGCAGGTCGGCTTGTTGGCGCTTCAAACTGTTAATTCGCAATGTATATTGCTGAGGAATATTTGTAATATTAAAAGCGACTTGGTTTAACTTATCTTGTTGTTGCAGTAATAGGCGCGCAATATTTTGCTTTTCTTGCTTCGCTCCTAACAGACCTTGCTGTTGACGCTCTTTTTCCTTGTTTGAAATAAAACCCTGCTGGTTTAATTTTTTTATTTTTGCTTGCTGATTTAGTAAAATAGATAGCTTTTCATGCGCTAATTTAAATTGACTTTGTAAAGCCCAACGTTCTTTTTTTAATGCTTGTTGATGTTGAGTTAAGTTTTTGAGTTCTTGAATTTTTAGTTGTTGATGCTGTTTAATTTCATTATCGGTTAATGAAGATTGATCACTTAACTGCTTTATTAATTCAGTACTTAAACTAATACCTTTACTATTATTTTGCTTAACAATAATTGTTGCAAGTGACTGGCCTTTAACAACTTCATCCCCTTCTTTCACCCATAGTTTTTCTATGGTGCCTGCTTTATTCGTAAAACTTTTAATAACCCCTTTATTGGGCATTAAAAACCCACGAACGGTTGCTTTGCGAGAATATTCAGCGTTATAAAGAAAGGCAACAATAGCAACAGCCACCGAAACCAAAATAAGCACGGTTATTTTAATCGATAGCGGTTGAGCTAAGGTAATAGCGCCTGTTAAACGCTCACTTTGGTGAGAAACAGCTTCCTTTCTAAATAATGACATTTCATTTCCTTGAATATTTTAGGTTGAAAAATATAATCAATAGAAATATGATCGTCAACTCTTTATTTTTCCGTTTCATCTTCATTAAACAGATAACTCAAAAAAAAACACTTTAAATTCAACCAATTAAAACAAGTCGGTGCTGCGAGATATTATTTGCCATATCATATACAAATATCGACTATAAAATTACTTATTATGGTTAATATCGCTTTCAACTTATTCCATCGAGGCTAGGGATGGTGGACTAGTTATAATATTTTGACTAAGAGCATACATCAAAAAGTTACAATCCTATGCAGATAACTCAATTGTTTATATAAAAACTGTCACCCTGAATTTATTTCAGGATTTATTCGATTAAGGTACTAAAACGAGTTCGTATAACGATAAAAAGGGGATTTTAATTTAAAAACGGTTTTGTATGAGTAGTATCAAAGAGGTGATTAGTAAGTGGTAATAATATGTTTAAAACAATATTGCCATGCTGTTGCATGGCAATACATTTATTAGAACGGCTCGATTACTGTCGATACTCAACTTCTACATCGTAGTCATCTTCGTTCCAATCATCATCGTCAAGATCATCACTGTCGTCAGCTTCTGACATTGCTTCTTGATGATAGGCGTCCCATTTGAATTCAACGGCTTTTTCTTCGTCACTTAACTCAAGCGTTGTTTCAGGTAACGTTTCAATATAGGTCATTAACTCTTGTGTTAATTCTTCTGTACCCATTTTGGTGAAAGCTGAAATACTAAAAACTCTATCTTGCCAGTTCAATTCGCTAATAATACGATCTTTTATTGCTTTAGCTTCATCTTCAAGCAATAAATCAAGCTTATTTAGCACTAACCAACGGGGTTTACTGGCAATTTTATCTGAATGCTGCTCTAGTTCGCCGATTATGGTTTTGGCATTTTCAACCGGATCGCTTTGATCTACAGGCATTACATCAACAACATGAAGCAATACACGACAACGCTCTAAATGCTTTAAAAATTGCACACCTAAACCAGCGCCATCAGCGGCGCCTTCAATCAAGCCTGGAATGTCGGCAATAACAAAACTGCGTTGAGAATCTAAACGAACCACACCTAAATTAGGCACTAAGGTGGTAAAAGGATAATCTGCAACTTTGGGTTTTGCTGCTGAAACGCTGCGAATAAGTGTTGATTTACCGGCATTAGGTAAACCTAACAAACCAACATCTGCGATCAATAATAATTCTAATTTTAAATTACGTATTTCACCCGGTGTACCATCAGTTTTTTGGCGAGGGGCACGATTAGTACTACTTTTAAAGCGAGCATTACCCAAGCCATGCCAGCCACCTTTGGCAACCAATAATTTTTGCTCATGATGGGTTAAATCACCGAGTTGCTCGCCAGTATCAACATCAACTACACGTGTCCCAACGGGCATTTTTAAATATAAGTCTTCAGAACCTTTACCGGTACAGTCACGGCTTTGTCCGTTTTGACCGCGTTTGGCTCGATGAAAACGCTCAAAACGATAATCGATTAATGTATTTAAGCTTTCTTCAGCAATAAGGTAAACATCGCCACCATCACCGCCGTCGCCACCGTTAGGCCCACCAAATTCGATGTATTTTTCCTTACGGAAACTTACACAACCATTGCCGCCATCACCAGCTTCAACTCTAATTTCAACTTCATCTACAAATTTCATGGTGTTACTTTAAACCTAACAATTTAATTGCTTATTAATTATACGTACAATACAAATAAAAAATAAGCTTAATTGCTTAACTTTCTATTTTTCTTTTTGAGCTAAAAAAAAACCCCGCTTTACAGCAGGGTTTTTATCGAGAATAAAAACTCTTATTCTGCAACGATACTAACAAATTTACGGCTTTTAGGGCCTTTAATATCGAATTGAACTTTACCGTCACTTAAAGCAAACAAAGTATGGTCTTTACCAATACCCATGTTTGTACCAGCGTGGAATCGAGTACCACGTTGACGAACAATAATGTTACCCGCTAATACAGATTCGCCGCCGAAGCGTTTAACGCCTAAGCGTTTACTTTCTGAATCACGACCATTTCGTGTACTACCTGCAGCTTTCTTATGTGCCATTTTAAAGCGCTCCTAATTAGCCGTTAATGCCAGTAATTTTCACTTCAGTGAACCATTGACGATGGCCCGCTTGTTTGCGTGAATGCTTACGACGTTTAAATTTAACAATTTTAACTTTATCTGCGCGACCCTGTGTTACCACTTCAGCCACAACTTTACCGCCTTTAACATAAGGGGCACCAACGTTGATGTCCTCACCGTTAGCGATCATTAAAACGTTATCGAATTCTACTGTTGCACCTACTTCAAGCTCAAGCTTTTCAAGGCGAACGGTTTGTCCTTCAGAAACTCGGTGTTGTTTACCACCGCTCTGGAATACCGCGTACATAGCTACTCCGTACTGCGTCACTTCTCTTCTCTTCTTTAAAAGTAAAAGTAAATGTGACGCTTTAATTTTAAAAATATAGGGCGCGAATTCTACGCGAAGAAAACGATGATCGCAAGTTAAATAAACAACCTTTTTAGGTTTTCTAACTATTATTTTATTGAATACGATACTGCGCTAGTTTCCCGCTATTTTTCGTGTAAACTCAACAACAATTCTATCCTCTTTCAAACTTATATCTTTTCACTATGGAATTAAAAAATATACAAGCAGTAAGCCAAGCTGATATGACACAGGTAAATGATCTTATTTACGGTCAATTGCAATCTGATGTTGCGTTAATTAATCAACTTGGCGTTTATATTGTTAATGCTGGTGGCAAACGTATGCGCCCGATGTTAACCGTACTTAGTGCGCAAGCATTAAATTATCAAGGTAAAGACCACCATAGCATTGCCGCAATTATAGAATTTATTCATACCGCCACCCTGTTGCATGATGATGTTGTTGATGAATCAAATATGCGTCGCGGTCGCGAAACCGCCAATGCTTTATTCGGTAATAGTGCTAGCGTATTAGTGGGCGACTTCCTTTATACCCGCTCATTTCAAATGATGGTAAAACTTAACAATATGCGCATTATGGAAATACTTTCTGACGCAACTAACATTGTTGCCGAAGGTGAAGTTTTACAATTAATGAATTGTAATGATGCCAACACCACCGAAGAAAATTACATGCAGGTTATTTACTGCAAAACGGCAAAACTATTTGAAGCCGCAACTCGATTACCCGCCATTTTAGCAAATAAAGACAGCAACATAGAGAATGCATTAGCCGATTACGGTAAGTATTTAGGCACGGCCTTTCAACTAGTTGACGATATTATGGATTACACTGCTGACGCTAAAGGAATGGGGAAAAATGTCGGTGACGATCTTGCTGAAGGCAAACCAACATTACCATTACTTTACGCGATGGAACATGGTACTGAAACCCAAGCTAAATTGATTAGAGAAGCCATTGAACTCAGTAATGGTATGGAACATTTAGAGGAAATTTTAGCTATTATGGAGCAAACAGGTTCATTGGCGTACACGCAAAAGCGAGCAGAACTTGAAGCAGATAAAGCGATTGAATGTTTATCGGTTTTAGCAGAGTCTGATGCAAAGCAAGCATTAATAGCGCTAGCTCATATTGCGGCTAATCGTACTTCTTAAATTCACATTGGCTAGATACTGACCTTCGTCAGCATGACTGTACGTAACTCTCTTTAAATTTGTTCGATGTTGTTTATGATTAACGTACTAAATCCCTTAGATAATCATGTCTTTTATAAATATTCTTATTCATTGGCATTGATTATGACGTCATCCTGAACTTTTTTCAGGATATCAATCTCTTCAAATAGCTAGTAATAATAAAAAAACCGCTTAATAATAACTACTAAGCGGTTTTTCTTTAGTTAATATTTAGCCGTTCAATCAAATAGCTAAATAACATATTCTGCAAAGACTAAGCGTTGATAAAATCAACACCTTCTTTAATGTCTGCTTTTAACGTATCAAGCATCGCGCTTTTCGCTTGTTGTTCAAACGCGCTTAATTCACCGTAAGCTAAATACTCTTCAACGCCATTTTTACCTAAACGTACTGGTTGAGCAAAAAAGTCAGCTTCACCTGTATTACCTTGTACATATGCGTAATCAATAACGTCTTCACCTTGCATCGCTTTAACTAACGACATACAAAAGCGTGCTGCAGCTGCGCCCATAGACAAAGTAGCACTACCGCCACCCGCTTTAGCATTAACTACTTCAGTACCTGCATTTTGAATACGAGGAGTTAAAGCAGCAACTTCTTCATCGGTAAAGGTTGCGCCTTCAACTTGTGAAAGTAATGGTAAAATGGTTGTACCTGAGTGACCGCCAATAACAGGAACTTTAACATCGCTTACGTTTAAGCCTTTTAATTCAGCGACAAAAGCTTCAGAGCGAATAACATCTAAAGTAGTAATACCAAAAACGCGATTGGCTTCAAAAGTGCCTGCTTTTTTGAATACTTCAGCAACAATTGGCACAGTACCATTAACGGGGTTAGTAATAATTCCTACTAACGCTTTAGGACAATTAGCAACAATGCCTTCAGCTAACGTTTTAATAATGCCAGCATTTACGGCAAATAAATCAGCTCGGTCCATACCTGGTTTACGTGGCATACCTGCTGGAATTAATACAATATCGGCACCTGTTAATGCATCACCTAATGCATCTGCACCAAAACCAGCCACTTTAACATCCGTTGGAATGTGTGATAAATCAACAGCAACACCCGGAACTACTGGTGCTACGTCATAAAGTGATAACTCAGAACCGGCTGGTAATTGAGTTTTTAAAAGTAAAGATAATGCTTGACCAATACCGCCAGCTGCACCTAAAACCGTAACTTTCATGTGATGTCTCCGAATGTTTGAATGATATTTGAGTAATTACTTAAAATTCGACGCAAAAGATATAGTATTCGCGTCAAAAATTCAATGTTTATTAGTCTATTATAGCTCGCTAATTTACCCTATAATGATTAATGTTGTAACTCGACATTAGTAGTATAGACACTAAAAATTGTAAGGTTTGTAAAATTTATGATGACTGGCTCACAAAAACAAGAAGCATTAGTTCATTCTTTTAAAGAATTATTAAAACAAGAACAGTTCGGCTCACAAAGTGACATTGTAGAAGCATTAAAAGCGCAAGGTTTTGATAATATTAGTCAGTCGAAAGTATCACGCATGCTCAGTAAATATGGCGCGGTACGTACTCGTAATGCTCGTCAAGAAATGGTTTATTGCCTACCTGCCGAACTCGGTATGCCAACAGCTAAAAGTCCGTTAAAACAATTAGTGTTAGATATTGAACATAATGATGTGATGATTATTATTCGTACCAGCCCTGGTGCAGCACAATTAATTGCACGATTGTTAGACAGCTTAAGTAAAGCAGATGGTGTTTTAGGTACAATTGCAGGCGATGACACCATATTTATAGCGCCATCTAATATTAAAGAAATAAAACAAACCATTGCTAATTTAGAAGAATTATTTCTAAAAAATATTGGTTAATAAACGATTGAAAAATCAATCGACTTCATATTTTTTTTGATCTAAACCTGCTAAAAAATTCAAGCTAGGCACAAAAAATGCCGCGCCAGTTTCCGCTTGAGTAAAATCAAGAAGATGATCATAATTTCCCTGTTCATCGCCAAAGATCATACTGTGCAGCATTAATTCAAAGTTTTTAGGTGTATAACAGTACGACACAAAAAATAGCCCCTGCATCTTCATTTCACCATAAGGCATGCTTTGACGAACAATTTCAATACTGTTTCCTTCACTATCTTTTAAATTGCTACGCTTAGTATGAGCCGTTAAAGGTTTGTGTACATCTTCGTATTCTATATTTTCGACTTTTGTCCTTCCAAAAATATCTTCCTGTTCATCTTCAGCCAAGGTATTCCACAATTTCAAATTATGTCGGTAACGTTGAATATGCAAATAACTACCACCCGCGAAATTTTCATCTTCTTGTTCATTTACTAAGGCGACTTCACGACGATGAATACCTCTGGGATTTTCCGTACCATCGACAAAGCCGGTTAAATCACGTCCATCTAAGTAGCGAAAACTGTGTACCTGCTCAACTAATTCAACACTATCACCTAAAAGCTGACAAATCTTATTACAGACAATATGATTAACATCAGCTCGATCACCTCGAACCTCTATGTAAATATCATAAGCACCACCGGGCGCAACGCGATCTTCACAGCTCATTGATGGGAAAGGGCTCAAAAGCTTAGGACGGGCTTCAGGACAAAAATCATCCCAATAATTAGAACCAATACCAACAACACCCGTTAAATTAGCTTCAGAAAAACGATCTGCATAATCATCAAGTAGCGCGGGTAATCGAGATAACGCTTGGCGAATAAAAGCATTTTTATCGTCTAACGCGTTAAATAATAAATAATAACCGTGCAAACTCGGCTCAGCACAAATTCCAAATTGTTCTCTGGCCATAAAAAACTCATTTTAATAGGGTTGATTTTCTCAAGTTTACATCAATATTTTAATAACTTATAACGATATTTTGTATAATAAAATTTCTAGTTAAGGATAATTCACGTCTACACAGGATAAGCAGCGAAGCTATTTTGCGTTGTTAAATGTATTTACTTTATCTACACTTATTTAAATTATCAAATGTCATTATAAAAAGCTTTTCATTATAAGAAGCTTTCATTTACTCTGAGATAAATATAAGGAATAAAACTAATGAAGTTTAGTTTTCAAAACACCACTCGCATTAATTTTGGTAGCGGCCAAATAAGTACAATTTCATCAGAAATACCAACCGATGCTAAAGTACTCATCACTTACGGTGGGGGCTCAATTAAATCTAACGGTGTTTATCAACAAGTCGCTGATGCACTATCAGAACATACATGGTTTGAATTTTCTGGCATTGAACCTAATCCTAGCTACGATACCTTAATGAAAGCGCAAACAATAATTGAAGAACATAACATTGATTATTTACTGGCTGTTGGTGGTGGTTCGGTTGCCGACGGCACGAAATTTATTGCCGCCGCCGCCTGCTTTGAAGGTGATGACCCTTGGGATATTATCGCTAAACAAGCGCCAATAACTAAAGCCTTGCCAATTGGCGTGGTGCTAACCTTACCAGCAACCGGTTCAGAGAGTAACATTGCCGCCGTGGTAACTCGAGATGGTAATAAATTACCTTTTATGAATCCGTTAGTGCGTCCACAATTCGCAATTTTAGATCCCAGCGTTACTTTATCTTTATCAGACAGACAAATAAGTAATGGTGTTGTTGATGCGTTTATCCATATTATGGAGCAATATTTAACCTATCCAACCAATGCTAAAGTTCAAGATCGTTTTGCTGAAGGTTTATTGCTTACCTTAATTGAAGAAGGTCCAAAAGCACTTTCAGCAGAATTTAAGGAAGATATTCAAGTGCGTGCAAACATTATGTGGGCTGCAAGTATGGCGCTAAATGGCTTAATTGGCTCGGGCGTACCACAAGACTGGTCTACGCATATGATTGGCCATGAACTCACAGCAGCATATGGTATTGATCACGCACGAACATTATCGATTGTGCTACCCGCAGTAATGAAAGTACAACGCCAGCAAAAACAAGAAAAAATATTACAATATGCAGAAAGAGTATGGAATATTACCGAAGGTGATGCAGATTCTCGAGTTGATCAGGCCATTGAGCAAACTGAAGCCTTTTTTAAAGGTATGCAAGTACCAGTACGATTATCTGAAGTAGATATTGATGAAAGTAAAATTGATGGTTTAATGAAAAGTTTAGCAAATCACGGCATGACCAGCTTAGGCGAGCACCAAGATATAACTTTAGAAGTAAGCCGAAAAATATTAACTACAGCGCTTTAGGCAAACTGAATTATTAAATAGTTAAAATGAAAAGATCCTGAAATAAATTCAGGATGACTATTGTAATTCAGAATGACGGTTTAATAACATACTTGGCCATATGCGCATAGGGCTAGAATAAACGAGCAGAATCAGAAAACCCATAATAGCATCCTATTATGGGTTTTTACTGTTTTTTATGACTGCTATGTGATTTTTTATTACTGAATTATTTTACAAATTCTGGATAAGCTTCTACACCACAATCAGAAATATCAACACCAGCATATTCTTCTTCTTCACTAACACGTATACCCATGGTTTTCTTCAGGATTGCCCAAACAATAAAGCTGGCAACAAACACCCAACCAAAAATAACGGCAGCACCAAATAATTGTGAGCCAAAAGTAGTTTCAGCATTAGTAAATGGCACCACCATTACACCAAAGAAACCGACAACACCGTGAACAGATAATGCACCAACAGGATCATCAATTTTAATTTTATCAAACCCGATAATTGATAGGATAACAATCACACCAGCAACAGCACCAATTAACGTAGCAACGAGTGGTGATGGTGATAACGGATCAGCCGTAATAGCTACTAAACCTGCCAAAGCACCATTTAGTATCATAGTTAAATCTGCTTTACCCCATACAATTTTGTTAAATATTAAGGCGGCTACTGCACCTGCGGCTGCGGCTGCATTGGTATTCAAGAAAATTTTACCTACTGCGGTAGCATTAGCTGCATCAGAAACCATTAGCTGTGAACCACCGTTAAAACCAAACCAACCCATCCATAAAATAAATGTGCCTAACGTCGCCATTGGCATATTAGCGCCCGGTATTGGATGAACTTCACCATTTTTACCGTATTTTCCTTTACGTGCACCTAGCAATAAAACTCCTGCTAAAGCCGCTGAAGCACCGGCTAAATGGACAATACCAGAGCCAGCAAAGTCACTAAAACCGGCTTTAGATAAAAACCCACCGCCCCATGTCCAGTAACCTTCTAAAGGATAAATAAAACCTGTTAAAACTACTGCGAAGGCTAAAAACGCCCATAATTTCATTCGTTCAACTACCGCACCTGAAACGATAGACATCGCAGTCGCGACAAACACTACTTGGAAAAAGAAGTCAGACTCTAACGAGTGATCTGCGCCGCTGGCTTGACTACCTATTAACCCAGCAATACTAGGGATAATTCCACCTTCGGCATTATCAACATACATAATGTTATAACCCACTAATAAAAACACTACGCATGCAATCGCATACAGGGCAATATTTTTAGTGAGAATTTCTGTGGTATTTTTTGAGCGCACTAAGCCAGCTTCTAACATCGCAAAACCGGCTGCCATCCACATAACTAAAGCACCCGAAATTAAAAAATAAAATGTATCAAGTGCGAACCTTAGTTCAGTTACCGAACTTGATACTTTTGCTAAATCTTCCATCATACAACCCCTTATTTAAATAGCTTCACTATCAAGTTCACCGGTTCTAATACGAACGGCTTGACTCAAATCATAAACAAATATTTTACCGTCACCAATTTTTCCGGTATGTGCTGCTTTACAAATTGCCTCGACTAAGCGATCAACAATATCGTCATTTACCGCAATTTCTAATTTCACTTTGGGTAAAAAATCGACTTGATATTCTGCACCACGATAAAGCTCGGTATGTCCCTTTTGACGACCAAATCCTTTAACTTCACTGACCGTTAAACCTTCGACACCAATCTCAGAAATGGCTTCACGAACGTCATCAAGCTTAAAAGGCTTAATAATTGCATTTACTAATTTCACTGTTATTCCCCTTATATTATTCTTAACCAAGGTTATTCAATCACCATGCCATTATTATTTTCCCTTTAAATACAGTAAGTTAAATAAAAATCAAGTTCTCAAATGGTTTCATTTGCACTGTATTGGTGCCTAATAAAATAAAGAAGCGACACGAAAGTGCACAAATTAATAGGGTACTGGGGCAGCAGTAGATAACCGTCAATATTTATTTACTATTCTTTAGTCGTATTCCGCATAAAAAAGCTTAATAAACCATCGATTTAATAGTAAGTTAGTAGTCAAGAGTATTACTTCGAAGGAATTAGACCTTGAAAAAAACAGATACCTCTCATTATCAACACTTTCTTAAAGTGGTTGATTGTCAGCATGCCTGCCCTGCCCATACGCCTGTACCCGAATATATCCGGTTAATTGCCGAAAGACGTTACACCGATGCCTACATGCTTAATTGGGAGTCGAATGTTTTTCCGGGTGTATTAGGTCGTGTTTGCGATAGACCTTGTGAACCAGCTTGCCGGCGTTCTCGGGTTGAAGAAAAACCAGTCGCTATTTGTCGTTTAAAACGGGTAGCTGCAGATAACAAAGAAGATATCAGCGCCTATTTACCCAAAATACCCAACAAAAAAAATGGAAAACGTGTTGCTATTATCGGAGCTGGTCCCGCGTCGTTAACTGTTGCAAGAGATTTATTACCATTAGGTTATGAAATTGTTCTGTTTGAACGCGATCTTAAAGCTGGCGGTATGATGCGTAGCCAAATTCCCGCATTTCGTTTGCCCGAATCAGTTTTAGATGAAGAACTCGACATTATTATTAATATGGGAGTTGAGTGTCATTTTGGCGAAGAAATATCAAGCTTAGAAAAATTACTACAAGCCAATTTTGACGCTATATTTATTGGCACAGGCGCACCAAACGGTCGTTGGTTAAAAATTCCCGGACACGAAAATGTTGAAGGCCATGTGGAAACCGGCATTAATTGGCTATCAAACGTTACTTTTGATCATATTGATTCAGCGCCTAAACGCGTTGTTGTTTTAGGTGGCGGTAATACTGCGATGGACTGTTGTCGTACTGCTAAACGTTTAGGTGCAGTTGACGTTAAAGTATTAGTCCGTTCAAGCTTTGATGCGATGAAAGCCTCGCCTTGGGAAAAAGAAGATGCTGCCGCAGAAGGCATTGAAATAATGCCTAATTACACACCTTTAGAATATGTATTTAAAGATGATAAATTTATTGGGGTTAAATTCGAACAAGTAAAATCAGTGTACGACAAAGCAGGCAATCGTCGTTTAACCGCCACCGGCAAAACACTATTGGTTGAATGTGATTTAGTGCTCGTCGCTGTGGGTCAAGATACTGCATTTCCGTGGATAGAACGTGATATCGGTATGGAGTTTAATGAATGGAAACAACCAATTCTTAATCCTCATTCATTACAATCGAGTTTAGCTAATGTATTTTTTGGTGGTGACGCTGCTTTTGGCCCTAAAAATATCATTACCGCCGTAGCCAATGGTCATCAGGCAGCAATTTCTATCGACCTTTATTGCGAGAATAAAAATCCTATTGATGATCGCCTCGACAGTAATTTCAATTTAGTTAGCCAAAAAATGGGTATACATGAATGGAGTTATCAAAGCGGCATTGATCATCAACAGCGAAATTTAGTGCCACACATTGATTGGGAACAAGCGGTAAAAGAATTAAGTACCGAAGTTGAATTGGGATTTGATGAAAGACTGGCACTTGAAGAGGCACACCGTTGTTTAAATTGCGATGTGCATACTGTTTTTACCGAAAGCACCTGTATTGAATGTTCGGCTTGTGAAGATGTTTGCCCGATGGACTGCATAAATTTTGTTGATGGCGATGAAACCACGAGCCAAGCCAACCTAGTGCAACAATTTAGAGTGCAAGATATTAACCCAGACCAAGATTTGTTGATTTCCGATACTTTAAAGACGGGTCAAATAATGGTTAAAGATGAAGACGTTTGCCTACATTGCGGATTGTGTGCTGAACGCTGCCCAACTGGTGCTTGGGACATGAAAAAACTGGTGATAGAAAATATTGGAGCAACGATTAAATGAACACTCTTCACAGTAAGCCTCTTCCACAAGCATGCCAAGCAGTTAATGAATTTGTTGTGCGTTTTGCTAACACCAATGGTACGGGTTCAGCCAGTGCTAATAATATGTTTGCAAAAGCCATTTTACGCATGGGCATTCCGGTAAGTGCTAAAAACATTTTCCCTTCGAACATTCAGGGTATGCCTACTTGGTACGAAGTTCGAATTTCTGAAAAAAATTATCTCGGCCGTCGTGGTGGCGATTCAGAGTTTGTTGTTGCCATGAATTCGCAAAGCATAAATGATGATATTAAAGGCGTTAAAAGCGGTGGCTATTTACTTTATGATTCAAGCAAAAGCTTAAGCGATGATCAAATTAGAGATGACATACACTTTTTAGGTATACCTATTTCTGCAATTTGTTTAAAAGAATATTCAAATCCTCGACAGCGCCAGCTTTTTAAAAATGTTATCTATGTGGGGGCACTTGCCGCATTCCTAGATATGGACTTCGAAATATTAAAAGGATTGGTACAAGACCAATTTAAAGGCAAAGAAAAATTAATTACCCCTAATATCTATGCCTTAGAATTAGGCTATCAATATGCTAAACAACAATTCATTTGCCCATTGCCGATAAAAGTTGAGTCACGAGATTTACTGGATAATCGTATTATGGTTGACGGTAATACTGGTTCAGGACTCGGTGCGGTATATGGTGGAGCAACTGTAGTAGGTTGGTATCCAATTACACCATCCACTTCTGTTATTGAAAAATTTTCCAGTTATTGTGCCCGCTTACGCATAGATCCCGCTAGTGGTAAGAAAAACTACGCAATAGTACAAGCTGAAGATGAGCTTGCCGCTATTGGTATGGCGATAGGTGGCGGTTGGAATGGTGCGCGTGCATTTACCGCGACAAGTGGTCCTGGTGTTTCATTAATGGCAGAATTTTTAGGTTTAGCCTATTTTACCGAAATTCCTATGGTATTAGTTAATGTACAACGTGCAGGACCTTCAACCGGTATGCCAACGCGCACTCAGCAGTCAGACGTACTTGCTTGCGCCTATGCATCGCATGGCGATACCAAACAAGTTTTATTGTTTCCTGAAAATCCCACCGAATGTTTTGAATTTGGCGCACATGCTTTTGATTTAGCCGACCAATTACAAACCCCAATTATCATTATGAGTGACTTAGATTTAGGTATGAATGATCATCTCACTCCTGAATTTCATTGGGATGATAAGCAAAAATATAAGTTAGGAAAAGTTTTATCCGCACAACAACTTGATGAACTAGAAACTTATGGTCGATATTTAGATGTTGATGGTGACGGTGTTTGCTATCGTACTCTGCCCGGTACTCATCCGGATAAAGGCGCTTATTTTAACCGTGGAACTTCGCGTAATAAGTTTGCCGGTTACACCGAAAAATCAGATGATTATATTGAGAATATGGAGCGCTTAACTAAAAAATTTGCAACAGCGAGCCAATTAGTTCCACAACCCGACATTAACCAAGGTAAGAAAGTTGCTAAGATAGGGTTAATTTATTACGGTACCACAAGCCATGCCATTACCGAAACCATTGATCATTTAAAAGAGCATGGTTTATCGGCTGATACTCTGCGAATAAAAGCTTTTCCTTTTAATCAGCAACTTAATGAATTCATCAAAAATCATCAACAAGTTTTTGTAATTGAGCAAAATCGCGATGCGCAAATGAAAAGTTTAATCGTTAATGAATGTCAAATAGATCCCGCTAAACTTAATACCGTTTTACATTACGATGGCTTACCAGTAACAAGCCGCTTTATAGAACAAACAATTTTAGATTACTTGGCAGCTGAGCAATCAACGCAACAAGTTAGCTAACTAACGGCAAGGAAGAAAAGGAACCTATTATGAGTTTTACAAAATCAAAATTTCATCATCCGCGCCTAAAAGTAAATGACTTAGGGTTAACTTATCGCGATTACGAAGGAGCATTATCTACCTTGTGCGCTGGTTGTGGTCACGATGCGATTACCTCTGCGCTGATTCAATCATGCCATGAATTATCTATTGCTCCTCACAAAGTAGCAAAAATGTCAGGCATTGGCTGCTCATCTAAAGCGCCGAATTACTTTATGAATAAAGCCCACGGTTTTAATTCCGTGCACGGACGTATGCCGTCGGTCACCACAGGCGCAAACATGGCCAATAAAGACTTACTCTATTTAGCCATGTCAGGTGATGGCGATAGCGCATCAATTGGATTTGGCCAATTTGCCCATGTGGTTCGTCGACAATTAAACATGGTTTATATTGTTGCTAACAATGGCGTTTATGGGTTAACCAAAGGGCAATTAGCGGCAACAGCTGATAAAGGAGTAAAAAACAAAGCGGGTGAATTAAGTTTATTTACTGATATTGATTTATGCACCATGGCATTACAACTGGGCGCTAGTTTTGTCGCACGCAGTTTTTCTGGTGATAAAAAGCAATTAATTCCACTATTAAAAGCGGCGATAAGCCATCGCGGTTTTGCTTTTATTGATATTATTTCGCCTTGTGTCACCTTTAATAATCATCCAAGTTCAACACGTTCTTATGATTACGTTCACGATCATATAACTACCGCTTCAGTAACTGATTTTATTCCAATAAAAACAGAAATAACGACTGATTGTGATAATGGTGAATGTGAAGATATTTGTTTGCACGATGGGTCGATAATGCGAATTAAAAAACTCGAAAATGATTACGATACACGCAACGCCAGCAAAGCGATTATTGATATAGAAGAACACAAGAGTAGAGGAGAAATTCTCACGGGACTGCTTTACTTTAAGCCAACTGCAAGTCATTTTCATGAAATAAATGATACCAGCGATACTCCTTTAAATAAGTTAACTCCCGAAGAACTCTGCCCAGGTTCACGAATACTATCAGGGATTAATGATAGTTTTAGATAAACGGAAGCAAGACCGCCTCAGCTTTAGTTGATAATAATAAAAAGATCCAATTTTATTATTATCAACTATACTTAAATTCATTTTACATTATGGATAATACATTATGGATACTAAGGTACCTTCATTTACCACGCCTCCACCGCCAGTTTTAGTGCAGACATGGTTATTAATGGCTCATAAAAAAGGCGAACATTTTCACTACCCTCGTAAGAGAGCAACCGACCTTTTAGAATTGATTTTTGGTGATTTAAGTGTTGCACAACAATATGTTGATGAAAATAAAGCACATGAGGAAACTCCAAACGTCGCTTAACGTTTTATATATTAAAATTTAAAAGTTGTTTTCCACTATAGATATTAATATTTACTCAATATTAGTCACATGATGTGACTAAACATTTAAAAAGGACTTTAAAATGCTATTCAAGCAGCTATTAACAACACTTATTTGCCCTTCTAAACACACCTTAACATTAACAATATTTTCGCTATCTTTATTATTAATGCCCCCAATAAGCAACGCCACTTTAATTACTTTTATCAATGAAATTCATTATGATAACTCAGGAGGGGATAGTAACGAATTCATTGAAATAGCCAGCTTAGCCACCACTGATTTAAACGATTTAGCGGTTTTATTTTACAACGGATATAATGGTGAACAATACAATGATAAAACTCTTTCTGGTTACACTTTTAGCAATATCACTAACGGATATGGTTTTATCAAAGTAGCTGTATCTGGCATTCAAAACGGTCCCAAAGATGGCATAGCCCTGATAAACAACGACACAAACCAAGTATTGCAATTTCTTTCTTATGAAGGCGTTATAACTGCTAGCAATGGCACAGCAAAAGGCATGACTAGTGTTGACATTGGCGTAAGCGAAAGTTCAGGCACGGCCAAAGATTACTCATTACAACTTAGTGGTCATGGTCGTTTTTATGAAGATTTTAAATGGCAAGAAGCCAGACTAAACACAGAAAATAGTATAAATTCCAATCAAACTTTTACCCAAGTTCCAGAACCTAATGGTATGTTTTTATTAATCTTTTCTTTAATCGTACTAATTTTTACAAACAAAAAAAGTTACATATCGTTTAGATTTAATAGCCGTTTAAAAAAGTCTGTAATTGTTTAATAAATCATGACTGAACTTGGTTTCAGTAAAGCTAAAATAGAAAAACGCTCGAGATCAACATATTCTCGAGCTTGTACTAAAATTTCAGGGGTAAGGTTTAATGTAATTAACTGTTCTTCTGTGAGTAAATTATGAATATCTCCACCAGCATACAAACTATTATTTATCATCACCCGTTTCGCAATGTATAACAATTTACTTTCATCACTAAGATAATCAAAATCGGCATCATCTTGTGAGCCGATCGGTTCAACCAAACAATATGGCAAACGCCAAAATCGTAATAATTCTGCAGAACAACTACCAAAAGTAAAACTAAGCGCTTGTTGTTGTTTTTCCCAAGGAAACTCATTAGCATTGGTAATTTGGCAATCAAGTATTTTATCTGGAGCAACTTGTTGTACCACAAGCTCCCCTAAATTATGCAACAAGCCAAGTACAAATAAACGTTCAACTTTTTGAATATTGGTATAAGCACCTAAGTATTTTACTAATAAAGCACAATCAACACTTCTCTCCCAAAAGGTGTCTAAAAACTCAGCATCTGCTACCAATTTTTTAAATGCCTTGGTGGTGAAATAAGCAATCACTAAATTGTAAACTTCGGTAATTCCAAGCACTAACATCGCTTTAGAAATTGTATCAATTTTACCTGGGTAATTAAAAAACGAACTATTTGAAAGTTTTAAAATAGCAGCGGTTAAAGCTGGATCAAGTAAGATCACATCTGCAATATCATCTATTGTAGCCGTATCATCATCTAGCAATTCTTTAATCCGTAGAAACGAATCAGATAATACAAAGATATCGCTGGCTTCTTCAGCAAGTTCTCTAGCATTCATAAAAAATCCTATGTAATTATACCCAAGCCAATGGAATATTATTCACTAATATTTCTTAATTATAGTCAACACTGACATTATACGAAGTAAATTTTCGAATATTTATTACACCGCTATCAAAAATTAAATATTGTCCTTTAATGCCTAACAACAAACCTGAAATTATCGGGCTTTTATCGAAATTAAACGAGCTAATTTTAGTTAGAAATTCGCTGACGGGAAATTGTATCTTCGTAATGCTTGGCGATAGAAGTTCAACCGCATCATCCCCATAGCGCAACCGAATATCATTAAGCCTCGTTGATATTCTTGGTATGAGCTCATCCGCTAAACTAACCAAATCAAGATCTTCAGCATTGCCTTTTAGCATGGCTCGCCAATTAGTTTTATCATTAATAAATTCAGCTAAAGCCGTTTCAACTAATCCTGACTGTAAGCGTGTACTCACTTTAAAAATAGGCATTGCTTGAGTTGCACCTTGGTCAATCCATCGCGTAGGTAATTGAGTATGTCTAGTAATACCGACTTTTAAACCTGATGTGTTTGCTAAATATACATAGTGGGGAACGAAGCAATGTTGCTCTCCCCAACTTGGCTCTCGACAAGTGCCTTGATCAAAATGGCACATTTCTGGTTTTAAAATGCACATATCGCACTGCGCAAGCTTTTGCATACAAGGGAAACAAAAACCTTGAGAATAACTTTTTTTAGTCCGTTTTCCACAATGTTGACAAGCAATAACCCCGTTAAAATTTAAGGTGATATTTGTACCAATCAATTTATTCATTGCAAGTAAGTTGTCACCAATGGGTAATTGATATTCTACTAACCCTTGTGAATTTAATTGTGCGGTCATTTTACGCAAAGCGCCGTATTCAGTAGTTGCCATGTTTATCGCTAATTTGATAATAAGAATGACAATACTATCGACTCTTTTATAAAAAATAAAATTACTTTTCTTTTTTATAAATTATATTTATGATTAGAAAGTCAAAAAATGGATACCTAAATAATAAGGGATAACGATGAGAGCACTGCTGAATATAACGAAAAGTATAATAATTACCTTTGTATCACTCTCATTACTTTTTGCATGTGGTACTGATAATAATAAACAAGAAATGGCAGAAAAAGATGTAGCTTTAGCATTTTTTGATGCTATTTATAATCAAAAAGATCTTAAAAAAGCAAGTAAAATAAGCTCTGTTGCATTCCAAAAAGAACTTACTAAATATAAAACAGCGAACAACTTAGCGCGACGTTTACTTAATTTACAGTTCAATTCAGTAAAAATGACTACTGCCGCGAAGAAAACTCAAATCATTGATGAATTTAACACCCAAGTTACCATGACTGTTGTATTCACTGGTGAACGCTATAATGGCACTTTTAAGGATTTTAAAAGAATCCGTTTAATAAAAGAAAATAACAACTGGGTAGTTGATAAAATTCTTAAAAATACTTAGCCTTGATTGAATATAGGTTAACTCAACCGATTAAAATAAAGTTCTAAATATGCAGCAATGGTTTACGTATTTATTAAGATGTTCAGACAATAGCCTTTATGCTGGGGTAACAACGGATTTAAACCGTCGACTTATCGAACATAACAATTCGAACAAACTAGGCGCTAAATATACACGTGTACGCCGACCTGTAACCTTAGCTTATGCCGAAAAAAATCAAAACAGAAAAACTGCATGCCAGCGCGAATACCTAATCAGAAAGCTAACCAAACAAAAAAAGGAGCATTTGGTTACTCTATTTGATCGTACCTCTATTTTTGATAAATAGTACAGGTGTGCTCTGTAACCTTTACTTTTACTGGTCTGTTTAGTCTAATTTACTTCGATATTTCACAATATTACTGATAGAATGGCGCGTTTTTTCACTTTATAGCAAGTACCTTCCCATGTTTATCGAAAAATATTATAACGAAACAACCAATGGTAAAATTAGTTTTACTCGCCAACAGGCAAGTGATTTTGCTAAAAAGGTTGCTGATGATTTTAATCCTTTACACAATATTGATGCTAAGCGCTTTTGTGTTCCGGGCGATTTATTGTTTTCGATAATTTTAGCAAAATCAGGCTTAAATAAACAAATGACCTTTACCTTTTCTGGTATGGTTAATGAAAACCTATTATTAGCTTTTCCTGATGAAATAACAGATCAAGGTGCGGTTATCGATGCTAATAATAAAGAGTATTTACAAATCAATGTGAGTGGTGAACACTCTAACAATGATGTATTAATTGAATCGTTAACTCGAGCATATGTTGAGTTTTCAGGCCATACATTCCCCCATATTTTAGTGAAATTAATGGCAGAAAATAAAGTGATGATCAACCCAGCGAGGCCGATGATTATGTACCAAAGTATGTCTATTGATATGTATCGTTTTGATTTAAAACCTATTAAATTGCGCTTGGCGCAAACCAGCTTGAGTATTGATGGTAAACGTGGCGATGCTTGGTTAGAATTCGATTTATTATCTGGCGATGAAGTTATTGGGCATGGGAAAAAACATATGCTGTTAAGTGGTTTGCGTGAATATTGCCAAGATACAATTGATCTAGTTGTAGAACAGTATAACCAAAGCAAAGCAGCGTTTTCAACGGCAAGTTAAATCCCTATCAACTAAATTTATGGTCGATATTGCTGAGAAAATGTTTCTTGTTGCTTTGCTTTATCTTCCATACAAAAAGCAAAGACTCTAGTTGATTTTACTTTTCTGCATTTATCTGGTTTTTCATAAAAATCTAACCATGCTTGCTGCTTTTTCCCTTTAAAACGACTTTTTACGACAACCGCTTTTGAAGTGGCAAATGGTTTCAATATTTTTTGTGGCATTGAGTTTAGATTTCTATTTTTTGATTTTTTCTGTACTTTTTTCTTTTTAATTTTTTTCTTACTTTGCTGTGTATATTTTGAACTATTTTCACAGTTCCACCACTTTTCTCTCGCCTTATCAGCCCTATTTTGTAAACTTACTCCTTGTCTTGCTGTATAACCACTGCGTTGTTTAGCCTGAATATTTTGTAGTTTTTCTAATAATGGCTTACAACGTTTTTTGCCAGCAAAGCTGCCCGTCGATAATAAACTTAGTATGATAAATAATAATATAATCTTCATTTCAATCCTTGAATACCAATTTCGTAAAAAATAAATTAATTCTATAAAAAACAGCACAATCCAAATAATAGTCTACAATTTTAATAATGTTGTACATATTTGATTAACTTTCTCTTTTATCCTCCAAATAGAACAAGGATGTTCGCATGACAAAACAAGTTAATTTCACTTTGTTTGTTTTCAATATTTTCGTCTTTTTCTCTACGTTAGCCTTTGCTCAACAAAAGTTAGACTTTCCACAACCCACTTTACAAAAACCAGCTATTCAGAAAGGAGTTGTTTATCAACCCGTAAATAATATTAATGAGTATTGGGTTAGTGAAAAGCTCGATGGTGTTCGTGGTTATTGGAATGGTAAACAACTATTTACCCGACAAGGACACCTAATACACGCGCCAAAATGGTTCACACGACATTGGCCTAATTTAGCTTTAGACGGTGAACTATGGATAGCTCGTAATACATTTGAACAAGTGTCAGGTATTGTTCGCCAGCAAAATCCTATCGATGAAAACTGGCAAAAACTCCATTTTATGATTTTTGATTTACCAAAAAACAAGAGTGTTTTTTCACAGCGAATACAAAAAATGCAAATATTGACCAAACAAGTCAACTCTCCTTATTTAAATGTAATCAAACAACAAAAATTTATAACTACTAATGAACTTTTTGCCTATTTAGATAAAGTGGTAGCAGCTCAAGGTGAGGGTTTAATGCTTCATCATCAAGATGCTCTCTATAAAGTGGGTCGCGTAACGCATTTAATGAAGTTAAAAAAATATCAGGACGCAGAGGCAATCGTTATTGACCATATTCCAGGAAAAGGTAAATTCACAAATATGCTCGGCGCGTTAAAAGTAAAAACGGTTAACGGAATAATATTTAAAATAGGTAGTGGTTTTAGTGACGAACAACGTAAAAACCCACCAGCTATTGGTACACAAATCACTTATAAATATTTTGGAAAAACCAAAAATAACGTACCTCGATTTGCAAGCTTTATGCGCATAAGAGCAATAAGCGAGTAAATAAATAAAACCTTTATATTTAAGGTAGATACTTAAACAACAACACCTTTAAGCCCTTTCCTTGATGCGCTTCTTTATAAACGCTTGGCGGAGTTATATCACTTTGATATTGGCACTGAGGACAATTTTCAGCCACGTTATTCAGTAAAAATTCGTGGCCTAAGTTAGGTGAATTTAAACACAACATAATATCTGCTTGCGGTTGAGCCCATTGAGGAATTCGGCGAATAAGTTTAGCGTAATCGCGTTCAATATTAACTGAGCCTTTTTGAAAAGATGGTGGATCGCAAATAATTAAATCATACAAGCCATGTTTTTTAATACGGCTATTTGATTTAAAAATATCTACGCCTTCAAATATTACTTGTTTAGTGTTTTGTTGATTTAATCTGTGGTTATCGCGTCCCTTAGCTAACGATGCTTTACTCATATCAAAATTAACAATTTTTTTGGCACCGCCAGCAATAGCTACTACTGAAAAAGCACAAGTGTACGCAAATAAATTTAATACCGTTTTTTCACGGCTATGATCTAATACCCATTGACGACCATTGCGCATATCTAAAAACAAACCAGTGTTTTGTGCTTTGCCAAATTCAATATGATATTGCAAATCTAGCTCAGTAACTTGCGTATTATCATAAGCGTCACCTAGCAATAATTCAGTTGGTGCTTTATCACGGCAACGATATTGTACTTGCACTGATTTACAGCCGTTAATGTGGCTAAAAAGCCATTCAGCGTTTGTTGTTAGCCATGTTTGCTCAACCTCTTGATATAAAGTGATCAAAACAACAGGAGCCAACCAATCAACATTAACATGGGCTAAGTTTTCATAAGCATGACCTCGACCATGAAATAAACGCTGGCACTGAGTTAAATCTAGTTGGGTTAGATCGACTGGCGAAATGTATTCAATCATCTAAAATACCTAATAATGAATGCGGGTAATAATAAAGTCTAAGTGACAAAAAAGAGGTCAGTTGACCTCTTTTTAAAGTTTAATTATAACGGTATTAAAGCAAAAATTTAACCAAAGATATTAACGCCGAAATATATTCTTGCCACGGTTGTAATAAAGATAATGGCAACAATCACAGGAATGAATGTTCCTAAGGAGAAATCAACATATTTGGCTAAAATAGATTTACCAAATGTTGGATTGCCTTCACTCAGTTCTTTATTTAAGTTTTCTTTCTTCCAGCGATAACTAACAAACAAACAAATTAATAAACCGTTTAATGGCAAAATAGTGTCGTAAAACATATCGGTGATCAAATCAAATAATGATTTGCTTTTACCGCCATAACTGGTTAACGACGTTAAAAAGTCAACCATACCAAACGATAATGCAGCTAACGCAGCTAAAATTCCGCCCCATATAAACATGGTGTTTAATGCCTTTTTACGCGTTTTCCCTTTTTCGTCCATCAAATAGGCAACCGGCACTTCAATGATTGAAACCAATGACGTTAACGCAGCAAAGAACACTAACAAGAAGAATACTGCCGCAATAGCACTAGCGACAAAGTAACCAACGGTGGCTTGTAGCGCTAAGAATATTTTTGGTAAAAAGACAAAAATCATTGAGACTGAGCTGTCACTTAACTCATTCGGATTAATCTCAGGATTAAACGAGAAAATAGCAGGTAAAACTAATAAACCAGCAATAAACGCCACAGAGGTATCAGTAATAGCAACCAAAATCGCAGAACTTTCAATATTGGTCTCCTTACTGATATAAGAACCATAAGTGACTAATATGCCCATACCTAACGATAATGAGAAAAACGCTTGCGCTAAGGCACCACTTATTACTGCGGGTGTTATTTTACTAATCTCTGGAACTAAGAAAAACTTCACCCCAGCCATAGCGTTATCTAACGTCAATACAAAAATAACGAGTAAAATTAGCATAATGAACAAGGCAGGCATCATAATCTTTGCGCCTTTTTCAATACCTTCTTTCACTCCAGCTACTAAAATAAAATAGACCAAGGTGCCCACAGCAAACATTGCGATATACAAATAAGGACTATTTATTATTTCACCAAACGCTTTAGGATCCGCTAAATAGGACAATTCACCGGTTAATGCAGCGCCAAAATAAATTAAAATCCATACGGTGAGAACGGTATAAAATACTGCGATCATAAACGGTGTGATAATGCTTAACAAACCCGCGAAGCGCCATTTAGGATCGTTATTACTTAATTCGCCGTAGGCGCCAACAGGATTTTTTGCGGCTTTGCGACCAACAGCCATCTCAGCCATCATAACGGGTAAACAAATAAGTACTACAAATACGGCGTACATTAATAAAAAGGCACCGCCACCATTTTTTGCTGCATTAACAGGAAAACCAACAATGTTACCAATACCTACAGCGGAACCAGCCGCTGCTAAAATAAATCCAAGTTTTGAGCCGAAATGCTCTCTTTGTGCACTCATTATTTTTATTTCTCTCTATTATTATAATTTTTGATTGCGCTTGATGCTACCAATTATCCTTACTGATGTCTCGTTATTATCAAGAGGTAAGATTAGAACTACGACAAAAAGTGTACATGTTTCTATACCCATTTTATTTGGAATGTAAATTTAAGTTAATATTAACCCAGCAGCTAAAACATGTTGGCATTCATAATGGTTAAAATACTTTGCGATTCTGTTGAGGCAAATTCACGCGCTTGTTCTAAGTCATCTTCAGTTATCGACAGTTTTTTAAAGAGTGACCCATCCACTAAATCATCATAAGTAAAACGTTCAGGATAACTATCGATCAAAGCTAAACGTGATGCTAAATACAGTACATGCACATCTTTGTTTATTTGAATGGATTGTGCTTCATTAAAATGACGAATAGGTAAAATAACGCGTTCAGGTATTTGCCAAATTTTTAATAGTTCGGCAGAAACATCGGTATAGGTGAACCCAAGTAAATGTTTTTGTACTTGCCAAGGCAAACGAGCCCCGATGTATTTATCATTTTTTTCAGCAATTTGTGGGGTGATTTTAGCAACCAGTAATTCGCCAAAATTTCCGAGTAGTCCGGCAACAAAGATACGTTCTATATCTGGAATACCGGCTTTTATTGCCAAATTTTTAGCTGCTAAACCTGTGTAAACACTCATACGCCAAAAGCGTTTTAAATCAACAGCTTGATTTGAAAAATGCTTAAAGGCACTTGCCGCGACATCAATCAACATCATGTTATAAATGGCTGCCGTGCCAATAATAGTGATTGCTCTAGAAATAGTGCTAATTTCGCCAGGAAAATTATAAATGGCACTGTTAGCTATTTGTAATAAACGCGAAGTCATTGATGGATCAATACTGATCACATTCGCAAAATCTTCAATCGTTGAAGATTCTTCTGCAATAAGTTCTTTAACTTTAAAACAGGCGTCGGGCAAAGCGAAAGATCCGTTCGCTTGTATGGCATAATCATGAGCATTCATTGTGCAATATCTTCCATTATGAGTAATTGTTTAAGTGTAACTGTCGTTATTGAATTTCTCAAATGAAGGTGAGAAATGAGAATTTGTATTTCAATAAATAGGAACGCCATTATCTTCTTTTATATGCTCTGTAACCATATATGTATGCGTTTGGGAAACGGCAGGTAAAGAAACTATTTTTTCGAGAACATCTCGGTAGCTTGGCATATCGTTAAAACGAATTTTTAATAAATAATCATAGCCACCCGCGACTAAATGACATTCAGCTACTTCTTTAATTTTTACTACGCCGTGTTTAAAGTTTTCAAAAACATCTGCAGTGGTACGATCTAAAGTTACTTGAATGAAAGCCGACATGCCATAATTAAGCATAGCAGCATTTAAAAAAGCACCATAACGTTTAATGTAACCATCGTTCTCTAATCGTTTAACTCGGTCTAGACAAGGACTAGCACTTAAATTTACTTTTTGCGCTAACTCTACATTAGAAATACGCCCTGATTGTTGTAGCGTTTCTAATATAGCAAGATCGATGCGATCGAGTATTTTCGGATTTGTTTTAACTTGAGCCATTGGTATGCTTAGTAAGATATATATCAGTTTGTTCGGATGACATTGGTTTAGCAAAAAAGTAGCCTTGGCCATAACCGCAATCCATCTTTTTTAGACGTTGGGCATCGTCTTCATTTTCAATGCCTTCACCAACAGTGGCCATTTTTAAATTGCTCGCTAAATCAATAATTGTTTTAACAATCGCTCGATGACTAGCTGAATCATGTATATTATTAATAAACGAGCGATCAATTTTTAGTACATCAATAGGAAAACGATGTAAATAACTTAAGCTAGAATAACCCGTACCAAAATCGTCTAGCAATATTTTAATGCCTAATTTTTTCAACCCTTCCATATTTTTTAGTACAATTTCGGTATGTTCTAACAAAGCTCGTTCAGTTAATTCTACGCGAATGTGTTTTGCCTCTATGCCAACATTTTTAAGTATCTTATTAATGTCATCAGGTAAAGTATTACTAAAAAAGTGCTGGCAGAACAAATTACAACTTACGTACAAATCATCTCTATTAAGCTTTTTTTGCCAATGTTTAAGTTGACGACAAGATTTTTCCAAAATTTGTAAATCTATTGCCATCACTAAATTTGTTTCTTCCGCTAATGGAATAAAATTATCGGGGTATTCAAAACCTCTTTTATGACTCTGCCAACGAGCAAGTGCCTCGAAGCCTGCAACTTGGCCATTAGTAAGATTAATAATTGGTTGAAAAAATGGTTCGAATTCTTCTAATTCAATCGCTTCACGTAAATCTGCTTCAAGCATTAATGAATTTTGTACTTTGTCATGCATACTCGCATCAAACACTTCATAACGGCCTTTGCCATTATATTTTGCATGATACATTGCGGTATCTGCGTCACGTAACATAGTATTGGCATTGTCATAGCGGTCATCACTATATAATATCCCAATACTTGTACCAATAAACACGGGTTGATTATCAATAGTAAAGGGGGTTGTTAACAGCTCTGTTATACGTTCTGCAATATCGATAACTTCATCGTCTGCTCGCAGATCTTCAACTAAAATAACAAATTCGTCGCCGCCCAATCGAGCTACGGTATCCATATCACGAACAGCCGTGCATAGCTCTTTGGCTATAATTTGTAATAGTAAATCACCCGCGTGGTGCCCTAAACTATCATTCACTACTTTAAAGCGGTCTAAATCTAAAAATAAAACCGCGAATTTAAACTCTTTATGGCGTTTTCGGTAGGCAATGGCGTGGGCGAGTAAATCAATAAATACAGCACGGTTGGGTAATTTAGTTAAACTGTCGTGCGAAGCTGCATACTTTAATTGCTCTTCAACTTGTTTACGTTGTTTAATTTCATCTTCTAAAGCTGCAGTTCTTAATTTTACCTGTTGTTCCAATAATTCATGTGAACGTCGTTCATAATCAATTAATTCTCGGCGTTTAATAGCCGTAGAAACATGTTGAGATACAAAGTTCAATAATTCCGCATCTTGCTGCTCATAAACATTAGTTTTTTGATAACTTTGCACGACCATCGCGCCAATGGTTATGCCTGCACTTTTTAAAGGTACGCCGAGCCAAGATCTTACTTCTTCATTAGGTGTCGCTATTTCACCTTTTGAGTGAAGTTGAATAATATCTTCATGGCTCAATAAGACGGTCTTACCTGATTTTAATACTAGTTCTGTATACCCTTTACCAAATTTTCTTGAAAGGTAATCTTGACTGATATTGTTAGAGCTTTGATCAGAGAAATATATAAATGAAATAATATTGCTCTCAACGTCATATTTTGCAATGAAAAAATTTTCTGCATTTAATAACTGGCCAACAATGTTATGCACTTGTTTATAAAATTTATCAATATCGATGTTAGTATCAGTAGTGAGTTCGGAAATTCTAAACAACGATTCTTGCAACAATTCCGATTTTTCACGTTCGCGAATTTGCTGCATCAATTCTTGAGTCCGAGCGTTAACTGCAGAGTGTAAACGTTCGTGATCTTGCAGACGAGTCATTACATTGACAACATGTTGTGCAGCAAAATTTAATAATTCTAAATCATGCTCTTGATAGCGATCTGATTTGTTATAACTCTGCACCGCCATAACACCAATAACAAAACCTTCGTTAATAAGTGGCACGCCTAACCAATCTGTTCCGGATGCCCCTACCGCTTTAATCTTTCCAGATTTTTCTAACTCGACTAACTTTTCTTCGTTGGCAAATAATGGTTTTGCCGACTCTATTACATATCTTGTTAAGGAACCTTCAAATTCTTCATAAGGGAATGCACCATCTGACCAGTGATCTTTTTCATCAACATGATAGACAAAATCCAAAGTAGCAAAAGTTTGATCGTAAAGAACGATATAGAAATTTTTTGCCATCATTAAAGAACCAATAATTTGGTGAACTTGATGATAAAATTTATCTAGCTGTTCACATTCATGTGAAAGCTGATTTAATTTAAATAATGCCGTGTGCCTGTCGAGAAGACTTTGATACTCAAGCTTTGCTTTTGATAGCTCATTGACCAAATTAGATTGGGAATCCATTTTTGGGCTAGTTAATTCTTCAGTATTCTTTTTATTTGTTTTTTTCATACTGCTTTGTTTAGTCGTGGAATAAAATAAATTTTACCCAACCAAAAATATAATTATGCCCGCATAATGGCTTGTTTTAAAGAAAAATACTAGTACTCTAGCTAAAGTTTATTGAGTAAAATAAACAAGATTAACTTAAAATATAAGTGCATTATTTTAATTTATTTTTAACATTGTTATTACTTTTTTTACCAATTTCTTTTTTATTAGCACAAATCTCGGCTTGTTTGCCATCTCGATAATAGCGCACATCAATACAATCATCTTGATAACGGCGTTCCAACTCTGTTCGGATCAACGGTTTGCCTTTTGCGTTTGAAATTTGACGCTGTAACGCTTGGCATTGTTTAACCTGTTCGCTCGCTAAAGTTACATCTTCGCAAGCATTTTCTGAAAAAGCACAACCAGATAACACTAATGTAGTGGTAAAAGCTAAAATTCCTAATTTTTCCATGTTTAATCTCTATTTTTATTTTTCATTAGTCTTAGTATAGGCCATTACAATAGCAATAATACTTGTTGGCATCTAAAATATAGGTAAAATCCCCCGTTTAAATAATTTGAGAATATTATGCCTGTTGAAGTTATTGACTATACCGCACCAGACGCCGCGAAAAATTTTGTAGAAAGCCTACATAACACCGGGTTTGGTGTATTAATTAACCATCCAATTAAGCAGGAATTAGTTGAATCGATTTATCAGCAGTGGTTTGATTTTTTTAATAGCGACGAGAAATTCAACTTTGAATTTGATCCAGTAAAACAAGATGGTTATTTTTCACCTGATATTTCTGAAATAGCCAAGGGTCATAAAGAAAAAGACATTAAAGAGTATTTTCACATTTACCCTTGGGGACGAATCCCTGAAAAACTAAAAGCTGAAATATTAAGTTATTACCAACTCACTTCAGCTCTGGCTTCACAGTTACTTGATTGGGTTGAAAAATATAGCCCTGAGGATATCGCCCAACATTATTCAGAACCTTTATCACAAATGATCAAAGATACCGATAATACCCTACTCAGAATTTTACATTACCCACCAATAACCGGTAATGAAAAACCAGGGGCTATTCGCGCAGCAGCTCATGAAGATATTAATTTATTAACGATTTTGCCAGCGGCCAATGAAGCTGGTTTACAAGTGCAAACCAAAACGGGGGAGTGGTTAGATATTCCTGCAAACTTTGGTAATTTAATCATAAATATAGGCGATATGTTGCAAGAGGCTTCGCAAGGTTATTTTCCCTCAACTAGCCACCGCGTAATTAATCCCGATGGCAAAAATAGTGGGAAATCACGTATTTCCTTGCCATTATTTTTACATCCACGTAGCGAAGTAAAACTATCTGAACGTCATACTCAAGCCAGTTATTTATTAGAGCGGTTACGTGAGTTAGGTGTAAAATAAACACAAAAAAAAGCGCGATTTACTCGCGCTTTTTCACTCTATAATTTTAAAACTATCTCTTAAAAACTAAACATTATTTAATGGCCGTGGCAGCCTCTTTATCTCCAAAGCCAAAAACCACACGCTTTGTCCAACGATAAATACCACCGAAGAATTGACGAATATCAGCAAAGATAAGGTATAAACATGGCATTAATACTAAGGTAACAACCGTCGCAAACAATACACCAAAAGCTAACGATACCGCCATAGGAATAACAATCAACGCTTGTGCACTTGTTTCACTCATAATAGGAACTAAACCAATAAACGTTGTTAGAGACGTTAACATAATTGCGCGAAAACGATTGCAACCTGCCCCGATCACAGCATCTTTAATGCGAACCCCAGTTTTACGTGCTTGATTAACGTAATCAACCATCACTAGCGAGTCGTTAACCACCACCCCTGCAGCAGCGATAATACCAAACATTGAAAACAGGTTAAGATCCATGCCCAATAATAAATGTCCGAACACCGAGCCGACAATACCAAAAGGGATCACCGTCATAATCATCAATGGTTGAGTATATGACTTCAACGGTATCGCAAGTAAAGAGAATATAACTAAAAGTGAAATGGCTAAATCACGAACTTGATCAGCAACCCCTTTCATCTCTTGCTGTATTTTTCCCGTTAATTCACTTTGAACCAATGGATATTTTCGTAGCAATTTAGGCACAAAATTATCACGAACATCTTTAGCCACCTTAAACGGTTCTACTTGCTCTGCATCCACGCTTGCCCAAATGTTAATAGTACGATTGCCATTTTCTCTACGAACTCGCGTAACGCCGTCGGTAACAGTAATATCAGCTAATTCAGATAAGGGTAATTCTGCACCATTCGGTGCTTTTATCATCACATCATCTACTTGACCAATAGAATTACGTTGTTCATGAGGATAACGCACCATTACTCTAACTTCTTCGCCATCACGTAAAATACGTTGCGCTTCTAGGCCATAGAAACTATTCCCTACCTGTGAAGCAATATTAGCTAGTGTTAACTTCATGCTGTATGCTAAAGGCTTAAGAGTGAATTGCACTTCTTTAGCACTAGATTGGCGGCTATCGTTAACATCGCCAACACCTTTCAACGTTTTCAATTTAGCTTTTAACTCTTTGGCCGCTAGTAGTAGTTGTTGATCATTTTTACTTTCTAAACGGAAACTAATATCACCATCTTCTCGACCACCACCAAATAAGTTATCTGAAATATTTAACGATTTTACGCCCGGCATCGTTGGTATTGCTTTGCGCCATAAATCAGCCAATTCAAAAGTATTAATTACGCGTTCTTCTGGCACAACTAACTTAACCATTATTTGTGCATTTGTGCGGCTGCGCATATCTACTTGCATATCTGCGAGCATCGATTTTCCATAGTCAGCAATGATTTTTTTATCAACCGTGTGAATAATTTTTTCGACTTTCTTTAGAACCGCTAAGGTTGATTTTTCTGAACTATCAACATTCATTTCAAGACTAATGCGAGGAAAATCATGCGGTATTTTGGGTTGACCAACATAGCGTACAAGACCGCCACTAAATAACCCTGCACTCAATAGCAATATACTGATAAAAAACATAAATACAGCCCAACGATATTCAATAAATTTGACCAATGCTGGGCGATACATGTTGTTAATAAAAGCCCGTAAACCGTTATCAATTGCGCGTCTTAATTTATCAATAGGATTACGAGGATTAAAAACTTTCGGCTTCATGTGAGCAATATGTGCAGGCAGAATCAACTTTGATTCAATTAATGAAAACAATAAACAAAGTACCACAACATAACCAATGGCATGACCAAAAGCAGAGCCTTGACCGTCAGCTAACACCATAGGCATGAAGGCAGCAATAGTGGTTAACACACCGAAAGTTGCTGGCATTGCAACGCGCTTAACGCCAACAATAACATTATCTAAGGTGTGACCTTTTTCTTCGATCTCTGCATGTGCACTCTCACCAATAACAATGGCGTCGTCAACCACAATACCGAGCACCATAATAAAGGCGAATAAACTAGTAATGTTAATGGTTACGTTTATAAATTCCATTGGCATCAAGAATAAAGTACCCAAAAATGCTACAGGCAAGCCCATCATTACCCAAAAGGCTAAACGTACTCGTAAAAACAACGCTAACATCAGTAAAACCAGTAAACCACCGCTGATCATATTACCTAACATCATATCTAAACGGCCATCTAGGTAGTATGTCATATCTACCCATGTTTCGAGTTTCACGTTTTTAGGGAGTACTTTTTGCTTGTCCGTTACAAACTTATTAATTACCTTGGCAACATCGGTAATACTTTGATTATTAGCAGCACCAACAAACAAGGTAACTGAATTTTCACCATTAAATTTTGAATATTGTAAACCTTCAGTAAAACCGTCTTTAATAGTGGCGATGTCACCTAAAAATATTTTAGTGCCGTCAGCTAATGTGATCACTGGAATATTTTCAAATTCAAAGCCGCGATAGGCCTGGTTTTCAACACGTAGGTTAATATAGCCATTTTCAGCTCTTATTTGCCCTGCCGACATATTACGAGATGAACTACGTACGGCATTAGCGACATCTTGAAAACTTAAACCGTATTCGCGAAGTTTGTCTTTGCTAACTTCTACTGAAATTTCATACGCTAACCCGCTAAAAAAATCTGAAACATTAATGATCGGTAGTTGTTGAATTTCGTTGTGAATTTTTCGCCCCAGATCTTTAAGCTCTTGATAACTCATATCCCCATACAAGCTGATATACATCACTTCTTGGCGAAATTTTTCTCGTTCTACAATAGGTCGTTCAATGCCCGCTGGAAAGCTAGAAATAGAATCAATTTGACCTTTAACTTCTTCAAGAACCACTTGCGGATCATAGTTTTCATCAACTTCAATCCAACCGTTAGATACATTACGGCTTGAATAGGTAATAACGCGTTTTAATCCTTGAACCGATTTTAATGCCTCCTCTACTTTTATAGTAATGCCTTCTTCTACTTCTTGGGGAGCAGCACCAGGGTAAGCAACATTGTAAGATAGCCAATTAATTTCAAATTGTGGGAACATTTGTTTATTAATGGTTAACGCCGTAAGCGCGCCTCCAATAATAATAAAAATCATCAATAAATTAGCAGCAACACTATTGCGAGCAAACCATGAAATTATGCCTTTTTTAGTATCTAAATCAGTAGAATCGATAGAATCATGATTATTTTCTGAAGTTGATTGCGTCATTATTACTCCCCTAAACTAGCTACAGTAGTTGCTTCAGCCGCCGCTTTGTCGGTGATTTCATCTTCAGTTTTTTGTGTTTCATCATCACCGATTAACGCAAGTTTCATCCCATCAATTGGGTAATCAAGCGCGGATACAATCAATTGGTCCCCTTCAAGCAACCCTTTTGAAACCACAACATTAGCGCCTTCTTGGCGAACAATATTTATTGAAACGTAATGTAATTTTGATTCATGATCTAAAGTAGGTACTTTACCTTCAACCACTAAATGGCGCGGAATTAGAGTAGCGCTTGCTAAATTTTGACCATTTATTTGCGCATTAACATATGAGCCAAAACGTAAAGGTTTAACTTGTTCATTCTTATCTTCTTGAATTTTTAAACGATAAGGGTCATTAATTTGAGCAACTAAGTAACTCATGCGACTACTGTTATCAATTACTCCTTCTCCACGATCAATATTTGCCTGCCATCTAACGCTTTCTCCAGCAAAAGTGCCTAATAAAATAACTGGAGAATTTTTACCTTGATTGCTAAGAAATTTTAATTGATTATCGGCAACAGGTAAGCGTACTTCAGCAATGTCGGTGCCTAATAACTTACCAATTGGGCTACCCATTGAAACAAACGAACCTAACCCAATTTTACGGCTGTCTAACATGGCATCGTAAGGCGCTCTTATTTCAGTACGTTCTAAATTACGTTTAGCGCGCATTACAGAAGCTTGCGCAGCTTTCACGCGGGCTAATTCTTGCGCTAGTTGAGGTTTACGTAAACTTAATTCAGTAGGGGATGTATCAATTATACGTTTCCATTCTGTTTCAGCGACTTTTCCTTGGGCTAATTCTATTTTAAAGGCCGCCTTTGCAGAGGCTAAATTGGCTTGCGCGTCCATTAACGACGCTTCATAATCACTTGGATCTATACGAGCTAATAATTGCCCTTTTTTAACAAACTCTCCCCGAACGAATGATTTATCAAGTTCAACAACTTGACCACTAACTTGAGCGACTAATTCAGTTTCATATTTAGGCTTAACAATGCCATATGACGTTACACTTAAGGTCATTGGCGATAAAGTAACGGTTTCAACTGCAACAATTGGCGTGTTATCAACCTTTTCTTTTTCTGCCGGTGGTTTTTTCATACTTGAAAGCCCCATCATTATTAATACACCACCTAGAATGATGACGATTGGTGAGATAATTTGTCTTTTACTAGCCACGAGATTCCCCTTTCCTTTTTAAAACTGATGCAACATTGATATCTATAGATGCAAATTGGTAATTAACGGATGCAATATTTTTTCTACTGCTAATTTTAACTAACAATAGTTAAACAACCTTGCTGAAATATGTATCTGTGTATTACAAATATTGTTCCAATAAAAAAAATGCACTAACAAAAAACAAAAACCACAGCAAATACAAATATTTACTGTGGTTTGTTTTGTAACAATAATTAATTTAGATTACATTTTTAAATTAATAGAATTCTTTAATTGGTCAATTTAACTAAAAAATTATACTTTTATAAAAATTTTTCGTTTATATAACCAAAGCAATACTAACCATTTAATTAATAATCCAGCACAGACTATTAGCAATGTTTGCCAAACTAGCGGTGCAGCAGCAATAAAGCCGCCAAATATACTTTTTGTAGTGTAATACCAAGTCATTAAACTGGTTGAAAGATAAATAACAATCGAATTCATACCAATAACAGCAAAGAATGTTGCCCAACGTTGCCATTTTAGTACATCAATTAAAAAGTAAAATAGCGCTAATAATAATGCGCTATAACCACAGGTTACTAATACAAAAGAACTGGTCCAAAGATTTTTATTTAACGGGAATACATTGCTCCAAGCAAAACCTATCGCAAGCATCGCAATACCAGCAGATATTAGATAAGACAATAGTTTTTTCGGCTGCGTCGCGAGCTGTTTCATTGCTCGACCCGCAAAAACACCGATAAGTGCATTCATAATTGAGCTAATGTTTGATAAAAGACCTTCTGGGTCTAAAGGCTTGTTCTGATAAGTTACACCCGGTAGAAAATGTTGGTCAAACCAAACATTTACCGCCCCTGTAGCCGTATAATTACCACCATAACCATCTATAGTGACAAAAGTTAATAGCAGCCAATACGCTAATAAAGTTGCTACAACGATAATAGCTTGGGTTCTAATACTTGTATGCCACACCAACATTGCCGCGACAAACCATGCAATACCAATACGCCCAAGCACACTGGCATAGCGAACTTCATCTAACGAAAATGGCGCGCCTGTACCCCAACCGTGATTGTAAACTACGCCTAAAAATAGCAGTAACAGTAAGCGTTTTATCGCATGACGATATTTTTGTTTTTGTACTGCTTTTGGATAATCAGTTATTGATTTTGCAGCGAGCCCTAAACTAACACCGGATAAAAAAATGAAGAGTGGAAATATGCAATCATAAGCCGTAATTCCATGCCAAGCCGAATGTTCCATTTGTCCAGCTAATATATGCCAAATTCGCCAACCAGTTAACGTAAATAATGCAGCAAATATCCCTTCAGCGCCAAGAATCCAAAACATATCAAAACCACGCAAAGCATCAATGGAAAGCAACCTTGCTTTGTTATTTTTGGGTTCTATCAGATCACTAGTTTGTTCATCCATAGGTTTACCTTTTATTTGTCTATACTTTTATTTGTTATACCCAAACCACTTGAAGATCTAGGATTCAGCTGAAATTATTCATTCACAACAAAAGACAACGCTGTCATTTGTTAAATAATAAAGACTTAGTCCTTAAATAGCAATATGTCCCCTCTTGGAGGAATATAAACTTTAGCCAAAAGTCTAATGGCGATATTTTGTCGACAGTTTTAAACTATTTGTATTCACTTTCATTATCGAGTAATACACCATGAGTTATGCCACTGAATATGAAAAATCGGCCTCAAGCCCAATAGCCTTTTGGCGAGAACAAGCTAAGAAAATAAACTGGCATAAAGCGCCAACTCAGATATTGTCGACAAATCTAGATGGTTCGTATCAATGGTTTGCTGATGGCGAATTAAATACCAGTTATTTGGCGCTTGACTATCATATTGAACAAGGTCGTGGAGATCAAATTGCGCTAATTTACGATTCACCTGTAACGCAAACAAAACAAACATTCACTTATAATCAACTATTAGAGCAAGTGGCAAAATTTGCTGATGTTTTACAAAAACAGCAAGTAATTACAGGCGATCGTGTACTAATTTATATGCCAATGATCCCACAAGCCGCCATAGCAATGCTTGCTTGTGCACGAATAGGCGCTATACATTCTGTAGTTTTTGGCGGTTTTGCGGCTCATGAATTAGCGGTAAGAATTGACGATGCTCAACCTAAAGTAATTGTTAGTGCCAGTTGTGGCATTGAAATTGAAAAAATTATCGAATACAAACCATTGGTTGATCAGGCAATAGCACTTGCCCATGAAAAACCGCTTAGCTGTGTGGTTTATCAACGAGAAATGGTTACTGCTAATTTACAAGAAGGACGTGATTTTTGCTGGAAAACTTTGATGGAATCTGCAACGCCAATTAAAGCGTTGCCAGTAAAGGCGAGTGACCCGCTATATATTTTGTATACCTCAGGTACTACAGGTACTCCCAAGGGCGTAGTACGTGATCATGGTGGCCATGCTGTTGCGATGAAATATAGTATGAAAACCATTTACGGCATGGAAACTGGTGATGTATTTTGGGCGGCCTCAGATGTGGGTTGGGTAGTTGGTCACTCTTATATTGTATATGCACCGCTTATTGCAGGCTGCACCAGTATTTTATATGAAGGAAAACCTATTAGAACACCAGATGCCGGTGCTTTTTGGCGAGTATGTAGTGAATATAACGTCAATGCGCTTTTTAGCGCTCCGACCGCTTTCCGCGCTATTGCTAAAGAAGATCCTCACGGTGATTTAATTCAAAATTATAACTTGTCGTCTTTAAAACGACTATTTCTCGCTGGTGAGCGTTTAGATCCGTCAACCTACTCATGGCTAAAAGAAAAAACCAAATTACCTATTATCGATCATTGGTGGCAAACAGAAACCGGCTGGGCCATAGCTGGGATCCCCGTAGGCATTGAAAACATGCCAACAAAAGCAGGTTCAGCGGGTGTACCAACCCCCGGTTTTCAGGTTGAAATCCTAGATAGCTTAGGTAAAAAAGTAAGTAAAAACGAGTCTGGCAATATTGTTCTTAAGCTACCATTGCCTCCTGGATGTTTACCAACTATTTGGCAAAATCCACAGCGTTTTAAATTGGGTTATTTAAACACATTTCCAGGGTATTACTTAACGGGTGATGGCGGTTATATTGACGACGATGGTTACTTATTTATTATGGGTCGCACTGATGATGTTATTAATGTTGCCGGTCACCGATTATCAACAGGAGAAATGGAAGAAATTGTTTCTGCTCATCCTGACGTCGCCGAATGTGCGGTATTTGGCGTTCACGATGCATTAAAAGGACAAGTACCTTTAGCCTTAGTCATTATCAAGAACGGATTGAATATTGATAAAGCACAAATGCAGGAATGTTTAAAACAAAGTGTTAGAGCAAAAATTGGCGCCATTGCTTCATTAAAACAGGTATTAATTGTTGAACGCTTACCAAAAACTCGTTCTGGTAAAATATTGCGTAAGGTTATGAGGCAAATGATCGATGGTGAATCATATACTGTACCTTCAACCATCGACGATATTGCTATAATTCCAGAGCTAGATGCCGTATTTAAAAACAATCTTATTTCATAACTATTTTTATAACAGGTTATTTATATAACGCGAGTATTTCACTTACTTTTACTCGCGAAGAACCTTTTCGGCTAATAGAGCGCTGAACCTTAAACAATTCTTTTTTGTCAGCATTTTTATATAGTTCACGGGTAAAATCGACATAATGATTAGATATTAATGTCGGTATACCCTGCTTTTTTGCTTGTTCTGCACATTCAACCAACCGACGTTGATCCTCATCTGTGAACGCCATGCCAGCGTACGCGGTAAAGTTAGCCGTTCTATTAATTGGCGAATATGGTGGATCGCAATAAACTACATCATTCGTTTTTAATTTTTTGAACGCGGTTGCAAAGTCGCCTTGAATAAAGGTTGCTTTTTGCGATTTTTCAGCAAAGAATTCTAATTCTGCTTTAGGGAAATAAGGATGTTTATAGCGACCAAAAGGTACGTTATAGCCGCCACTTTGATTATAACGACACAAACCATTATAACCATGACGATTTAAATAAAGGAATAAAAGTGCGCGTTCATAGGGATCTTTCGCCTCATTGAATTGTTTTCTATATTGATAATAACGATCGGCTTGGTTATTTTCATTGTTGAAAAAGTAATGTGCATCGTTAATAAATCTATCAGATTTCACTTTAATGAAATTAAAGAGTGAAATTAAATCTTGATTCATATCAACTAGTAGATATTCGTCATAGTCTACATTTAAAAATACAGAACCGCCGCCGACGAAAGGTTCTACTAATCGTTTTTTACCCCGAATTGGGAGTAATTTTGTAATTTCGCCAATAACTCTTTTTTTTCCTCCAGCCCATTTTAAGGCAGAGCGCATCTTTGCTTTCGATGTATCTTTAGTCACTTTTTACCTTATTGCGAACGGGGCAATATTATATTTTTCTTGGTAGGAAAATAGCAGTTATTTTAATTAGCTAGATCTTAGCAAGAGTTAAACCTACAAGTCTAGCGACATTATTAAACAACGGAAAACAAGTAACCCCTTTTAGAGTACGTAAGCGTATCAGCAATGAATACATTAGGGTAATATTTAAATAGAAATAAATTTTTTATATTTGCAACTATTTGCACCGCTTAATTGTTATATAAGAAAAGGGAAATATGCAGGGGCATAATTTGATTGTATGGGATAAAAAAACACTTCTCCAGATGAAGGAAGGAAATCAAGCCGCGGTCGCACAATGCTACGAGCAATTGTCGCCAATGATTTATACTGCAATCTATAAAATTTGCCGTAATAAAGACGTTGCTAATGATTTATTACACGACACATTTATAGATGCTTTAGACCATTTAGGGCAAGTAACGGAAGAACAGTTTTTTCCTGGTTGGTTAAAAAAAATAGCCTTTAATAACACCTTTAATTATTTAAGGCGACAAAATATTTTTAGTCAGGTGGTTGAAAAAATAACGTTACTAACAGACAGCCAACATGATTTTACTTCACAAATAGAAGACCAAAATCAACTTGAATTATTATTAACAAAAGTATCAAAACAACACCGTCTTATTTTATGGTTATTTATTGTTGAACAATATACCCATGAAGAAATAGCAGAATTAACTCATAGAACGGTAAGTTTTTCAAAATCGGTCGTTTACCGAGCTACAAAAAAACTTAATGGTTTTGCAACCAAAGTAGAACAGGAGACTGATAATGCATATTAATGAAAACCATCTTGGACAACCATTATCACTAATAGAACAACAACATTTGCTCAACTGCTCGCGTTGTAATGAACAACATAAAAACTTGTCATTACTAAAACAGCATGCTCACAACATTGAATTACTAACACCACCACCACAGGTTTGGTTTAGTATTAAAAATCGTCAAACAGTTAATCCCACTACACCTCAATGGCGTTACCGTATTGCGGGATTTGCAGCAAGTACAATATTGGCAATGTTTGGTTATTTAATGTTTAACAACTATCAATTGCAGCAGCAAGTAGAACAAGTCGTACAGATAAACCAATCATTAGAAATTCAATTAATGCAAAACACTATTCCGACTTTTCAACAAGCGAAAATGCTGAGTAATGTCCGCAATATTGAATACGCACTGATTCAAGCACAAGACCCCAAAGAAAAAATACGTTTATTAAAACAAAGACAAAAAATCATTTCAAATTTGGTGGAAAGCCAAACTAAAGGAGAAAATCATGTTTTTCAAATCTAATCAATTGATCTTACTGCTTTTACTAACAATTACTAGCTTCACTTTTTCAGCTCAAGCAACAGCAGACCAATGTGCAAATGTCGAATTTAACTCCTTCAAATATAGTGGTAAAAATTATATTTTTGAAGTTGTCGGCCACAATAATAAAGATATTAATGAATTATCATCCTTCAAACAAATAATGAATGGTAATCAACAATACACGCTATCACCAGGCTTACATCATTTTCAAATAAATCTATGGCAAAAACGTTCCTTTAAAACCTCAATCCTAAGCAAAAGAAGGGAGCTACAAATTACTCCTATCACAAGGCTAAGCAAAATTGTGCCTCCAAAGATTAAACATATTCAACTATATGTTAACGCCAATACGCATTATAAAGTTAGCATTTTAGATAATACAAAAGAGCCCCAATTTACACTTTCCTCTGAAGAAAAAAAATGTCTGGTTGCCGAAAACCAACCACTGTTATCTGCTGAACCTGTGTCAAAGTTTTCCAAAGATAAAAAGATTCCTGAAAATTTAGAATATCGTTTGAGACGTATAATAAATGATATTGTTGCTCAAAAAGGTGACGTAATTAATAATGTTGCAGTTTTTTCACCAGTAAAATTTAATAGTTATTTCGGTGCCGCTATAGATAAAGCATATGCTAATAATGGTAAAGCTTTAAAAGTATTAGCCGTAAGTCCTTATTCGTTTGCCGCAAATATTGGATTAAAGAGTGATGATAATATAACTAAGTTGGGTATAAATAATATCGTTCGTAATGAAGGCGCAACTATTGAACAGTTAAATAATTATCTAAATTCTTTAACTTTAGGTGATAACATTATGTTAGAAGTGAACAGAAACAAGAAAAAAGTGCAGCTACAAAAACCTTATTATCCCACTGTTATTCCCGAAGGTAACTATCAGATCAGCGACTCAAGCATTGCTCCTCAACAACAACCTACATTACGTTCTGAATTAATTTTACCTCAAAATTTACAAACCAATTTTGATCAATTACTACTTGAACTAGCGGATTACTATCAGTCAATTAACGTAACAGACCAACAAATAGAATTATCCCGCAGTGCTAATTATGACCACGTATATGGTTTACTTGGCAAAGTTATTCCACAAGAAAAAAATAATGGTATACAAGTTACTTATGTTTCTGATGGCAGTCCCGCACATACAATTGGTTTAAAAGGTGAAGACACAATCATTGCGATTAACAATCAGCCTCTAATAGAAAAATCAGCATTACCATTTATAAAGACAATTAGCCAATTAAAAAATAATGAAAATTACTCTATTACTGTAAAAAGAAAGGAGAAAATTAGGACTTTAACAGGAAAATACAAACCAGTACTTTTTAATGCATTTAAATTTTCCATCAATCTAAACTCTATTAATCTTGCCAATAAACAATTTGAAGAATATGCCCGCGCTCCTAAAAAAGGCTCAAATAAGCATGTTGGATTATTTCGGTTAAGTGACAAACAACGCGGTTATTCTTGTCAAAGCGGGGTTTGGGGAAATATTTGTGACGGTACAGGAATTAATGATTACACCAATGTTAGTGCAAATAAACTTAAAAAAAACACATACTATAAAAACGAAGGAGGTTCTTCCAAAAATAAAGGTAGCAATTAACTTCTTTGACCGCTAATTTACTAATGTTTGCCCAGAAGTTACTTATACTGGGCAAACTTTATCTTTAAGATTTTATCACACTTTGATATGCCAATATTTCTGATTTAACTGCTGCAATTGATTTCACCCAAGGCTCTCGGCGTTGTAATATTGCAGGAAGTTTATTTATTGCTGCCAAAGCCAATGCTTTAGTTGGATATCGTAAACTGGTAACAACAAAATAATTTTTATCATTAAGTAAGCGTTGATAAGTAACGTAACGAATTACTGAAAACTCTTCTTTCAGTGGATTAAACTCTAGTGGATCTGTAAAGCCTGCTAATTGAATAACATAACCGGACTCAAAATTTAAATAATAGTTATTATCTTCAGCACTTTTATTTGTTGTAGTTGCAATTGTTTTACTGGTATTTAAAGCATCGTTTAAAGGCATATTCTTAGTTTCATCTTTCAGATTGGTTTTATCCCCTAGTGCATTATCTGAAAAAGCTTCAATTGCCATTAAAATATCTTTAGGTGTTGCTATTACTTTCGGTGTATCAATTTCTTTAATTTTTGCATTATTTAATGCAGAAAATATATCACTAACACTGGCTTGCTTATTAGTTGAAATTACTTTCTTTATTATGTCTTCAACACCAACATCAATTTGTTCAGAAACGGTTTTAACGGGTTTATTATTTGTTTTTGTATTGCCAATAAATTTTTGTTTTTGATTTGGTTCGCTTTTTGTTGAAGGTGGCAAAGCGCTATAGCTAAAAAGATCTCTGGGTTGTAAAAAAAATATCGCAATAGCTGTAAAAGTAAACATTAACATCAACACGACAATAATTTTTATTGTATGCTTTCTAAAAAAATTATCACTCACCAATTTAAACATTCTGTTATCTAAATTTAGTAATTGCCCAGTTTCTACTTCCACAATTGCCAAACGTCTTGCAAACAACCCTTTCTCTGTCGATATTTTGGCGCCTGCCTGCTTATTTCCTAACATAACAATATTAATATTTAGCTTTGCTTTTTTACTAATTTCAGCCAAATAACATAGCTCATGAATTAATTTAAACGACAAAAACTGTGCATGATCTATAACAATACTAATAGGTTGAGACGAGCCTTTAGCTAAACGTAAAATGCTAACGGCTAAGGATTGTTCAGGATCGAATAAAACGTCTGAAAATAACTGTTCTATAAGGCGGCAACGAATTTGAATATCATCTAATTTAGCCGAAACGCTAATATATGCGGCATTATGATCGTCAGGAAGGCTACCAACAAAAAGATTACCAATATGAGAGTAATTGGCACTGAGTTCATCAACAACTAATACGGCTTGTTTGGAAAAACGTAAAATATAATCGATGCGGGCGTTTGTGCTAATTGCCGCAACAGAGCCTGTTTCAATTTGAGAATCACTAATTTTGGCTACGGCTGGCATTTCTCACCTTCTATAAAAATTAAATCTATAGAATTTGCTTGAGTAATTCCTCAGTAACATCGTCACGAATTTCTGAACATCCTACAGAGGTAGGCAGGATAAACCTTAATTGACCCGCTAAATTCTTTTTATCACGACGCATGTGCACGATAAATTCTTCAAATCCCATTGTGCTTGGTGGGAGTAAAGGTAAATTAAAAGCATTAATCAATTGTTCTATTCGACGAAGATCTGACACTTCAAGCAAATTCATTGCTACTGATAGCTTAGCAGCAAGTACCATGCCAGTAGCAACGGCTTCGCCATGTAGCCAAACACCATAACCTTGATCAGCTTCTATAGCATGGCCAAAGGTATGTCCCAGATTCAAAAGTGCACGAATACCCGACTCTGTTTCATCTTCAGCAACAATGTTCGCTTTACATAAACAGCATTTTTCAATCATTGTCGATAAAGTGTTTTGATCGTTTTCTTTAATTAATGCAGTATTTTCTTCGAGCCAAGTAAAAAAAGAATTATCGCCTAAAATTCCATACTTGATCACTTCAGCCATACCCGCATTAAATTCACGGACTGGTAAAGTGTGTAACGATTCTATATTGATGATCACTGCTTTGGGTTGGTAAAAAGCACCAATCATGTTTTTACCTAAAGGATGGTTTACAGCAGTTTTACCACCAACGGAAGAATCTACTTGAGACAATACCGTCGTTGGTATTTGGATGAAGTTAATACCGCGCTGATAGCAAGCTGCAGCAAAACCTGTAATATCACCAATAACACCACCACCTAGTGCGATAAGTGTGGTGTCACGACCATGCTCGTTGGCCAAAAGATGTGACATTATTTTTTCAAAATTAGAAAGGTTTTTTTCAGCTTCACCATCAGGCAATACTATTTCATCAACCAAAAAATCTTGTAAAATGTTTTTGATTTTTTGTGAATAAAGAGGGTGAACTACGTCGTTTGTAACGATGCAAACACGTTTAGCACTAATATGATTTAACAATGGGCTGTTTTCAGTAAACAACCCCGAGTCGATATAAATTGGATAGCTACGATCGGCTAAATCAACATTAAGAACAGCCATAAATTAAAAGTCGATTCTTTCAATTATTTTATTTGCTACGATTTTTGCACTTTGATCATCGGTAGGTACAATCACATCAGCAATTTCTTCGTATAAAGGATTACGTTCTAAGGCTAATCGCTCAAGTACTGAACGTGGATCTTCTGAAGTTTGTAATAATGGGCGACGACGATCTCTTTGTGTGCGAGCAACTTGTTTATCGATAGTAGTTTCAAGATATACAACAATGCCACGAGCAGACAAACGATTACGAATTTGATCACTAATCACTGAGCCGCCACCTGTTGCTAATACAATACCTTGTCTCTCAGATAAGTCTTCAATAACGGTTTCTTCACGTTTACGAAAACCTTCTTCACCTTCTAAATCAAATACCCAAGCGATATCAGCACCTGTACGGCGTTCGATCTCTTGATCAGAGTCATAAAAATCTAAATGAAGTTTATCTGCGAGTTCTCTACCAATGGTACTTTTGCCTGCACCCATAGGGCCTATAAGGAAAATATTGCGTTTTTCTGCCATGAGACTTACTTATTACTCGTAAATTATTGCGTTAACAGGAAGAGGTTACCCCCTCGAAAATTTTAAGGGCGTAATTATCGCAATTGTTTGGTGTAGATTGCAAGTATGTCAGCGTAAAAGTGTCAACATACTTGTAATTATTTTGGATATATCAACAATGCGTTTAAAAATGTTCAGTTACAATTCGTGGTGTAACAAAGATAAGTAGTTCTTTTTTCTCGTTAAAGTTGTTCTTATTTCTAAATAACCAGCCAAAATATGGAACATCACCAAGAACTGGTACTTTTGATACGGTACTGATAACAGATTGCTGGTAAATACCACCAAGTACAATAGTTTCACCATTATTAACTAGCACTTGAGTGCCAATGCGTTGTGTATCAATTGCGGGTGCTTGACCATTTTGAACTTCAGAAACTGTGTCTTGTGTTACCACTAAATCTAAGATGATACGATCATCAGGGGTAATATGTGGTGTTACGGTTAAGCTGAGTACTGCTTTTTTGAATTGTACCGCAGTTGCACCACTAGAGGCTGCTTGTTGATAAGGTATTTCAACACCTTGTTCAATATAAGCTTCTTTTTGGTTTGCCGTTGTAATACGTGGACTGGCAATAATTTCGCCTTTATTTTCTTTTTCTAGAGCACTTAACTCTAGATCTAAAATAGTACCGTCAGCTAAACGTGCTACTTGAAAAGCTAAACTGGCGGCAGCATTACTAGCCGGTAAATTAACATTTAAACGTTCACCAAGTGATGGGACAGCTCCGGTACCTGCAGCACTCGCGCCTTCTAATGAACCTGCACTAGAATAATTACTGCTGTTGTTAGTAACTCCCCATCGTATACCTAATTCTTCATTAACGTTGTCTTTAACCGTAACCATACGTGCTTCAATAACAACTTGGCGTACAGGAATATCAAGAACAGAGATCATCCTTTTAATGTCTTCAATACTTTTAGCGGTGTCGCGTATCAATAAAATATTGGTTCGCTCATCAACAGTAACACTTCCTCGTGAGGATAAAATACTGGCTTCTTCATTTTTAATGATTTTGACGAAATCGGCGGCTTTTGCATAATTAACTTGTACATATTCTGAATACAATGGTGCTAAATCAGCAACTTGTTGTTGTGCTTTTAAATCCCTCGCTTCACGAGCTGCTAATTCATCGCTTGGCGCAACCATTAAAATATTGCCATCCATACGTTTATCCAAGCCTTTAACTTTTAAGATAATATCAAGTGCTTGATCCCAAGGGACACCATCTAAACGTAGGGTTATGTTTCCTGCTACGGTATCGCTGGTTACTAAGTTAAAACCATTATAGTCAGCAATTATCTGTAGTACCGTTCTAACCGATATATCTTGGAAATTCAATGAAATAGCTTTACCACTAAAATCATCACTATCACCAAGGTAGCCTGGAGTTTTTACTTTTTCTTTAACTGTTAACGAAAATACGTTGTTATTTTGTTGATGTTTAAAAGTGAAATTACCATTTATATCGATCACTAACCGCGCATTACGACCATCTTTAAAGGTTTCAATACCAGAAACAATAGTGCCAAAATCAGTTACATCAAGCTTATATAATAAATCTTCAGCTATTTTAGTATTATGAAATTCAATAAAAATTTTGCCTAATTTATCACTAACATCAACAGCGACCATACTGTCGTTTAAATAAACAAATACTTGTCCTTCATTGTCTTTTCCGCGACGAAAATCAATAGATTCAACATTATTTATAAAAGAATTTTCTGCTGTTGCCAGTTTTACCAGAGCAGCACTCGAACTATCTTCATTTAAGATTAATGAAAATTGATTATCTATTTGTTTTACGTCAAAGATTGCTAATTTTTCTAAATTTACAGTCGCGACTATTTTACCCGCAAGTTTTTGCACTGTTATATTTTTAACGCCTGCATGTCCAACGAGCGTATCTGTTAGGTTAGGATCAAAATCTTCAGCCAAAAAAGTAATTTCAATACGAGCTGGAGCAACCGATGTTTTTATACTTGGTTGAGATTTTAAGACGCTAGATAATGAAAAGACTAATTCTATTTCATCATTTTGCATGGTGTTATATTTAATCGCCGTCAAATTAGCTGAATAAGCCAATGAAGAAAGCATTAATAGCGCTAACGTGGTGAGTGTTTTTAAAGTAGACATTTTGAGATTCTTCATCATTTTAAATAGCAACATTATTTCCCTTGCCCCTCTGAACCAGATTCAACCATCGCAATAACAGTTTCGCGTTCTACCCAGCAGCCAGCGCCATCTGGAATTAATTCAATTACTTTCACATCATTCTCATTTACTTCAGTTATCCGGCCATTATACAGCCCTAAAAAATTACCTACAGAAACACGATGTAAAGTAGCATCGGAAGCTTCAACTAATGCCCAAACAATACCTAATTCGCCTAAAGTACCACGCATTGTTAAATCGCCTAAAGAGTACTTTTCAAGTGGTTGTTTTCTACGACGAGGATCAGGACTTAAACAGCCAGACATTTGTTGCATTTTTTCTTGAATAGCTTCAGGTTTAGGCGCAACAAAAGGACTACGTAAAGCCTCAGCGGCATAATCGTAATGACTAAATTTTGATATTTCTGGCATTGGTGCAATATAATTAGTAGTATTTTTTTGCACTTTAGTAACATATTCTTTTAAATCGCTGCTATCGTCGAAACAACCAGTTAAAAAAATTGTTGGTAATAAAAGAGCTAATTTTTTCATTATTTATTAGCCTCACGATAACGATACGTTTTTGCTTCTAGTTTTAAACTTAACTGAGTTTTATCATCTTTAGACATATCAATAACAAAATCATGTACGGTAACTATACGGGGTAAGCCTGCAATTTTACTGACGAAGTTACCAAAATCATGATAAGAGCCAATGACTTCTATTTCTATCGGTAATTCTATATATATTTCGTTATTAATTTCTGGTTGCCAACTTATATTAACAAAATTTAGCCCACTCGTTGTACCCACAAAAGTAATATCATCTAACAAACCTGGTGTTTCATGACTTTCTGGCAGACTTTTTAATTGCGTTGCAAATAAATTCTCGGCTTCAACCATTTGTGCTTGAAATAGTTCCAAATTGGCTGCAACATGATATTTATTTTTGTATTCGTCTTTTAATTTAACTTCATTTTGCTCTGCACTGTCTAATGAGTCGAGTTTATCACTAATCAGTAATACATAACCTAAGCCGAAAACTACAATAGCAAAAAATACGGATAAAACTAATTTAGCTAACGGTGGCCAGTGACCAATATTTTCTAATTCTAAATTATCAAATTGAGATAAATCGAAATTCATTATTTATCTCCTTTAGTTGATTGCTCAGATTCATTAATGCCTTTAATACGCACCTTCATTTTAAAGTCACTTAACAATTTACTACGTGCGTCATTCGTTGCAATAGATTCAAGCACGGCATCTGTCAATAATGTTGAATTCTCAATAGCTCGGATCATATTAGCTAGATGATTATTTGATTCACTTCGACCAAACAATTGGATGATATTGTCTTGCTTCTCAAGTTTAGTTAAATAAACTCCCGACGGTACAATTTTAGCTATTTCGTCTAAAACTTGCGTACCCACATTTCGGCTTAGCTGCAATTGTTCAACAACATCTATTCGTTCTTGTAAGGCTTTTTTCTTACCATTAAGTGATTTTATCTCACCGATACGTAAATCTAACTTTTTAATTTCATTGGTTAAATACTGATTACGAGTATTCTGCCCATCTATCTTAGCTTGGAAAATTTGTCCTACAATAAAAACAACTGCAAATGCGCAAATTGCAACTGCAGCTAACACGGTTAAAAACTCTTTTTGTTTCGCTTTTTGGGCTTCTTCCCGCCATGGGAGTAAATTTATATGTGCCATGAAGAAAAGCTCCTTAACGCTAAGCCCGTTGCCACCATGAACTGTGGAGCTATTTTAGCTAATTCATCTTGATCGATATTCTCAGAAATTTGCATATGCTCAAATGGATTCGCGATAACGGTATAAATACCTAATTCATCTGACAATAATTGCTCAACCCCTTCAACTAAAGCCGTTCCACCGGAAACAACTAAATAGTCTATTTTTTCTTTGCCACTTGAAGTTAAGAACATTTGAATTGCACGTCGAATTTGTTGTACCAAAACGGTATGGAACGGCGCTAAAACTTCAAAAGTGTAATTTGGCGGCAAATCAGCGGTTATTTTTGCACTTTCGGCTTCTTCAAAAGATTTGTTATAGTACGAAACAATTGAGCGAGTATATTGTTCACTGCCAAAGAGTTGATCTCGACTATAAATATTTTTACCTTGTTCAGCGGTTGAAAACAAAGTCATCATTGCGCCAACATCAACAATTGCCACTAATTTATCGGCAGCATCTTCTGGTAATGAGGCAATAGTTAGATCATGTACGCGGCTTAATGCGTAAGACTCAACATCAATAACTTTCGCGTTAAAGTCACCTGCTTCAAGTGTTGCAACACGCGCTTCAATTGACTCTGTTCGAGCGGCACTTAAAAGTACGTTTACTTTAGTGGGGTCTGATTCGTTAACATCAATGGTTTCAAAATCTAAGCTAACTTCATCTAATGGGTAAGGTATTAAACTGTCTGCTTCAATTTCTATTTGGCTGGCTAGTTCTTCTTCAGATAAGGAACCATCCATATAAATGATTTTTGTAATGACCGTTTGGCCTGATACAGCTGCCGCAGCATCTTTAACAGGTGAAGCTATTTTTTTTCTGATTTTAGCAATCACATTACCAACAGCTTCAATGTCTTGGATTTCTCTATCAACAACAGCACCACGAGGCATTGGCTCAATTGCCATCCCTTCGAGTTTGTAGCCTTCAACATTTTGACTGAGCAAAACCGCCTTCGCTGAATGGGAACCAATATCGATCCCAACCATCATCTGGGTTTTATTTTTCCATAAACTGCTTAACATAGTGTTCCACAATATCAGTTTTTTATAATTATATTAGACATAATAAACAAAGAAATACATTTATTACATTGTTTTACACGATATACTTGTATTATTAAACACTTTTTACCTAATTTTCGAATATTTTATTGAGTTGTCTGTGAAAAAACTAATTAAATTAAGTTTTATACTACTATTTTCAGGCTTAATAGCCCTACTTGCCATATACCTTACTTTAAAAGATGAGCTTCCCAGTGTCGAATCATTAAAAAATGTAAAATGGCAAACGCCAATGCAAATTTTTAGTGCTGACGGCAAACTTATTTCACAATTTGGTGAAAAAAAACGGCTTCCATTGAAGTTAGAACAAATGCCGAAAAAACTTATCCAAGCAATTTTAGCTACTGAAGACAATCGTTTTTATAGTCATTTTGGTGTTGATCCCATCGGTTTTAGTCGCGCTGTTTTAGGTAAACTATTAGGTCAAAACAAAGGTGGTGCCAGTACTATTACGATGCAAGTTGCTCGAAATTTTTTCTTAACTCGAGAAGTGACCGCGATCCGAAAAATACGAGAAATATTTACTGCCTTTCATATTGAACATTTATTGAGTAAAGACGAAATTCTAGCATTGTATATGAATAAAATTTCGTTAGGACACCGTGCTTTTGGCTTTGGTGCTGCAGCACAAGTTTATTATGGTAAAGATGTTAAAGAACTAACGTTAGCACAAATAGCCGTCTTAGCAGGGTTACCTAAAGCACCATCAACAATGAACCCAATTAGTCGACCACTACGAGCAAAGGCTAGGCGAGCAGTTGTTTTACAACGTATGTTTGTCAGTGGTTATATTTCAAGCGAAGAATTTGAACAAGCTAACAATGCGCCAATAACGGCCTCAAGACATGGTGCAGAAATTGAATTAAACGCCCCCTATATTGCTGAAATGGCACATAAAGAGATGTTAAAACGTTATCCAAAAGAACAAGCTTATACCAGCGGCTTTAAAGTTTTCACTACCGTTTCATCTACATTACAAAAAGCGGCTCAGCACGCCATTGTCAAAAATTTGGAAGAATACGACCAACGCCACGGTTATCGTGGTGTGATAAAATCATTACGACTACCTGAAGTTGATAATATTGCCCAAGAAGATCTCGTTTCAACGGTAAGCTTATTAACCATTGATGAAATTAAATACGCATTACAACAAACCACCACTTATCAAAACTTAATACCTGCTGTTGTAACAAGTGTGAATGAAACAAGTGCAACCGTTGCTATTGATGTAGTAAAGCATATTAATGAACAAACACCTCAATTAGTCGAAACGACTATTAATTGGCAAGGACTGTCATGGGCTCGAGAATTTATCAACGATAATAAACAAGGTGATGCACCAAAGTTTGCCAGTGATATATTGCACTATGGGGATGTTATTTACATTCAAAAAGAAACAAATATCAAATCAAACGATAATCCAGCAAATACGAAAACGCCAGATGGAGAGAATGAAAACATTACCCTTCCGAAAATTAATTATCGATTAAGCCAACTACCCCAAGCAAGTGCAGCATTAGTTGCGTTGTCTCCAGACAATGGTGCTATACAAGCAACGGTAGGTGGTTTTAGCTTTAAACAAAGTCAATATAATCGAGCCACTCAAGCTAAACGCCAAGTGGGTTCAAATATTAAACCTTTTATCTATTCAGCCGCTTTAGACAATGGCTTAACGTTGGCATCTTTAATTAATGATGCGCCAATAAATCAGTGGGATAGACGTTCTGGTGTTGTGTGGCGACCTAAAAATTCGCCTCCCACTTATGTTGGTCCTATTCGAGTTCGCTTAGGCTTAGCACAATCCAAAAACGTTATTTCGGTGCGTTTACTACGAAAAGTAGGCCTTAATAAAATTATTGATCATTTATCATTATTTGGATTTGATCCTGCAGAACTCCCCCATGATGAGTCTCTTGCATTGGGTTCGGCGTCATTAACCCCCACCGAAGTTGCCACCGGTTTTGCCGCGTTTGCCAATGGTGGTTACCTTGTTAAACCTTACCTAATTGAACGTATTGAAGATCCTTTTGGACATATTGTATTTCAAGCAAACCCTGCCATCGCTTGTGATGATTGTGAGATTGAAGAAACAAACTTATCAACAGATCAATCAAGCGATTTATCAGAGAACCAGCTCCCCATTCCTCATGCTGAGCGCGCGATTAGTAAACAAAACGCATTTTTAATGACCCAAGCGATGAACTCGGTAATTTGGGGCGCAGATTGGCAGGCAAAAAATCCATGGCAAGGCACTGGATTTAGAGCAAGAAAGCTAAATCGACGTGATATTGCTGGTAAAACAGGTACCACAAACTCATCAAAAGATGCCTGGTTTTCTGGCTTTAGTCGTCGTATCGTTGCTAGTTCTTGGATTGGCTTTGATGATCATAGTCGTGAATTAGGAAAGACACGGAAAAATCAAAATTTAGGTAAAAATCAAGTTACGGGCACTGAAGCAGGCGCAAAATCTGCACAACCCGCGTGGATAACCTTTATGAAAACCGCACTTGCCAATTTACCAGTAGAGCCATTTCAACAACCAGAAAATGTAATATCGGTACGCATTGACAAAACTACTGGCAAGTTAACCACAAAAACTAATAGAACAAGCAGGTTCGAATATTTTATCAGCGGTAGTGAACCAACCACTTATGTCAGTAAAGATAATAGCGGCAATATTTTTGACAGTAATGACGTGTTAAAAGAAAAGGTTAAACCTAAAGTAGAGCCCGTCGAAGAAGATATTTTTTGATGCAATTTCCAGCATCATGAAAGGTAAAAATAATGATGCTAAAATAAGTTGAGCCTAACACATTTGATTTGTTAGGCATCCTTATCCTGACACAACTTAGGATTTCAATATTTACCCATTATCGTCAATAATAAGCGCGAATAGCCAAAGGGTATGCGCGCTTAAAAATTTATTGATAAAAAATTAATATTTAAAGCGCCTGAACATTAATTTCCAATGGTGATTTTGTGTTTAACAAATACGTTAATGCCGTTTCATCGCAATTATCTTGTCTTGGGCATAAATCACAATCTTTCATGACTTTTTCTGGTAACTTAGCTTTATCACTTAGCTCAAAACCAAGTCGTGCAAAAAATTCAGGCTTACGCGTTAATACCAATACTTTTGAAAGCGCTAAATCTTTAGCTCTTGCCAATAAATGATCAACTAATGATTTACCATAACCTTTACCTTGGTAATTTATTGATACGCCTAATGAACGAATTTCAGCAAGGCCAGTACTGTAAATATAAAGAGCCGCGCACGCACACACTTGGCCATTTACTTCGATTACCGCAAAATCTCGAATGGCTTTAATTAATTCATCTTGAGAACGTGGCAAGTTTTCTTCTTTCCCTGCCCAATAATCAACTAATTTGCTGATCGCGCGTAAATCGGTCAGTTTAGCATCACGAACAACGTAATCAGCTGCACCTAATTTATGACGATATTGCGCAATAATATTCGCGACAGGCTCTTTGCCAGTACCTCCGACAATATTACGTTTATCCACTAAATAGTCGAGTTCTAGAATAGGATAAACATCATTTTCAATAAGATCTGAAAATTGCTGTAATTCATCCAAGCGCAAACTTTCAATAGGCTCTTCTTGGGTAATCGCATAAAGTACCACTTGTCCTGATACATCGTGTGCCGTTCTAAATGGCATTCCTTTTGAAACTAAATAGTCGGCTAATTCAGTAGCATTTGCATAACCTTCACGCGCAGCTTTTTGACAACGAGCACTGTTAATTTCAATTGAATTAATCACTTCGCCAGCCATAATTAAGCAGTTCTGCCATTGACCTACAGTTTCAAACAAGCCTTCTTTGTCTTCCTGTAAATCTTTGTTGTAAGCCATTGGTAAACCTTTCATGGTTACCAATAACGCATGTAAACTGCCATAAACACGGCCACATTTACCCCGAATAAGCTCGAGCGCATCAGGATTTTTCTTTTGTGGCATTAACGACGAACCTGAAGTAACTTGATCACCTAAGGTAATAAAATTTGCTTCACCTGAATTAAAGAAAATTAAATCTTCTGAAAAACGAGATAAATGCATCATTGACGTTGACGCTGCAAACAAAATTTCAAGCACAAAATCTCGGTCTGACACAGCATCTAAACTATTCACACATGGACCATCGAAACCTAAAGAGCTCGCTAATTCATATCTGTCTATCGGGTAAGTAGTCCCCGCCAAAGCACCGTTACCTAACGGACATTGGTTTAAACGAGTACGCGCATCTTGCAAACGGCTCATGTCACGTTTAAGCATTTCAACGTAAGCCATGCACCAATGAGCAAAACGAATAGGCTGTGCCCGTTGTAAATGTGTATAGCCTGGCAAAATATGTTCTTGGTTATTTTCAGCTAACGTTAATAGTTGTTGCTGACAAGTATTTAGCGCATCAATTAACACATCAACTTGTTCACGCGCCCATAAGCGCAAATCAGTTGCTACCTGGTCATTACGACTACGGCCTGTGTGTAATCTACGGGCAATGTCTCCTAATTGCTCTGTTAATGCTGATTCAACAAAGCTGTGTACATCTTCAGCATTTGAAGTGAGTATATCTGATTCACCCATTTCCACTTTTTTGGCTAATTCGAGTAGCGCATGTTCCATTTGCTGTTGTTCGTCGAGCGTTAATACGCCCACTTTTTGGATAGCTTGTGACCAACCAATAGAACCTGCAATATCTTGCTGAACTAACACATGATCAAATGGTAAAGAGTCGTTAAATGCTTTAAAAATATCACTACTTCCGCCAGTAAATCTGCCGCCCCATAATGCTGCCATGTTCTTTCTCCTGCTTATTTATTCGCTTACTTTAATGCTTAATAGAATGAATTAATCTTTCATTTGGTTTTTTAATGCAGCAATTCTGCTCGATAAACTAAATAAACGAATGAAACCTTCAGCATGTTTTTGGTCATAAACATCATCTTCACCAAAAGTAGCGAATTCTTCTGAATATAAGCTATTTGGTGAACGACGTTGGGTAACTCTGGCTTGTCCTTTATAAAGTTTAACCACTACATCTCCGGTAATTTGCTCAGCAAAAGAAGCAGCACCTGCCAATTGTGCTTTTGCTAACGGAGTGAACCAACGTCCATCGTAAATAACATGAGAAAACTCAAGACCAAGCGACTCGCGATATTTTAACGATTCTTTATCTAAAATAAGTGTTTCTAACCCCTTGTAAGCAGCCATTAATACTGTACCGCCCGGAGTTTCGTAACAACCTCGTGATTTCATACCAACAAGGCGATTCTCAACAATATCAATTCGACCAACCCCATGAGCAGCCGCTTTATTGTTTAAGTAAACTAACGCGTCATGAGCAGGGCTAGCGCTTTCATTAAAGCTTTGCCCATCAACACTCACTAACTCGCCATGATCAAAACTTAAGGTTACCGTTTCTGGTGTATTTGGCGCATCTTCAGGATCAACGGTCATAGTCCAAACTTCTTTTGAAGGTTCACACCACGGATCTTCAAGTTCACCACCTTCATGCGATATATGCCAAGCATTTGCGTCACGGCTATAAATTTTAGTTAATGATGCTGCACAAGGAATATCGCGCTCAGCCAAATAGGCGAGTAAATCTTCACGCGAAACCATGTCCCATTCACGCCATGGCGCAATAACCGTTAATTGTGGTGCAAGTGCCGCAAAGCAAGATTCAAAACGCACTTGGTCATTTCCTTTACCTGTACAGCCATGACACAACGCATCGGCGCCAACTTTAAGCGCAACTTCAACATGTGCTTTGGCAATAACTGGGCGTGCCATCGAGGTACCTAATAAATATTGTCCCTCGTAAACTGCGCCCGTTTTAATAATTGGATAGATGTAATCTTTTACATATTCTTCTTTTAAATCGACTACGTGACATTCACTAGCGCCTGATGCGATAGCTTTTTCTTGAATGCCCACTAATTCTTCTTCACCTTGGCCAACATCAGCACAAAATGCGACAACTTCACAGCCATCATAGTTCTCTTTTAACCAAGGGATAATAGCCGAGGTGTCTAAACCACCTGAATAAGCTAAAACGACTTTTTTGATTTTTTGTTTGGTTTGTTTATTAATTGTGCTCATTTTTCTGTTCTCTAAATTTGGTTTTTCTAGATCCTGAAACAAATTCAGGAAGACGTTAAATTAATTTATCTTTTATTGGCTACTTAAATAGTGATACTAATACGGAATTTTGTGCCCACATACGGTTTTCAGCTTCTTGAAAAGCTACCGACATTTCGCTATCAAACAGTTCAGTAGTAATTTCTTCACCCAAATGTGCTGGCTGGCAATGCATAACTATATTGGCGCCAGCAGTTTGCATTAATTGATGATTAACTTGATAGGCAGCAAATTTCGCTAATATTTTCGCTTTTTTGCTACTATCTTCATCACCCATAGACACCCAAGTATCGGTATAAATAACATCTTGTTCGCCTAGATCGTTAATATTATTAGTGAGTGTAAAATTACTGTTTGAGGCATCTGCCAAAGCTTTAACCTTATCAATCATTGCTGCATTTGGTTCAGATCCTTGTGGGCAAACCAAGGTAAAATCGACACCTAAAATAGCCGCCATTAGCATTAGTGAATTAGAAACATTGTTACCATCGCCTACGTAAGAAAATTTCACTTGGCTTAATTCGGTTTTACCTAGCTTAGTTAAGTTTTCAGATAAAGTAACAAAATCAGCAAGGGCTTGGCATGGATGATATAAATCGCAAAGTGCATTAACCACAGGAACACTCGCGTGCTGCGCTAATTGTTGAATTGAATCATGGCTAAATACTCGTGCGACAATACCGTCAGCCCAACAAGAAATATTTTTTGCATAATCACTTACCCGCTCACGTTCGCCTAACTTGCCGTTTTGTTGACCTAAGTAAAGCGCGTGGCCGCCGAGTTTATTAATACCAATATCAAAACTAAGATGGGTACGCAATGAAGGTTTTTCAAAAATCATTACTATTGATTTTCCAGCCAACGCTTGGTTGTAATCTTCTGGATTTTGTTTAATTTTTTTTGCTAAATCGATCAAATCTAACAATGTTTGTTTTGAACATTGATCATCTGCTAAAAAATGAAATAACGACATAATTTTTCCTTATGTCACTGTATTATAAATAACACAATGACATTAAAATTTTTAATAACTTTTCATACAAGCTACATAATAATAATTAATAAAACTAATTAGGGAGAATGCGAGTGCCGATGTTGTCACCTGCTAGCAAATGCACTATTTTTTCAGGTGTTTTCCAACTGGCAACCGCGATACTTCGTCGCAAATGATGAGCAGCACTTAACGCGGCATTTACTTTAGCGGTCATACCGCCAGCAATAACGCCTTGGCTAATTAGCTGATCGGCTTGTTGCGTATTTAAAGAAGCTAAACATTGCCCTTTTGCATCCCAAACACCATCAACATCGGTTAACAGTAATAGCTCTGCATTTAATAACTGGCATATAGCAACGGCAGCATCGTCTGCATTTACATTAACTAAATCACCATTGGCTAAAGCGCCAATTGAGCAAATAACTGGCATGAAATTGTTTTGCAATAAACTATCCAGTAAAGCACTTGATTTTGGACTAGGGTTTCCAACGGAGCCTAAGTTTTTATCACTTAATTCACAGCAAACCATGTTGCCATCAGCAAGAGATAAACCCACCGCATTAAGCTGAAAGCTATTCGCTTTACCAACAATACCTTTATTAACACTACCCGCTAATGCACCACTAATAATGGGCATTTGTTCTTTTGGTGTAATGCGCAAACCGTCTTTTTTAGTTGTGGTGAAACCAGCTTGCTTTAATTGTTCATCAACCACACAGCCACCACCATGCACAAGCACAATGGTTTGATCTTTAAGATTTTTTATTACTTTAAGCAAGGCCGTAAGTGCCGTTTCTTGTTCAAGAATTGCCCCGCCTATTTTGATCACTAATGGTTTAGTTGAAATAGGTTTCTTGGTCATAGCTTTACCTAAAACAGAATTATTCATCATAGTTGCCTCCGCAAGCGTATTGAGGAATAAGAGAATAAGCGCTTGGTAAGCCTAAACTGATATTGGCACATTGTAAGGCTTGCGAGGCTGCCCCTTTTAATAAATTGTCTATCGCACAACTCACTACTAATGTTTGCTTTTGTTGATCATATTTCCAATGAATATCTGCAAAAGGTGTATGAGCAACATTGTCAATTTTAGGCCAATTTTGCGTAATTCTTACTAAGGGTTTTGTTTGGTAAGCATTGATATAGGCTTGATCTACCTGCTCGGCGGTAACTTCCGCCTTTAACTGCAACGTTACCGTGGCTAATAAACCTCGTTTATAGGGCGCTAAATGCGGATTAAAAATTACTTCCGCATTAGCTTCTTGGCTAATTTCTGGTTGATGGCGATGCGCTAAAATATTATAAGGCATTAAACTTACTTCATTAAAGTTAGTCGCTAATGTTGCTTTTCTACCAGCGCCCGTAACACCACTAATGCCATTAACCACAATTAATGAATTTTCAATATGTAAATTGTTAGCGGTAATCGGTTTTAATGATAATAAACTTGCGGTTGGATAACATCCCGGTACGGCAACTAAAGCAGTACCCGCAATTTCTTGTGCTTGCCATTCAGCTAAACCATATTGTGCTTGCGCTAAAGCCGTTAAGTTTTTATGTTCGAAACCATAATATTGGGGGTAGTCGGCGGCATTTTTTAAGCGAAATCCGCCAGATAAATCAAATACTTTGACACCTGCTTCTACAAAAGCTTGTGCCCAGTCGGCACTAAATTCATGTGGCGTGGTAAAAAATACAATATCAGGTTTGTTTGCATTATTAACAACGTGCGTGTCAAACCAAGTTTGAGAAAAAGATTGCAGGGGTAATTCACAAATCCCCTGCCAAAGTGGATGTAACTCACTAAAAGCTTTACCACAGGAAATACTATTTTCAGAAACTAACAAATGTTGAATCGAAATTTTATCGTGTTTACACAATAAGCCAATTAACTCAGCACCAACATAACCGCTGGCACCAATAACAATGGAGTTAATTTTTTTATTCTCTTTAATAACTATTTTTAAATGTTCTACTACGTTTATCACGACCAACCTCAAATGCACTTTTATTCAATTTACCAGCAATTAATAACTCAATTTTCAGCATAAAATTTATAATTTTTCATCATTAACTAAACGCTAAAGCAAATAACAAAGTTATTTATCGTCGATAAATTATAGTGATTTCCATGTTTGGGTAGCCAACTCAATTAAGCTTATTTACACTGTTAAAAGAATTTAACAGTTATTGATTATTTATGCAATAAAACAGCATAACTATTTTGTTGGTTTTTTGGTTATTTGTTATGCTTTTATTTATTAACTACATTCCGCTGGTGTAATTTATACTCATAGTGTTTAAACCGTTATATTACAGCGCTCATTTTTCATTTATTAACCTATTAACCTTTGCGATCACATATTATGAATAAATTACCTAATTTTACTGAATCATTAAGTCAATTAATTGCCCAGCCTTCTATTAGTTCAACTGATGGATATTGGGATCAAGGTAATTTAGCCGTTATCCAATTACTTGCGACTTGGTTTGAGCAATTAGGTTTTTCAATAGATATACAAGCGGTTCCTAATAGCCATCATAAATATAATTTACTCGCCAAAATTGGTAGTGGTGAAGGCGGATTATTATTGGCAGGTCATAGTGATACGGTGCCATTTGATGAAAACCGCTGGCAAAGCGATCCGCACACAGTCGTCAGTAAAGACGATAAATTTTATGGTTTAGGTACCTGTGATATGAAAGGCTTCTTCGCTTTTATTTTGCAAGTATGTAAAAACTTAGCTGCAGCACAATTTAACAAACCCCTTTATATTCTGGCAACCGCTGATGAAGAAACCACCATGGCTGGCGCACGTTTTTTTGCCAAAAGCCAAGCAATTAAACCTGAAGTTGCAGTTATTGGTGAGCCGACAAATTTAGTGCCTGTGGTAATGCATAAAGGCCACATGTCACATCGCATTCAAGTGCAAGGTCAATCAGGCCATTCAAGCGATCCAAGTTTAGGCGTTAATGCGATTGAAATTATTTACCAAGTCATTGGTGAATTAATGCAACTAAAAGCAAAGTTGCAACAGAACTATCATAATAATCATTTTAACGTACCAATGCCTACGTTAAATTTTGGCGCAATTAAAGGCGGTGATAATGCAAATCGTATTTGTGGTGACTGTTATTTAGATATTGATATGCGTGCTTTGCCCGGCATCAGTGATGATGAATTAATTCATTGTTTAACTGAAACTTTAGCGCATTTAGCTGAAAAATATGCAGGACGGATTACTATTAATGAGCTTGATCCAAGCTCACCGAGTTTTGAGCAAAAGCAACCAAGCAGCTTAGTTGAATTTGCTCAAACCCATAGTGGTCATCAATGCTGTGCAGTAAATTACGCTACCGAAGCGCCGTTTATTCAACAACTAGGTTGCCAAACTATTGTGATGGGGCCCGGTTCAATTGATCAAGCTCACCAACCTAATGAATTTTTAGCTTTTTCTGAAATTGATAAAACTGAAAAGTTATTACTAAAGCTGATCCAGCACTATTGTTTAAAATAACCAGCCTTTACTTCTATAAAAGTCACAACCACTGTACATAAAGAAAAGCCAACCATTCTTTATGTAAAGCCAGCTTGACTTGGTGCTTTTCTGGAGCTACACTCAGTAAAGTAAAATTCACTTTACATAAAATCAAATAAAGGTGACTTATGAGTGAACAAGTAAACAATAAAGAAAAATGGCAATGTCTTCAGAAAACAAACACTGTAAATTTAGCAAAATGGACAATCGCTTGGTTATTAACGCTAGCTTTAGCCACTTTTAGCCCACAATTTGATTGGGGGGAAAGTACAACACTTACCCTACTCGCAATTTTATTAAATATGGCCGTTGGTTTTGGTATGATTATCGCCAATAAAAACTATCTAAAAAGTGCTGATGAAATGCAGCAAAAAATAATGCTCGAATCAATGGCGATTACGCTTGGTGTAGGTTTAGTGCTAGGTCTAAGTTACTCATTACTCGACATTACTAATATCATTGGTGTAGATGCTGAAATTTCAAATTTAATCATGATAATGGGCATAACCAACATAATATCTACTGCGTTAATTAAGAGACGATACCAATGAAAAATCGTTTAAAAGTATTGCGAGCAGAGCGTGATTGGACACAAGCGAAATTAGCTGAGGAACTAGAGGTATCAAGACAAACCGTTAACGCTATTGAGAAAGGCAAGTTTGATCCCAGTTTACCCCTTGCTTTTAAAGCAGCGCGATTATTTAAAATGACAATTGAAGAAATATTTCAAGACGAATAATAATGGTGTCTGACCACTAATTAAATGAAAATCTTTATAGTGGTTAACTCACTTTTTAAACTGTTCAGGGCTAGGTGTCAGATACTTTATTCCATAAGTTTTGGTGTTTGCCAATAGAGAAAAATTCTTTTGAATGCCAACAACGAGGAATTACATCTAAATGTTGTCGCTCTTTGTAATTTGAAGCAAGCAACTCTAAAATTTCACTTAAGCGTTCTTTGCTCATTGTGGATAATTTTTTTGCTGTTTCTGGAAAATACAAATTACAACTGCGTTCAATTTGCAAATCTTGCCCTCGACTTATAAAACTTAAACTACGTGTTGCCACACGACACTCTGGTTGCTGTAGTTTTTGTGGATATAAACGCGTAACGATGGCATATTCATATCGATCTAAAGAATTACCTGAAGAATCCAATGGTAAATAAGTAATACCATAACCCATAGGAAACATTCCAGTGATCCGATATAAACATTCAACAATTTTTGCATGGCAATGTTTGCGTTCAACATTAAGTTTCAGTATTTGAAAAACTTTCGGAAGGGTTCGATAATCGTAGTTATCTTTAGTAGACAAAACAATTGAAGTATAAATTTGAGGGACTTTTATTAAATTACCTAGTACACTTTTAGGATTTACCCAACGCTTTAATAGCCCTTGCATAAAAGCAACTTTACCTATTTCTCTTTCATTAAACTCATCGCGCTCAGCTTTAAAATTACCATAATATTTTCCTTCGCCAATTCCTAACGTAATATATTGCATTGTTTGACGATAATTTATTTGTAATAACGTTTTACGCTCTTTTTGCTCTAAAGTACGAAATGGATTTAACGTTGATTTTTCCCCAAATAGTATGAGTTTCGCATCTGGATGAAGATTACCTATATCTTGAATCAATGACATAATAATCAAAGGAATTTTTACTTTTTCAGTAAATTTTTGATAATCTTCATTTTCGTCATTAATAAAAGATTGGTATTTTTCAGGTGTAATATCGCCAAGCGATTCAATTACATAAGATTCGGTGATTAGCCCATCAATATACAATTGATCAAATAAGCGCAAACATAAAATGGCTTTATAAATAGGCTTAGTGCGCTCATTTTGCTCGGCAACGCGTTTACCTTCAGTAGGGTTAATTAATTGTAATGTGCCTAAAAATCGAGAAGATTTTCGTATAGTGTCTTCAAAATCAAAACTTTCCGCTAGTGCAAGGATTTCTCGCGCTATCGGCACGATAGTATCATGCCGTATCAGCCTAAACTCACCATCAGGATCTGTAAAGCTGGCTAGATCTTTCTTAACTTCAGCTAAATCTTTACGATATTGAATACAATTTTTTTCATTACTGTCTTGAGCCAATTTACTTTCAAGTTCACTAATGCGTTCATTAAAGCTGTCTAATTGCTCTTGTTTTTTACTGTATTCAATAAAAAAATCACTCGCTTGGCGCCAAACAGAACCTTTTTCAGTCCCTGAAACCTTTGCTACAAGTTCTTTAATTTGTTTAGTAATTTGTGTATCGCTATACATTGAGCAACTACAATAATTATGGATAGCTTCATGCTAGCCAAAAAATGAGCAAGACACAAATCAAAATAATACAATTTAACCAAAAAGTAGCCGTATTTAAAAAATAAACACGGCTACTTCATAATTATTATTTAAACTTAGGATCAAATCATTAGAGCATAAATAATTAATTGATATTACGGACGAATCCCCAAAGTATGGCAAATAGCATAGCTTAACTCAGCACGATTTAGCGTGTAAAAATGGAAGTTTTTCACTCCTTCACGACTAAGCACTTTAACTTGTTCCATCGCGATATTAGCCCCCACTAAACGGCGCGTAGTTTCGTCGTCGTCGAGTCCTTCATACATTTTAGGCATCCAACTTGGCACATGCACATTGGTAAGTCCTGCAAAACGTTCTAACATTTTGTAATTGGTTACTGGCAATATTCCGGGAATAATTTCAACATCAATACCAACGGTAACGCAGCGATCACGAAAGCGTAGGTATGATTCAATATCAAAGAAAAATTGGCTAATAGCACGATTAGCACCCGCATCAATTTTGCGTTTTAAATTTAATAAATCAAATTGAGGGTTCGGCGCTTCAGGATGTCCTTCAGGGTAAGCCGCGACTGAAATATCAAAATCGGCAACACCGCGTAATAATTCAACTAAATCAGATGCATACATTGATGGCTTTTCAGTGCTATTAGGTAAATCACCACGCAGAGCAACAATGTGACGTACACCACTTGCCCAATAATCTTTGGCTATTTCAACTAATTCTTCTCTGCTCGCATCAATACAGGTTAAGTGCGGAGCAGCAATTAAAGCAGTATCTTTTTGAATGCGTTTAATAATTTCATGCGTTCTATCACGTGTACCACTACCTGCCCCATAAGTTACTGAAACAAAACTTGGCTTTAATGGTGCTAAACGCTCAACAGAATTCCACAATGTGGTTTCCATTTCAGGTGAGTTAGGTGGGAAAAACTCAAACGATACCTGAATATCTTTACGGGTTTCACTTAAACTACGGTTTAACGATTCTATTTGTCTGGCATGGCTGTAACTCATGAAATTATCCCCTTAATTTTTACTGGTGTATTTTTACTCGCCAACTGCTGACAAATGTTTACTAAATCTGAATGTAGGCCTCCGGCAGTAACATCTCGTCCTGCACCGGGGCCTTGAATGATCAATGGATTATCAAAATACCACTGTGTTTTTACTTTAAAAATATTATCGCCCGGCGTTAAATTGGCGAACGGGTCATCATTTTTTAAGGTTTCTAATGACACTTGAGCATTTATTCCTTGTTCGTTAACACTAAATCGCGCGATATAACGAATACAGCTTTGCTGCGTTTTAGCAGTACTTAATTGGGCTGCAAAAAATTCATCAAGTTCGTTGGTACGCGCTAAAAATTCACTTTTACTTAAAGCTTGTAAATGTTCAGGCACAAGATTTTGGCAGTGAATATCATCTAATGAAAGGGCAAAACCCGCAGCGCGCGCTAATATTAATAATTTACGCTGAACATCGCGGCCTGATAAATCATCACGCGGGTCTGGTTCGGTAATGCCTTGGCTAAGAGCATTAGTTAATAACTCGCCAAAACCAACACTGCCATCATAGGTTTCAAATAACCATGATAATGTGCCGGAAAAAATTCCTGAGATTTCCGTAATTTCATCGCCGCTATTGAGTAAATCTTTAATCGCAAAATTAATCGGTAAACCAGCACCTACGGTAGTATTTCCTAACCATAAGGCATCGTTTCTCACGGCCGTAGTAGTTAATAGATCATAATGTTCTGTTGCGCTTGAAGCCGCCCATTTATTCGCGCCAATAACGTGAATACCTTGTTCAAATAACGGTAAATACAAATCACTAAAGGCTTCACTTGGGGTTATATCTACAACAATTAATTCGTCATATGGGTGATTAGCCAGCCACGTTAATAATTGTTGATTATCATAAGCCTGTGCTTGTGATAAAAATAGATTTTGCGCTTGAGTAGCATCAATACCATCAGTATTAACAAGCGCTTTAGTTGATGCAACTAAGCCAACTAAATGCACATTTTCTAATGCTTTAACACGCGATAATTGTTGTCGTAATAATTCTAGAAAACGCTCTCCAATATTACCTAACCCCGCAACCACTAAACCAATTTGGCGAGCCGCCTTGGTTACATCAAAATGAATGTTATTTAATAATTCAGTGCTGCAATTATCATTTAAAATAGCAATTAAGCTGTGTGACTTCTCGTCACTACTAATAAAATGTAATGGCGAATTAGCTTTTAAGGCCCGTTTAAAACGTGCTTTAACATCGCCACGTTTTGCTACTTGATAACCAACCACAGCCACAATTGAAACTGGTTTAAATATAACTTCGGTATCATGGCTAGCAAGCCATTGGCTTAGCGCTTTTTGTTGAACTTGTTCTATAACCACAAAACCTTGCTTGCTATCAGCACATAATGTTGAAAATAAAACTTGAGCTTGCTTGCCCTGCTTGCCTTGTAAGCTGCTAGACGTTACCAGTAATAAATCATTTAAATAAGTTACTGATAATTCTTGCTTGGCAATTGAACCAAATTCGCCTATTTCAGTACCTAAATTTTGCGGAGCAAAACTACTGGCGATATGTAAATGTGTTTTGTGAGTTGTTAAGGGGTTTAGCGTTTTAGCATGTAAAACCGGATTACCTAAGCGCCCTAATTCATGAGCAACTTCGTTAGGTAAACGATGTAACTTGCGTGAATTAGGCACAATACGTGGATCAGCACTATAAATCCCTTCAACATCAGTCCACAAAGTTACATTATTAGCATGTGTTAGCGAGGCCATAATAGTGGCTGAATAATCGCTACCATTTCGCCCTAAGGTAGCTGCTTTGCCATTGTTATCTTTTGCTATATACCCAGTTACTACAGCAAGTTTGTTTGCTTGTTGCTGTAGTTGAAATTGAGTGGTACTTAATTTTTTATCAACAGTACAATCTTGCTCATTATTTATATACAAAAAATCACGGGCATCAATATAATAACTCGGGCAAACATAACTATTTAATACCGCTGATAATAATCGTGCTGACCATAATTCACCCAAGGCTAAAATATCATTGTTATGAGTAATTATTCCCTGACTAAGATCTGTTAACCAAATTTGCAACTGGCTAATATCTTCAGCTAAAAAGGTTAGTAAACGTTTGGCATGATCCGCTTTTAATAATGAATTAATTAAGGCTATTTGATCGCGTTGTAACTGTGCTAATAATTCGTCGACAACACCAGATTCTGCTGCCAGTGCAATCAACGCAAATAAGCTATCGGTAGTTTTACCATTCGCTGAAACCACAACAATATCGTTCAATTGACAATGCTGACGAATAATATTCACTACGCGTTCAATACAAGCGGTGGTGGCTAAACTGCTACCACCAAATTTATGAATGTTAACGCCGTGTTTAGCGAGTTTATTTTCGTTTTGCCCTTTTTCAGTTAACGCACTTAGTTCGGCTAAATTTGACTGACTCATGTTTACCAAAACCCTTTAAATGCTGGTGATAATTTTTCAGCAACATGCACTTTTTTATCAGCGCCTTTTGTTGCTTCTACATTAACTTTTTCTTTTACTGATAGATTTTCTTCAGCTGAATTTTGCTGCTGACTTGCCGTTAACGCTTGGTCTAAATCGTTAAGAATGTCTTCAATGTCTTCAATGCCCACTGAAATTCGCACTAATGACTGAGTAATACCTGCCGCAAGTTGCGCTTCTATTTCCATACCCGCGTGTGTCATGGTTGATGGATGGCTAATTAAACTTTCTACACCACCTAAAGATTGCGCCAATGTAAATAGTTCTAGCTTAGCGAATAAGGTTTTAACCGCTTCAACGCCACCCTTTAATTCAAAACTCATCATAGCGCCAAAGCCTTGTTGCTGACGCGCAGCAACATCGTGATTAGGGTGATTTTGTAAACCCGGAAAATATACTTGGCTAATAGCTGGATGGTTTTGTAAAAACTTCGCTACTTGTTCAGCATTTGCTTGATGTTGCTTCATCCGCACGGCTAACGTTTTTAAACCGCGTAATGCTAAATAGCTATCGAACGCTGATCCGGTAATACCAATACAGTTTGCCCACCAAGCTAATTCTTCGCCTAATGCTTGTTCTTTAGTCACTAATACACCGCCAACAACATCGCTGTGACCGTTAATATATTTAGTGGTTGAATGAAAAACAATATCAGCCCCTAATAACAATGGTTGCTGTAAAGCAGGTGATAAAAAGGTGTTATCTACCGCAACTAAAGCGCCAACGGCATGACTGGCTTTAGCTACTTTTTCAATATCTACAATACGTAATAACGGGTTACTGGGTGTTTCAATAAGCACTAATTTAGGTTTAAGTGCTAACGCTTGCGCAAGCGCTTGTTCGTCATTTTGGTCAACAACCGAAACATTGAATAAACCGCGTTTGGCTAAATGGGTAAATAAACGGTAACTTCCACCATAACAATCGTGCGGAATCAGCACGCGGTCTTCAGAGCTTAATAATTGACATAATAAATGCACAGCCGCCATGCCTGTACTTGTGGCAATACCAACACTGCCCTGTTCTAAATCGGCTATCGCTTGTGCAAAGGTACTTCGCGTTGGGTTACCCGTGCGTGAATAATCAAATTGACGCTTTTCATTAAAACCTTTTAACGAATAAGTGCTTGATAAATGAATTGGCGCAACCACAGCACCGTGATGTAAATCGGTATTAATACCAGCACGCACTGTTGTGGTGGCTAGTTTTTTTACTGCTTTGTTTTGCTGGTTTGAACCGTTTGGCGTATTCATTTACGCACCTCTTGATAGCTAGATGTTTAGACGTCTATAAATCTAAACGGTTTATTAACTAAGGTCAAGAACTTTTAGCCATCTAAACCGCTAAAGTGTAATTTTGATGATATTGAGAGTAGTTTGAATTGAAGTTGAGCTGAATGTTTTATTTAAGTATAGAAATGTTGGTGGATTAGTGGCGAGAAAAACGTGAATTGGATTTACTTAGCTTTTTTTTGCTTTGGATATAAGGTTTTTATACCCAAACCACTTGGGTACAGATATGAAATCTAATTTTGAAGGAGAAATTTTCTTAGATCTCTTTCTTGGCGCATCACATGAAGAATAAAAACACGCTCTACATTTATTTTGTAGAAAATTCGACATGGGTTTATGATGATTTCCCTATAATTCAAATTTTCTAACTCCATTGGAATTTTGCCTGATTCAGGAAAATCTTCAAGTCTAGTCACATTAGAAAAAACATTTTGAACCATTTTTTTAGCCGCAGTAACATTACTTATCGCAATATAATCCGCAATATCATTCAAATCATTTAAGGCTGGAGCGGTCCATATTACTTCAGCCATTTATTCATGCGCTCTTTAGCTTCATTATTAGAAAATATTTCACCATTTACAATAGCCTTTTCGCCACGAGCCACACCTTCAAGTATTTGCATACGTTGTTGCATAAATTCAAAATAGTCAACATCAATAATGTATGCCGACGGTTGACCATGTTCTGTAATTAACACTGGCTCTTTTGAAATGTGTAGATCTGCTAATATTTTTGTTGCCTGTCGTTTAAGTGTGGTAACTAGCTCAACTCTCATAATATTTCCCAACCATTAAAATGTATCACTATAGTATCACTCAACTTCAAAGTAATATCAAAAACTTTTAAATATAGAAGTACTAGCTTATGGGGAATAATTAGTATGATAAAAATTACTTCCCTATAATATTACAAATAAATCATCAACAACACAGCACCAAACGCGATGCGATATAAACCAAAACCAACAAAAGTAAAACTATCTAAAAAGCGTACAAACAGCTTCATAGTAAAATAGGCGACGATAAAAGCGGTAACAAAGCCACCTAATAACACCATTAAATTACTCTCGGCGAAATCTTGATAATGCTTTAACAAATCTAAACCGCTGGCGGCTACCATAACAGGCAATGCTAATAAAAATGAAAATTCAGCACTAGCTTTACGACTTAACCCTACTAACATTGCGCCAATAATGGTTGAACCTGCGCGGCTTGTACCCGGTATTAACGCAAATATTTGTGCCATGCCAATCCAACCTGCTTGTTTGTAAGTTAAATTTTCTACTTCGGTTACTGTCGCCTTTTCTGCTTTATAAAAATATTCAACAATTAAAAAGATAACACCACCAACAATAAACATAATGGCGACCACATCGGGTGCAAATAACGCTTTAATTTGATGGCGAAATAAAAAACCAATGGTGGCAATAGGTAAAAAGGCCAACACCACTTTTTTCCATAATTCTATATGGGCAAAGGTGAATTTGTCTTTGTAATTAGCCACTACCGCTAAAATTGCCGCCAATTGAATAATGACTTCAAATGCGGTGTTTTCTGCGTTTTGCTTTAAACCCAACCAGTCGGCAACAACGATCATGTGTCCTGTTGATGAAATAGGTAAAAACTCGGTAAAACCTTCAACTATTCCTAAAATTATTGCTTGTATAATATCCATAAAATATAACGTTCTCGTTTGGGCCGGTAATTTAGTAAGTAAGCCCGCTATTTTGTCTAGGTATGGCAGAAGTGTCAATTATTGTTATGGTGTAAAGCTGTCTTCGCATATTATTTTAAAACAATTTTAATACGTTAAAACGTATAGACTTCTAAACTTCTAGTTGACTCTCACCGTGCGTTAAGTACAATTTGTCTGGTATCAATTATGAGGAAATTTTTATGGCAGAGTGGAATGGTGAATATATAAATCCATACGCCGAGCATGGGAAAAAGAGCGAGCAAGTAAAAAAAATAACCGTTTCTATCCCGTTAAGAGTGCTAAAAGTATTAACCGACGAGCGCACCCGCCGTCAAGTAAACAACTTACGACACGCCACTAATAGTGAATTGCTATGTGAAGCTTTTTTACATGCATTTACAGGACAACCATTACCTGACGATTGCGATTTAGCCAAAGAAAGCCAAAGCAAATTACCTGCAAGTGTAAGAAGGTTATTAGAAGAACGTGGTATTACCGATTTTTCTGAGTATGAATTAGAAGATTAATTTTTTGTGCCGATGTTAATGTTCACAATACCGTTATTAGATACTGAAACAAGTTCAGCATGACAATAAACTGAATAATATGTTCGAAACTCAGTTGTCATCCTGACGCAGGTCAGGATCTATTTACTTGAGATACTGAAACGAGTTCCAATGCTGTTCGTTTAAGCGTTTTCTTTACGCTTTTGCGATCGTTTCACTGGAAATTTTCCTATCCTCATTTTTACCGCCCTAGGATAATTAGGGCGTTTTGATTTCGGAAGGATAAAATCT
>Ga0316204_10000334_pt1 | contig 188777 bp, 132 predicted proteins | sample 6monrhotite_MG_2_FD_205661 | JGI IMG/M metagenome (GOLD analysis project Ga0316204, IMG submission 205661) | Microbial mat bacterial communities from mineral coupon in-situ incubated in ocean water Damariscotta River, Maine, United States -... | ecosystem: Environmental > Aquatic > Marine >... | reverse complement strand
TCGGCACTTCACGCAATATAGATTCAGACAGCTTAAGCTCTAATGTTTCATTATCTAGTGTTGGATTTTGTTCTTTAACGAGCATTACGCGACCTAAAGGATTATCGTTTGATGCTTTTTCAGTTTTCAATTGACGGTTCACTTTGCGTCCCATCAACATCAAACTAATAAAGCGCTCTAATGCGATAATTAAGCCCACTAAACCAATGGCTAAAATAACGTAACCAACCGTACCGCCTTGTTCAATACGCTCTTTAGTGTCAGGTGCTTGTACTAATAAACTTAAAATTGAACCGCCTGTTGGGTCTAACGCAAAAGGAATTGTTTCATTGTTTTGCATTGCTTTACCGTTAGTTAATGTTTCTGCTGTGTCTAAAAATCGGTTTGACGGTTGACGAATTAACTCAGCGACTGAACCTGTCTCGTCTATATATTCTAAATATTTTCCGTTAGCGGCTAAGTTAAAACCGCCTACGCGAGTTACTTCTGTTGGAGAACGTGTGCCATCGGCAGCAACCACTTCACGCGTAAAGGTGGCTATTTTTCCGTTTTCTGTCATTTCACGTTGCAGTTCAAACCATAAATGTTCAATGTCATCAATCGATGCTAACTTAGTTGTAGAGCCCATGCTTTTTGCAAAAGTATCTAAAAATTCAGTTCTATTGGGAATTTGAGCAGAAACCACTGAAGTTTGAAATTTACTTTTAGTATCGCCAGCCACTTGCTGTAACACGCCAAATAATTCTTTAAGTTCCCCTAAACGTTTATTTAATGCATCGGTTTTATTGGCTAAATCAATTTCATTATTCTGGAAAGTTTTTTCCAAATTAGTACTTAAAGTAACTTGATTATCTCGTTGGTTTTGCGCTTTTTTCAATAGCTGGCTTTGCGCACTGACTTTGCTATTAAATTCTGCTTCACGTTGTTTATTTTGACTACTTTGCGCAATTTTTCCTTGCGCCAATTGTGCTAATAAGTCATCAAGGTTTGCGGCTTTTTGCGCCATGGCGTTGTTTGAAGTAATCACTGTTGCAACAATTACCAATAAAGAAATAACCAGTGATTGTGATATTTTATTAGTGAAACTATTGACCACTAATTTACTAAACGTTTTGTTTTTCATGTTAATAAATCCTTAAAGTTAGGATAATCGAAGTTAGGATGCTCAAGTAAACAAGACTAAATTCGATGAAGTTTCGCTAATTATGAAGAAAGCTTTTGCAGTGCTAATGGCACCATTATTAAGTCTGGCGCTAGTTGTTTACGGGCAATACGTAGGCCTTTATTCACGGCTAAGCGATAACTTTGTGGTAATTCTTGCCAGTTATTGGTGCTTTTATTCCACAAGCCTAACTTGCTACCGTCACGTGTTTGATAAATAAAACTCACTCTGCCAATCCGTAAAAAATCAACATCGCGTTCGCTACCGTCAACCGTTAATAAACCACTGTAGGCTTCAATAGTGCGACCGTAATCGACTTCAACTTGATATGCTTCAAGCACACGGCGAAATTTTTCAGACACAGCAATATCAGCACGTGCCATCATGCTTTTTAAATTGGCTAAACGCTGACTACGTTCTTGCGGTAAAAAAGGAATATCTAGGCCAACAAAGCTTTCTAAGCTAGAGATCATGCGCGCCATTAGCGGCGAAATTTGGCGTTCCATAATGCTAACTTGTGTCATCGATTGCGCGAGCTGGTCTAATTCTGTTAATTGGTTATTTATTTGCGCCTGCATTTGATGGTTATAAACGGTTAAACCATCAATTTCTTTGTTTACCGCTTTAAACTTTTGCAGTTTTGTTTGCACTTGATCATTCAATTTATCAACACGTTGTTGAGATTTAGCCGCAGATTGATTGATTTGTTTACCCGCATTGACAACCGCTGCAAGTTGCTTATCTTGAGCGTTACAAACAGTGCTTAGCACGCTGGCACTTAACAATAGACTCGCTTGCGCTAGTTTAGACAGTTTCATTTTCAAACCTTTTGGTACTGTTATGAGTATTTAATTGGCTTGAATTTTACGGGGGAAATATGACAGTTAAGTTTCACTAATATGGCAAGTTTGTGAAATAAGTGAAGTGGATGAAGTTAAAAATTAGGGTAGTAATTATAAATGAGGTTGAATTTTTTATATTGGATAAATACATATTCAAGTTATTAAAAATAAACAGTGAATGATGTTTAAAATTAGTAAAACTGGACTGTTATTACTTCTCCTTTGGGTGAATTGTTATATTTCTTGAAAATCCTTAGCTAGCATAGTGGATGCTGTAGAAGGTTCAATAGCGTCTTTACCTGCAAATTTCTTAGCTGCCGCAAAACCTTCATTTCGATATTGAGCTAGCATTTTACTATATGTAGATATTCGACTTGTATTTATACGTAACCTTAAGGCTGTTCCTTTATATTTACATTCAAAATCTTGTTTTGATGTGCTATCTAAAAAGATACTTTTATCATTACTTGCAATAAAAAAATTACCGCCATTTCTACAAATTCTGCTGGTCATATAAAGACCAAATCCAGAATTTTGCCATTCATCATCTCTTCGCTTTTTGACTCCTTTATACATTTTACCAGACACTCCCGGTAACATTGCGAGGTGTAAAGCATCCCTCTCATCTTTGATATTTAAATATGGGTTAGCCGATAGTCCTTGCATGATCCCATTACCCGTATCTAGAACGGCGAACTCAACTAAGTTTTTTGTCGGCCAATATTGAGCACAATATTCAATTACTTTAGAGTCCGAGTGCTCAACAACATTCCTGAGTATCTCTCTAATCGAAAAAGTAAGGGTATCAACCAAGTCACCTTCTTCTTGACGAGTTAATATTTTTGCAATTCTTTCAGATTTAGCTTCAATTACATTTCCAACATGGTCATATGAATCAGCAGCTTCTTTTTGTAATTCGGCAACACTCAATATTGTTAAAGGAAGATAAGTACTGCTACCAGCAGCCTCACCAGGCTCATTTCCAAACTGAAGACCGAAAGCTCTAAAGAACCCCATATGTGCAGCATATGATTTGTTTTTATGATTCAGGGCTGTAAATTTACTATTAGGTTTAGTTTCTCTAAATCTTTTTAATTCATTAGCAACATAAGCCATTGTGAATGGCTCAACTAACCTGAGGTTAACAAAATCGAATCCATATTCATCTGAATGCTCTATATCCCATAATCGATTACAAAAATTTAATGCATTTTTAAGAGATAACTTTTGAGGGATTTTCACTTGAATCATATTCATCCTTGGATAAGCTTAAATATATAATTTCCTTATTTAAAATGGAAATCGAGTGTAGATAATATTTTATCACATGAGATTACTTTGCAACCAAAGAAATAACAACACGTAAAAACGCATTAATATAAATACACTATCAAATCTCATCGAACATATATGCCCCACACATAAAAATATTTGGCTATACACGCTTCATTTTTTCATGTCTCATGCTTAACCTCAAATACAATTCCAACAGTATTATTTATACCTATTAAGCTAATTACGTTAAACTTAACTTTTATGGTCTAACTTCTAATTTTACATAAGAATTGCTATGGCAAAAACACATTCTAATTTCATTACTAGATTAAGAACAAGCTTGATAACAGGCCTGCCGTTGGTTTTTATGTCAACGTTAAGCTTGGCAAATTCTGATCAGTGCTTATTAATGCAATTAAAAAAAGCGTCTGCAGAAACCACGGTTGCAGAGTTGAAAGCTAATTGTGATAAAGATCAAGAATTTAAAAATGCTGGCGCGATTGGTAAGCGTATATTGCACGAAATTCAAACGGAAAGAGATCCTTATGTTTTAACGCCACATTTAATGAATTACGTATTGCCAATTACCTACAACGACAATATAAATCTCACTCCATATGAACGCTTTGGCGTAAATGCAGACGATTTAAAGCATGCTGAGGCTAAATTTCAACTCAGTATTAAAGTGCCATTAATTCAAAACAATCTATTTTTTAAATACGATGCCATTTATTTTGGCGTAACGATAAAATCGTTTTGGCAAGTGTATGCTCAAAATGTTTCAGCGCCTTTTAGAGAAACGAATTACAAACCTGAAATTTTTTATATTGCGCCATTACCGTTTCATCCCTTTGGCGGAAATTCTGGCTTTGTTGTAGGTATGGAACATGAATCTAATGGACAAGCAGGTGCGCTATCACGAAGTTGGAATCGGGTATATTCTGCTTTTCTATATGAAAAAGGTAACTTTGCTTTTGCCTTTAAACCTTGGTATCGCCTTAAAGAAGAGCAAAAGAAAACGCCACTTTCAGCTAAAGGAGACGACAATCCTGACATTGAGGATTATTTAGGGCATTTCCAAGTTACAGGTGCTTATGCTTGGGACAAATATCAAGTAAATTTAATGGCAAGACAAAATTTCGAAACTAGAAATGGAAGCCTTGAGTTAGGTTTTACTTTTCCGCTATCTGGTCGTCTTAGAGGATATGTACAATATTTTAACGGTTATGGCGAAAGCTTAATTGATTATAATTTCCGTCAGCAACGTTTTGGTGTTGGCATCGCATTAACTGATTTTTTATAGTGTTAATATAAAAAAACTCATCTGTTTTACAAACCGATGAGTTTTTAATTTATTAGCACTTATTATATTTAATTAATGATTAATCAAGATCCCATTTGAACGAAAGATCGAAGGCTAAGCCTTTGGTTTCACTTCTAAGAAGCGTATTTTCAAAGGTTAATTCTTTCTTCTCGTTTAACAAGTTTTGTACTTTAAACTTAACCGTGGTTGAGAAGCTAGGATAGTAGGTATAAACCAAATCGAGTGAATGAAACGGTTGTTCATAAGCGTCGTCTTTTGCTTCAATCCCCGGAATAATGATACGTTCACCAAATACATTATAAGCAAGTGTTGCACTATGATTACCGTTTGGAGCATCGTAACCTAAATTAACATTTACCACGTATTTAGAATGTCCCGTCATTCGACGAACTGGGTTAGTAATTGAGGTAGAAACACCGGTTTGTTCAACCACATGTTGAGTATTAATGTTAATTTCTGAATCACTTAACGTTACGTTACCCGACACATATAAATCATCTACTATCTCTCCTATTCCCCAAAACGAATCACCTAAACTTTTGCCTAAAGATACGAAATCTTTCAAAAATTCAGCTTCTACACCATATACTTTACCGCTTTCAGCATTCGCAATACGAATAAGTGGCGGCCCATCTTGCGAAGGTGATTGCACACTTTCTATCGGTTTTAACATGTCTTTATAAAACAATCCTACCGATAAATTATCGCCTGATTCAAGATACCATTCCCAGCGAGCATCGTAGTTTTTAATACTGGTGCTAACCACACTTGGTGTACCACCAATGGGGAAACCTGTTAGTGGATCTAAGTAGGTTGCTGGTGCTACTTCACGAATATCTGGGCGAATAGCAGTTTCACCATACGAAAGGCGCAGTTGCATGGTGTTATCCATAACATACGTTAAGGCTAATGCAGGATAAAAATCAGTTTCATTAAAGGCTAATTTTGCTAAATCTTCTGGAGTTGGTTGCGCAGGTAAATCAAACTGCCCTGTTGCTGGGTCAATTGGTGCCACTACTTGGCGAAAATCTTCCCAACGAACACCACCACTTATACGCCATGTTTGATTAAAAAACATATCAGCTTCAACATAATAGGCATCAATCATTTGCGCAGAACTATAATCATCACCAGGTACCGAGGTATCACGTATGATCAACTCATTATTGCGCAGTGGAGCATTTAAAATAACATCGTTAGTTAAAATATCATTTAACTTACTACCCGTTAAATCAATATTGTTAAACGCTAAAGTATTTACATCAAGACGACGTGCAAAAGCATTACGTGATTTTTCTATAAAATCGGCACCGGCTTTTAATTCGATTTCAGCATTTGAAAACGTTAACGGTAAAGAAGCATTGAAACCGTAGTTTTCTACTTTATCGTCTAAGTTTTGAAAGCTATAACGGGTTGACGTGGTCGCTTTTCGTAATGAACTTTCATTGCTTAAATCAAAAACACCATCGCTATTTTCATCGGCTAAAATATAACGGGTGGATATATTGCCGGGTGCATAACGGTTGGAACGAGCATTTGAATATTTCCAATCTATACCGAGGTTCCATAATTGTGGAAAATTATGGGTGCCGCGTACTTGATTTGCTAATAATTGACGTTCTTCGTAATTTACTTCGCTGTCACGAACTCGCAAACCGTCTGACAATAATACGTTGTTTGTATTACCTAATTTGTCTTTTATTTGATCACGGGTATCACGTAATATAAGCGTTGAAAAATCAAGTCGGTGATCACGATTATATTCTAAACCAAAGTTAAACATACCGGCAAAACGCACTGAATGTTCAGTTGATTTAACCTTATCGAAACCGCGTACTAACGACCAAACACCATCACCTGGGTTAGTATAGTCTTGCCCTTCGTACTGCTGCGATACACGCCATTGGTTGTCGTAAGAAAGTGCACTTAAATAACCTAAACGAAAATCACCTAACCTGTTATTTACATCAAAACGATCACCTAAACTTAAATCTAAACCCGTATCAGGGTTGATATTGGTGTTTTTTGGATCGTAATCACGATTCAAATCAGCAGCAATGGTGCGATTGTCTTGTTGCGACAAACCATTTACAGGTGAATGTTGTTGCCATAATTGCGTTAACGCTGCTGGAGCTGCACGGGTTCCGTCGTCTTCACCGCGCCAGTCGTTAGCACCACCGTTATAGGTTAAACCGTTGGATGAATTTTCGCTATTGCCGCCAATATTGCCCGCAATATTAAAAAGGAAATCTTTAGGTATAGTTTTTAAGCGAATATCAACATTACCGCCGCCAAAATGAGCAGGCATTGACGGTGAATATGATTTTTGCACCGATAGTGATTCAATAATTGCAGACGGAAATAAATCAAGCGGAATAACAGTACGTGTTGGATCAGGGCTAGGAACCGCAGCACCATTTAGTTGTGTACTTGAATAACGTTCACCTAAACCGCGTACATAAATAAACTTGCCATCGACTAAGGTTAAGCCGGTTACTCGTTTTAACGCTGCTGCGGCATCGCTATCGCCAGTGCGAGAAATTTGCTCAGCACCTAATATATCGGCAACAAAGGCTTGGTTTCTACGTTCTTGTAAAACGGCACTTGCGGTGCCTTTTAAACGACTTGCCTTAACAACTACTTCTTCCATTGCGCTGCTATCGTCAGCGTTTTGTACAATCTTTTTATCTGTGCTTTTATCTGTATTGTTATCTGCGTTAACTTCACCATAGGCGAATGTCATTGGTAAACTCGCTAATACCGCTACCGCTAATATATTCAGGCTAAAGCGGTTATTACTGTCGCTATAGTTATTTTTCATGGAAAACCTCAAATTCATTTGAGTAATTGCGCGCTATTTAACGTTAGCGGCAAATTGTAAAATGAACTAAAAGGTGAATGTTATCGGCTATTTCAAACGAAAACACATCACCTTTTAGCATGGTTAATAAACGAAACCGCTTATTATTTAAGGCCTACTGTCCAACCTTCAGTCCAATCGTTGTCTGTACTTACTGCGCCGATATGGGTTGAATTAGTAAAGAAACTATTTCCGGTAAAGTCTTTTGGTGTAGTGGTATCGATAGTGTAAATACCGCTAACCACATCACTCATTCCTGTTGCTTGTGAGTTATCAAGATTTTTACCATTAGCCGCATTTAAGAACCATGTTTTAACATCAAGCAACACACTGCCATCGCTTGCTTTTGAATCTTTAAATGGTTCGCTACACGCAATTACCGAATTGGTCATTACCGTATCGCCAGCGACTGCTTGGTCAACCGTTACCGATGAAGTTGCGCCACCTTCAAGCTCTAAACATTCACCCATACCGCTGGTACCTGTTACCACAATATTATGTAATTGCGCTTTAGTACCTTCGCGTAAGTAAATACCTTCAGAATCAGCTGATGCCGTATTAAAGTCGTTACCAATAATGGTCATGTTGGCGATAGTTGGATTAGATTGCGGTTGAATACTTGGGTGTGAACCATTGTTATCCGCTTCAATACCTCGGTTAGCGGCACCGTTGTCTGGTGATTGTTTTGCTAATATGTATTGAACATTACCGCGATAGCCTAAATCCCAATCAAGGCTGTCGTCTTGTTCTGACGTTAACACAATATATTTCATGTTAACCGTACCGCCCCAAAGTTCAATACCGTCATCTGCGTTGTCATGTACTTGAACATATTCAACGGTAGTGCCTGAACCAACACCCGCCATAGAAATACCGTTTAATTCATTGTCTGGGGCAATTTCATAACCGGCATGTTTAACAACAACATAACGAAGTGTTCCTGAACTATCGCTATCATCTGTTCCGCCGTATACAGCACCTTCTTGCGCACCTTCAACTTGTAACGCACAAGCACTTCCGTCAGTTGGACATTTATTTACTGTGGCATTACCTAACAATACTAAACCGCCCCATTGACCTGCGTGTGTTGCTTGCCCTGTAACATCTTGGTTAGAAGTAAAAGTAATTGGTGCCGTTTTGGTACCATTCGCTTCAATCTTAGAATCACGACTTACCACTAAATAATCACCACCTGCACGGCCATATAACGTAGTACCCGCTTCAATAGTTAGTGTTGCCGAATTAGCTTTGTCGTCACCGACAAATACAGGGCCGCTTAATGCGTAAATGTTATTTGATGTAAGTGTTAAATCACTATTAATGTGACCTGAAATTTCACACGTAGTTGTTGAACCGTCTACAGGAGTTATTGCTGTTGTACCAGTAGGGCAACCTTGAACTTCAACGTGAGCAGTCACTTCACCACCACCAAAACCAAAGGCCCAGCCTTGGCGCCAATCGTCGGTATTATTTACTGCGCCAATAAAATCAACACTGTCAAAAAATGCACCTTGAGTATTGGCAACATCTTGTCCTGCGCCTAACAATGGTGAGTTAGCGTCAGGTTTTCCGGTTGAATCTAACATTATAGAAGTGCTAATGCTGTTACTTGCTTCGTTAGTAAACCATGCTTGAATATCAAGCAAAACACTACCGTCTGCTGCTTTGGCATTTTTGAAGTTTTCGCCATTGCTACAGGCCATAACATCGTTTTGCATAACGATTTTGCCATTATTCGCGTTATCAACGGTAACTGAAGACGTTTCACCACCTTCAAATTCTAAACATTCGCCCATTTCACTCGGACCAGTTACCACAGTATTAAATATTTTCGCCGCTGTACCTTCACGTAAATAAATACCTTCAGAATCACCGCCTGCACTTTTAAAATTATTACCGATAATGGTTAAGTTAGATAAAGTAGGGTTTGACTGCGGTTCAATACTTGGGTGTGAACCGTTGTTATCCGCTTCAATACCGCGGTTTGCTGGGCCTGCATTTTTGTCTTGCTCGATGTAAGCAAATTGAATTTTACCTTTGTAACCTAAATCCCAGTCAATACTGTCGTCTTGGTTACCTGTTAACACTAAATGTTTCAGGTTGGCTGCACCACCCCAAAACTCAACACCATCATCAGCATTTGAATGCACTTGAATATAATCAAGCGTTGTACCTGAGCCAATACCCGCAAATGAAATACCATTTAATTCATTGTCTGGTGCAATTTCATAACCTGCATATTTAACCACAACATATTTAAGTACACCGGAATTATCTTCCCAATTTGTACCACCATATACCGAACCTTCTTTAGCGCCTTCTACTTGCAGTGCACAAGCACTACCGTCGGTAGGACACTTATTAACAGGTGCATTACCTAATAAAACTAAACCGCCCCATTGGCCAGCACCTGTTGCCAAACCTTTAACGTCTTGTAGAGAAGTAAAAATAATAGGCTTAGCTTTAGTACCTTCCGCATTAATTTTTGCATCGCGATGAATAACAATATAATCACCACCTTCTTGACCAAAAACAACCACACCCGGTTCAATACTTAAAGTAGCGCCTGCCATTACTTCAAGAGGCCCTTTTACTGCATAAAAAACAGGTGAACCATCGGCAGAACCAACTAAATTAGTGTCTGTAGAAACTTGGCCGTCAAGGGTTTGAACTTTTACATCAAAGCCCATTACTGCAGAAACTTCAGCACCTAATGACGTATTGCTTTTCCCAGCCAAAACAGTACTCGGGCTTGTTGGTGTTGTTGGATTAGTGATAATAGTATCACCGACAGAGTTGTCTACATTTGATGACAAGTTAATATCGCCACCACAACCACCTAAGATTAACGCAGCGCTAATTGCGCTAACCTTGAAAAGTGCACGAGTGTTACATAGAGTTTTTATTTGCATTTTTGCTTGCTCCGCAGAAGTTATATTTAGTGTTACTTTTTGTGTTTATGTTTAAATTGCGGATAAGTGTACGGACTAAAAATGACAGAAATGTTTTAGAAATATGACTCTTTGATGTAATTAATATTGCAATAAAGTGACAGCGTATAAGCTTATTGCAGGTATGAAAAAGCCAAACATTGCTGTTTGGCTTTTTGGGGTATCGAAAATAATACGGACGTCTACTTTAATATTTTTCTTGAGATCCTAACCGTCGTCAGGATATTAAGAAAGAGCATGAAGAAAATATAAATTCGGTCATGCTAAATTTATCTCAGTATTTGGTCGTTACATTAATGGCCAAATATCAGAATCAAAACTATTTACGTTACCTTTTAGATGATATTTAACGAGTATTAAAGACCTAATTTTTTAAGCTCTTTTAAAACAATTTTATGTGGCAATGGAATATAACCGTCTTTAGCTACAATGTCTTGACCTTGTTTAGCTAATACCATTTTCAAAAATTCAGCTTCCATAGGTGCTAAAGGCTTATTTGGATGCTTGTTTACATAAACATATAAGTAACGAGAAAGAGGATATTTACCCGTTAATGCATTAGCCATCGTTGCATCAACAAAGTCATTACCTTTTTTGCTCAATGCTAAAGCACGAACACCTGAAGTTTTATAACCAATGCCAGAATAACCTATACCATTTAAAGAAGCAGAAACAGACTGTACAACTGAAGCAGAGCCTGGCTGTTCGTTTACTGTGTTTTTAAAATCACCTTTACAAAGCGCTTTATGTTTAAAGTAACCGTATGTACCAGAAACAGAATTACGGCCATATAGTTGAATGTCTTTACCAGACCAATCACCTGTTAAACCTAAATCGCCCCATCTTTCAGCTGATTTTTTAGCACCACACTTTTGGTTGCTTGAAAATACAGAATCTACTTGGTCAATGCGCAAACCTTTTAAAGGATTATCTTTATTAACAAAAACGGCTAATGCATCAATCGCTACACGAACACGTGTTGGCTTATAACCATAACGTTTTTCAAATGCCGCTACTTCACGAGATTTCATTTTACGGCTCATTGGCCCTAAGTTTGAAGTTGCTTCAGTTAACGCTGGTGGCGCAGTAGATGAACCAGCCGCTTGAATTTGTACATTAACATTTGGGTAATTGCGTTTAAATTCTTCAGCCCAAAAAGTCATCATGTTAGCTAATGTGTCTGAACCAACTGATGAAATATTACCTGAAATACCACTTACTTTGGTATAGCTAGGTAAATCAGATGTGCCTGCGGCTAATGTTGGTAAAGCAAAAACACTTGCTGCGGTTAAACTCATTACACCAACAAAACGTTTTAAATTTTGTGTTAATTTCATTGTTATCTCCAGTGAGAACTTTTGCCCTACATTTGGGCGTTATTAAATATTCGACGTTAGTATCTAAAACTTATGTGACAATTATATTTAAGTTATATGACACTTATATGACAACTGTAGTCTCAATGAAATAAAACGGCATTCGGGTGTGTTGTGTGGAACGTCATAAGTAATGAAAAATGCGTCATGTAATGAGAAAATTTAACATGTTAGTTACGTTTTGTGATTGTCCCTAATCTTTGAATTAAACTTCCCTTATGATCACCATTGCCACTTTGAAAACGTTAGCTTTTTAGAATTTACATTGAAATAATTTGTATGTTTTGATCTACATAGGACATAGCTCAACAATCACATTCCTCTGGCTGTTTCTCGATAGCTGACGTTCACCATAATCAAAAAAATTAAACTTTTGATGATGACTTTTTTACCAATTAGACATTCTGCCTAAATGTGAGCTAAGCCACTATAGCTGCTATAGATGCTATACACCAATGCGACACATTATCTGACTAAAACGGTCATTCGTTTAGACAGTATTTATAGATAAAACTATGACTTGGACTCCAGTAGTGCTAAATATTTACTCTTACAGCATAGAAAAGGTGACTAATCAGTAGGTCGACAGTTCGACTCCGGCAGCCGGCACCATTCCTTCGTAGGAAGCATCAAGCCCTAACCTCGGTTAGGGGTTTTTTTATCTATCGATTGGTCGAATTCTATAGTAGATTTCATTAGCACGAACAAACTCTTTTACTCGACCTATTCTTCGCGCTATACGTGATTTAATTCTGTATCTATTGATACAATAAGCGAGTGAAAATTAATTAAGTCCCCCTTTAATAATATTTTGCTGTGTTTTGAGTTTTTACAATCTCCTCAATGCATGTCACACTTATTCAACTAAAGGCAACTTTCAAAAAGCTAAACAAATACTTAAAATGCAAAACCTAAATTTTGTTAACTTAATTCAAGCAGGAATGATTTCCACCGGTATTCTCGGGGGGCTGTTGTTATGGCTTACTAAAACCAAGGAGTTCAGAGGAATATCGGCTTTATTGTTTTGTATTTCGCTAGCAGCGTGCATTAACATATTAGAAGAGTCAGGGCTTACCCGACAGATATATTTAATCAGCCCCATTTTTATTATGTTTTTTGGGCCTGTCACTTACTTAGCTACAAAGTTGCTAATTAACAAGAAATTAGCAAAAAATCAATTCTGGCATTTATTGCCCATAATTCCTTTTTTGTTTTTAACTTCATATACGTACGCTGTAATTGGCATAGGTACTGTGTGGCGTTTGGTGTATGCATTATTCACCATGTCAATGCTTTTGAAATACAAACAATCTTTGGATGAAGAGCGCTCTGACTCAGATGACTTTTCATTAAACTGGCTAGTTTGGATACTAGCAGTTATATCTGTATTCAATATTATTGATCTTGTTCGACTAAACGTTCAACCATTTATTCCTTATGGACTAAACGTTTTTGGTCAAGGTATTAATAACGCTGCTTGGTTAATTACCACGACAATTATCATTATCAAGCTTCAAATGTTAAAACAAATACCTCAAAGCGTAGATAACGCAGCTGATACAGATGCTAATTCAACTTCAACTAACGGAGCTTTTAATTCGATTTTTCAAGAACTAGATAAATTAATCACATCAAACCAATGGTTCTTAAAATCTCGCCTTACGCTTAGTGATATAAGCAATTTAACAGGGTTACAAACCAGAGATATTTCCCGTTCTATTAATGTGATCGCGGGGAGATCTTTTAATGAATATATTAATAACTATAGAGTTGACTTTGTTTGCACATTACTAGGGAATAATACTCAAAAGTCTCTTTCAGACATTGCCGCTGAAGCAGGGTTTAGCTCTAAAGCCTCATTTTACAAGGTATTCAAGCAGATAACTGGAAAAACACCAAGTGAATATAAAGCTCGTAAAGAGGTCTAAAATCAAGATCGTAGCCATCTAAATACACGTTACTGGACGACAGTACCCTATTTTCACAGTAACTTCTTAGGCTCAAATATAAAGGAGTTAACAATGAAAATTACTGTCTATCTTTTGCTGTCTTTAGTTGTATCTTGCAGTGCAAATGCACTTAAAACTAAACAAACAGAAAACAGCTTTGTCTTAAACAATGTTAATATCGTTGATGTTGAAAACCAAACTATTATTCCTTCGAAAACGATTGTCATAAAAAAAGGGAAAATCGATTCAATTATTGACCAGTCGTCTTTGTTAACATTTTCGAACTTAGTAATTATTGATGGTAAAGGGGGGTATGTTACGCCTGGCCTTATCGATATGCATGTTCACATGTACGAAAAAGCGGCCTATGTCTTAACCCTTAATCATGGAGTGACCCATGTCCGCATAATGAACGGTTTGCCAAAACAACTGTTATGGCGCGATAATATCGAATCTGGTTTACAAGTTGGTAGTTCCTCCACGGTAAGTAGCCCAATAATATCGGGTTATAAAGATGCCTATTTACATCATGGCGTTGGTACGGCTAAAGAAGCGAAAGCTGCAGTCAAAAAGTATCAATCACAAGGTTACGATTTAATTAAAGCTTATGGTAACCTGAATGAGGCTGCACTTTCTGCACTTGTTGAAGAGGGTGAAAGGTTAGGCATACCTATAGCAAAACACGGTCCTCATGCATCTGGAAACATGTCAATCTCACAACTTGCAGGGCTTCAATCCTTTGAACATGTTGAAGATATCTATCAAGGACCATTAAATTATGAGTTTGCCCCCGAGCGACTGCCTGAAATAGCCAGTCTAATAAAAGCAACTAATGTGCCTGTAACACCGACATTAAATATTTACTATCAACTAACGAAATTAAGTCAGGACAAGGAAGATTACCTAGCAACAACCTCAAAAAATTATACCTCTGACATCATAGCACTTGAAACATCGACTAATCAGGTTAAGCGCTGGTTGGGCGCGTCTAATCAAATGGCAACCCATAATCAAAAAACGTTGAAATTTTTACAACATATTACGAAGCAGCTTCATGATAATAAGGTTTCTTTACTGGTAGGTTCAGATTCTGGTGTATTACTTTCGCCCCACGGCTTAGCCACACATACTGAGATGCGCTTATTAATGCAAGCTGGGTTAAGCTCTTTTGATGTGCTAGCCGCTGCAACGATTAACCCAGCGAAAGCGCTTAATTTAGATCACAAAATTGGTAAGATTTCAAAAGGCTATAAAGCTGATTTTATATATTCACCTGCTAACCCTATTAAAGATTTATCGGTGTTAACAGAGCCAGAAGCTGTCATAAAACATGGTCATTGGTATTCAAGGACAACACTGAATGCAATGAAAGATGAAGCCATTGAGTCTAGAAGTTTTTGGGAAGAGTTTTTTGTTTTATTTGAGGCTATGTAAAGGCAAAGTGGATTATTATTGTATCCACAAAAAATAATTCAAACATTAAACGGCATATCAAGTGCATTTAATTATAACTAGCACCTGACTTGTAATAATTTATCTTGGTGGCAGTTTATATGGAATACTATAATGGTATTTTGCTTTATTGATTATGAAACAAGTATCAAAATCTATTTTTGGAACGTCCGCTTTCCTAATGATTTTCAATTATGCTGTCGAATGTCTTTGTTCACTAACTGGTGCTCAGTTGACTTCGACAAACACTCTCAATAACAAAATTTTTATTCCGCTTAGCGCACTTAGTTGCTATTATTTCATATCAATTTATGACCTTTTTTTGTAATTTCCTCTCGACTTTGACGCAAGAATTTTAATTGTTTTTCCTAATCTAGCTACGGCCCAGCAAATGCGATTTAAAAATTCTCATGATTTGTGAATATCTACAATTGCAAAGGAGTTATAACTATTGATTAATGCTTTATTTCTATTGTTTTTAAAATTGTTAGCTATTGTTTTTAAAACATAAGCTTGCTAGATTAACGTTTTATAAATTAAGGAAAATCATCATGAGTAATGGAATTAAAGTATTATGGGTAATATCTGTTAGTGCCGCTTTTTTCTTGGGTTTTGCAATTAGCTCTAGGACTACTTTAAATAACACCTCTCAACTTATTGAACAGCCAAAAATCAATAATAACAATATACAAGCAAAAGAAAACATTCAATTAAGCTCTATGGTTAAACTAAAAAAATCAAGCACAGCTGTTTTAGATAAGCCTGATTTAAATGTTCTAGTAGATAATTTAACAAGCTTATTGGGCTCAGGGCAATTCTCTCTTGATATGGCTTCAATTGCAGAAGCTTATGGGCTAATAGAAAATTTAACTGAAGATGAGTTAATGGCTACTTTGAATTTGGTTAAAGGTGATTTAAGTAAGCCTAATAATATGCAACTATTATCATTATTAACTGGGCGATTGGCCACCTTTGATCCGTTAAAAGCGGTAGATTTTATTGAAAAAAATGTTGCTGCACCTCAAGCAAAAATGACGGCTATGATGTCAGCTTTATCTTCATGGGTAAAAAATGATCCTGAATCAGCATACTATTGGTACATAGACCCAAACAATGGCCATGACTCAAATAATATGTTTTCATCGATGGGGCTTCTTTCTATTTTTAATGGTTTAGCTTCAAAAAATGCAAACGGCGCTTTTGATAAATTAGCGGAGTTAGACCGCGCTGGTAGAGATACAATGATGGCTGCAATGGGATTCAGTCAATCTTTAAAAAATAAAGAAGATTTCGTGCAGTTTATCGAGCGTTCTGATGAATTAGACAATATCAAAATAAAAAAATCTATCATTAGTAGTTGGGTATTAAAAAATCCTTTAGAAACTATTGAGTGGTCTGACTCTATTGAAGAACAAGGAGAACGAAAAAAACTTCAAGAGACCATTTTTACGACTTGGTCTTCAATTGAACCAACAAATGCTGCGAATTGGTATATAGAAAAAACCAATGAAAGCGATAAAGAGTCTCGTGCAGCTAATATTATTCAAATGTGGAGTATGAAAGATCCTAATGCTGCTCTGTCTTGGCTAGATCAACAAGCGACTTTTGATACTCAAAAAACTACAGTCAAGTTATTAAATTCTTCCACATATAGTAATCCCAAATTTGCCATTGATAATTTGGACAGATTAACAAGCACTAAAGATAAGGCTGATGTATCTTTTAGTATTTATCAATCATTAGCAAGAAGCAGCTCCAAAAAAGCAGAAGCATTTTTAGCGTCTTCTCCTTATAAAAAAGAGATTGCAAAACAACAGCAAACCTTCGAAAAATATAGAACGAAATAAAATCACTCATCATTAGCAACTAAACCTAATGTAATTATAATGATTGAGGTTAATGTTTATTAATAAAATGAATTCAGAGTAGTTTTGTTCGATATTATTTTGATGCAATTAAATAAACTATTATTTAATTGCATCAATAGTTTGCTGCAGAAAAACAATTGAAAACACACTACCTTTTCCCCAAGTACTTTCGATGGTGAGTTTTGCGTTATGGCGTTGTAATACATGTTTTACAATAGCTAATCCTAAACCTGATCCACCAGTATCTCGTGACCTTGAAGAATCGACCCGATAAAAGCGTTCGGTTAAACGGTTAACATGCTCAGCTTTAATACCAACACCATTATCTTTCACCGAAAATATTGCTATACCATCAATTTTACGCCACGAAATAGCTATTTCACCACCAGAGGGTGTGTAATTAATCGCATTGGCGATTAAATTAGAACAGGCACTTTTTATTTCAGATTCAATACCTAAAATGTCAAGAGAACCATCAATTTCACTACTTAATTGATGCTGTTTATCTTTATTTAACCATTGGGCATCATCAATTAAATTCGCCACTAAACGGGGCATATAAAGTTTTTGATTAAGATCAGAATGTTGGCTATCTTCAACGCGAGACAATTGCAATAATTGTTCGACTAAGCTGTCCATGCGTGAAACTTGCCCTTCCATAGTGGTAAAGGCTTTTTTCCAACTAGGATTTAAATCGTCAGAACCCACTTCAAACATTTCTAGGTAGCCTCGAACGACTGTTAATGGTGTTTTGAGCTCGTGCGAAACATTGGCCACAAAATCTCGACGCATGGTTTCTAAACGATGAACTTGACTAATATCTCGCGCTAATAATAAAAACTGATCACTGCCATAGGGCATCAGCCGTATTTCAATTTGTAAATCATAATCAACAGGTGAAACAATACTAAAAGGTTCGTCAAAATTACCTTTAGCTAAGTATTTTACAAAAGCAGGTATTCGAACTAAATTATCAATACGCTGGCCCACATCACCAGGATGCATTATACCTATCAGATCAAATGCTTTTGTATTAGCCCACAAAATAACTAATTCTTCAGACAAAACAACAGCACCATCAGGAAGTGCTTCTGCGCCATCTTTAAAAAATCTTACTTGATTGGATAGTTTTTTTTGCTTTAAACGTTGAATTCTAATCTTTCGGTTAAGTCCTTCAAATATTTCTCCCCATATGCCACCACTTTCTGGTGGAGAAATACTTTTACTTTGCCAGAGCCAATAAGCAAATTTAGTGACTTGTTTATATTGAAAAAGCAAAAATCCAATTGAAATAATAAATAAGAATGGCCAAAGCAGATCTAGCCAAACGCCAAGTACAACACCAATAGCTAATAAAAAAAATAATTGTGAGTAAAGGCGAGTAGTAGATTCTTTTAAATACATAAATAATTAGTGGTATGTGATTAAAGATTAATTAACATTACATGAAAAACGATAACCTGAGCCACGTACAGTTTGAACAAAATTTTCATGTCCTGAACCTGTAATGGCTTTACGTAAACGCCGAATATGAACGTCAACAGTACGGTCTTCCACATAAACATTAACGCCCCAAACATTATCTAACAATTGCTCACGAGAATATACTCTTTCTGTATGTGTCATGAAAAAGTGAAGTAATTTAAACTCTGTTGGTCCTAATTCTAAAGGCTTTCCATGAACCCCGACCCGATGGGCCACAGGATCAAGCGATAACCCTTGAAATTCAATAACTTCCTCTAAAGAGGTTGGTGATACCCGACGAATAACCGCTTTTATACGTGCTATTAATTCTTTCGGTGAAAAAGGTTTAGTTACGTAATCATCAATACCAGCATCAAAGCCTGTAACTTTATCATTTTCATCACTGCGTGCAGTAAGCATGATTATAGGAATATTACGAGTGAACTCGTTACGTTTTAATTCTTTTGCTATTTTTACTCCGCTACCGCCAGGTAACATCCAATCCAGTAATATCAAATCAGGATAGGGTTCCTTTAATAAGTCAAAAGCTTGCTGGTAGTCTTTCGCCTCAATGGCATTAAAACCATTTTGTTCCAACACAAAAGTGATCATTTCTCGTATCGGTGTTTCATCCTCAACAACCAATATTTGTCTATTCATTTTAATTTCCAAAATAAAATTTAATTCAGTGGTAAAACTTTAACTTGTTCTATTTTGCATAATACATATGACAATTTTATGACAAACCTATTTGTTTATTTAAAAAACAATAAGACTAAAGTAAACTTGTACTTAGCATTATCTTTACTATTATTGATTTTGTGAAATAAAACAACACTAAAGGCCGAATTACTATGCAACTAAAAATTTTTATAGGATTTTTATTTTCTACAATGTCCTTAAACTTAATAGCGAATGACAAATTTACTGTTATTGTAAATAGTCAAAATACGCAAGAAATAAATAAAAAACTCATCAAAAACATTGCCTCAGACAATATATCAACATGGAAAAACGGAAAAAAAATAAAATTATATTTTCCTAAACCTCAATCAAAAGTTAGACGTAATTTCACTCTCGAAGTGTTAGGCATAAATGCAAAACAGGATGCTATAAATTGGGAGAATAAAAAAATAACCAACACCTTAAATAACAAACTACCTAAGCTACTAAGAGATAAAATGATCATTAGAATGGTTGCTAAACATCCAAATGCTTTAGGCTATGTTTCTCCTGATGCTATAAAAAACAATCCCAACATTAAAGTTGTTTACTAAAAACGGTGCTTTATCATTCATTTTATTCATCGGAGAAAACCATGACAAATAACGCTTGGTCATTAAATACAAAAAAAAAATTCATTCCCAAAAACATTAAAATCATTTCTTTTCTTGCTTGCGCTTTACTTTCACCATTAACTTTAGCCCAAACAAATAGTACTCAAGTAGAGAAAAAAATTGCGGCCATTGAAAAGCAATTAGCTGAATTAAAAAAACAACTGGGTAACCAACAAGAAATAGTTGAGGAAAATACGGAAAGAGTTGATGACGTTGAAACGAATGTTCTTGAAACTCAAGAGTCTTTCGATAACTCTTTTAAAATAAGTAGTTATACCGACTTAGAATATACAGGGAATAGTAAAACAAATTCATCTGACGGGGTTAGGTTACATCATTTTTCTATTTTCTTAGAAAAACAACTTACCCCTACACTTACATTTTTTTCTGAAACTGAATATGAAGATGCTCCTCAGTTTGAAGGTCCTTCTATTAATGATGGTAAAATTTTTGTAGAGGCTGTAAATTTTACTTGGTCTGCTAGCCAACATTTAAAAGTTCGAGGTGGCCGCTTTTTTACACCTTCAGGTATTTGGTCTGAAAATCATTACCCTCCTTATGTACCAACACAAGATCGACCATTAGTCATACGTAAAATATTCCCTCAAGTTATTGACGGAGCTTCATTTTATGGACAATATGCAATAGGTGATAATTTTATAAATTACACTTTATATTCGGGTAATGGTGAGGGTAATAATGGTCATGGTGATAATAATTCAACAAAATCATTAGGCTTAAGATCTCAAATCATTATACCTGCACTTAAAAATTCAATTTTTGGTGTTGATTATTATCAAGACACATTAAATGATGGCGCAGATAAAAAAGTTTATGGTGCCCATGGTAAATTTATTATTGATAATCTAACTCTACAGGCTGAGTATTCTAAAGGTGAAATTACAGGATATTTACCATTCAAGCAAAATATGAATGGATATTATCTTCAGGGGATCTACAGTTATAATGATTATTCCTTTGGTTATCGTTATGACTTCTTAGATGTTAATGAATCACTTAATCTCGATCATAAAAAGCATAATTATTTTGTTAATTATCATTTAACACCTAATATCATTTTAAAGGCTGAATATAATGATAACAAAATAGAAAATAAAGATAACTATCAAGGATTTATTTTATCCATTGCTGCTTTCTTAAGATAATATCTTTTAGAATGTAATAAAAAAGGGAATACATATTTGTATTCCCTTTGTATGTCAATTAGAGCTTACGTCAGCAATTAAAACTTATATTCAACGCCTACTGCTACATAATCTTGAGTCGCTTGGCTATCCATATTTAAATTTGTATAAAAACCATAAAGTTTAGTATTTTTACCTAATTTATAATCCGCACCGACACTAGTACCATACTTAGTATCACCACCGTTGAAATCAGCCATTTGATATTGACCTTTTAAAGTGGTTTTACCCATTTTATAAGCCGCAGAAACCATAGCACCGTCCATTTTGTCACCCGTACTTTGATTTTTTTGCGTTTGTACCATACCGCCAACAACAAACTTAGAAACTTTTCCTTGAACGGTTGCTCGAGTAACATCGTAACCCTTTAAATTTGAATCAGTAGCAACTGAAGCAAATATTTTAGATTTTTTAAGTGATTTGTCACCATAAAATACAGCTAATGAATAAGCACTATCTGCTTCAACACTGTCAGCTGCAACATAAGTAGCGCCTAATTGAAATCCATTCATTTTAGGGGTTTTATAAGTAACAGTGTTACCTACGCGGTTTTCACCTTTCCACAAATGTTTAATATCGCCATTTAAATCGCCAAATAAATCAACTTTTCCTTGAGATTGCTTTAATACAGTGTCGTTTTTCCCGACTAAAATTTCACCAAACCCACCTTTAAGTCCAACATATTGGCTACGAGCCCAAATACTTTGACCGTTTTTTTCAGTACCATCAATACCTACTTCAAATTCAAGTTTGTAAACAACTTCAAGTTCGTTATCTAACTTATACTTGCCTTTAAAGCCAAGGCGAGAAGCGTTACTTTTAATTTCTGAAAAAGAACCTTCTCCTTTATCACTTGATTGTAAAGAAAGGTTAGCTTTCCCGTAAATATCAATACCATCTGCAATAGCTGGTAAAGCAAAAGTTGAGCAAAGAGCCAAAGCGATCGTGTTTTTTAATAATTTCATATTAAACCTATAAAATAGTCTTTTGTGTGTTTTGATATCACTGCTCTTGTAGTTTTTATGACTAACAAGTGACAATGTGGTTACGTTTTGATGGCAGTATTATGACAAACAACTATGACAGTTTTGTTACAATATAAAATAAACTCACTTTTTATTAGGATCATTTATTTATCATTCAATGCCAAAATATTAAAATAATTATAGACTAAAATTATTTTTTTGATTAAAACGCTATTTATATAAATAAAAGCTGTTAACATTCAATATAATGTCTAAACTTAAGTCGACATTACCTATTACTTTCAATAATTTGTTTTTAGATAAAAGAAAATAAATGAAAACAGTTAGCATTTCCCGAAAATTATTAACTCGCGTTTTATCGGTATATTTTATACTGACATTTATAGTCACCTGCGGACAAATAGTCGCTGAATATTTTAATACTAAAAGCCATATCACCAACGAATTACTTACTTTAGAAAAAACCTTTACAGGTAGTTTAACTCGCGCTGTATGGGAATTAAACACACAGCAAGCCATTGATATTGCTGATGGTTTAATTGCAATCCCAATGATCCAAGGCATTTCAGTAACTGATGAAAACGGTCAAATAATTGCTCAACTTGGGCGCTCAACTAAAAAGTTGAGTAGCCAAAATAATAAGTCTTTATCTGGGCATCAGTTAATTAGTTCTTTAAAAGATGGTCTTTTTGGTCATTCATTTCCTTTGATTTTTGAATTTTCAGGAAGAACAACACGTGTTGGTACCGTTGAACTACTTTCTAGTAATGGGGTGATTTTCGACCGAATAGAAATTGGCATTTATTTTTTAATTGGTAATGCCATCATCAAAACCGCATTTTTGGTCTTTTTATTTTCATTAGCTTTTCAGCGATTGCTAACAACACCTTTGCAAGAATTAACAGAGCAAATAAAGCGTTTTGATATTGATGATCCTGAACTATCAAAGTTAAATTCGATGTCATACGAACAAAATGAATTAAGTATATTAGAAGATGCATACAACAATTTAATTGACGAATTATTACTTTACAAAGAACAGTTAACTAAAGCACAAACCGAAGTTATCAATAGTAATAACCAACTTGATGAACAAAATTTATTATTAGAACAAGAAGTCGCTCGAAAAACATCTTCATTAAGTAGCTCAATGTTAGAACTACAACGACAAAAACAAGAATTGCTTCAACAAAAAGAAAAACTACAAGCAGAGAACAATCAGCGAAGAAATACTGAATCGATTCTTATTCAAACAAATAAAGATTTAAAGTCGTCGGTATTAGATCTTAAAAAAGCGCAAGAACTCTTACTTAATACTGAAAAAATGGCAAGTCTGGGGAGTTTATCAGCTGAAATATCGCACGAAATTAATACCCCTATTGGAATAAGTATCACTTCAACTACCTATTTAGCTGACTTATTGCAAAAAATAACCTTTGAAGTCGAAGAAGACAAGTTATCTAAACGTCGCTTTCTTGAATTTAGTAAAAATGCAAATCATAGCGTTGAATTATTATTAAATAATCTAAACAGAGCTTCTGATCTTATCGCCAGTTTCAAACAAGTTGCAGTTGATCAAACTAGCAACAAATTACGTAAAATTACTTTATCAAAATACCTTGATGAAATAATCCAATCATTAGGGCCTAAGCTAAAGAAAACCAAACATAATATTAAAGTAGACTGCCCTGACGATATAATAATATACACACATGCGGGTGCTATTGCTCAAATCATAACGAATCTAATTATTAATTCAATTCTCCACGGTTTTGAAAATATTGAACAAGGAAGCATTAACATTACCGTGACTAAAAAAGCTAAACTTGTTCATTTGCACTACAGCGATAATGGTCATGGCATTGCGAAAGAAAAATTACCTCTTTTATTTGAACCATTTTACACAACCAAAGCTTCTGCTGGTGGTACTGGTTTAGGTACCCACATTATCTATAATTTAATAACTGATACGTTAAATGGCTCTGTTGAAGCCACCAGCGATGAAGGAAAAGGATTAAGCTACGATATTAAATTTTTAGACATGGCGGATGAATAAGACTAAGGTTTTCGTTTAGTGTAATTTTCAAGTGCACCACTAAAAATTTTTCGTTATGATAGCGCTCTTTTGTATTTATAGTTCAGTGCTCATCAAGACCATTGAACCGAGGTCTTATCAATGTGGTTCAAAAATTTATATTTTTTTTCATTTACACGGGCATTTAACTGTTCGCAAGAAGAATTAGAAAAACAACTCTCAGAAAACACTTTTACTCCTTGTGGTTCAACCGAATTATCTCATTTCGGTTGGGTAAATGCCCTAGGGAAGCATGGCAGTTCTATTTCACATGTTGCCAACAATAATATTTTACTTTGTGCTCGCAAAGAAGAAAAAATATTACCTGCTGGGGTAATTAAAGACCAGCTAGACGAAAAAATCACCCATTTAGAAGCAGAAAATAGTCGTTCAGCTACAAAAAAAGAAAAAGAGCAATTCAAAGAAGATATTATTTTTGAATTACTCCCAAGAGCGTTTTCTCGTTACACCGATACTCACGGTTATATCAGCCCAGAGCATAACATTATTGTTATTAATGCCAGTAGCCACGGTAAAGCCGAAGACTTTTTAGCTTTATTAAGAAAATCGCTAGGCAGTTTACCGGTAACCAGCTTTTCACCTGAAATTGCAGTTGATGAAACCATGACAGATTGGTTAACTGGAAAAAATTTCACCGGAAATTTCCAATTAGGAATGGAAGCTGAGTTAAATGCGTTAGGTGATGATGGTGCAGTTATTCGAGTAAAAAACCAAGATTTGGCAAGTGATGAGATTAAAGCGCATTTAGATGCTGAAAAATATGTAGTAAAAGTCGCATTAGAATGGGATGAGTCGTTATCATTTGTGCTTTGTGACGATCTTGCCATTAAGCGAATTAAGTTTTTTGATGTGATTTATGAGCAAAATGATGATATTGACAGTGACGATGTTGTGGCAAAATTAGATGCTGATTTTGCATTAATGGCTGGAGAGTTAAATCGATTTATTATTGATTTACTCGCTGAGTTTTCTTTAAAAACTGATGATTATTTAGAAAATTCATAGTTTTAAAAGACGATAGCAGTAAATTTAACTAGTGGTTAACGTGATTTCCGCAGCGTATTCATTGCGGAAATCACAGAATGACTTAATTAAACTAATTTAAGAAAACATACTCTTAACATCAGCAACCATAGCTTCAAATTCCTCACTCTCCATATAGTCATCTGAAGGTAAAATATTTTTCTCTACATAACTCTTTAATAATACTGAGCGGGTTGACTCATTTTTAAATATTTCATGATAAATTGCCCCTGCGCGAATAAAGTCAATATAACTTGCTTCATGAGGTAAGATCGTTAGATCACTCCAATCTGAGATTATTGAAGTGAATTCATCTGAGAAACCCCATGCTTGAGAAACTGAGGCGCCTACCTTACTAGATAATTTAATAATAGCTTGTTGTAAAAAAGTAGGGTTGGCAAAAATATCTTGATGATGTTCAGCTTCAGTTAAAATAGGCAATACACCAACGTTGTGTACCAAAGCAGCCAAGGTTAGCGTATCAAGTGCTAAACCATCATGTTTATGAGACTTTAAATAATTATTCATCAGTGCAATCGCAACCGAGGCAACATTAATTGTTTTATCCCACGATTTTTTCATAAATGAAGCAATAAATTCATTTTTCGACACAAATACTTGTTCAAGTGCCATTGCTGTAGAAATACTTTTTATTTGCTTTAAGCCAATACGAGTAACCGCTTGGTTCACCGTTTCAACCTTTACTCTGCGGCCAAAAACGACACTATTGGCTACTTTCAACATACCTAATGATAATGCAGGATCTTGGCTAATTATTTCACCCATTTTGTGCAAGTTAACTTCAGGATCATCCGCCGCTTGACGTACTTTCAAAGCAATTTCAGGTAAGGTAGGTAAGACTAAGGCTTCTTGTTTTATTTTTTCCACAAGAATCATATATAAGGCATTTTCAGTCGCCATAAAAGTTTCCTTTTGTTTTTATTTTACTAAAATCCTAATTCTGACAACTCAATCAAAGAATTGTTTGAGTTAAATATATTATGGATATTTTGCTCTGTATCACATCAATTCAAAAACAGTTTAATGTAAACTATCGACTATCTCATTCAACTTGAAAAATACTAATTTCATCTGCAATGGATATAAATAAAACATAGCACAATTAATCAAATTTTCCTTTAAAAATATATTACTACAAGTGTTTTTTTTGTTTTATATTAATATTAACCGATAAATTTACTTATTTGCCAAGCTTGTAATGGTTATAGTTATGAATATGACAAAAAGTATAAATGAATAGTAAAAATAGACCATTAACTATTGGCCTTTTTGCCAAAACTACAGAGGTTAATAGCGGATTTTTGTTTAGATATTATTGATAAAATATTAATCATCAGTCTTTAAGATCTTTTATATCGTTAATTTCAACAAAATTAACCGCATTACGGCTAGTGTTTTTTACTATATAGAGCTTTTCATCCGCGCATTCCATCACTTTATCTAAATTGATTTGAGGTTGTGCTGTTATTTGAATGGCGCCAATACTGATGGTTACAAAAGGGGACACTTTTGAGTCTTTATGTTTAATTTCAAGTTCAAAAACACTATCTAGACATTTTTCTAAAATATCGTTCATTGCTTTCTTTTTATTCACAGGTAAATAAAAATAGAATTCTTCGCCTCCACAACGATAAAGATCGCCATTAAACGCAAAGATAATCCGTCTTAAAGTATTTGAAATTTTTCTTAATACAATATCACCCTGTTGATGACCATATAAATCATTATAATTTTTGAAATAATCAATATCGATGATCCCAAAAACAATTAACTCTTTATTTTTACAAGCTAAATTCCATTGTTCCAAACTATCATGTTGCCATTTACGACGATTAGGAAGTTCTGTTAAACTGTCAAAATGCGCAAATTTTTCAAGGAGATTGCGTTGTCTAATTAGCTCAAAATGCGTATTAACTCTTGCTCTAACAATGCCATAATTAAACGGTTTTTGTATATAATCACAAGCGCCTAATGTAAGCCCTTTTTCTTCATCTTCACTATTTTGCAATCCGGTAATAAAAATAACAGGAATATGTTTTAAATCAGGGTGTGCTTTAAGTTTTACAATTAATTCAAAGCCGTCTTCATTTGGCATAAGTACATCGAGTAAAATTAAATCGGGGATCACTTCTAAAGCGGTAGCTAAACCTTGTTGCGCACTTTTACTTACAACAACACGATAATGCTCTTTAAAAATAGAAGATAATATTTTTAAATTCAGGGTTTCATCATCAATACATAAAAGTGTAAAAGATTTATCACTTCCTCTTCTGTGTTCATCTAGGTTCATTTCACACCTTTCCTTGTACCGAAATAAAGGCTCATTTTTCAGTAATCGTTTGCTCTAAAGTGGCTAATTCAGTCAAAGCCTCTTCAAAATCAAAATTATTTATTTGTTGGTAGATTACTTTTATTTTTTGAAAATATTCAGTATTCAATCCAATTTGATAAAGTTTCTCGCAGGTATCTTCTGCAAGAGTATCTCCTAATTTTAATAAAGGTTGCAGATCTTTAATTAAAATTAATGCCGAATCCACATCGAGTACTTTATTGATCTTTAATTCATTTTCTTCTGAGTAGATACTTTGTAAGTTAGCCATTAAGGAATCAAGTTGAGTGACGATTTCATTAAATTTGAGTGCAATATTCTTGCCTTTATTATTTACCTCATTTTCAAACAGGATTGTTGAAGAAGATAAATCAAAAGCACCAATATATTGCGCAGACGACTTTAAAGTGTGGATCTTACGGTATAACGTTTCATTACTATTTTCTTCATAAAGACTTGTGAGTTCTGTAGATAACTGTTGATTATTTTGCCAAAAATTATCAATTAACTCTACATAAAGGGGCTCTTTCCCTTGTAGTTTTTTAATAGCCTCATCAAGATCTAACGAAGTGATTTTTCTAATTTTCATTAATTTATTGGTAATATATTGTTCACTACCTTCAATATTTATCGTTCTATCAGTGGCTTCATTTATAAGTGCACTTATAGAAGTTAATGACCCAACTGTATTTTCTATTGGGGAGTTAAAATCTGCTTTATTCAATAAATATTTTGCTAATGTTTGATACAACAATTCAGCAGCGATAGGTTTTGTTAAATGTTGATTCATTCCTGATTCTACGCTTTTTTCTACATCACCTTCCATTGCATGCGCTGTCATCGCTATAATTGGAAGGTCTTTGAGTTTTAACGTATTACGAATTTCTCTTGCTGCGGTTAAACCATCCATTTCTGGCATTTGAATGTCCATTAACACCAAATCAAATGTTTGTGTGGTAAGCTTTTCAAGTGCCATTAAACCGTTTTCTACACAGATAACATTTATTTTAGTATCCGCCAAAAAAGCTTTAGCGACTTGCTGATTAAGTAAATTATCTTCAGCCAATAAAACCTTAAATTCGCTTAAGTCAGGGATAATACTATCGTAATGTGAATCTTCAACTTGCAATCTTTTGCCTTTTATTTTTGCTTTATTTTTACTAATACTGGTAATACTACTGGTTAAAACATTTTGATTAATCGGTTTTTCTAAAAAGTGAGATATATTCGTATTTTTAGCTAACAGTTTTGCTTGATCTTTGTCATAGGCTGACACCATTAAAATATGTGGCAATTCGCCTTTTGCTTGCTTTTTAATTTGCTTAGCTGCCTCAATACCATCCATTTTAGGCATTTTCCAATCCATTAAGACTAAGTCATAAGGCTGTGCTTTTTGTTCAGCGCATAAAACAGCATTCAAAGCTAACTCACCATCGGTGACACCATCAGCCTTAATATCCATATAACCTAACGTATCTATTAATACTTTTCTGGCAATATCACTATCATCGGCAACTAATACTCGCAAATTTTCAAACGATTTTTGATTGTTAATACTCATGGTTTCTCTTTCGGGCTCTGTTTGCTCGAAATTTGCAGTGAAACTAAAGGTTGAACCTAAACCTAATTGACTATCAACCCAAATTTTTCCTCCCATAAGCTCAGTCAATTGTTTACTAATAGCTAATCCTAGGCCACTGCCACCATATTTACGCGTGACCGAACTATCGGCTTGTGAAAAAGACTTAAATAATAATTTTTGTTGGCTTTTACTCATACCAATACCCGAATCTTCAACAGAAAACTGTAATTGGAGCTGTTTATGAGTCGTAGTTTCGTTTTCCATTAATAGATGATTAACAGCTTGTTTATCGATTGATATATTTATGGCGCCCTGCTCTGTAAATTTAATCGCATTATTGGCCAAATTGATAATAATTTGCTGCAACCTTAAAGGATCACCGATTAAGGTTTTAGGTACATCTGGAGCAATATCTATAACAAATTCTAATCCCTTTTCATGGACTTTATAAGTACAGACATTAACGACTCGTTGTAAAATTTCGGTTAGTGAAAATTTAATATTTTCTAGGGTCATTTTTTGTGCTTCAATTTTAGAAAAATCTAAAATATCGTTTATTAATCCAAGCAATGATTTAGATGAATCTTGAATTTTTTCCAAATAATCTTGTTGTATCGAATTCAATTCTGTACGTAAAGCTAATTGGCTTAAGCCAATAACGGCATTCATTGGTGTGCGAATTTCATGACTCATATTTGCCAAAAAATTTGATTTTGCTTGATTCGCTTGTTCAGCTTTGATCTTTTCGGTAGCAAGTTCTTTCGTTCTTCGATGTATTGTATCTTCCAAATTTTTATTATAATCAACAAGTTGAGTGTAAAGACTTGCATTATCAAAAGAAATGGCCGTTTGATCTGCTAACAATTGAATTATATTTACCCTTTCGTCAGAAAAAACATCAGGAATATCATAATGCTCTAAATAGACAACTCCTTGTAATTCTCCTTTTACGATACTAGGAACACACATAATAGATTTTGGTTTAAATTCAATAAAGTAAGGATCATTACTAAATTGATGCCCTGAATTTTGATGCGTTAATATTTGCGCCTTTTGGGTACGGGAAACATAATTAATAATAGAATCAGGTAAAGGGATAGACGAATTGAATAATTGATCATTTACTACCGCTAATTCAAATTGTAAATTTCCCTCTTTTTGAAAAAGCAAAACGCCTTTCTGCGCGCCAGCATTTTCAATCATAATAATTAACATTCGATGTAAAAATTCTTTAAGATCTACCTCTCCGCTTAATGCTTCTGATGCTTTTAGTACGGAGATCAAATCAAAAACGGGGGCTTTATCTTTTCCTTTATTTTCTTGTACGCTACGGTTTATGGTGATAGGTAATTTTTCAAAATCTTGAATACTTACTAACAAATGATGATGTATTCTCATTATTTGTTTTGCTTTTGCATTTGCTCCCCATTCAATATAAAACTCATAAGCTTGATGAAGATATTGAGCAGCTAAAATATTTTTATTTTCACTTAACCAATAATTACCAGCAAGTTCACAAAATAATGCTTTATGTTGAATGAATTGATTTTTATCAGCGTAATCTATTGCTAAATCATAACTTTTCCATGCGGCGGGATCATTATTCATCGCTCCCATTTCTGCTTGAATAATTAAACATTTATGTTGTTGATTTTCAGGTGAACTCTTCGCCCATTGTTCAAGTAATGCTGTAATTTCTTTCAATTTTTTAAGGCTGTTTTTATACGGCTTTGCCGATTTGAGTTCTTTATTTTCTTTGCAAATAGCACATAGCACCAATGCTGCATTAAAATAGAAATCACCAAAATGGTAGAGTGATGCAACCGAGCTGCTATATTTTTCAGCTAGTTCAAACTGTTCAGCCGCAGCTTTTAACTTACCAAAATTATAAGCTAACGACATTTTTACGCTATGATAAACAAATAATGTTGTTATGTTGTTAGTCTCAGTCAATACTGGCAACATCAATTCTTCATTGAAAGAATCGCCCTGCAGCATTAAAGGATCATCTAAATCTTCAATTAAATTTAAGGTATATTGATGCCAAACTTGCGATAACATTAATTGAAAAAATTGTTTTTTATTCGCCATTAATTTAATGTATTTATGGAATTCGGCATTCACCTTAATAAGCGGCTTACCACTTAATAAATTATGAAAACAATAAAATAATATGGAATGAAAAGCATATTCAATATTTCCACATTCTAAACCAAGATAGAAATTTTGCTTCAATGGTGATAACGATTTATTAATATGCTCATTCCAATGATTTACCGATACATTAACACTGAAAGTTATTAACGTTTTTTGAAAAGCTGACGGATATCGTTCATTTAAATTGGTCGCTAAATGAGCAAACTTTAATGCTTGAGAGAATTCACTATATACACCACAAAGTAACAATGCATGAGATACGAATGCATTTCCGCTATAAATACCAACCCCAGATTTAAAACACAACTCTAATGAGGTAAATATAACTCTCATATATTCAACAGGTGATATTAAATAAGCCGGTGTTTGAATCGTATTAAGAATATCAACCGCTAAAATATGAATGTCATTTGTTAATTGTGGCAAATCATTTAAATTTTCGATTTCAGCTTCTTGGTAATACTGAGAAATCGTTAAATAAGTTTCTGCAATAGTCTCAGAGGGAGGCAGATCTACCTTCATTTCATGAAGAATTTTATTGCCTAAAGAATATGCAGATTGCATATCGTTTTGTGCAATAAGTGACAAAATTTGTATTTTATATATTTTCGCCTGATCTACTACACTTTTAGCTTTTTTAACTAATTGTATAAATAAATCATTAACCAGTTGATATTCTTGAGTTAAGTAATAGACCATTGCCTTACTCAAACCAATTGAAAAGCTCAATTGATACTGGTTGTCCCAATGTTCTTCATTTAAAAAACGTTCTGCAATATTAAAATAATGAAGTGAATTCAAATAAGCATTCGCTTCAAATGCTTTTTGGCCAGCAATTTGATTACATTCAACAAGTAAGGGTTTTTGTAGGACTTCAATAAAATAATGGCTGCTTGCATTCATGTGTTCTATGTAATCAAAAATACCCTCATATTTCGAATTAACATTAATGTCCGCAAGGCTTTCAATTTGCCCACTTATTGATTCAGTAAAAATGGCTTCTTTTGAATTAACATCACGATCACTAAAATTAACTTCTTCTAGTCTAGAAGAACTAGCTTGATAATGCAGCGTTAAATAATGACATGCAATTCGGTAATGAATGAGATCTACTGAAGTAGAGCTATTAAGTTGATACGCGGCTTGTTGAATTCGATCATGAGAAAATTTCAATTCAGAAATATATTCATCATTACTACTTGAAGAAAACGCTAAAACATACCCGTCGGCAACGATAGCATGTAATTCATCTTCTAATACCTCATATTTTATTTGTAAAACACTGGTTAATAAATCTATTTCTATAGAATTGCCAATACAGGCCGCACAATGCAGTATATCTCGACTTAACGCCGACAAGCGCGTTAATCGCTGGGTCATTAAATCGACAACATTATCCGTTATATTTAAAGCATTTAATTTGTCGAGTTGCCAATCCCAAATATTATATTCGTTTTTATAAAGTAAGTTTTTTTCCGCTAATGATTTGATAAATTCAATAACAAAAAAAGGATTACCAGCCGTTTTTTCAATGACTAATTTTGTAAAAAGGACTAACTTTTGCCCCTTAACATTGAGTAAATATGAGATGAAATCGTGAATTGCCTCATGACTTAAAGGTAGAACTTCGATAGCCGTTATTTTGCTATCATCAATGTTTTCATTGCACAATAAATTATTTAATGGATGTATTTCATCAACCTCATTTTCTCGATATGAAATAATTAGTAATAAATTATTAATTTCATCATCACAAATAAGTTGCTGGAGTAAGTCAATTGTTGCTAAATCTGCCCATTGCATATCATCTAAAAAAATTGAGAGCACTTTGTTCTTTTGCCCTAACGCCTTGAATAAGCTTACTAGCATTAAATTAAAACGGGTTATTTCTTGTTCAGACGGTAAATCTATAATTTCTGTTTGAGTACCTAAAATCAAACCAAATTCAGGTATAAAATCGACTAAAAGTTGGCCTGAATCACCTAAGGCTTTATTAAAAATTTTTTGCCAATCGAGTAACTGTTTTTCGCTCTCACCTAACATTTGTTCAATAAGCTCAGTTAAAGCCTGAGTTATGGCAAAATAAGTTGAATTTTTTTTATATTGCTCAAATTTTCCAGAGACAAAATAGCCTTGTTGTTCTAATGATTTTGTAAAATTTGGTTTATATATTTCATCGACTAACCGAGATTTACCAACGCCAGAATACCCTTTAATAACACAAAGATGAGATTGATGATTTTTTTCAACTTCTTCATAAACAGCCATTAAAGACGAAATTTCTTTTTCTCTCCCATATAACTTTGTTGAAAAATTCAATCGATCCGAATGATCAAACTTCGCCAACAAAAATGATTCAATTTGATTAGTTTTATCATACTGCTCATAACATAATTCTAAGTCGGCTAATAACCCTTTAGCGGTGTGGTAACGATCTTCAGGATTTTTATTCAGTAATTTAGCTAAAATAAAGCTGATTTGTTCGGGTAATTTAGGACAAAAACTTGTTGCTTTTTCTGGTTTTTTTGCAATTTGGGCATGTACAATTTCCAGTTCATCGTCGTATTCAAATGGGAAACGGCCACAAAACAATTTATAAAGTATTGTGCCAAAAGCGTATAAATCTGACGATTGTTCTACAGCAGCATTTATTCTTCCACTTGCTTCTGGTGACATTGTTAAAAAATATTGAGCACTTAAATTATTAGTATTTGACCTTTTTTTAATAGTGCTTATTTTAGTAACATGGCTTAAATCGACCAAGCTCACTCTGTGTTTTTCATCTACAAAGAACGTTGAGGGAGTTAAACCATTTAGGATAAATTGTTGAGCATGCAATTTATTAATTAATTGACATGCATTTAAAGCAATTAATAATTTGGAATTAAATTCATGATGATCACTATTACAATATTCCGATAATGATTTTTGACCATTCTTAAGAGGGAAAACAGCATAATAATAAAATTGATTTTCATCAATAATACTTGGCTTCATCACGCCATCAATGTCTAATTGCTGTTGTAATTCAAGTGACGTTTTAAACTTGGCAAGTCCAAGTGAATCACCGTCTTTTTTATAACGAGTTAACAGTGATTGCTTTTTTTGCGGATCTGTTGCTAAAAAAAGTTGTATGGTTGGAGAAATTGCTGACTGTTCTTGCTTAAGTGCATATCCTTGAAAATGAATCATATAATTGACAAAGCTTTAAAAAATTTAACCCTAACACCTTTATAAGTTGGAACGTTTTAATAATCAATTAAATGTAAGAAAATAATCACAATTTCTTATAAAAATAGAGAATACTTTTAATAGGCTTGTGTTAACTCAACGATAGCACTAAAATATAAGGTAAATTTATTGGCGACATATTCATCGCATCAAAACTTGGATTTGATTAGGTATTTTTTACCTAAGCATCATTAACGGAGAATCTAATTGGTTTGTAAGGTTATTAAATGTCTCATCCAAGTTCTTTCATAGTTTTAAATAAATCGTTTGAATTTATTAGGTTAAATTTACTCAAGTATGCAGCCTACATCTTTTCAAGTTTAATTTTAATACTTTCACTTAGCTATTCCAATTACTCACAAGCGTCAGAAAAATCAATCCCCCCCAAAAATAACATTAGTTCTGTTGAAGTAATTCAAGTTTATGCGCAAAAACGTGCGCAAGATATACAAGATGTAAGTCTTGCTGTTACCGCTATTGGCGGAGAAACAATTGATCGCCAACAAATAAAAGACAGTACTCAGCTCGCACAATTTATACCTAACGTAAAAATGAGTAATAACGCAGGCGAAGGTACGACCCCAGCATTTAATATTCGTGGTGTGGGGATGATCGACTATAACACTTCGACCATTTCTCCCATTGCAATTTATTCAGATGGTGTTGTTGGCGGCAGCGCTAACAATTTATCTGTTAATTTGTTTGATTTAGAAGCTGTTGAAGTACTCAGAGGTCCTCAAGGTACTTTATTTGGTCGCAATACTACTGGCGGCGCAATTTTATTACGTTCAAAACAACCAGAAGACCATTTTGGTGGTTATGTTAATTTAAGCGTAGGAGAATATCAGCAACGTTCCGTTGACAGTGCAATTAATTTACCAATTTCTGATAATACCGCAATTCGATTCGCTTTAAATTATGAAGATTACCAATTTTCTACCAATAATTTAATGACAGATCAACCTGATGGTGGTTTAAAACAGACCAACCTGCGCCTTATCGCCAAAACAGAATTAGACAACTTAACGCTAACGACTAAAATTCACAGTGAAAACTGGTCAGGTAAACCAAAGCCGATTGCAAGTTTAGGCATAAACCGTATTGATGGCTCTGGTTTGTGTACCCCAAGCCAAGCAGGCTCCGCACAATGCATGAATAATTTTGGTCAACAAGTGGGTGATCCCAATGAAAAATTTGATTTTTGGGATGTTCGTGCCGATACGGCAGACAGAAATCATGATACCGATGCCTGGGGTGCAAGTTTTAATGCTGCATGGCAAATTGATCAAAATATCACGTTAACTTCAATAACTGCCTATAACAATCTCGACCGTTTCCATTCTTGGGATAGTGACGGAGCGGGAAACTTTATTGAAGGTTCTTTTGGTACTAACGACAAATTATTTAGTCAAGAGTTAACCTTAGCCGTGCAACAGGGTGATAGCTACTGGGTAAGTGGAATTTTTTACATCACCGAAGATATTAAACAAAATAACGATATAGACCTTTTTAGAGATTTTAGAGCAGTGCCTGCACTTGCCGCTATTCCAGCACAATTTTTCTACCATAATAAATTAGAAAACAAATCAGTAGCGCTATATTCTCAAGTAGATTATTCATTAAATGACACCTTCATGCTAACGGCAGGATTAAGATACACCGACGAAGGCACTGATTATCATGCAATTACCGATTTAGACACAGTTCCTGCTTTTATTCCAGAACTTTGGAATATTTCCGGTAGTGTTGATGATAATGAGGTTTCTGGAAAAATTGCCCTGAATCAAAAGTTGAATGTTAACACTAGCTTTTATTACAGTTATTCACGTGGCTATAAAAGCGGCGGTTATAATGCAGGTTACAATACTAGTTTAGCCCAAGCATTAGATTCAGAATATCGCCCAGAAAAACTCAATGCCTACGAAATTGGTAGTAAGTCTCTGTTTTGGGAGAACAAAGCAAAAATTCATTTATCTGCTTTTTATTATGATTATAAAGACCAACAGGTATTTATAAATCGTACAACGGGCGCTGCTCCATTTCATGTATTAAAAAATGCGGGTGACTCCACAATTTATGGCTTAGAGTCTGAATTAACGCTTTCACCTACCAATGACCTGCAATTTAACCTTAATGTTGGTTATTTACCTAAAGCCAACATGGGCAGTTTTACGGATGGCACAGTAACAGTAAATGATAATCGCTTGCCTTTTTCGTCTAAATGGAATGTAAGCGGTTCAGCATTATATGAAACTATTGTTTATGGACATAATTTAACTTCACAAATTGGCTTTGATTTTCAATCTTCATTTTATTTTGATCAAGATGAAGATCCATATACTGAGCAAACCGCTTTTACTGTATGGTATGGCCGCATAAGTTACCAAGTAAATGAGCAATTAGGTCTATCCGTTTGGGGAAAAAATCTGACTAATACTGAATATAGCGAGTTACGCTTTAATTCTGTTGCCGCTTTAGGGGCTATTACTGAATTAAAAGCGGGAGCGAGACAGTTAGGCGCAGAATTAACGTATAGCTTTTAGCTTTCGTCTTCACTATTAAGCCACATACCAAGCCAACTTTCTGTTGGCTTTTTATTTTCTATCAATAAAAAATACTGTATGGTATAAATCTTGTACCAAATTGATTTAACTCATAAATTTTAATAAAAAACTAATAAATAGTGAGTACCACAATGCAAACACCGAATGAAAACACGAAAAAATGGCCCTTACTTTGGCCTGTTTTATTAACACTGATCATCCCATTAATTGTTGCTTGGTTTATTTATCCAACTCATTTACCGCCTAAATTTGGCGAATTTCCTCCACAATTTGTTACCGACGCTCCAGGTTTTAATTTAGCTTACTTTTTAGTGATGCTCGCCGGGGTGTTATACATTGGTGGCTTGATTTTATTTCCAAAATATTTTGGTTTTAAAGGTGCCCCCGTAATTCCTAGAGAAAAATCTACGGTGTCTTTACCTTGGTGGTTTTGGGCTGGTGGCTTGGTTATGGGCTTTTTTTGGTGGTTAATGTGGACTCGAGTAACCCCCTTTGGTGATTTAGTTTTATGGGCATTTACACCGTTATGGTGGGGCTTTATTTTCTTTTTAGATGGCATTGTCTATCAGCGCAATAATGGCGCTTCATTATTTTCTCAAAAACCTAAAACATTGTTTATTTGTGGCCTTATTTCAATTTTGGGCTGGGTTTATTTTGAATATTACGATTATTTTGTTTTAGGTAATTGGTATTACCCTAATGCAGATAAAGTGGGTTGGTCGCAAACGACTTTAACTATCGAATTTTTAGTTACTTACTCAACTGTTACTCCCGTATTATTTCAGTGGTTTAATTTGCTCAATACTTTTCCTAAAATGTTAGCTCGTTATCAAAATGGCCCCAAAATGGCACTTAATGGTAATAAAATGATCTTAATTGGTTCAGTACTCATTGCTGCGATGACCTACTGGCCTTATCCACTATTTTGGGCTGTATGGATCGGACCATATGCTGTAATGACTGGCATATTAATGCGCTTAAATATTTGGAATCCGTTTACTGATATAGCTCAAGGTAATTGGACCTCAGGGGTATTAATTGGAGTATCATCATTATTTAATGGTTTTTTCTGGGAAATGTGGAATTACGGCTCTAGTCACCCAAGTGCAGAACCGATCACTAATCCCAATTATTGGATTTACAATATTCCATATGTAGATGTGATCCATATTTTTTCTGAAATGCCATTGCTCGGATATTTTGGTTATATCCCTTTTGGCGTATTAGTGTGGCAAGTCTTTATTTGGAGCGGTAAATTTTTCGGCTTTGACAGTGAAATTTTAATTAAGCCCATCCCTGTGAGTAAAACAACAGAAGACGAGAGTTAATTTTGTTAGAAAACCAAGATCCCTTACCTTCTTGGCACGAAGGTAAGGCCAAACAACGCATTCTTAATTTTGTAAAACAAGTAACTAACGAGGGTTCTCCATATTTTGTCGAGCTTGAAGATCGTATAGCAACATTCGATAACGACGGTACACTTTGGGTAGAAAAACCGCTACTTGCGCAACTTGCTTTTTATAAACGACAATTATTAAATGCCCAAGTTTTAGGTAAAGTAACCCTATTTAAACGTTTAGTAAATTGGTTAAAAGAAGTTGTTCTTAATGGTATTGATTTAATAAAAATACTTTGGGCGTATTTCCATTCAGGTTTAACCACCGACGAATATCGAGAACATGTTGCCAATTGGATAGCCAAGGCTAAGCACCCTCGCTATAAAACCCTTTATACCGATTTAACCTATCTGCCGATGTTAGAAGTGCTTGATTATTTAGCAGCCAACGGCTTTAGTAATTATATTGTTTCGGGAGGAACCGCCAATTTCATCCGCCCGTGGGCTGAGCAAATATACAAAATATCGGCTGATCGTATTATAGGCAGTAGTGTTAAAACACGCTTAGGTAAACGAAACGGTGAACTTGCTGTTAAATTGGAACCGATCCCATTTACCTTTGAATATCGCAGTGGCAAAGTTTTAGGCATAGAACGCCGCATTGCTAAGCGCCCTATTGCAGCGTTTGGCAACAGTTTAGGTGATGTTGACATGTTACGTTGGGCACGCACAACCGAGCAATCTTTATGTGTTTTGGTACATCACACTGATGAGATCAGAGAATATAAATACTCACCCGATCCATTTTATCATTTTGGCAAAAAAACGCTCAATGTTGCACAACAGCTCAACTGGCAAGTTGTTGATATGAAAAATGATTGGAAAACTATTTTTCAGTTTGAAAAATAGTAATACCAAGTTGATTAAGTTCTTTCCCACTCATCAAGAATAAAAAAGTTAAATAATAGAGACTTTACGGACATTAAAGGCAAAAGTAGTACCTTGTCCTAATTTACTATTAACGCTAATTTCACTTTGCAATAATTCTAGTAAACGTTTGGTGATCGCTAAGCCTAAACCGGTATGTTTTCCTTGATCTTGAATCGCATTACTGGCGCGATAACGAGCATCAAATATATAAGCAATTTCTTCCGCTTTTATGCCTGTACCATTGTCTTTTACTGATATTTGACACTGATTTCCTTCACCTTTGGCATTTTTACTTTGATCACTATTTTCTTTAATTTCAATCAAAATTTCACCATTTTCAGACGTATGACGTAGCGCATTTTCAACTAAATTACTTAGTACCCGTTCAATTTTACCAATATCGCTATACACTTGAATATGACTAACCTCAGGAACTACTTTTAAGTTAATTTTTTTGTTTTGTGCCTGTAAGCTAAATTTAGCAACAATATCCCATAACAATTCAGCTAAGTTAAATGTTTCTAAATTAAGTGAAACTTGTCCATCTTCAAGGTGGGCTAATTCAAAAATTTGATCAATTAATTTTTTCAACTGTCTTGAGTTTTTTAGTGCGGTATCAATAAATTGTTGTTGCTCTTCTTTTTTAAGGCTATCGCCTTTTAATGAAATGGTTTCAACATAACCTTGTAACGATGCTAACGGTGTACGTAAATCATGCGAGATATGAGCTAACAATTCACGTCTATGAATATCCGCTTGTTGTAAGCGCACTAATTGATTATTAATTTGTTCTACCATATCGGCAAAAACACGGCCAAGTTGATGAACTTCATTGGTGCCATTGTGCTGCCACGATTGTAATTTTACTTTGCTTTTATCAAACCCTGCTTCTTTGAAACTTGTCATATCACGGGTTAAGCGGCGCAATGGGTTGGTAAAATAACGAAATAGCCCTAATAAAATTATAAAGAGAAAAATAATAGCGCCGGTAAAAAACAATAACGATAACTCAATCGCTTTATGAGACTGCAATTGAGCAAACGCATCGTCATATTGTTCACCAGTAACAATGACATATAAGTAGCCTTGTAAATCGCTGCCATTAAAAACAGGCGCTGCTGAAAATATTTTTTTGCGAAGGGTATCGCGTGGATCATCACCATAAATAGGTAATGGCGCTTGGTTACGAATAAGTTGTAATAACGGTACTAAATTAATACTTTCGCGCTTCACTTGAGATCGATCCGCCGAGTAGGTTAATATTTTTCCGGTCGGTGAAATATAATAAAACTCAAAAGCTGGCCCTAAAATCATTAGTGAATGAAAAAGATTTTTTAATGCCGCGTGATCATAAACGCCTTTTTGCAATAAAGGATTATCTGAAGCAAGATTAGCCGCTAACGATAAATGTAAACGTTGTTCAGATTCAAAACGGGTATTTTTTTCAATTTGCTGCGACCATACGTAAAAAAAGCCCGCAATAATAATAAAAACTAAAAATAACGACAAAGACAGTCGTTGATAAAGTGAAAGCTTCATAATGACACTCCTTGAGCATTAAATTTGTAACCTACTCCCCAAACTGTTTGCACAATTTCTGGATTCGCAGGATTTTTTTCTAATTTATTGCGTAAACGATTAATATGAGAATTTACTGTATGTTCATAACCGCTGTGATTATATCCCCAAACAGAGCTAAGCAATTCTGATCTCGAAAAAACTTGCTCTGAATGTGAAGCCAAATAAAATAGCAAATCAAATTCTGTAGAGGTAAGATCTAAAATTTTATCGGCAAGCGTTGCACTGTGAGTTGTAATATCAATTTGTAATTGGCCTACGCACAATTTTTGCGTGATATCTTCTTCATCTATTCCTTGAGTTAATTTTGACATAATATGTACACGACGTAATTGACTTCGAACTCGGGCTTGTAGTTCACGTACACTAAAAGGTTTAGTCATGTAATCGTCGGCACCCAGCTCTAAACCGACAACGCGATCAGTTTCAGAGGTGCGAGAAGTTAACATTAATATGGCTTGTGCTGGTTTTTTGTCACGTATTTGCCGACAAACATCTAAACCTGAAATCCCCGGCAACATGACGTCAAGCAATATCAATGAGTAATTATTGGTAAAGGCTAATTCTAACGCCTTTTCACCGGTTAAACTGTGATCGACATTTAGTGATAATTCTCGTAAATGTACAGCAATAAGATCGGCAATGTCTTGCTCGTCTTCTACCACTAAAATTGAATCAGTCATTGCTTTCCTTTAGGTTCAAAATTAAGTTTAAGTTCCCATACTCACCATTCTGCGGTTGGCAAGTATAGGGAATTATCAACTAATTTTTTATTGAGTACGAGTAATAGTAACCATTAAAGTTGGGTTATCAAAGCGATTAGCTTCAGTTAATACTGATTGCATTAAACCATCGTCTTTACTAACCACACCAGAATGCATAGTTACTTTATCTAAATCATCACGTTCAGCATTAAAACCTTCACCTCCAGCTGACGGCCCCGGAATAGTAGCCATCATTTCACTATTTAACTCTGTACCTGCATCATAAGTGCTGGTAGTAATGCTAACCGAGTCCCCCGTCGCCATATCGCTTAGATTCATCGCATTAACACCAGTAAAAGCATCATTGGTATTCACCAACATGGTCGCTAATGACAACATCATCGGCATAGTGTCAGTAATACTAATTGCAACGGTTTCACTTTCCCCTGGTTTTAAAACACCTGCGCCACCTTGACCTGATAAAACCATGCTATCAGCTAACACCATAGTGTTATCGCCACTTTCTGCGAGATTTTCTAACCCAACACTCGCACTTGTACCAATTTCCCAAAGCTTGCCTTCGTTATGTAAAACAACGGCAACTGGAGACATTGGTTGTGCCTGCGTTAAATTAACCACTTTTACCTCATAGCTATAAACAACAGGTACTGGTGGTGGAGGTGGTGGAGTTACAACAACCGTTTTATTATCTGAACCGTTATTACAACCACTTAACGCTAGCACCGCTAAGGTAGACAGCACTATGGGTAGCTTTTTATATTGAGTAAATAACATCATTATTCTCCTTACATTACTTTAACAGTAACGCGAGCTACAGGGTTCAACCAGCGATGAACGGTATTACTTAAATCACTTTTACCGCCCGTTAAGTTATCGTCTCCTAAACTGCCACGATGCACATGTACTGTGCTATTACTTTCTGTTGAAGTAACCCCAGTACCACCCGTACCCGCATCACCACCTGGCGCAGCAGGAATGCCAGGAGTCCCCGGAGCACCGCCGCCATTGATTATTTCATCATTGGCTTCAGTACCGGCATCATAAGCATTTAGGGTGAATGTATAGGTGCCAGCTTCTGCTGGAATTTTCCAACCGTTTAAGCCAACAAAACCATCATTGGTTGGTAATAACATCGCTGTTAGTGATAAATAATTATTTCCATCGGTAGTACTTAACATAGCGGTAGTCGACATCGCAGGCGCTAACAAACCAGCCGCAGGATTTTCGCTAATGTCCGCATTTGCGGTACTGAGTAACGCGGATAAGCCTGAAATATTGCCACCTTCAGCCATCATTTGTAGCTCAGGTGATGCAGCTTGGCCTAATGTATATAACGACATATCAGCATTGTGTGCAGAAATAATTAGTGGTGTGTAATATAAACCTTGCGTTAAATTGGTTACCGTTACTTCTAACTCTTGAGCATTAACGGAGGCAACAGAGCCAAGTGTAGTGGCAAGTAATAGTGCGGTAGTAAGTGTTTTAATTTTCATTGTTCTTCCTTTCAACTTAATTTGATTTGGTTAACGTTTAATTCAAATTAAGTATGCACAACAAAAATTTCGGAATCCTCACGAAGATATCATAGAGTTATCACAATTTTATAACGAAAATAAATCAATTAATCACAGAATTCATTATTGTTAAATATCAATGAATTAAAAAAAAGGTAATAGTCTTTAAATAGATTATGCTGATACAGGAACAAGTTCAGCATGACGGTTGCAGCCGCCAAAGGAAAGATCCTGAAATAAATTCAGGATGACGGATTTTACATCAACACTTGAATTTTCTACAAAGCCATGGAATAAACTGTGCCCCCTGAAAAATGCGCGTAATTATTTAACTAAACGCTCAATCCCTTTACTCAAATTGTAAATATCATGAGGATTAAAGCCTAAAGTGATATGAAAATCCTTCGGTTTTAATAAATATTGTTGGCGAAAATATTGTCCATCTGCAGAAGAAGTTATAACAAAATAACTTTGTGCATTTTTTTGTGGAAATTCTGCATTGTTAATAGCGACGGTGCCTAATCCTTGTAATGTTAAACGAATATTTTGACCAAATTTTACTTTTGTGGTGAGTACTTGATATTCAAAAGGATTGATCAAAGTAACATGAAAGCCGTGTTTATCTCGTGCCAGTTGATTGGCACGAAATAATCTAAATTTTTCATCACCTAAACGTTGTTTCATTTGCTCCAGATAACCATCAAGTTCAGTTTTATTTACCTCAGCGCCAACATAAACCAATCCCGTACTATCTTTTAATTCGACAATTTTAGCGCTTAAATGCTTTATTTGATTATCTTGTTTTTGTTTACTTTGAGCGAGTAGCTGTTTTAGTTTTTCTGTTCTCGTTTGAACTTTTATTACTTTTTTAATTTCGGCTTGCTTGTCTGTCAATTTTTCATTGGCGAAAGCATGCTGGGAAATTATTAAGCAAAATAAAGAAACAGATAAAATTCTCATTAGTTTTTATGCTCCGCAAGTAACGCGATTAAATCATCTTCGGTTAACACTTTTACGCCTAAGTCTTGCGCTTTAGTGAGTTTTGAACCCGCTTTCTCGCCAGCAACTAAATAATCAGTTTTTACTGAAACACTCCCTGATACTTTTGCGCCCAGTGCTTGTAACGCTGCTTTAGCATCATTTCGCCCCATTTGGCTAAGTGTTCCGGTGATCACATAAGTTAAATCTGCAAGCGGTTGTTCTGCTTTTGGTTTTACTTCAATATTAGGCCAAGACATTATTTCAGCTAAGCGATTAACAACACTTAAATTATGCTCTTCTTTAAAAAAGCTCACTAAGTTTTTAGCAACTATATCGCCAACATCAGCCACTTTTTTCAGTGTATCTTCATCAGCTGATTTTAAATTATCTAACGTTAAAAAATAATTAGCTAAGTTATTTGCTGTAGCTTCACCCACTTCGCGAATACCTAATGCGTAAATAAATTTAGCCAAGGTGGTTTGTTTGGCTTTTTCTAATGATTCAATTAATTTTTTAGCTGATTTTTGTCCCATGCGTTCCATGGTACTAATACTAATTTCACTTAATGAAAACAAATCTGCAGGCGTTGATATCATTTTTTCATCAACTAATTGCTCTACCAGTTTGTCACCCAAACCATCAATATCATGGGCTTTACGTGATGAAAAATGCTTTATTGCTTCTTTACGTTGTGCTTCACAAAATAACCCCGCAGTACAACGTAGTACGGCTTCACCTTCGGCTTTCACCACAGGTGAATGACATACTGGGCAATCAGCTGGAAAATCTACAGCAACTGCATTATCAGGTCGCTTTTCTAACACAACACTCACTATTTGAGGAATAACATCACCTGCGCGGCGAATGATCACAGTATCGTTAATTTTAAGCCCTAAACGTTCAACTTCATCTTGGTTATGTAATGTGGCATTACTTACCGTTACACCACCAACAAATACTGGCGTTAAACGAGCCACGGGAGTAATTGCACCGGTGCGCCCTACCTGAAAATCAACCGCTTCAACTTGCGTTAATTCTTCTTGAGCTGGAAATTTATAGGCCATTGCCCAACGTGGTGCTCGCGCTACAAAGCCTAATTGCTGTTGTAATTCAATGTCATCTACTTTTAATACCGTGCCATCAATTTCATAACTCAAGGCATCACGTTTGGTTAAAATGTCACGATAAAATTCGGCGCAACCATCACTATTAGTCAGTAAACGAACTTCAGGACACATTGGCAAGCCAAGCTCTTTTAATTGGCACAAACGTTGATAATGTGAATTAGCTAACCACGGGTGGTCTTTTATCGGTGAATCGGCTTGTTCGGAATTATTTTCGTCTGCACCGATAAAATCGCCAACAAAGCCTAAACCATAGGCGTAAAAAGCTAAGTTTCGTTGCGCGGTTATTTTAGAATCAAGTTGACGCAAACTGCCTGCTGCGGCATTACGTGGGTTAGCAAAAGTTTTTTCACCTTTTTTAATAGCGCGTTCGTTCAGCGCATCAAAACTCGCTTTAGGCATAAACACTTCGCCACGTACTTCTAATATTTGTGGGTAATTGTCACCCGTTAATTTTAACGGGATGGTTTTAATCGTGCGCACATTAACCGTGATATTTTCGCCAGTGCTACCATCGCCACGCGTTGCCGCTTGTACCAAAACGCCTTTTTCATAACGTAAACTTACCGCTAAACCATCAAGTTTTGGCTCTGCACAAAAGGCAACGGTTTGCATATCAACACTAGTATTAAGCCTATCGGTAACGCGCTTAACAAACGCCTGCCATTCTTCCGCAGAAAAAACATTATCAAGCGATAACATTGGTAATTGGTGTTTTACTTGGCTAAACGATTTTAACGCTTCGCCACCTACTTTTTGACTTGGTGAATCTGTTGTTTTAAGTTCTGGATATTGTGTTTCAAGAACAATGAGTTCGCGCATTAATCGATCATATTCAACGTCAGGCACACTCGGCTGATCAAGCACATAATATTGGTGATTATATTGCGTAAGTTGCTGGTGAAGCTCAACTACTCTTTGATTTACTGAAGTGTCTGGCATTTGGTGAATACTCTTGCTTTTAAAATGGATTTTAACAGTAAACTGATTTGTTTTATGACAATAATTTAAAAAGATCCTGAAATAAATTCAGGATGACATTTTTCTGTTAATTCAAAATAAACTTTCTTTTGCCTTTGAAGAATGACTTTTCTGTCAATACAGATGACTTATATCTGCATTTTAGTGGCAACCGCTGTTAAATCATCAAGCTAAAAGACAACTATGGGCTTTTATAAAGAAGCTAAGCGACTTTTACGTTCAAATTCACGAATTCGAGTAATGTAATGCTGCTCAGTTTGTTTGGTTAACACGCTTCGTTTATCGTCAAGTAATTGTCCATTAAATTCACTAGCAAGCTGTTTCGCAGCAACAAGCATTTGATCAAATACTTCAAAGGCATTTGCGGCATTAGGCAGAGTCATAAATAAACTGACACCTTGGGTAACAAAATTTTCCATATTGTCTAAATCAAAAGTACCGGGATTCATTGCGTTGACTAAACTAAAGGTGACTTTGCCATTGCCAGCGTTGTCTTCATGACGGTGAAAAACATCCATTTCACCGTATTTCATTCCTAAAGTCAGTAAACTTGGCAATAAAGCGGCACCCGAAATAATTTGACCTTGTGGCGTAATTACCGAAATAGCTAATACTTCTGGGTCAATCGTTGATTGGTTTTGAGAAAAGTTTGGCTCTTCTTTATAGTCAGTAGAGCTATCAAAACTATCATCGTCTATCGCATTGGTATCACCAAAATTTATTTCAAATTGATCACGCTTTATATTTTCTTTTGTCGATTTTTTAATTGTTTTTCTTACAGGAGCTTTTTCTTTTTTAAGTACCACAGGTTTTGGTTTAGAAACGGGATCACTATAAACACTCGGTTCTACCGCTGATAATACTAAGTCATCTTGCGCATCAGTAGCATTTACAAGAGCATCATCTTTTAATTGATTATCAACCTGCTGTTCATTAATCAATGAACTGCTACTTTGTCCATTACTTTCGTTGGTTTGCATGACAGGATCAATTTTTTGATCGTTTAAAACGTCATCTGATAAAATAAATGAAGGTTCAACTTTGTCATCTATTTCAGCTGAAACTTGTTCTTGTGGCTGTTTATTAATTTGTTCTTCTACAGCAACTGCATTTACTTGATCCTTATTTGAAACCACTTTGACTTGACTAACACCATCTTGATCGAAACCAGAACGATCAAAGTCACGTTGTTTCTTTTCAGTCGTTTCTATATCTTTAGGATTTGCTTTAAGTTTATAAGGATTTTTGTTTTTTCTTATGGTCCATAAACCGTGTACAAAAATACCGCCAATAACAATAGCGCTAATAATAATTAGTGAATTTCTAAAACTTTCTTCCATTACTTAACCTGTTCTTTTAGCAAGTTTTGATTATATTAATTTGATTCTGTTTATTCCAAAGCCGATGTAAATAGCTTTGGTCATTAGTTTGTTTCTGCCATCGCAACGGCTTCGTCAATATCAACCGCAACCATACGCGAAACACCCGCTTCAAACATTGTAACACCTGTTAAATGGGCTGCCATTTCCATCGCAATTTTATTATGACTAATAAAAATAAATTGCACTGTTTGCGACATTTCTTTTACTAGATTGCAAAACCTGATCACATTTGCATCATCTAATGGTGCATCAACCTCATCCAGCATGCAAAATGGTGCGGGATTCAAACGAAAAATAGCGAACACTAATGATAATGCGGTTAGTGCTTTTTCTCCACCAGATAATAGATGAATTGTACTATTTTTTTTGCCTGGTGGTCTGGCCATGATTGTAACACCAGTTTCAAGTAAATCATCACCTGTTAATGCTAAATAAGCATTCCCTCCGCCAAAAACTTGCGGGAATAAGGTTTTTAAGTCTTTGTTAATTTGATCAAAAGTCATTTTAAACTTTTGCCGTGATTGCTTATCTATTTTAGCAATAGCACTTTCAAGGGTGTTAATGGCAATAGTTAAATCTTGATATTGCTCATCAAGAAAATTCTTTCTCGTTAATTCTCGGGTATATTCATCAATGGCCGCTAAATTAATTGGGCCAAGCTGGCTAATATCTTTTGCTAATCTAATAATTTGCGCTTGCCATTGAGTTTCTTTGGCATTGTTCGGCATATTGGCAATAACACTCGATAAATTTTGTCCCATGTCATTAAGTAAGTCTAATTGAGTTTGCGCTCGTAAATTTGCATTTTCACCATGTAAATAATGCTTATTTACACTTTCTTTTAATTGTTCAACTTTGTTTTGTTGAATCGCATTTTGCTTAGTTAATTCTTCAATACTATGCTGCAAGGCAATTGAAATCTTATTTTGTTCAAGCAAATGCAATTCAAGATCCGACATCTGTTTTAGCCACAGTTGCAATTGTTGTTCGTCTTCAATTAAGGGTGATTTTTGTTGGAGATCAGTGTTATTTAATTTTTGTAAGCTTTCACTTAATTGTTGCTGCTTATCTAATGCCGATTGTATTTGTTGCTCAATAGCCCCTTTCTTTGATTTTACTTTTTCAACCGATAATGACAAATGATGACGTTTTTGCACTAATTGCTGATTAATCGCTTGTAAATCAATTAAAGCTGTTTGCAACGTTTCTCGTTTTTGACTCAATTCCACCAATGACTCTAAATTATTAGATGCTTGCTCAGAAACTTGTTCTTGCTGTTGTTTTTTTAGCAGCGCAAGTTGTTGCGATTGTTCTTCAAGTAATGTTTGAATTTGCGCAATATTTTTATTATTTTGTACTAATTGCTGGTGTTGATGTTCAGCTAACTGTTGAGCTAACGCCTCTTTTTGCGTTAACGCTTGTAATTCAAGTGTCGATTTTTTGAATTGTTGCTCAAGTAATTGTTGCTCATTTTTCAATTTTTCAAGCGTGCTTTTATACTCAGAAAGCGCAATAACATTTTCCGCCTCTAATTGTTTAAGCTGTGCGGCTTCCTTTTTTAATTCAATTAATTGCGTTTGCTTTACTAATAACTGTTCTGAATTATCAATACTCCCTTTTCGCAAAAAGTGCGCTGACAACCAAGTGCCATCTAAACAAATAATACTTTCATATGCTTTTAGATTTGGTAACAATTGTTGAGCTTGAGCAATATCATCCGCTAGATAAATAGTATTTAAATAAGCAATTAAAAAGGGAGGGATATTGCCATTAATTGCATCAACCCAATTGACTTGTTCGCTAATCGTACCCGGTTTGTTGTTAATAACAGGCTGCTTAGGTAAATTTTGCAAACCATTATTATTTATCAGCAATAATGTGTCAGGCAAGTTATTTTTCACCATTAGATCAAGTGGAAACTGCTCAATAACGCTTGCAGATAACCACTGCGAAAGTATTAATTCAACATGTTGTTGCCATTTAGGTGTAACGTTTAACTGTTGAAACAGCTGACCAATCTCATTGATTTTTTGTCTTTCTAAATAGGTGTTTTGACTTACTAACCAATCAGGATTAGTAGTGCTTTGTTGTAATTGAGTTAATGATTTTTCAGCCGATTGATATTTTGTTTGGTTGATTAACAAATTTTGTTGTTGTTCATTTACCTTTTGCTGCGCCTCATTTGATTGAGATTTATTTTCATCAAGCCTTTGTTTCAATTGTTCAGTTGTTTCTAGCGCTTGCTGTAATTCATTCTCAGTATTAACGGTTTTACTACTTGGTTGCCTACATTTAAGATTTTTTTCAATGTTGTTTAATTGCAAAAGCTGCTGCTTAGTTTGTGCAATTAATGTTTCTTGGGCTGTTATTTTTGCAGTTATCTCACTCGTTTGCCGCTGTTGGCTGTTTTCAAGTTGATTTCGTTTGTCCCACTGTTCAAAGCATTGTTGTAATTTTGCTTGTTGTGCAATTAATTCTGCCTGATTTTGTTCAAGCTGCAGTTCAAGTTGAGCTAGTTGCGGCAAATATTGAGCTAAGGATTGATTAACGGTTGTTAGCTCAGTTTGCTGGTGCTTTTGAAAACTAACATTATTTTCAAAACTTTTTTGCAATTGCTGACGTTGTTCATTATCACTCAATTGCTGTTGTTTACGATATTTTATATTTTGCTCTGTGCGGGTTATATCGTTACTTAGTTGTAATTTTTGTTGTTGGTATTGCGATATTTTTTCATTTGCTGATGCTAACGCTTGTTTAGCATCTAATTTATTTACTTCAAATTTATTTTGCTCTACTTTCATCGCTTCAATATTTAACTGTTGTGCTTGCCTTTTTTCTTGAGCAAGCGAGCTTTGTTGATCAAATTGTTGCCAGCGCATTGCGGCTAGTTCTGCTCTATATTTGCGTTCATTAGATTTTAACGTTTTAAAACGTTTGGCTGCTTCTGCTTGCTGATGGAGTTTATCTATTTGAGCCGTTAACTCTGCAATAACATCGGTTAATCGTTCAAGATTTTCACGAGTATGACGAATGCGGATTTCAGTGTCGCGGCGTTTTTCTTTATATTTAGAAATACCCGCCGCTTCTTCAATAAACACACGCAATTCTTGCGGCTTAGACTCAATTAATCGAGAAATAGTACCTTGTTCAATAATCGCATAACTGCGTGGGCCTAAACCTGTGCCAAGAAAAATATCAGTGATGTCACGGCGTCGGCATTTGCTGCCATTTAAAAAGTAACTACTGATCCCTTCACGCGTAACAACACGTCGAATTGCCACTTCACTGCGATCGGCCATACTTCCTTGCAAACGTCCTTGGGTGTTTTCAAAAACCAATTCAACACTCGCTTGCCCCACAGGTTTACGGCTTGCTGCGCCATTAAAAATTACGTCGGTCATCGCATCACCGCGTAAATTTTTAGCAGAGCTTTCACCTAACACCCAACGCACAGCATCAATGACATTGGATTTTCCACAACCGTTCGGACCGACAATGGCGGTCATTTGTTGTTGAAAAGGAATTTTAGTGACATCAACAAACGATTTGAAGCCAGCTAATTTGATCTGCTTTAAACGCATTAAGTACTTTCGGTATAGTTACTATTTTTATTCTTGATGAAACTTTAGCAAAAATAGTTGTACTTTGTAACAACTCTGCACTGTTCTATGCGCTTAAAGCCCTTTATAATTTTGTTTTTCGATAATTAGATTAGTTTATATGCAACATTCTTCAGCTACCTCATCTTCTAAACAACTCAGTGGCTCTGGCTACTTTATTAAAGGCTTTGAATTGATCCGATTAAAAGGGATCAGACGCTTTGTATTTATTCCGTTAACGATTAACTTAATATTATTCAGTGTCGCCTTCTATTTCATGTTTATTCAACTTGATCATTACATGAGTCTATTAGATAACTGGTTATGGGATGGTTTAAAATGGCTTAGTACATTGATTTGGCCATTACTTGTAGTAACGGTTTTGGTGCTTTTTTCTTTTTTATTTAGCACTATTGCTAATTGGATAGCAGCACCATTTAATGGCTTACTTTCAGAGAAAGTTGAATTAATGCTTATTGCCAAGTCCGATCCTACAAATGCTCAAAATAATCGCAACATGCTTTCTGGTGTCAATGAGATTGTTAAAGACGTCCCCCGAACACTACACCGCGAGTGGCGCAAATTAGCCTATTATTTACCGCGTGCGATTGGTTTTTTCATTTTAATGTTAATTTTACCGGTAATAGGACAGGTAATTTGGTTTTTGTTTACCGCTTGGATGATGGCAATTCAATATAAAGATTATCCTTTTGATAATCATAAAATACCTTTTGACCAAATGCGTAGCATACTTAGGCAGCATCAAGGGCTAAGCTACAGCTTTGGCATTACCGTAGCCGTATTTGCCATGATCCCTATTGTAAACCTTGTCGTGATGCCCGTTGCAATATGTGGGGCTACGGCTCTATGGGTAGATAATTATCGTGATAATTTAGTTTAATCAGTAAATTTACCAAATAGGCATTTGATTTTAAGTGCAAAAGTATTCACAATTAAACTGTTAATCAAATTATAACACTGAAGGAATAGCTAGAATGAAATGTTCAATGAAACTAATCGCTTTTTGTTGTGGAGCTTTTTGTACCAGTATTTTAGCTCAACCGACTTCACCATTACCCGAAATTAATGTACCGACACTTGCTGATGCAGCAGTGTTTGCACAGTTCACCGACAAGCTACCCGCAGTCGTAAATTATTTTACCAAATCTGACGAACAATCGATTATCGAATTTTATCAAAAAAGTTATGGGGAACCATTAAGCCAAGAGCGTAAACGTGGTCGGCTTACTCTTACCTTTAGTAATGATACAAATACCATTCGTGTAGTAATATCTAAACAAAACAAAAAACAACAAGTCGATGTATTGTTGTTAGCGAAATAAACCTAATCAACCAATAACCGTAATCAACATAGGCACTTGCAAGCTACTACTTGAATGCGACTATTTGAACTCTAGCAGTTGGTTATCATAAATAGACAAGAGCTATCAATCTTTTCATATCATTCCCTACGCATTAAATAACGCGCAATAAAAAGCCCTCTGATGAGGGCTTAATTATTCTTTAAACAACAGTTTAATTATTTGACAACGTCAACATCGGTTACTGTGATCAGATGTCCTTCACTACTTAAGAAATTAGCCACTTGCGACTGCATTTCTTGAGTAGCTCTGCCTGTCATTACCGGATCTGGCGCTTCAGCACGAGTCGCCGGTGATAATACCGAACCATGATGACCAAACAAGAAACGTACAACACCAGAAATTGGCGTTTCAGCATCTTGAGTGGTTGCTGAAATACCTTGTAATCCTAAAAAAGCAATTGCCGCTTCGGTACCCGATAAAGGTGAAGTAGAAACGGTATTAGGAACAACTTGATCACTTAAATTATCACTACCATTACCCACCACTTCAATTAAGTGTGTAGGCGTTTGTGTAGCAGCCATTGCACCAACATAATTTACAGGGTCACCAGAATCGGTTACTGTTTGCGCTGCAAAACTAAATTGAGCAAATAAACCATTAATCCCCGCTTTTTCTTCGGTATTTAAACCATCATAAAAGGAGCGATAAGCTATAACTAGTTCAGTTTCTGAAGCACCATTAGGGAAAGAAGCATCAACTTCTGCCTTAAAATCAGGAGATTGAGCATAAACGATACCTGATTTAACAATACCGCTAAAACCACCAGATTCAAATAATAATGTTGCTGCCATAAGTCCAGGACTTGCTAAAGTATTAGCTACCACATGAAACATAGGATCAACCGCTGGATTTAAAGGCGTATTTGCCAAAGCGACCAAATTTACACCGGTAATAGCGCCTAACGAATGACCAACAAAGCTGACTTTACTTTTATCTATCTTAATTGGTGCACCATTAATATCGACACCACCTAAAAAGTTTAAACCAAAACGTAAACCTAACATATCCGCAGTAGATTGACGAAAATTATCACGGGTTGTTAATAAACTCGCAAGATTCATGTAATGTGTTGCTGAAACTGTTGTGGCGTTAATATCATCTATGCCATCTGGAACCCCGTCAGGACCTGTTATATCAAAACCGCGGCTACCATGTAATGGGTGGTCTATCGCAACTGTTGCCATACCATATAAGGATAAAACACCTGTAAGGGCTAACATAGATTCTTTATTCGTCGTGATACCATGTTGAAGTATAACTACCGGCCACCCACTTTCAGGCTCCGACATTGCAGGTAAACCAAGACTTGCACGCACCGCATTAGCAACGTTAACATCGGGAGTTGTCATTTGAACCGTAATTTTCCCTGGATTTTTCATCCCCGGAATATCACTTAACGCTGTAGGTTTTGGTACTGGACTAAACTTTGTTAAGTTACGTTCAGTATCTAGTGGCATTACCGAACTTAAATCGCGTAATCCCGGCGCAGGTAAACCAGCTGCTTGTGAAATAGCCATACAAGTGCCATCGCTAACGCTGAGTGGATTAGCAGGAATAGCGGCAGGATTAGCGGCAGCTAAACCAGCTAGCATAGCGCCAGAATCACATAAGCTTGTCCACCATTGATTCACAGGCGCCATTGGGTTGGCAATGGTTGGGATACCTAAATAATAAGGTAAAGTGATTTCGCCCTGCATATAATTGGCGGTGGAAAATAATGGCACTGAACTAGAATTAGCAGGTAACACTCCTGAGCCAACTAACACATCAGCCACTGACATACCGGTATCTTGCACACCAATGGTTGGAAATTGACCTTGCTGGAGATTGCCAACCATCATATTTTTAATGGTATTGAATACATCACCCGTTGATTGCGTTGTCATTGCCATCGTATAAATTATCGAGCTCTTATCTACGCCAGCTGAAGAAACAGCACTCTCGTAACTATTAACTGCCGCTTGTAAACCAAGTTGCGATGCACTACCTAAAGGTGAGGTATTAATATCTTGCTGTACTAACTCATAAGTAGGAGAACCCGCAACAGCAGTGCCCATATCATCTTGAATATTATCGGTAAGGGCTAAAATATAAGTCGTTTTAGGCTTTAATGGTTTCATTGGAACTATGGCGATACTATTACCAACTGCTCTAGGGACAAAATCGACACCGAAGGTTAATTCACCAACAATTTTACAGGCTAAACCACGCTGAACAGCAGCGCAATCGGCATCAGTTGTATCGCCCCCCATCGTTGCTTCAAAAATTCGTACCGATGCAGCATTAAAAACGCTGTTCGCATCTAGCGAGGTTTGTGAAGGGAAATTAATATCGAGTACAAAAGGATTAACAGTAGACCAGCCGTCAAGTGCATTTAAAGCAAAAAATGGATCACTTCCGTCGCTTCCCGCTCCAGGTATATTTAAAGTTCCATCTTGTGTGTCTGTAAATAATATATCATTAGGTACTGATAACACACCATTTGTAGGGTCAAATACTACGCGAGCTATTGGTGTAACGACCGTTTCAGGTTCTTTTTTTACATCTTGTATAGTTTCACTACCACAGCCACTTAAACCAAGTGCACTTGCAATTGCGAGACTAATCACTAATTTTTTCATTTTCTCTCCCCAGTACATACCAGTTGAATAATTTTTGATCACCGTGTGTATGCTACAAATTTGTTTTAATTTTTTATTACAGCGGTTTTTATTTTCTTTAAATAATAGCAAGTTCAACAAAATTGTAATGTTTTTCACCCATATTGCCAAAAAAGTTAACTTTTAAGAACCTACTCTAACAAGTTAGACCAGTTAAAGTTACCGTAAGACTTGCTCAAGTGCTAGTGCTTTTTTCAATTTAGTTATTATTTTAGTTAATATTTTAGTTATTTTTTAAAAAAATTATAAAATTACTCGTCAGTTTGCTTTACTCCGCGTAAAATCTAACAAATTTTTTAATTCACTCTAAATATGTTTTCTTATCAAATTAAAGACAGCGCTCTTAAAGACAAAATTATTTTAGTCACCGGTGCAGGTGCTGGTATTGGCCGCCAAGCAGCATTAACTTATGCAAAATTAGGCGCCACGGTTATTTTATTAGGTAAAACCGTTCAAAAACTTGAAGACGTATATGATGAAATATTAAAACAAGGTAGCCCTGACCCCGCCATTATTCCACTCGATCTAAATGGCGCGACAAAACAAAACTATTTAGACATGTCGGCCACAATTGCAGAGCAATTTGGCAAACTTGACGGTGCACTTTTAAATGCATCAATGCTTGGAGATTTAACACCTTTTGCACAAATCAGTGAAGAAATGTGGGATGAAATTATACAAGTAAATGTTAAGGCACAGTTTTTAATTGCTCAGGCATTAATACCGACAATGGAAAAGTCGTCGGATGCTTCACTGGTTTTTACTTCTTCCGGTGTTGGTAGCCAAGGACGAGCATTTTGGGGCACGTATAGTGTATCTAAATTTGCAACTGAGGGCATGATGCAAGTCATTGCTGATGAGTACGAAAATTCAGTGCTACGCTGTAATGCAATAAATCCTGGTGCGACTCGCACACAAATGCGTTCTACCGCCTACCCCGCTGAAAACAAAAAAGCATTAGCAGCGCCTGAAGATATTATGCCGTTATATGTTTATTTAATGAGTGATGATAGTAAAGAAATAAATGGGCAAGTATTAAAAGCTCAATAATCGATATTAATGCTGACAAAACCAAAAAAGCCGCTAATTTAGCGGCTTTTTATTCAATTCAATCTGACACTACAACAAATTTCTTTCTATTTAACTTATCGTAATTCTCGACGTAATATTTTACCGACATTGGTTTTAGGCAACTCATCTTTAAATTCAATTAATTTTGGTACTTTATAATTAGTTAAATTTTTATGACAATGTTCAATAATGGTTTTTTCATCTAGATCTGGATCTTTTTTAACAATGAAAACTTTAACTATTTCACCCGTTATCTCATGAGGTACGCCAACCGCTGCAGCTTCTAAGACACCGTCAAGCATCATGATCACTTCTTCAATCTCATTTGGAAAGACATTAAAACCTGAAACAATGATCATATCTTTTTTGCGATCGACAATTTTAAAAAATCCTTTTTCATCCATAACAGCGACATCACCAGTTGCTAACCAACCATCCTTTAAAATGTCATCTGTAGCTTCTTGTCGATTAAAGTAACCTTTCATAACCTGTGGACCTTTAACCCACATTTCGCCAGCTTCACCTACCGGCATTTCAATGCCTTCATCACTCATAATACGAATATCTGTAGAAGGTGCAGGCACACCAATAGAACCATCATATTCGGTAAGATTATACGGGCTCACCGTTACTAAAGGTGCGCATTCTGTCAAACCGTAACCTTCAAGCAAACGAGTTTTTGTGGTTTGCTGCCAACGTTCTGCCACTGGACGTTGTACCGCCATGCCGCCGCCAAGTGAGACTTTTAAGTGACTAAAATCTAAATCTTTAAAACCAGGTGTATTTAATAAACCATTAAACAAAGTATTTACGCCAGTTAGCGCAGTAAATGGATATTTTGCTAATTCTTTAACAAAATTGGGCATATCACGAGGATTTGTGATCAACAAATTAGTCCCACCTAACGTGACAAAGGTAAGGCAATTAGCCGTTAAAGCAAAAATATGGTAAAGCGGTAGCGCCGTTACAACAGTCTCTTTGCCTTCATCAAGCATTGGTTTTAGCATCGCTTTAGCTTGTTCTAAATTAGCGATCATATTTCGATGGGTTAGCATTGCACCTTTTGAAACACCCGTTGTTCCGCCGGTATATTGCAAAAAGGCTAAATCTTCACCGCTTACCAAAATCGGGGTAAAAGGCAGTAAGCTCCCCTTACTTATCACTTGATTAAAACGAATGGCATCAGGTAATTTAAATTTCGGTACCATTTTTTTTACATACTTAACCACACAGTTTACGACAGCACCTTTAACCATACCTAAACGATCACCAAGCGAAGTTAAAATTACGTGTTCTATCGGCGTTTTATCAATAATTTGTTCAAGTGTTTTAGCAAAATTTTCAATGACTAACATTGCTTTTGCATTAGAATCTTTAAGTTGATGTTCTAACTCACGAGCCGTGTAAAGAGGGTTAACATTAACTACTGTTAAACCTGCTAACAAGGCGCCAAATAAAGCAATGGGGTATTGCAGGGTATTCGGTACCATAATGGCAAAAGCATCACCTTTTTTCAGCCCTAATTCTTGTTGAAGATAAGCAGCAAAAGCCTTGGCTTGCTGTTCAAGTTCCCGATAATTAATTTCGGCCCCCATGTTGATGAAAGCAGTTCTTTCAGCATAAATACCGGCATATCTTAGAAACATGTCCCCTAAAGAAGCATACTTATCTGGATCTATTTCAAATGGAATTCCAGGGGGATAACTCTTTTCTAGCCAAATCTTTTCCACTATTGCTCTCCTCTACAAACTGAATACTATTGAATGACTCTTCTAATTAATGTTGTATGAGCCAACAGAATTTAATTTTATTATTAATTATTTTACATGCCTATGCAGATAGCTCAGGTGCTTATGTTAAATTCGTCATCCTGAATTTATTTCAGGATCTACTCGCTTGAGATACTGAAACGAGTTCAGTATGACGATAATAAAAGCAATATTTCAATCTTCCTGAATAAGATACATAGCCACGTTATTATATGTTTGGGTATCAGTTTAGTTAGTTTTAATAAACTATGAATAATTTTATTTTAATGTTCATAAAACAAATTTGCAAACAGCCAATTTAAACAACCGTTTTAAGCTTTTACTCCAAAACTTTATCATTCCACAAATTCAGACAAAATCCTAGTACTTGTTGATAAAAGTCGTTAAATACTATTAATAAAATATTTTATTAATGCTGCTGTCGCCTTAGGTTTCTCCATATGAACATGATGCCCGCCGACTAACTTAGTGCTTTTAAAAGATTTAAATAGCTTTTGATAATGCTCAATACCCGACTTAACTATTTCCATACCCTTTTCACCATAAATTAATTGAACAGGAACATTTATGTTTGAAACTATTTGTTCGGCTTGGGCTAATGATAATCTTAAAGGTGATTTGGTTGTGAGTCTAGGATCTGAACGCCAGGTAAAGCCTTGTTCTACCGGTTTTGTACCACGTTCAACCAATAATTTAGCATCTTGGTAAATGAGATCGGAAACTTTAACTCTGGCTTTAATAGCAGAATCGAGATTATTGTGAATTTTAGAGGTATGGATAAGTTTTTTCTGTTTATTTATTTGGTTTAAACGGCTGAGTAAACCCTGTCTTAAATTTTCAACCGTTTTATCAGCTTCACTAGTAATAAAACCAATAGAGTCAATTAAGGTTAAACTTTTTACTTTTTCAGGAAATGCAGCTGCAAAAGCCGAAGCGATCATCCCACCCATTGAATGACCTATAATGTCTATCGCCGGCCATTGGTTCACCTCAAATAATTCAAGTAAATCATAGATGTAATCTATAAAGTGGTAATGAGCGTCGACACTTCGATGGTGTGATAAGCCATGCCCTGGCCAATCAATGGCAATAACATTTTCAAGTTGAGACATTAAAGGCAGGAAGCTCGCTGCATTGTCTAACCAACCATGAACACACAGTTTAATTGTTTGTTGATCTTCTGGTTGATTTACCGCGTTAGAAATACCCGCAATAGTGCCCCAAGATAACTGATATTCAATATCAGTTATCTTTTGCTTACCTAGCATTATTAATTTTTATTCGGGTTGGGTTTAGTTTGCGCATTATTACTATTGCTATGTTGCCTTACCGCTCTACGATAGATATAAGAGGGGTAATCGTTCCAATACATTGGGTTATTCCATAACGGTTGCTGTATTAAATTAACATCAACACGTTGAGTTTTTTTCCATAATTGAATTTTTTCAGCATTAAGTACTGGATACAAATATTCTTGTTCGCCAATTTTACCTTGCTCAGAATTTGCTACGGTTCCAACAACGGTAATACTTTTACCGACTTTATAAATAATAGGATCAAGTAAACCTTGCTGATAAAAGCGGAAGCGACCTTGTGTTTCGTCTTTTAAAATAGGTTTAGCGCGGCTGCTTAAATTAAAGTTGACCACTTCAACTAACGTACGTTGTTTTTGAACTTCAACTTTAGCAATAACGCCACCCCAACGAGCAGTTAAACCAGTATTTACATTAGCTTGTGCTCGTACATCTGAAAATTTAACTAAAGGAGCATTGTCATTTACTTGCAGTTTTTCAGGGATGGTCGCACAGCCAGCCATTAGAAAAGTGATTAAAATGGTTGAAGACATTAATATTTTTTTCATGATTTTTTCGCCAATAAATATAAAGTTGTTAGCCCCATAGTAGACCAGATCACAACCCAAATAAATTCAGGTATAAAAGTTAAATTGGCTAAGTTTGCGCCGTCACCAATTGAACGACCATCAAGTAAATAAAAGGGGCTATATAAACTATTTAACAGTACCACCATACCAAAAAATTGCAGCAATAATTGTAACAATTTCAAATTTTTTGTTTTTAGTGATAATAAGAATAATGCCAGTAAAACCAAACAAATAAAAATGGTGAGTGCATCTCTAGCCCATAACAATAATGTTATCAGTAAAAGCAAAATAATAAAAAAAGAAAACACCTGTGCTAACCGCTGATGAGATTTCGCTGCAACATAGATCATTGCCCCCCAAATAACGGCACCAGCATAGCCTGAAAAACTCACTATAAATCGGCTGCCACCTAAAGTTGTACATAAACCTGCACCATTACTAAATAATTCAATTTTTACAATTGAACCTCCGGTTAATATTGCGGCTATACCATGGCTAATTTCATGAAAATACGTTTCTAACCAATTAAAAGGAATAGAAACAAGAGGAAGTTGTCGTAAAACAATAGCGGTAAGTAAAAATAGCCAAAATTGATGTTTTTGACTAAAAGATGGAGTGGTTTTTAGCGCTGTAGATTTTACACTAGGCAAATAAGTCTACTCCAAGCATTGCTTGAATATTTTCACGTTGTGTCAAATTATTAACACGTTGATAGGTATTTACGGCACTTAAGTTTTGTTGTGATGGTTGATCAAATTTTGCATTTTTAGATGTTTCCGCTTTGTTTTGTAAGTTTATTTGACCACTAACATTCGCGTTTTGCTGCTCTAATAAAGCAATGGCTTGCTCATTGATATCCAGCCGTGTCGTAGGTTTTGTTGAACTAGCTTGTTTTTCATCATGCGTAGCCGTTTTCGCCTGTTGATTTTTAACAGGCGCTTTATCACTAAGTGCTTTAACACTTGAATTAGCATAATTTGATGAATTGATTGCTTGCATGGTATAAATTTAGCAAAAAGTGCGCCGTTTAGCTAGCGGGTAAACATGAAATCCAATAGAGGTTATTCTTTTCCTGGTAATTTTTTCCAAGAGACGGTGTCTCGCACGTAAACCGGTTGCGCATTTTCAGCACTAACGCTTTTACCCGCTTTAAATTTAGCTAAACCAATCATTAACATTGCTTCAGCATTAGGAAATAATACTTCTGGTTCACCTTGATTTACTTTTAATGATGACAATTTATCTTCGTAAGCTTGCCAGCCAGTACCAACACCATAGGCTTGAGTAACATTTTTTTCTGCAAGTTTATTTTGTAAATGTTCGCTCAGTAATTCTGGCGCCATAACTGATTCAGCAAGCAATGGTTGCATAATACCGTTTTCATCAAGTTGATAAAAACCGTTATAAACTTCACTCATTCGTGCATCAATGGCGGAAATAACCAATGATTGTTGCTGTTGTTCAAACGCAACTTGCGCCATGGTTTGTAAAGTGGAAACACCTACTAAGGGTAAATTTGCTGAAAACGCCAAACCTTGTGCTACACCAATTCCAATTCGAACACCGGTAAAACTACCCGGCCCTTGTCCAAACACTAAACCATCTAATTCAGCTAATTGGCAACCCGATTCTTTTAACACTTCATCAACCATAGGAAGTAACACTAGGCTATGAGATTGTGGGCAAAGTTCAAAACGGCTAACTATTTTACCATTGAACATTAAAGCAACGGAACAAACTTCGGTTGAAGCATCTAAAGCTAATAGATTCACTAATTTTCTCTTTCTAATTTTTTAATTTGGTTTAGGAATAGATTCTGACTTGCGACAGAATGACAATTATATAAATAAAAATGCAAAGATATCACGCATATTTTCGTTATGCTGAACTTGTTTCAGTATCTCAGCTAGCTAATTCTACAATACTTCCTGACTTGCGACAGAATGACTAATTATACTGTCAAATAACTACTTGTTAACTAATCCTTTTAAAAATTTTACTGATTCCGTTAAATTTCGAGTCCGTTTCATTTCTGGCAAACTTTTAACAAATACTTGGCCATAGGGACGATTAACAATTCTATCATCACAAATAACCATAACGCCTTGATCGTTAACATCGCGAATTAAACGGCCTACCCCTTGTTTTAAAGCGATCACCGCTTGTGGTAACTGAATCTGTTTAAAAGGATCATGTCCTTGACGTTTAACATCATCACAGCGAGCCTGCAATAACGGGTCACTGGGTGATGCAAAAGGTAACTTGTCAATAATAACACAGGTTAGTTTGCTCCCTCTCACATCAACACCTTCCCAAAAACTTGAAGTAGCGAGCAAAATAGCATGCTCTTGCTCTATAAATTGTTCAAGCAATTTACGTTTAGCCATTTGGCCTTGTACTAATAAAGGAGCCTCCAACTGCTCAGCTAAAATATCGGCAACTTGATTCAACACTCTGTAGCTAGTAAATAATAAAAAACAGGCGCCTTTACTCGCCTCTATTAAAGGAATAGCCATTAAAGCTAAAGCTTGAGAACGTAGTTTGTCGTTTGCAGGAGGCAAATATCGTGGCACTAATAATTGTGATTGTTGATAATAATCAAACGGGCTATCTAGCAATAAATGTTTGGCGTTAACAATACCCAGCTGCTTGGCAAAATGTTCAAATTTACCATCAACAGCTAAGGTTGCAGAAGTAAAAATCCAGCCCGTTTTAGCTTTGTTAATTGTTTCGCCAAATTTATCAGCAATGCTTAAAGGTGTTTGATGCAAAACAACATGACGGGGTGTGGTTTCATACCAAAAACTCAACCCATAACTTTGCGTTTGCGCCATAATATCGTATTTTGCTAACAAGTTAACCGCACGTTCAAAGCAATTATCAATTGCGTCATTTCGAGAAACACACAATTTTATCACTTGATACAAAAAATCGAGATCAACTTTTAAATCATCAAACCCCTGAGTAAAACGGGCTTGCTGATGCTTATCACGCCAATTACCACGCTCAGGATCATAAGGAAAAAGTAAACGAAATGATTGTGTTGTTTGCAACAATTTATCTGCTGCTTTACCTAGCTGCTTAACATCGGTTAATTCTGTTCGGTAAATTTGTTGTACATCAGTACACAGTTCAAGTAATTGTCTTGTTGATAGCGCTTCGCCAAAATATTCACTAGCAATATCAGGTATTTGATGAGCTTCATCGAAAATAACTACATCTGCCTGAGGGATGAGCTCACCAAAGCCGGTGTCTTTTAAGGCCATATCAGCAAAAAACAAATGATGGTTAATAACAATTAGATCTGCATCTATCGCTTTTTTGCGGGCTTTAATTAAATAACACTCTTCAACATTAGGACAATCTTTCGCTAAGCAATTATCTACCGTGCTAGTAATTAACGGAAAAATGGGGGAGTCTTCAGCAATATCAACTAGATCACCAATATCGCCACTTTGTGTAGTTGTAGACCATGTTTTTACTTTAACTAAATCTTGTAAGCCTTGTGCGTCAAGCTGTCCTCGAGTTTGTTGGTACAATTCAAGACGATATTGACACAAATAATTAGCGCGTCCTTTTAACAAAGCCACTTGCATATTACTTTTTAATGCTTTTTTAATTATGGGTAGGTCTTTGTAAAAAAGTTGCTCTTGTAAATTTTTAGTACCAGTTGAAACAATCACTTTTTTATTGTGAACACCATCATCTGCGTGTTCGTTTGTTTTATAGTCTAGCAATGCCGGCACTAAATAAGCAAAAGTTTTGCCGGTGCCGGTACCCGCTTCAGCAATTAAGCACGATTGATTTTCTATCGCATTATTTACCTCTTCAGCCATATCTAACTGTGCTTGGCGTGGTAAATAACCGTTAATAGCTTGTGCTAAAGCACCATTGGCAGAAAATATTTGCTTAATTGATGTCATTAAAATGTGAGAAATAAAGGAAAGTTAAAAGAATGGCGATAGTATATACCCAAACTACTTCAAGATGCAGGATTCAGCTGGAATTAGAAGCGTATTTAGACAAGGCATTGATTGAGGAGAATGGTTGTTCCCTTGTTAAAATCAATAACGCAGCATAAAACGTTTCTAAACCAGCCCTGCGGGGAAGTCTGAGCAAAACATGCTCATCGTTGCATCTATTTTTAAGGGACAACCATTAATAAAAAGATGCATCTTGTTCATGATTTGCTCAGTCATCCTGAAACTAGCATATTGAAGTAGCTTGGGTATTAGTAAAGTTATATAAAAATATCTAAATGTGCTTTTTTTTCTATTTTTTTAGTTTTAGTCTCTGATTTTTGAGATATGACAATTTTTTTCTCTGTCTCTGAAGCTATATCAGAGCTATTTTTTTGTTCTAATTCACGTGCTTTATCTGACAATTCAACCACTTCATCTTGGCTTTGATCTGTTGAGTTTTCTTTATCAAATATGACATCTGCTTGATATAAATCATATTCAGAATCATCAAGCACATGCACACCATTTTTTAACTTACCTAAACGCGCTTCTTTAGCTAACGCTTTAACTTTCAATTTTTCCGGTCGTACCGTAGTCGAAATAGATTTTGTTGCTTGCGCTATTTGTGTTGTAAAAATATCCATGGCTATCTCAATACGTATTTAATACTTACTAAACTTGCTTATAATTACTATATCGGAAAAAAACTGTTTATTCTTTAACCACTTATTATCCGAGTTGTTGATATTTTAAACCACCATTTTATAGCTTATAACTTTTAGTCATAAAAAAATAACGAACTAACTATTGCTATAGCCTTAAAAGCCCCGTATTGTAAACACTATAAAAAAACAGAGTCACAACAAATAAAGAATTAGTTGTCAGCTTTAGTTTACAAAATAAATTTAAAACTTCACATTTAGAAGTATTACAAATACAAACATACGAGCATATTATGATTTTAAACCTCAGCACTATCCATCATCATCACCATCATATGGATTAGCCGCTCAGGTTTTATCTCTGGGAGGCTATGGGCCTTTCAGTGGTAATGAAACATTAAATACAGTTTCTAAAACCCCGAAAGAGTCCAACTCTTTCGGGGTTTTTTACTTTTTGCACATTAAATTTTTTACGATATAAATAGGAACTGACATGACAACACAACAACCACGCTTACGCATTGCAATGCAAAAATCAGGACGTTTAAGTGATGACACTCAAGCTTTATTCAAACGTTGTGGCTTAAAACTCAACTTAACCGATCGCCGCTTACTTGCTCATGTAAGTAATATGCCTATTGATATTATGCGCGTACGCAGTAGCGATATACCTGGTTTGGTAATGGATGGTGTATGTGATTTAGGTATTGTGGGTGATAATACTTTAGAAGAAACAGCACTTGAACGCGCTTTAATTGGCAGTAAATCAGCTTATATTCGCACAACTTCATTAAACTTCGGAGGTTGTCGACTTTCGCTTGCCATGCCTGAAGAGTTTAATTATCACGGTGTAAAAAGTATTGACGGTTTACGCTTTGCAACAACCTACCCACAATTATTAAATCGTTTTGCTAAAGCAAATAATATTAATGTTGATTTTTGCCTATTGAAAGGTTCAGTTGAAGTAGCACCACGTGTTGGCTTAGCTGACGGAATTTGTGATTTAGTGTCTACCGGATCAACATTAGAAGCTAATGGCTTGAAAGAAGTTGAAATAATATTTAAATCAAAAGCGTCTTTAATTCAAACGGCAACGCCATTGTCCGCTGAAAAACAGCAAATTCTCGATACGTTATTACCACGTATTCAAGGTGTGATGAAAGCCAAAGAAAGCAAATACATCATGTTACACGCGCCAAAAGACAAAATCGCACAAGTCAGTGCTTTAATGCCAGGCAAAGAAACACCAACCATTTTACCGCTTGCTGGTCGTGAAGATTTAGTGGCTGTGCATGTCGTTGCGACTGAAACGTTTTTTTGGGAAACGATGGAAAACTTAAAAGAGCTGGGATGTAACTCTATTCTAGTTATGCCTATTGAAAAGATGATGGGCTAATCCGCGTCACAATTGAAACTTCAGCGGCATTGTCTGCGTTGTTCGTCACCATCACTTAGTAAACTAAGCTCAGGCGACTCTCAACTTGACCGCTTTGCTGAAGTCTCAATTCTTTAGCGGATCTGAGACTAAACAAATAATATTTGATTTTAAAATTCACGTCATCCTGACGAAGGTCAGGATCTTTGCTAACAAACTGACGAGAAATTAGAGAACAACATGAACAAACAAATGATCAATTGGCAAACGTTATCAGTACAAGAAAAAAAGAATGCTTTATCTCGACCAGCAATTGCTGATAACGCATTATTGTCAACGCAAGTCAGTAATATTTTGGCGCAAGTAAAATCTAAAGGTGATCAGGCTTTATTTGATTTTACTGAGAAATTTGATGGCGTTACCCTTACCACATTAAAAGTAACCGTTGAACAAGTTCGAGTGGCTAAAAATGCATTATCAAGTAAGCGATTAGCTGCAATTGAAATGGCTTATAATCAAATTAAACGTTTTCACCAAGCCCAAAAGCCACAAGATATTGAAGTTGAAACAACACCCGGTGTGCGCTGTATTTTAAAAACGGAAGCGATTGAAAGTGTTGGTTTGTATATTCCTGCCGGCAGTGCCCCCTTACCTTCAACGGTATTAATGTTAGGTGTGCCCGCGCAAATAGTAAATTGTCCGCGTACAGTGTTAGTTTGTCCACCTGATAAAAATGGCCAATTAGCGAATGAAATTTTAGCGGCAGCCGATCTTTGTGGTATCGATGAAATTTATGCTGTTGGTGGAGCACAAGCAGTTGCAGCACTGGCTTATGGTACTAAATCAATTCCCGCTGTAAATAAAGTTTTTGGCCCTGGTAATCGTTATGTTACTGAAGCAAAAAAACAGCTTTCACAACATGTGGCAGGATTTGCCATTGATATGCCCGCAGGTCCCTCAGAATTATTAATTATTGGTGATGAAAGTAGTAACCCCGCTTTTGTTGCGGCTGATTTATTATCACAAGCTGAGCATGGTGCTGATAGCCAAGTTATATTATTAAGTAACTCTGAAAAATTAATTAATGAGGTATCTGCAGAATTAGACGCTCAAGTTGTTCTTTTATCGCGCCAAGAAATTGCTAAAAAATCATTGGCTCATTGCCGACTCATTTTAGTTACTGATTTAGACAAAGCGGTTGAAGTTTCCAATGAGTACGGTCCAGAACACTTAATAATTCAAACGCAGCAACCACACAAATTATTAGCTAAATTACGTAATGCGGGTTCTATTTTTGTTGGTAAATATACACCTGAATCCTCCGGTGATTACGCCAGCGGCACTAACCATGTGTTACCGACTTATGGTTATTCAAAAGTGATCAGCAGTTTATCATTAGCTGATTTTTCGCGCCGTTATACTGTACAAGAGTTAACACGCGAAGGATTACGTAATTTGTCAGAATGTATTATTGAACTGACCGACGCTGAAGGGTTAGACGCGCATCAACGTGCTGTTACTATTCGTTTGGAAGAGAGCAGTTTAAATAAAGGGGCGGAACAATGACTCAACCTTCAAACCGTGAACTCGCTGAAAATATAGCGAGAAAAGAAATAGTTGAAATGGTTCCTTATCAATCTGCACGTCGACTTTTTTCTGCCGCCGAGGCTAGCGGCAGTTACGATAATGCTAATAGCGATAGCAGCAGCCAAGCACAACAAAAAATATGGCTAAATGCCAATGAAGCATCAGGCCCCGGTATTTATCAATTAACGGGTGACAGTATTAACCGCTATCCTGATTTTCAACCTGATAATTTATTAACGGCTTATAGCGATTATTGCGCCTTGCCTAAAAATAATATTTTAGCCACACGCGGTGCCGATGAAGGAATAGAGCTAATTATTCGCACCTTTTGTCGCGCCTATCAAGACAATATACTCATTTGCCCTCCCACTTATGGCATGTATGCAATCAGTGCAGAAAACCATGGCGCAGGTATTATTGAAGTGCCTTTAATTGAAGTGCCTTTAGTTAACACTAAAGAAGGCAACCAAGAACAAAGTAAAGTACTCGATATTAATGGCTTAAAATCACAAGTTGGAAAAACTAAAGTCGTATTTTTATGTACGCCAGGTAATCCCGTAGGCAATATTCTACCTAAAGAGCAATTAATTGAAGCATTAGCACTTTTCAAAGACAGCGCTATGGTAGTGGTTGATGAAGCTTATGTGGAATTTTGTCCAGAAACCTCAATGGCTAAATTAATCAATGACTTTCCTAATTTAATTGTTTTACGCACACTTTCTAAAGCTTTTGCATTAGCGGGATTACGCTGCGGTTTTACTTTAGCCAATAGTCAAATAATTACCTTATTAAGTAAAGTGATTGCGCCCTATCCTATTTCAGCACCTGTGGCCCAAATTGCTAGCCAAGCATTACAAAGCGATGGTCTTGAACAAATGAGTATTCGCGTACAAGAAACCTTAATATTGCGCCAAAACTTAAGCCAATGGCTTACACAGCAAAGCTGGTGCGAACAAGTTTTTAAAGCAGATGCAAATTTTATTTTATTTAAAAGCCCATTTAAAACACAAATATTTGATTGTTTAAAAGACCAAGGCATTTTAATTCGTGACCAATCAAAACAGCAACAATTAGAAAACTGCTTACGTATTAGTATTGGTAGCAAGCGTGAACTTGACTTACTTAAACAAGTGCTTAAACAAGTGCTTAAAAAAGAGCTTAAACAAGTGCCAAATGAACAGTTCGTTAGCCAATCAACTTCATCATCTGATTCTTTCACAACAAAAACAGCTAAAGAGAACACATAATGTCTAGCCAAAATATATTATTTATTGACCGCGACGGTACCTTAATAGAAGAGCCGATCAGCGATAAACAAGTAGATAGTTTAGAAAAATTAGTGTTTGAACCTATGGTGATCCCTGCGCTACTAAAATTACAAGCCAAAGGCTTTCGTTTAGTCATGGTATCTAACCAAGATGGTTTAGGTACCGACAGCTATCCGCAAGCTGATTTTGATTTACCTCATAATAAAATGATGGAACTGTTTAGCTCGCAAGGCGTGTTGTTTGATGACGTATTACTTTGTCCGCACTTTAGCGAGCAAAACTGTAGTTGTCGTAAGCCTAAATTAGGTCTTGTGAAAAATTATTTGCAACAAGGAAAAATCAACTTTGCCAATTCGTACGTAATTGGCGATCGCGACACCGATATTCAACTGGCTGAAAATATGGCGATTACAGGCATAAAATACAATCGGGATAGTTTAAATTGGCTGCAAGTAAGCGATTTGATTTTAGATAAACTCGCACAACCTCGTATTGCTTCGGTAACTCGTACCACCAAAGAAACCGATATTACGGTCAGCGTTAATTTAGACAAAACGGGTAATAATAGCATCAATACCGGTTTAGGATTTTTTGATCATATGCTTGATCAAATTGCCACGCATGGCGGTTTTAGTTTGCAGTGTAGTGTTGATGGCGACTATCACATTGACGAACATCACAGTGTTGAAGATACCGCACTTGCTTTAGGCCAAGCGCTCAAACAAGCTTTAGGCGACAAACGTGGTATAGGTCGATTTGGTTTTGTATTACCTATGGACGAATGTAAGGCTGAATGCGCGATAGACTTGTCTGGTCGTCCGTGGCTTGAATTCGATGCAAAATTTACCAGTGATAATGTTGGCACTATGTCTACGCAAATGATTTCACATTTTTTCCGCTCATTAGCCGATTCAATGTTGATCACCTTACATTTATCAACCAGCAAAGGTAATTGTCATCACCAAGTAGAAAGCTTATTTAAAGTTTTTGGTCGTGCGTTAGGCCAAGCAATTAAAGTTGACGGTGATGAACTGCCTAGCTCGAAAGGCGCGTTGTAATGGCAAAAAGTAAAAGTAAAAGTAAAAGTAATGTAATTGTAAACACGGGATGCGCCAACATTTCATCAGTTAAATTTGCCATTGAACGCTTAGGCTTTAACGTAACTATTACCGATGATATTGCGCTGATAAAAGCGGCTGACAAAGTTATTTTTCCCGGTGTTGGTAGTGCTAAACATGCGATGAAAAACATCATCGACAAAGGCCTAATTTCAACACTACAAAATTTAAAACAACCCGTCTTGGGATTTTGCTTAGGCATGCAATTAATGACAGAGTCTTCAACTGAAGGGATAAAAGTCTCTGCGGAAACCAATGAAAGCGACACGGTTGATTGCTTAGGTTTAATTCCAACCTTGGTTGAACCATTAATAGCCGCAGATTTACGTTTACCTCACATGGGCTGGAATACGTTAACGTCAGTTAGTGATCATCCAATATTTAAAGGAATTAATGTTGGCGATTATTTCTATTTTGTGCACAGTTTTGCCGCTCCTGTGAGTGAATACACCATTGCCAGCTGTGAATATGGAAATGCTTTTTCAGCCGCCATAGCCAAAGACAATTTTATCGGCTGTCAATTTCATCCTGAACGATCAGGAAAACTGGGCAGTAAAATTATTGAAAACTTTTTAAATTTGTAAATTTCATTTTCCACTTCAAATGGAAGATATTTGAAGTGAGTACAATGAAAAAGAACGGAGTTTATGACCATAAATGAGTACTTTTGAAGCAGTAATCTCGAAAAATAGCGATATTAGGAGTGGGAAATAATGATGATCCCCGCAATAGATTTGATCAATGGTGAAGTAGTTCGTTTGTTTCAAGGCGATTATGAACAAAAAACTAATTATAAAACCACGCCAAAAGAACGCCAAGATGCTTATGCAAAAGCTGGTGCAACAGTAATGCACTTTGTTGATTTAGACGGTGCTAAAGACAGTACTAAACGTCAACTATCAACGTTAAAAACTTTAATGCCACATCCTACAATGACTATTCAAGTTGGCGGCGGTATTCGCTGCGAATACGATGTAAAACAGCTATTAACACTGGGCGCTGATCGCGTTGTTATTGGTTCTCTTGCCATTAAACAACCAGAGTTAGTGCTACAGTGGCTGCACATTTATGGCGGTGAAAAAATTGTGCTCGCACTTGATATTAAAATAGACTCACAAGGCAATAAAACACTACCAACACACGGTTGGATAAAAGACAGCGGTGTAAATTTAGAAGATTTATTAGATGCTTATATTGAAGCGGGTATAAAACATATTTTATGCACCGATATTTCTAAAGACGGCACATTAAGTGGCTCAAACGTTGATTTATACAGAGAACTTTGTCAAAAATATCCTAGCATTGCATGGCAAGCCTCTGGCGGTATTGGTAGTTTAGACGATGTAAAAGCGTTAATTCCAACGGGTGTCAGTGGCGTTATATTAGGTCGCTCATTATTGGAAGGTAAGTTTACCCTAGAGGAGGCTATCGCATGCTGGCCAAACGCATAATTCCCTGTTTAGACGTACGTGACGGCAAAGTAGTTAAAGGCGTGCAATTTCGTAACCATGAAATTATTGGCGATATTGTGCCGCTTGCGCAAAAATATGCCCAAGCAGGTGCTGACGAATTAGTTTTTTATGATATTACCGCCAGCGCTGATGCACGCGTTGTTGATAAAAGTTGGGTTAGCCGTATTGCCGAAGTTATCGACATTCCCTTTTGTGTCGCGGGCGGCATTAAAAGTGAAGACGATGCTAAAGAAATATTAATGATGGGCGCAGACAAAATTAGTATTAACTCGCCTGCCCTGCGCGATCCAACCTTAATCACTCGTTTAGCTGATGTTTTTGGTCAGCAATGCATCGTTGTTGGTATTGATAGCTTTTATAATAAAGACACCAATACCTATCAGGTTTATCAATTTACTGGCGATGAAAACCGTACGCAAAAAACCACTTGGACAACGTTTGATTGGATCACTGAAGTTCAACAGCGTGGCGCGGGTGAAATCGTTTTAAATTGCATGAATCAAGACGGTGTACGCCAAGGTTATGACATTGAACAACTACTACAAGCGCGTAATGTATGTAAAGTGCCATTAATTGCATCGGGTGGTGCTGGTACCATTGAGCATTTTTGTGATGTGTTTAAACAAGCTGATGTTGATGGCGCGCTCGCCGCATCTGTTTTTCACAAAAGCATTATTGATATCTGCCAATTAAAACAAGTATTAAGACAAAATAATATTGAGGTAAGACCATGTTAGTAACACAAGAAAATATTGCACAACTGGCTTGGGATAAAATGAATAATTTGATCCCTGCGATTATTCAACACCACAAAACAGGTGCGGTATTAATGCAAGGTTATATGAGCCAAGCGTCACTTGAGCAAACTTTGAATACGGGCAAAGCGACCTTTTTTAGCCGTTCAAAACAAACTTTATGGGTAAAAGGCGAAACCTCTGGTAATTTTTTAAATGTGAAGCAAATAGTTACCGATTGCGATCAAGACAGCTTATTGGTTGCTTGCGATCCCATTGGGCCTAGTTGCCACTTAGGCACAGAATCTTGTTTTGTTGAGCAAACTTTAACTCAACAGAATTTTTTGAGCCAGCTTGAAGAAGTTATTATAAGTCGTAAAGATGAATCCCCCGAAAACAGTTACACTGCACATTTGTTTTCACGCGGCACCACAAAAATGGCACAAAAAGTAGGCGAAGAAGGCGTCGAAGTAGCCCTTGCTGCGGTTGCCGAAACCAAAGAAGACCTACTCGGTGAATGTGCTGATTTATTTTATCACACGCTTGTTTTGCTTCGTGATCAAAATATTGATTTAACTGAAGTAATGGCGGTATTGCAAGAACGTCATAAAAAATAATATCCTCGCTTTATTGTCAGGCACTCTAGTTATATAACTAGAGTCCCTTATTCACTGAATTTTTAATGATTATCTGCTATAACTTAAAGACACTCTTTCTTCCTTGTGTGGTTTGTGTAATTTGTGATTAAAATAAATAGATACATGATTTTATTTTTGTTTGCATTGCTTAATGTTAGCACTTCAAACATTGCGCATTCAATCGAAGTTGCAACTACTAAAACAGGCTTAACAAACAATATCCTTATTTATATTCGTGATGATGTTTTTGATGATTATCAAAAATTTGTTGCTGGTCGTAATGTGCAAGATATTCACAACTTCACAGGACAAAAAATTCGTCGAGATGTAGTTGATATGATTATCGCTCAGCAGGCATTAAAATTGGGCGGATTCAATTATCATTTTAATTATGCAGCAGGAAAAGTAAACTTTAGAAATACCCGTTTATTACAAACAGGTAAATTACTGATAAGTTTTGATAGTTATTGGCTAAAAGATGCACAAACCTTAGCCAATGAAGTATACATTTCAAAAGCTGTAATTCGAAAAGGTGAATATATAGCGGGTATTTACACTAGCCCAAAAAACAAAGCAGTATTAGCCATAAAAAAACTAGAAGATTTAAAACAATTTACTGCGGTATCAACACCTAAATGGCGAACAGATTGGGCAACATTATCCTCAATCCCATTGAAAAAGCTTTTACGTAATGATGAATGGCTTTCAATGGCTCGTATGGTTGATATTGGTTGGGTAGATTTTATGCTTATGCCGTTTAATTCAACCAAAGATCAAAGTTTTAGCATGGAGAAAATAACGTTAGTACCCGTAAAAAATGTTGCTATTATGCTCAATGATAGCCGTCATTTTGTTATCAGCAAAAAACATCCTCAGGGTAAAGAAGCATTTAAGGCTATAGAGATAGGTTTGGCCAAATTAAGGCAACAAGGAGCGATTAAAAAAGCTTATCAACAAGCTGGATTTTTTGTTGATTTAACTAATATTAAAATTTTGAATAAATAATAACTTAACCATTTAATCAATATTTTCCATTGCATATTAAAATGATTAGCCTAAAATACGCGCTCTAATAAAAACGTATCTACTTTTGAATTAATGCTAAGGAATAGCAATGTTTAAATCATGGTCAATCAAAAAATATGGATATAAACTCCATCACAAACTTGTTAAACGTTATGGCGTGCAACATTATTACTCTATTCATCAAGTAAGAGCGACAGTCTATAAATGCAATTTCAACCCTAAGCATTTACCTTTAGCTTATTTGCTTTATTTGTCACCTGAAAATTTATCTAATGTTATGAACAGTGAATTTCCTGACATTTCAATTCCATTATACCGTAAAGAAATGTTATCTTATTTTGGCAATAAAAATTCGAATAATTACACTCAAACTCTTAATCAGGTTTAACTTTATATGCCGAATCAAGATTGGCAAAACAAAGCTTTTAACGAATTAACAACAAATGAACTCTATGATATTTTAAAACTTAGGGTTGATATTTTTGTGGTTGAACAAACCTGCTATTACCCTGAATTAGATAATGCTGATCGGCATATAGATACCCGTCACCTGTATTTATACCAAGCTAACAACATACAAGCATACTTGCGTATTTTGCCTAAAGGCTTAACTTATGATGATTATGTTAGCATCGGAAGAGTTGCAATTACTGAAGAGGCACGTGGTACAGGATTAGGCCATCAATTAATTGAACAAGGCATTAAAATTTGCCAACAGCTTTATCCTAAACAAGCAATAAAGATATCAGCACAGCAACATTTAGAAAATCTCTATCAACAACATGGTTTTGTAACCGTATCAGAGATGTATTTAGAAGATAACATTCCACACATTTCAATGTTGCGCACAGCAAACGATTAATGAATGTTTAACGGATAAAAGCTAAAACATTTAACACTGCCAACGTAATCAATACAGCAAAAGTAGATAACATCCCCAGTTGACGTGGCAATGAAGACCCCATGGTTCTACTCAACCCCATCGCATGTAAAATCCTGCCTGCGACTAAAATAATTCCTGCAATATGCAAATACAAAGCATCACCACCATTTAATTCATAGCTTGCTAATAAAATTAAAGCAAGTGGCATGTATTCCGTAAAATTACCGTGAATTCGAATAGCTTTAATTAACGGCTTTTCGCCGCCATCACCTAAACCTACTTGAAATTTAAAGCGTAATTTTATGATATGAACAGCCAGCGCCACTAAAAACAAAGCTAAGAGACTCGCATATAAACCGGTAATACTGAGATGAGTTAACATAATCGTTTCTTCTTATTTTATATTTTGAATTAAGAATCAACCACTTTACCTGATATTATGAATAGCATCAAAAAATAACGAGACAAAACTAAAGACTTAAAGTATAAAACGAAAAAAGCCTGCAAAAGCAGGCTCTTTAACACTAAATAAGAAGCAAAATATACGCTTAGAAAAATATATGTTTAATTATCATTAAGCTAATTTTTCAGCTAATAATGCACTTACTTGCTCAACAGGTTGGGTACCATCAATGGTTAAATAAGCACAGTGCCTTTGCTCGGCTTCAGCTTTATAGTAATTAACCAATGGTTTAGTTTGCTCATGATAAATAGCTAGGCGCTTACGTACTGTTGCTTCTTCATCATCTGGGCGAATTGATAAATCATCTCCCGTTACATCATCTTTTCCTGCTTCTTTAGGTGGATTATAAACTAAGTGATAAACACGACCAGAACCAGAATGCACGCGACGACCCGCCATACGCTCAACAATCACTTCATCAGGTACGTCAAATTCAACCACGTGATCAACATTTACACCATTTTCTTTCATCGCATCTGCTTGCGGAATAGTCCGAGGGAAACCATCGAGTAAAAAACCACCTTTACAGTCATCTTGAGCGATCCGCTCTTTGACTAAACCGATAATTAATTCATCAGAAACTAATTGGCCAGCGTCCATAACAGCCTTAGCTTGTTTGCCTAAATCAGTACCGGCTTTAATAGCTGCGCGCAGCATATCACCAGTAGAAATTTGTGGAATAGAATGCTTAGCCATTAAAAACTGAGCCTGAGTGCCTTTGCCAGCTCCAGGTGCTCCTAATAAAATAATACGCATAGTAAAATAGCCCTAATGTGAATGTGTGATTAATAATAGTTACGTTAACTAACGTCAAAATTTTATAGCCATGCCACCAATGTCTTTCTGTGCAAAAACTATATACATTAACTAATGTAAATATTATTCAACTAAAAGCAGTTTAAACCCTTTTAGCAATTTAGCTAAGCAGTAATAAAAGTCAGTACTTCAAGTGCAAATGAGTATACAAGTTCAACTGAAATCAAACAAGTATCAATACAAGCGATTGATCAAAAAAGGGGCATTCTCGATTAAAGAAGCCCCTATTTTAGACTAATGTCTAAGCATTACTGCTAATTAAATTGTAATTATTTAGTTAAACTCATCATTAATTTATTTAAACGTGTTACATAGCTAGCCGGATCTTTTAAATTACCACGCTCCGCTAGCATAGCTTGATCGAACAACACTTCTGTCCATTGTTTAAACTGTTCATCGTCTTGCTCATCACTTACATGCTTAATAAGTGGATGTTCTGCATTAATTTCAAAAATAGGTTTAGACTCTGGCACTTCTTGACCAACCGATTGCATAAGTTTAATCATTTGGCTACTCATGTCTTGCTCATCAGTAACTATACAAACGGGAGAATCAGTTAAGCGTTGTGATAATTTCACTTCTTTAACTTTATCGCCTAACGCGTCTTTAATGCGAGTTACAACCGAGCTAAATTCTTGCTCTAGTTTTTCTTGTTCAGCTTTAGTTTCTTCATCGTCCATGTCGCCTAAATCTAAACCACCACGAGTAACTGATTGTAATTGCTTGCCATCAAACTCAGTTAAATGGCTTACTAACCATTCATCAATACGATCGCTAAGTAATAAAACCTCAATGCCTTTTTTGCGGAAAACTTCTAAATGAGGGCTATTTTTAGCCGCTTCAAAACTGTCTGCAACTACATAATATATTTTGTCTTGACCTTCTTTCATACGTTCAACATATTCAGCTAACGCAACATTTTGTGCAGCAGTATCTTCATTTGTTGAAGCAAAGCGTAATAACTTAGCCACTTGGTCTTTATTTGCCATATCTTCGGCAGGACCTTCTTTTAACACTTGGCCAAACTCATTCCAAAAAGTTTGATATTTTTCTTTATCTTTATTACCTAGTTTTTCAAGCATTTTCAAAACACGCTTAGTACAACCTTTACGAATTGCTTGGGTCACTTTGTTGTCTTGCAAAATTTCACGAGAAACATTTAATGGTAGATCATTTGAATCTAATAAACCTTTAACAAAACGTAAGTACGTTGGCATAAATTGCTCAGCGTCATCCATAATAAACACACGTTGTACGTACAATTTTAAACCATGTTGTTTTTCACGATTATACATATCAAAAGGTGCTTTGGTAGGCACGTAAAGTAAGCTGGTATATTCTGTTTTACCTTCTACTTTGTTGTGTTCCCATAATAATGGGTCGCCAAAATCATGAGATACATGCTTATAAAATTCTTTATATTCATCATCACTTACATCCGCTTTTTCACGAGTCCAAAGCGCTGTTGCTTTATTTACCGGATCCCACTGTGCAGGAATTGCATCTTTGCCTTCAACCGCTGGAATTTTTACGTTTCCTTCATCGTCTTTTTCTTCAGCTACCGCTTCAATTGCTGGTACTTCAGGCGTTAACATTTCAACCGAAACGGAAATATGATCAGAATATTTTGTGACAATAGACTTCAAACGCCATTCATCAGCAAACTCATTTTCTTCTTCTTTTAAATGAAGAATAATATCAGTACCGCGATTGGTTTTTTCAATAGTTTCAACGGTAAAATCACCTTCGCCTGCCGATGTCCATTCGGTGCCCGTATTTGCCGCTTCACCCGCAGCACGAGAACGCACAGTCACTTTATCGGCAACAATAAATGCTGAATAAAAGCCAACACCAAACTGACCAATTAATTGCGAATCTTTACTTTCATCACCTGATAATTTTGAGAAAAAGTCGGCGGTGCCAGATTTAGCAATAGTACCTAAATGTTCAATAATTTCATCTTTGGTCATACCAATACCGTTATCTGAAATAGTAACCGTATTGTTTTCTTTATCTGCGCTTACACGTACACGTAAATCGCCATCACCTTCATAAAGATCAGCATTTGATAATACTTTAAAGCGTAATTTATCTGCGGCATCAGCGGCATTAGAAACAAGTTCACGTAAGAAAATTTCTTTATTTGAATAAAGTGAATGGATCATAAGTTGAAGAACTTTAGCGGCGTCGGTACTAAAGTGATGATTTTCTTTTTGGCCAGTCTCAGACATCTGAAACGTCTCCTCTTGTTTGTGATTAATAGCAAAATACTATTAGTTTATTACGAAATATTTATGCTTAGCTTTTAACTTGACTAGTTACTAACTAAGTAATTTATTGATGTTAAGGATGTGGGGCTTGGTGATAAAAATTCAAGCGTTAGGGTGAAATAAACGAAGATTTTTTTGCTAAGCGTGGCATAGGTATTAAGAGAAAATGAAATGATAAAAAAATAAGATCCTGACTTTTGTCAGGATGATAGTTTTAATTAACTGTTGAGCTAAAAAGGCTAAAGCTCACCGTTATGCTAAATATATTTCAGTATCCAGGAATACTGAAATATATGAGTCTACAAATCACAAACGATAATTTTTACGACCAGAAAAAGCATGTGACAAGGTATTTCCATCAACAAATTCTAATTCGCCGCCAACAGGAACACCGTGAGCAATACGTGAAATATCAACACTATATTGAGTGGCTAAATCAGCAATATAATGTGCTGTTGCCTCACCTTCTACCGTTGGATTTGTTGCTAATATCAATTCTTTAAATTGGCCTGATGCGAGCTGATTATCAAGAATATCTAAACCTAAATCTTCAGGGCCAATACCATCAATAGGCGATAAATGCCCCATTAGAACAAAATATTTACCTTGAAAATCGCCAGTTTGTTCAACCGCAATGACATCAGCAGGACTTTCGACTACACAAAGCTGTTCGACTAAAGACCGGCGAGGATTTTCACAAATAGCACAAAGTTCTTGTTCAGTAAACGTGCGGCACTGTTGACAATGACCAATGTTTTCCATTGATCGGGATAAAGTTTCAGCGAGTTTAGTGCCGCCATTGCGATTACGTTCTAATAAATAAAAAGCCATACGCTGCGCTGATTTACCACCAACGCCGGGCAAGCATCGCAATGATTCAATTAATTCTTGTACTAGCGGGCTAAATTTCATAACAAACTCTTTTGATATAAACGGTATGACTAAAAACGAAGGCGCAATATATAACACAGCGTTTCAAAATGCGAGTTTCAATAGTGTTTAAACAATTGATAGAATAACAAGTAGAGGCATTATTGTGAAATATCTTCCTGATTTACTTCTATTCTATTGCGGCCATTCTTTTTAGCTTGATACATCGCACTATCTGCACCATTAATGAGTTGTTCAAAATTTGTATGTTTAGCACTTAAAGTACAAATACCAATACTCAGTGTCATATTAATTTTATTATTTTCGATTGTTAAAATATCTTTAGCTAAAGAATTTTGGATACGATTTGCAAGTTCGACACCGCCATTCAAATTACAATCGGGTAAAATAATGACAAATTCTTCACCACCATAACGTCCTAAAAAATCAATTTCTCGTATTTCTTGGTTACAGATTTTACAAACATGTTTCAATAATTCATCACCAACTTGATGACCAAATTCATCGTTAACTTTTTTAAAGTAATCACAATCTAATAAAATTAATGTTAACTGGTTTTCTGTTCTTTGTTTACGAGATAATTCTAATTTTCCTCTTTCGTAAAGTGCACGACGATTAGCTACTTTGGTAAGTGGATCAGTATTAGATAATTGCTCTAAAAAATGAGTTCTATCGTCAACAATCTTTTTCATCACTTCTAACGAAACCGTTGTTTTACTTAACTTGTCATTCATGGAGTTGAATCCATTAACAATGCTTTCAAATTCATCAGAAGGGTTAGAAAGTTGAATTTTTTGAAAATGACCACTGTGGTTTTTCTCAAAAGCTCTTTTTACTTCATTAAGTGAAATTCTAAATATATTAGTCAATCGAAATGAACCGTAAAGTAAAATACAAATACTTACTGCCAAAATGGTGATAATAAATATAACCTGTTGTTTAATAACTTTATGTATATCTTTTTGAACTAAAGTTGAAAGCTGCACAGAGTCGGCTCGAATGATTTCTAACTGTGTCATCAATCTTCTTTTTAAATGTTTTTTTATTGCAGGGGTGGCATTTTTTAATTTTTTTGAAGTGATTTTATTAAGTAGCAGTTTTACGCTTTGACTTTGACTATTAATACTCTGTTGCATAATTTGTTGTTGAGATGCCAAATGAGGCGCAGACTTAAGCACGTTTATGAGTTTTTTTTGTGATATTAACCATTTATTAATACTGAAATGGCCATCATAAATATTACCTGTGATAATAAGTTGTTTTAAAATATTGGCGTGATTCTCAACTTTATAAGTATATTCTTCACGACTAAACGCAAGATCTACTTGTTTTGAAGACCATAAAACACTAGCCACAAGTATCGAAAATAATAAACAACAACTGACGGTATAAAAATAAACCCGTTGTGACAAACTAACTTTCATCTTACTAACTCCGTTTAGGGCTGTATATTTACCGCTCCAGGATTCACCTGCAACATAGCTCTAGAATCGACAAAATTATTAATATTTGGCATTTCATTATATTCGCTCATCTTAATTGCTATTGCCCATTCAGCTTGAGATTCAATGTTTAAGATTAATGATTGGTTTAATTCAAGCTTAAAAATATAATCTGGCCAAACCCAATCTATAAACGAAGGGGTTAATTTAAGCTCGTTCATCACTATTTTTTTGGATTTTTCAGGATGTAGAGCAATATATTCAATGGCGGTACTTAATCCTTGCAGTACACAAGTGGTTTTTTTTACTAATAGACTATCTGCTCTTTGAGAAATTAAATTAAAGCTGAGCGAATTTAAGTTTTTTGTATCATGAATTTTTATACGCTCATTCCATGCTTTTTTCGCGTTAAATGCAAAAGGTTCCCAAGGAACAATAGCGTCAACTTCGTTATTTATAAAACCATTAATAAGCTGCTCTGGTTTATAATCATAAAGTTCAACATCATTAATGGTTAAACCTTCGATTGCCAGTAAAGTGCTAAAAAAATATTCGCTAGCAGTGCTTTTGGTAACGCCAATTTTTTTTCCTTTAAGCTCACTGACTGATTTTATATTGTCAGAAGAATGAGTGAGTAACTTTACATCATTATCTGATTGAACAAACATTGCGTGGGTAACAAACGATTTTTTAGCTAAGCTTTGAAAAGCAATTACAGAATCTGAACTTGTGCCAAAATCGGTATCTCCATTTATCACTTTAGCAAATGCTCTTTGTCCACCAATAACATTAACATACTCAACATTAACGCAAGTATTATCAAAAGCATGAATTGATTTAGCGACATAAAATGGAGCAGATAAAGGCGATTTGGAAACTGCAATTGATACGGCGTATTTTTCTGCTGACCAAAAATTTTTCCAATTTATAAAAATAATACCTACTGCGATTATTATTGTTGTAAACAATAGTAATAAAGAAAATTTTCGACTCAAAGCGGACAACTTAAAAATGATTAATTATATCAGTATAGCTGAATTTTATTATTGTTCTATAAGTATTAACGCTTAGTATTTTGTAGATTTATTTGTGAAATTGATTTTATTTTTACCTTACAGTAGCGATAGAAATGTGTAAAAACATTAAGTAAACTTAAGTCCAAAAAAAGAAAAAGTTGCCCTTTATATTCTAATAAAAAAAACCGACAAAAAAGTCGGCTTTTACTAAATTATATATTAAAGATTAGTGCTTAAAACGGCATTTTCATGCCTGGTGGTAATTGCATACCCCCTGTTAATGATCCCATTTTGTCTTTATTTTGTTCTTCAACACGACGAACTGCATCATTCATTGCTGCTGCAATTAAATCTTCTAGCATTTCTTTGTCGTCTGCATCGCCCATTAAACTATCGTCAATTTCAACTCGACGTACGCTGTGACTACCAAGCATAGTAACTTTAACCATGCCTGCGCCGGCTTCGCCAACAACTTCCATTTTAGCGAGCTCTTCTTGTGCTTGTTGCATTTTTGCTTGCATTTGTTGGGCTTGCTTCATTAAGTTGCCCATGCCACCTTTCATCATTTTATTCTCCAAAAGTATTACATATTATTTAAAATTTATTGGGCGTAATTATAAAGCTTTGATGGTGCTTTCATCAATTGTTGCTTGATAATCTTGCTGTAGTGTTTGCACTATTTCATCTTGTGCGAGTAGTTCTTTAGCATATTCATAGCGCTTATCATTAATATGACTTTGTATTTTATATGGGTCGGCTTCTGTTTCGCCGACAATATTTAATTTAACGGTAATTTTTCGTTCAAGTAACTCTGTTAACTTTTCTTCAAGTTGTTGGTGCGCATTATCACTCACTAGATGTTTGGTCGCTTGGTCTAAATTCAAGAGTAGTCGATCATCTGTTGAGTTTTTATCAACGGTTGCATGAATGGCTAATTGACGTATTCGACCACCAAGCGCCATAGAGTCAATCATGTGAGCCCACTTATCTACTTGATTTGCATGGCGAACCTGCGCCGGGTCAATAATTTCTGGCGTAAAAGGAGCTTGAGGTAAGCTTTTCACATCGGGTAAATCGATGGTACTTTTATTATTATTGGTCGACTGACTTTCTGCTTGCTTTTGTTTTACTTGAGTATGACGCTCATTTGCGCCACTAGGCTTTTTTGAATTATTTTCCTGAGCCTTACGACGACTACGTAGCATATTTCTGTCAGCTAAAATGGCATCAACGCCGGTTTTTTCTTCATTAATATCATGTTTTTGATTTTGATTTTGATTTTGCAAAGTCGAATCAACTACTGGCTGAACTAGAGATGTATCTTCTATTGTTTGATTGTTTACTTGTTGAGCTTCTATAAAAAAATCATTCTCAACTGGCTCTACTTCTTCGTTTACTACAGTGGCACTTTCTAAAAGGCTTTCATTGTCGCTAAATTCTGATATTTGCTCTGCTTGTGTTTCGTTTTCAAAGATCTGTTGACCATCTAAATTTGCCCCTACTGACTGTTCAATATCTGTTTCAGTTAATGCTTCTGATTGGATAACTTGCTCGACTAATAATGATGAATCATGTTCTTTACTTGGTAAGTCTTCTGTCGCTTTATTTACGACATCTGCTGCAATTTCTGTAGCTGTGACTTCTTCACTATGATTAACATTACTTGCTGGTAAATCTTCAATTGAAATATCTAATTCTGCATGCTCCATTACTGCAACATTTTCATTAGTAGTTACATCATTAGCTACCATAGGCTTGAAAGCTAACAAACGTAAAACTACCATATCAAAAGCCGCTTGTTCATCGGCGGCATAAGGTAAATCTTTACGTCCATTTAGCACGATTTGATAATACAACTGCACATCTTCAGGGCTCATTGCCTTTGAAAACTTAACGAGTAAATTTGCTTGCTCAGGAGATAAATCAAAATGATTATCTACCACTTGTGCTAAGGCTATTTGATGTAACAATTGAATTAAATCGGCTAATAAGCGGGGGTAACTTGGAGCGTATGAAGCAATTTCTTGCACAAGCTTCATAAGCGCTTGATTGTCTTGCTTAATGATATAAAGCAAAATTTTAAACGGCCAATTGTGATCAACACCACCCAACATTTGTTGAACATTACTGACATTGATATTCCCCTGCCCTTGCGCAATAGCTTGATCCGTTAAGCTAAGCGAATCGCGCATACTACCACGCGCGGCTTTAGCTAATAAATTTAACGCGGTAGGCTCGAAAGTAACGTTTTCTGCTTCAAGAATGGTAACTAATTGTTGTTCAATTTGTTTGGTGGTTAGTGCTTTTAAATGAAATTGCAAACAACGCGATAAAACGGTTACTGGTAACTTTTGAGGATCAGTTGTCGCCAGAATAAATTTAACATGCTCAGGGGGTTCTTCCAGTGTTTTCAAGAGTGCATTAAAACTACTGCGTGAAAGCATGTGTACTTCATCAATGAGATAAACTTTGTATCGTCCACGCGATGGCGCGTATTGTACGTTATCTAATATTTCACGAGTATCATCAACTTTAGTACGAGATGCCGCATCAATTTCAAGTAAATCGATAAAGCGCCCCTGATCAATATCAAGGCAAACATCGCATTTTCCACAAGGAGTTGCAGTAATGCCTGTTTCGCAATTTAAACTTTTAGCAAAAATTCGTGCAATAGTCGTTTTACCGACGCCACGTGTACCTGTGAATAAATAAGCATGATGCAAACGTTGCTGTTTTAATGCGTTAACTAAAACCGTTACCACATGTTCTTGTCCCATTAATTGTTCAAAATTTTTGGGACGCCATTTTCTTGCTAAAACTTGATAACTCATAAATAAAGCCTATTCGCCTAATTTACTCACCGCTATATTGGAGTAATGAAAAAGCATTAATATTTGAACTTTCTAAACGTTTTTCACCACCTAAATCTGGCAATGAAATAACAAAACCAGCATCAGAAACACTCGCACCTAAACGACGAATTAATTTTGCTGTAGCCTCAATAGTGCCACCTGTTGCCAAAAGATCATCAATAACTAACACTTGATCTTGATCTGTAAGCGCATCTTGATGAATTTCAAGTGTATCTTGGCCATATTCTAATTCATAGTTTTCACTAATAGTTGCTCTAGGTAACTTACCCGGCTTACGAACAGGTACAAAACCTACGCCCAATGCGAGCGCTAGAGGAGCGCCGAATAAAAAGCCACGGGCTTCTGTACCAACGACTTTAGTAAATCCTTTATTTTTAAATTGTTTAACTAATAATTCTATCGTTAAGGAAAATGCTTGCGAATCATCTAAAAGGCTAGTTACGTCGCGAAACATAATGCCTTTTTTAGGGTAATCTACAACGGTTTTAATCGAGTTTTTTAAAATATTTAATTGTTGTTCTGTCATGGGAAATCTATTAATAAAATCTAAGCGATTAGAATATAATAATTCAGCAAAAGTTTATAGCAGAGATTTAAATGAAATAAGAAAAGGTAAGTTTGGCGTATAATTATATTCAGAGGATAAAAACAAAAGCTCCCTAAATTACAATGAGAGCTTTTAAAAAAAAGAGACTAAAATTCAAGTTGCACTATAGCGAGAGTAAATCGTACCAGCCAGTCAACATTGGTAATAAAGGGAATGCTAGCAAGGCAATAACTGCAATAATTAAGTGTAAAAAGTTACTTGGATCAGAAAATTCTTCGTCATGTGACATAATAAAAACCTCAGGATATTTGAAAGTCGTGATTTTACCTGAGTATAGACACTTTTTATAGATAATTGATCTAGATCAAGTATTTTAATTTGGGCTTGATGGAATTCCTGTAGCAAAAACTGCTACAGGGTCGTTACAAAGTTAGGGAAATTTTGATTACTTAAATTTATTTAATAACTTTTTAGCGGCTTCTTGTTGATCTTTATCACCATTTTCAATGACTTCAGCTAAAATCACTTCAGCATTGTCGGTGTCATCCATTTCAAGATAAACTTTTGCCAAATCAAGCTTTGCTGCTAAACCTGAACTGTCTTCAGTGTCAACATCAACGAGACTTACATCATCTGTAAATTCGGGAAATTCATCTAACCCTACGTCAATGTTGTCTTTATCGTATGGTTCATTTTCTATTAAATCGTCTTGGCTATCTTCGAGAAGGCTGTCTACATCGACAAAATTATCAATCGCTTCTTTTTTATTGTCTTCGTTATGACTATTTTCGTTGAGACTAAGTAGATCATCGCCAATATCGAATTCATCTTCAGCTAATAATTCATCATGTTGATCGTCTGTATTAGGTGAATCTTCAGAAATACCAGCAAGCAGTTCATCAAACTCTACTGAGTCGAGTTCTTCAATACCTTCTATTTCTTCTTTATTATTACTAATGTCATCATTTAATAAAGTGTCTTCACTTGTTTCATTATCATTCAGTAAATCGGCTAATACATCACTGTCAGTAAAGTCAGGGGGTAAATCATCTTCACTGTGCTCTAACTCTTCATCACTCAATAATTGGCTTAACGTTGATTCGTCAAAATCATGTTCAAGGGCTGATAAAACGTCATCATTTATTTTATTATTATCTTCGTCATCAATAGCTTCAACATTTGTCGTCGGTTCAAAAGCTTCTTTGAGCATTTCATCAGGATTATTATCAATATTTTCATCGTCGACTATATTCAGCGTATTAGCAGAGTTTTCAGACTCTTGTGTGCTCGCTTGTTTCTCGTTTGCAACTTCTGCTAATAATGCATCAATATCATCAAGCTCGGACATTGCTTCATTATCATCCTCCACTGATTCAGTTGGCTCTTCAGGATCTGTTTGCTCAATTAAATCACTAAAATCAGCGCTTAAAAATGGAGAAACATATTCTTCTGAAAAATTGTTTATCGCTTCGGTATTTTCCGTGTCTGAATCAGTGCTGTTTATCTCTTCTTCAATAACAGGTGTGTCTTTATTTGTGCTTTCTTCTTTATTGTTACTGAGAGGAGCTGTAGCATCTTCACCATTGATGCTCGCTAATAATGCATCAATATCATCAGGATCGCTCAAGTCTTGATCAAGTGAATTATCTTCACTGGTATTTTCAGAAGTTACATTTTCAGATTCTTCTTCTGGAGAATTTTGCTGCTCTACTGGCACATTTATTTCATCAAGCAATGCATCAATATCATCTGGATCTGTTAATTCTTTGTTACTGTCATCTTCTGGTTTATTCACAGCATCAATTAGCGCATCGATATCATCAGGATCATCAATACTTTGGTCATCCGCAATTTGGCTATCATCTGTTTCTTGTGCATTATCATTGTTTACTGATGGCTCAACATCCTTATTCGTTTCAACACCTATTTCGTCAAGCAAGGCGTCAATATCATCAGGATCGGTTAATTCTTTGTTACTGTCATCTTCTGGTTTATTCACAGCATCAATTAGCGCATCGATATCATCGGGATCATCGATACTTTGATCGTCTGCAATTTGGCTAAGATCTGACTCTTTTTCGTCTTTATTGATTTTTTCTGAATCGCTCTTTGCTTCTACACCTATTTCATCGAGTAAAGCGTCAATATCATCAGGATCGGTTAATTCTTTGTTACTATCATCTTCAGGTTTATTCACGGCATCAATTAGCGCATCGATATCATCAGGATCATCGATAGTTTCAGATTCTAGTTTTGGTTGTTTTTCTGAGTCTTTCTTAGCTTCAACACCTATTTCATCGAGTAAGGCGTCAATATCATCAGGGTCGGTTAACTCTTTTGTATCATCTTCTTCAGGTTGATTCACAGCATCAATTAACGCATCAATATCTTCAGGATCATCAAGTGTTTCAGATTCTATTTTTGGTTGTTTCTCTGAGTCCGATGTTGGACTATTATTGTCACCGATTTCATCTAAAAGGGCGTCTATATCATCGGGATCGGTTAACTCTTTATTTTCTTCTTCGGTTTGCTTAACTGAATCCATTAACGCGTCAATATCATCAGGATCATCAAGTGTTTCTTGGTTTTCGTCCTCAAGATCAGAGTTAGATTCATTTTGATCTTTTTCTAACTCATCAACTAAATCATCTATATCAATATCATTAGCGTCATCAACATCGTTAGTGGCATCAGATTCTTCTTCCTCTTCGCCGATGCCTGATAATAGTGAGTCAAGATCATCTTGGCCTAATTGTCCGTCTTTTAATGGTTCGCCAACATCTTCAAGCTCTTCTTCAGCTTCCTCTTGGGGCTTTTCGTCCTCATCATCACTATCGAGTCCAGATAATAGAGAATCTAAATCACTTTGATCAAGTGTGCCGCCCTCAAGGGGCTCTCCCGACTCTTCGTCAAATGGCATGTCGTCTAGATCATCTAAATCGTCAAGATCATCTAATTGGATCACATCATCAAGTGAATCATCGTCTAATTCAATTGAAAGGTCATCATCAGATAACTCATCATCAAGCGATAATTCATCATCAAGCGATAATTCATCATCAAGCGATAATTCATCATCAAGCGATAATTCGTCATCAAGCGATAATTCGTCATCAAGCGATAATTCTTCGTCTAAAGTTAATTCTTTTTCAGCTTCTTGTTTTGGCTCTTCCGTAACCTTATCTATGGTTTTTTTAGCTTTTACACTCGGCTCTGCAACTTCTTTTTTACGGCTCAAAAGTAAAATAATAACACTGAGAAGAAGCAAACCAGATACTACGGAAATTAAAACGGTAAACCAAATACTTGAAGTGAAACTGCTATTTGATAATTCAGCTTGTTGTTTTTCTAAAAGTAATTCTTGTTCTCGCGCTTTAGCTTTGGCTAATAACTTTTCTTGTAATGACAACATGTCATTCATCTGCAACTTTAATTCTTTATTTTTTGCGATTTCACTTTGTAAGCCATCAAGCTGATCATTAAATTTAGTTAAACGACTGCGTAAGCCTTCATTTTCTTTTAAAATTGCTTGCAGACCATCAATAGAATCAAGTACGTCTCTTTGGATGTTGGTTAACTTTTCTTTTTGCTCACTGCCAAATGTTTGCAATTTAGAATTAATTTCAAGTTTTGCCGCATCTAAATCTTTTTTCTTTACCGTTTGTTCTTTTATTACTTTTGGTTTTAATTTTTTATTTTGGGCAACTTTAATCGCCTGCTTTTGCCAATATTTTTCTGCTATATCTGCATTTTTTTGCGCTAGTTGAGGATCAATAGCAACCATATCTCTAAAAGAAGGGATTTTAATATACTGTCCAACGCGTAAATAATTCATGTTATTTTTAACGAAGGCTTGAGGATTACTTTGAAAAAGCGACTGCATTACTTGATATACCGTTAACCGGCTATCAGGACGAACTTTTAACGCTATTTTCCAAAGCGTATCTTGCTTGGTGAGCGGTCCATAACGATCGAATGGAAAAGCATCTGTACTTTTGGGGCCTCTAACACGAATGCCTAAACTGTCTTGCGCGGCAAAACTTGGCATGCTTGAGTAGAGAATACCGAAAAAAAATACCTGCCATAGACACAGGCGAAACCATGATTGCATCGAGACTATCCTAAATTGCTTATTGTCAAATGCTTGACAAAACTAATATTAATCAACTAATTCAAAAACAAAGCAAAAAATATACCGATAAAGAATAATAGATAAAAAATGATGAAATATTTAGTTAACGGCGAAGATTTATTTTTATAAATATAATCCTATCTTATTTCAAAGTTAAGATCGATTATATACTAGGATAGGAATGATTTATTCACCTAAAATTGGGAGTTTGTACCTTTTAAGATGAAAATTATTTAAATATCCTCTTAATCGTGAAGGAGATAATGACAAGGTGATGAATATAAAAGGTTATTCATCACCTTGGCGTTCAAAAACTCGATAACGTTTATAAACATTACCAGCAAATTTCTTTAATAAAACCACAATACATTAATTATCTAGAAGGAACGCATGCCATAAATTAATATTATGAAACAATCACCTATCAATTAAATTTAAGGATAAAATTGGATTATAAGTAGTCTCGGATCAGCACTTCGGCAATTTGAATACTATTAGTGGCCGCACCTTTACGAACATTATCCGCAACAATCCACATATTAATACCGTTAGGGTGAGAAATATCTTCACGAATACGGCCAACAAAAGTATCGTCTTGACCACTTGCATCACTAATTTGAGTTGGAAAATCTTCATCATTACGACACACTTTTATGCCTGGCGCTTTTTCAAGTAAATCTTTCACTTCTTCGGCAGAAATTGGCGAGTTAGTCTCAATATGAAGCGCTTCACCATGACCAAAAAATACTGGCACACGTACTGCAGTAGGGTTTACTAATACGCTGTCATCACCTAAGATTTTTTGCGTTTCCCAAACCATTTTCATTTCTTCTTTGGTATAACCGTTTTCAAGAAACACATCAATTTGCGGAATAACATTAAAAGCTATTTGGCGTGGAAAGTTTTTAGTTTCAACTGGGCGTCCAGACAATAAATCAGTGGTTTGCTTGGCTAATTCGTCCATTGCCGATTTACCACCACCAGATACAGATTGGTAAGTACTCACATTTACTCGGCTAATACCAACCGCATCATAAATAGGTTTTAACGCCACCATCATCTGAATGGTTGAACAATTTGGATTAGCAATAATATTACGATTGCGGTAATCAGCTAATGCTTGCGGATTTACTTCTGGTACTACTAATGGAATTTCTGGGTCGTAACGATATTCAGAGGTATTATCGATAACCACACAACCTTCTTCTGCCGCTAAAGGGGCATATTTTGCTGAAATTTCGCCGCCAGCGGAGAAAAAACCAATTTGTGCTTGGCTAAAATCAAAATGATCAGCATCCAGTACTTCTATACTTTCACCATTAAACTCAACAAACTCGCCAGCAGAACGAGCACTTGCTAACGGATAAAGTTTATTAATAGGAAAATCACGTTGTTCTAAAATGTCTATAATGGTTTTACCCACGAGTCCTGTTGCCCCAAGTACGCAAACGTCAAATTTTTGTGCCATGTTCCTCCCCTTTTAATTGGATGGTTTAGTAAAACCAAGCTGATGTGGCACATCAGAATGGATTGAAGATAAATCGACGCTAAGCGATGAAAACTCCCGTCTTGTAGGATAGTTTTTACGAATAGTATCAAAGCTTTGTGCAATCTTATTTAATTGTTCAGCTTTATCGGATGGTATAGTTTCGCGAAAAACCCCATCGTCTCGGCGTACATCATAAACAAGTTTAACTAACTGAATTATAGCATTTTGATCAAATTGTTGCTCCAACCTTACTTCAGATATCACCGCTTTAGGTAAAAACGCCTTTAGTTGTTTAGATGGCTGAACGTCTAGATGTTGACATAATGCCTGATAAAGTTGTTCAGTACCAGCAGATTTTCCTTCTAAACTATAACCTGCAATATGAGCTGTGGCGATTTCAGTAAAATCGATTAATTCTGTCAGGATATTGGGTTCATTTTCCCAAACATCCCATATTAATTTTAAACCATGACCTTGTTGTTTTATATTAAGAAGCGCTTTGTTATCAACGACTTCACCGCGACAGGCGTTGATCAATATTTGTTTATTAGTTAATAGAGATAATTTTTGCTGATCAATCAAGTGATAAGTTGGTGAATTTCCATTAGTAACCAATGGAACATGCAGTGAAATAACATCACATTTTAAAATTTCATCGATATTTGAAAATTGCCGAGTATCATCCGTTTGCGCCAACGGTGGATCACATAATTTATAGTTAATAGATAAGGCGTCAAGTTTTTTACTAAGCTGCGTGCCAGTATTACCAGCGCCGACAATACCAACGGTTAATTTAGATAAATCAATTAAATAACGTTCGGCTAAAACCACAAGTGAACTAAGCACATATTCTGCTACCGAAACCGCATTACAACCAGGCGCAGAACTAAAAGCAATATTACGGCCAGCCAAATATTCCTGATCTATATGGTCAACACCAATAGTAGCGGTACCAACAAAAAACAGCTTTTTATTTAGCGCTAACAGTTGTTCGTTCACTTTGGTAATTGAACGCACTAGTAAAATATCCGCATCAGCAACTTGTTCAGCGGTCAACTCGCGACCAACAAAAGGAACTAATTCAAAAGGTTCAGCACTCTCTATATCTGCGAAAAATTGTGCTGCATAAGGCATATTTTCATCAAAAAATATTTTCATTTTTTTATTTTTGAAACGATAAAATGGCAAGAAGGTTAACATTATACTTTTTGTATTAAAGAGATTAAAGGCGAGTTGAATATAATACCAAGTTGATTAAGTTCTTTCCCACTCAGCGAGAATTAAAAGGCTTAGAGGCAAGGCATTGATTGAAGGTAATGGTTATTCCCTTATCAAAATCAATAACGCAGTATATAAGCCTTTTAAACTCGCCCTTCGGGAGCTTGCTCGATGCCCACTAACATCGTTAAATTTATTTGATTTAGAATGATATATAAACAAATTTGCCTTGTTATTGAACATCGAGCAAAGCTCTGAGTTGGGAAGAAATTTAATCAAATTGGTATAACACTCATATTTACCTCATATATGAACAATAATTAAAAGAAAAAAAACAAGTATTTGAATTTAAGCTTTCCTTAATGTGCCTAGGTTAATATTTAAGAGACTATATGTAAGACTAAGTTTAGTAGGTAGATCAAATTGTTAATGTTTTATATAACTCGGTTTTATAAAAGCTAGCTAACTAGCAATTTAGTTATATTTTAAGAAGATGGTAAATATGTCTAATGAAGTAATTATTTTTTGCATTTATGCAATACCTTTAATCCTTATTGTTGGGTATTACGCTTTACGTCGAAAGAAAGCAAACAATGCAAGTGAAAATCACTTATTACAAGCAAAAAAAGATAAATTAACTGAACCAGCAAGTCTGCATCCTGTTGTTGACCATAGCAAATGTTTTGGCTGTGGCTCTTGTTTGAATGCTTGCCCTGAAAAAAATGTATTGGGGCTAATAGATCAAAAAGCACATTTGATTAATCCAACCAACTGTATCGGTCATGGTGCATGCAAAGCCTCATGCCCTTTTGATGCAATAACGCTTGTTTTTGGCACAGCCAAGCGAGGCGTTGACATTCCTGAAATTACACCTGATTTTCAAACCTCAGTGCCCGGCTTATTTATTGCGGGTGAATTAGGCGGTATGGGTTTAATAAAAAATGCAATAGAACAAGGTAAACAGGCCATGCAATCTATTCATAAAACAATAAAAGCTAACGCTAACAAAACCTCAACAGAAGGAAGGACTCAACCAATCGATTGTATTATTGTTGGTGCTGGTCCATCAGGAATATCGGCAACACTGGCGGCAAAAGAGTTGAATATGTCTGTTACTACTATTGACCAAGAAACCGTAGGTGGCACAGTAAGTCATTTTCCTCGCGGGAAATTAGTCATGACCTCGCCCGCTAATTTGCCTTTGCATGGAAAAGTAAAATTTAATGAAATATCAAAAGAAAAATTACTCAGTTTTTGGCTTGATTTAATAGAAAAATATGATTTAAAAATAAACGAAAACGAAGCAATGGTAGATATTACTCGTAATGATGATGGTAGTTTCATGTTAGAAAGTCGTTTAAAAAAGTATCATGCTAAAACTATTCTTTTGTCCATTGGACGTCGCGGTAGCCCCAGAAAATTGAATGTTCCAGGTGAAGCTCTACCTAAAGTCGTTTATCGCTTAATAGACCCCGAACAATATAAAACTGATAATGTGTTAATTGTCGGTGGTGGTGATAGTGCATTAGAAGCGGCCTGCAGTATTGCTGAATTAACTGAAAGCAAAGTATCACTATCTTACCGAAATGATAATTTTAATCGGGCAAAACAAAAAAATAGAGAACGCGTTGAGCGACTTGTTCAAAGTGAGTGTTTAACATTGTATTTATCTTCTCAAGTACAGGAAATAACCGAAACGGAGGTGATAATGAAACTTCAAGAAGAACAAATTAGCATCCCCAATAGCGCACTTATTGTTTGTGCTGGGGGGGTGTTACCAACGCCATTCTTGAAAAAATTAGGCATTGAGGTGGCAACAAAATATGGATCTATATAAATATTTATGTTTTTTAATTGTTTACACATTATTCAATGTTGTTGCGCTCGCCTCTGATCGTTTACCCAGCGATGTACAGCAACATTTGTTACAAGGTGAATATAATAAAATCCTGCCTAAGTTGCACCAACTAGCCAATGCAGATAATTCAAAAGCACAATATCAATTGGCCTTATATTATTTAAAAGACAAAAACAATAAAGTTGCTTTAGCAAAAGCTGAACAATGGCTTATTAAATCCGCACATAAAAGCCATAAAGCTAGTTATCTTTTAGGTTTGTTGTATATGCAAAACAAATTTAAAAATTCATCAAATTCATCAAATTCAAAAGCACAAAAGTATTTGCAACTAGCGAAAGATAAGGGCAATTTTAAAGCAAAAAAATTATTGGCTAAATTACAATTAAATACTAACAGCTCTGGTTCTTTGAATTCATCACTTCAAGCACAATTATTTACAAGTATTAAACAGGGTGATTTATTGAATGTTAAAAAACTTTATGCCCTTGGTGCTAAATTAAATACTAAAAATAACTTAGGCGATACGCCATTAATTTCGGCCATTAAAAACCACCAAAAAGATATTGCTATTTGTTTGTTAACCCTACCCAACACTGAGCAATCGATAAAAAAAATATTAAATATAAATGCACAAGATAAAAAAGGTAATTCAGCACTGCACATTGCCGCATTACAAAACCAATTTAAAATTAGTCATTTACTCTTTTACAATAAAGCGTCATTAAATATTCAAAACAAAACAAAACAAACACCTTTAATTAGCGCCATAATTGCAAAAAATAAAATAATCGCCCAACAATTAATTAATGAAAAAGCCAATGTGAAAATTAAAGACGCTTTCGGTAAAACAGCAATTGACTATGCAAAAAAATATGCGATCCCTTTAGTTTTTTCTTCTAAACATAAAAAAGATGAAAATGCGTTATCAGCCGAAAAACAATTAAAAGAAAAACTTAATCGTTTAGTTTTGCAAACCAAAGATCCTAAAAGCCCCTATTTTGAACGTTCTGTTTTAGCTATTGCTGTTGCCCAAAAACAAAAAGAATTAATACCTTATTTATTAACCGCTGGCTATTCACCATGGAAAGGTGATTTACAGCATCAAAATGCAGTTATAACTGCAATTATAATGAAAGATCACAACACGGCCATAACGCTACTTTCTCGCACTATCCCTAAGTCAATTAAGCAAAATAAACTGGTAAATACTTTCGCACATGCAATTAAATATGATCAACTAAAAGTTCTTACAAAATTACTCGAAGTGGTAGATACAAAAAACATGGCAAAATGGTCAATTGAACAAACACCTCTTTGGTATGCCATTAAGTTTAATAGAATTAAAGCGGTTATTTCTATTATGAGAAAAATGCCCATAGACAGTAGACAAGGTGACTACTTGAAGGAAAATACGAAAGAAAACACGATAAATAAAGGATATCTACTACTTGCTATGCAGTCTAATTTATCTGAAATAAGCCAATTACTAATCAGTAATAAAGTTGATATAAATTTACAAGACGAGAAAGGTAGAACCGCTTTATGGTACGCTGCTGATTTTAAAAACTCAGACATTATGTATCAGCTACTACAAGCTCACACTCAAATTAATTTAGCTGACAATCAAAATATTACCCCTTTAATTCAAGCAGTAATTAAAAATTGTTATCGCTGTGTTGAACAGTTAATTACTTTTGGTGCTGATACTAAAAAACAAACACAAAATGGTAATAACGCCCTAATGTTTGCCGCGCAAGGTAAAGATAAATTAGTAAAACTTTTTATTGATGACAAACGTGAATTCAACATCAAAGCTAGAAATAATAATAGTTCTACGGCGTTAATGCTGTCAATTAAAAGCAACTGCATTAAGTGTGTACAGTTATTATTAAATAAAGGTGCTAATCCAAAAAGAAAAAACAAACAAGGTGAAGATTCATTCGATTTATCTAAAAACAAACCTGAAATTTTAACTTTATTAAATAATTACTAAACTAGGAGCGCTATTTTAATGAAAAACATGCTGAGTATTTTTATGCTAACTTTCTCATTTTTTTATACATCGATGATTGTTGCAGCACCAATCGGTCAACAAACGGATCAACAAAAGAAACAATCAGCTCATCAATCGGCAAAAAGCAATTCGATAGCCAAACCCAATTGGTGGAAGAAACCCGCAGGCATGCCAGTTAACTCTATGAAAAAGAATGCTGCACATTCAATGTCGGCAAGTCAAATTAATACCATGCGCACAGAGCCTTTAGAGCATTTTTTAGATTTTACATTAGATAAGAACTGGCAATTAGTTAGTAGTAATGTAGGAATGGCCAGTGCGCAATACCAAATAACGTTAGCCGGTAAGCACTACGAACTTGCCATTATTCGTATGAATAATAAAGTGCCTTTACCGTCGGTTTTAAACATTTGGCAAAATAAAGTAGGGTTAGTAGCACAGCAAAATAACCAACCTACTTCTATAAAAACTAAAAAGGGTCAAAACCTACAGTTAATCACTATACAAGGTGATAAAAAAGCCATATTAGTTGCCTATAATAAACAGCAAAAATACACCTTTTTTCGATTATTTGCAGAAGATGGATTAACCCCAGAAATAGAAAGCAACTTCAGAAAATTTTTAACGGATTTATATATAAAAAATTAACTTAAACGTTTTCTATAAACATAGAAAAGGGAAGTTTTAACTTCCCTTTTCTTTTTTCTTTTTTTCTTTTTTTCTTTTTTTCTTTTTTTCTTTAAAAATAATATCGATATCCTAAATAAAGATAATATATTTTAGTGCTCTGTGAAGGTAAAAGCGCAGATTTGTTATTGTAAAAAATCCCTCCTAAATCGGTATATAAATAATGTTTTTTATTCTGATACTGAAGTCTTAGTGTGGGAGATATATTGCGTTGACTACTGCCATTTGAGTTAGTTCGATCATCAAATCTTAATTTTGAAATAACCGATAAACCGCCCGTAAATCGATATTGGTTACTCACGTATAATGAAGACACTTTTGAACTGGCTAAACTAGAATATCTATAGCCCAATCGATTCGTATCTTTTCCGCTAAATATTTTTTTTGCGGTTAAATTTACATTGCCATAAAACTGAGAACCACTTTGACCAATGGCAGGAACACCACCAGAACTGGGAGCACCTGAAATATTCATCCATGTAAAACTACTACTAATGTCATAATTATCACTAATTGGCTGATAATATTGAAATGATGCGGTTTTGCTGGTTAATGTTCGATCTAATGCAAGATCTAAAATTTCTTCATCGGTAATAAATAAATTTTGTAACTCAGCTAGACTATCGACTGATTGGCCAATTAACGCATTACGAGTACCTATATAAGGGCTTTTTCGATAATTATAAGACCAACTATAACGTTGGGATGATTTGGTTGAGTAGCTGCCAGATAATAACATGGCGTTTAAAGTACTATAAAAAATATCATAATCGATTAAACCAAATAATGAGATTGAATCTTTGTAATAATTAAATTGCCCACCTACGGCTTGTCGGTCTGTTAAATTGCCAATATTTTGATTAAAAACAAAGACACTAACATCAAGATTTTCCCAAATTTTATCAACATCAACACTTAAACCATAAAAGGTACGTTCAGTATTAATACTAGTGACTTTAGAGGAATTTACAGGAAAACCAGCAACCGCATTAATTGTGGTATTAGCAAACAATTTACTACTTAGTACCACACCATCAAATCGCCCAAAAATGCCTTTTCCACGACTTCGTTGTCGACCGACTTTCACTTCGTAGTCTTCATTCTTACTTTTTGCAAACAAGCTTAAATAACGTATACGTTCTCCGGTATTTCGACCACTTGGCAGGAAATCTTGATAATGACCAACAGATGCTCTAAAACCAACACTATAATCTTGTTGTTGATAACTGCCTCGCGAGTCTACATCAACATTTGCTAAGGATAATGAATCTCTACTTTTACCGTTATTATCAACAAAAACACTTTTTCGATAATCAGACGATAAACTACCGCGCGTAAAAGACTTTTTTGCGCGTTGCTTTTTTCTTGATGATTTTTTAAATGTTCTGTTTTTAGTTAGGTTTTCAATGCCAATTAAATTGTCGTATCTTATTTTAACGCGATTGGCTGTTTTCGCATCAGGGTATTGTTTTAAAAACATTTCATACGCCTGTTTTGCAAACGCTTTTTGCCCTTTTTTCTCACGCGCCACACCTAAAAACTCTAACGCAAATTGTTGCTGCTCTTCGTTACCTTGTTTAAATAAACGTGTTAATAGTTGAATCGCTAATGAATATTTCTTTTCGGTTAAAGCGCTTTGCGCTCTATTTCTTAAATTGATGCTATTTTTCTGATGCGCCATTAAAAATAATTTTTGTCCTGGTGCAATAAGATTAACGTCTTCAATGTTATTCCATACTTTAAGTTGCTCAATTGAAATATTATATTGAGTAGCAATAGAAAATAAACTTTCTCCTTCTAAAACGGTATGGATACGCTGAGCCTTATTTGATGCTTGTGTACTGTTAGATGAAACATCATTATTGCTTGCATGAGCTAGGCTAAAAGCATTCATCGACACTAAACCCAAACACATTAGTACATTGAGATTATTTGATTTTTTCATAAATCACCCGTCAAACTCGCTATCGCTAACTTTATGTTCATTACTTTTGAATTTTTTTATCGTTGTAAAAGTGTTATCCGTATATTCATGACAAGCACCACTACAATCTCTTAATTCTGATACCGAATATAAGATGGTTGATGGGCTTTTAGTTTTCTTATGCTCATCTGCTTTGTATTCATTGGCATGACAGCCCGCACAATCAGGCCCATAGGGGAAACGCCACGGAATAATTTCATTGTTACTGGTATGGCAATCATTACAGCTTAAATTGGTTCGGTGAGCGCCAGGGTATGCTCCGCTATGAGTGTAAGTTGTAAAATTCCAATTTTGCACTGTATGGCAAGAATCACATTGTTCACTGGTAACAAAGTGTCCCGAGTCTTTACCTGTGGCAATAACACCATCATGACAAGTTGCACAAGAGCCAAGCACTTCGTTATGATCAACGTTTGTTGCTGGAGTCCAAGTTAGAGTTGAGTGACAAGACTCACAGGATACTGAAGATAATATGTGTTGAGCATTTTTACCTGTTGCGGTATTGCCATCATGACAACTACTACAATTATTGGTTGTATCGCTGTGATCAAATGTTGCTGGTGTCCATGCGGTAGTCAGATGGCAAAAATCACACTCTAACGTAGTTGATAAATGATCGGGCGTTTTACCTGTGGCTATATTACCGTCATGACAAGTGCTACATGATCCAGTTACTTGTGTATGATCTACCGTCGTAACTGGTGACCAAGTGCTAGTTGCGTGACAAGTTTCACAGGCATTAGTAGACAAAATATGATCTACATTTTTCCCTGTCGCAATATTGCCGTCATGGCAAGTGCTACAAGAACCAAGCACGTTATTGTGATCTACGGTGGTTGCTGGATTCCACGTTGTTGTAGAGTGGCAACTTTCACAAGATTCTGTTGATAAAATGTGTTGTGCATTTTTGCCTGCTGCTATAGACCCATCATGACAACTACTACAAGAACCTAATACTTCATTATGATCAACCACTGTGGTCGGTGTCCAAGACACAGTAGAGTGGCAAGTCTCACAGTTTGTCGTTGATAATATATGCTCGGCATTTTTACCTGTTGCCGTATTACCGTCATGACAACTACCACAAGTGCCCGTTATATCTTGATGGTTAAAGTTGGCAGGAGTCCATGAGGTAGAGGTATGACACGCATCACACTCTTGCGAAGTGACAAAATGATCAGGTGTTTTACCTGTCGCAATATTGCCGTTATGACACGTTGTACAGGTGCCAATAACTTCGGCATGATCAACAATAGTTGCTGGTGCCCAAGACGTAGTTGAATGACAAGATTCACATGTTTCGGTGGATAAAATATGCTCGGCATTTTTACCCGTAGCATCGTTACCATTATGACAACTGCCACAGTTTGAAACGGTATCACTGTGGTCGAACGTAGCAGGTGTCCACCCATTGGTAAGGTGGCAAGCGTTACATTCTAAGTTCGTGGTAAAATGATCCGCTGTTTTACCTGTGGCTATATTACCGTCATGACAAGAAGTACAGGTGCCGATCACTTCATTATGGTCAACTACCGTTGCGGGATTCCATGTCATTATTGAATGACAGCTTTCACATGTTTCAGTTGATAAAATGTGTTGTGCATTTTTGCCTGTCGCTATAGATCCATCATGACAACTACTACAAGAGCCTAACACTTCATTATGGTCTACCACAGTTGCTGGCGCCCACGAAGTAGTAGCATGGCATGTTGCACAGTTGGTCGTTGATAAAATATGCGATGTGCTTTTACCTGTTGCTATATTGCCATCATGACAACTACTACAAGAACCTAATACTTCATTATGATCAACCACATTTGCAGGTGTCCAAGAGACTGTGGAGTGACAAGTTTCACAATTTGCTGTTGATAAAATATGCTCAGCATTTTTACCTGTCGCCGTATTGCCGTCATGACAACTACTACAAGTACCCGTTATATCTTGATGGTTAAAGTTGGCAGGTGTCCATGCGGTAGAGGTATGACACGCATCACACTCTTGCGAAGTGACAAAATGATCAGGTGTTTTGCCTGTCGCAATCGTACCGTTATGACACGTAGTACAGGTGCCAATAACTTCGGCATGGTCAACAATCGTTGCTGGTGCCCAAGACACGGTTGAATGACAAGATTCACATGTTTCGGTTGATAAAATATGCTCTGGATTTTTCCCTATAGCATCATTGCCATTATGACAACTACCACAATTTGAAACGGTATCACTATGATCAAACGTAGCAGGTGTCCACGCATTGGTAAGGTGACAAGCGTTACACTCTAAGTTAGTAGTAAAATGATCAACCGTTTTACCTGTTGCAGTATTACCATCATGACAAGTGGCGCATGAACCTAACACATTATCATGGTCAGTTTTTATAACGGGCGCCCAAGAAGCTGTTGCATGACAACTTTCACAATTGTTGGTAGACAAAATATGTTGAGGGTTTTTACCTAATGCCACACTGCCATTATGACAACTAGAGCAAGTACCTAATACGTTTAAGTGGTCAACCGTTATAACTGGGGCCCAACCAATAGTGTTATGACAAGATTCACAGGTTTCAGTTGATAGAATATGTTGCGGATTCTTGCCGGTAGCACTTGTTCCATTATGACAAGAACTACAAGGTAAAGTTAAATTTACATGATCAAATGTAGCGGGAACCCATGCAGTAGACATATGGCATTGGTCGCATTCTTGGCTAGTTGGAAAGTGCGTTTCTGACTTCCCTGCTGCAATATTACCATTGTGGCAGCTTGAACAAGAACCTAGAACCTCAAGGTGATCAACGGTAAATACTGTTTGCCAATTATTATCGTTATGACACGATTGGCAGTTTTCTGTAGTTTGAATATGTGTTGCATTTTTACCTTGAGTTACAGTGCCATTATGACAACTTGCACAGGTGCCCGAAGTCGATAAATGTTCAAAATGTGCAATAACATTCCAACTAGTACTTAAATGACAATCAGCACAACGATTATTGCTTTGTATATGATTGGCTGGCTTTATCGAGGCTTCAACAATTCCGCTATTACTATGACATAATTCACACTCAGTCGGTGTACCTTTAAATTGACCATTAATATGACAATCTTGACAATCTAATGTTAAATGTTGCCCATCTAAAGGAAAGTTAGTCATTTGATGATCAAATTTTTCAGCAATCGAATTACCACTAAAAAACAACAATAAAACAATTGAAATAAGTAATGGAATATTACGAATTTGTAGTACGAGTTTAGTATTAGAAATCATTAAAACTCTCCGTATTGTGGCATTTTTGACAATTTTGCCCAAAACCGCCTTGATGAACATCGTCACTTTGATGACAATCGGAACAGGATTTAGGTGGCAAAAGCGGTTTAGCTAATGAGCCTGTGTGGCAAAGATTACAGGTTAAATTTTGGTGAGCCCCTTCAAGTGGAAACTTTGTTTCATTTTGATGATCAAAAATCCACGAGGACCAACTTGCGGTGTTATGACATTGCTCGCATTTTTTACCTAGTGTTTCTTCATGAAAATCATCACCTTGATGACAACTACGACATTGAATATTTTTAATCTCAAAATCAGCAGAATCATGACAAGTCTGACACACTAAAAGTTTATGACCTCCCGTTAAAGGAAACCGTGAAAAATCGTGATTAAAGGTAACTTGTTTTTGCCACGCTTGTTGTTGATGGCAGCTTTCACATTTTTTACCCAGTTTTCCTTTATGAGGATCGCTTAATTGATGACAGCTGTAACATTGTCTAATATCTTTAGTGCTATTTTTATGATCAATATTTTTCAGCGTATTGGGTAAATGACACGCATCGCAATGTAACTTTTTATGCGTTCCCTGCAAGGTAAACTTAGTATCCTTATTGTGATCAAATGTAGACTTTTTCCATGAATCATTATTGTGACACTTTTGACATTTAGTGCCGTTATTTCCTGCATGAACATCATCATTTTTATGACAACTATTACAGGTTTTTACATCACTTTTAGCACTACTTTTAACATTATCAGTTTTATTAAGTTGACTAACGGGCGTTTTATGGCAATTTGAACAGGCTAACTTTTTATGTTTTCCAATTAAACGAAACTTAGTTTCTTTAAAATGATCATAATGTTCATTTTTCCATGTTTTTTCACTATGACAACTAGTACATTTTTTACCAAAAACACCTAAATGTTTATCTTTTGATAAATGACAATTAGTACATTCAGTCCCAATTTTAACTGCTACATCATTAATATGGCATAACTTACACGCTACTTGTTGGTGTTTTCCTTTAAGCGCAAAATCTGTCTTGTTGTGATCAAATTTCTTAACTCGCCAATTCGTTTGGTTATGACATTTAGTACAGTCAGTATCTAATTTTTCTTTATGTTGAGCAGCATGACAAGTTAAGCATTTACCCGTTTTCAGTGGTAAATGAAACTTGCCTTCTTTTTCTATTGAACCACTTGCTGCTATTTTTTTGTTGAGCAACTTATCACCTACTTTATGGCAATCACCACAGCTCAACTTTTTATGAATACCTTCTAACTCAAAATCAGTTTTACTGTGGTTAAAATGGTCACTATCTAAACTTGTAATATCAAAATCACGACCTTTATGATCGCTATGACACAAGGGACAATGTTGTTGTTCTTTGATGGAAAGGTTGCTGTGAAAACCTGTTTTATTAACTAAATCTTGATTGATTTTAGTGTGGCAATCTAAACACAAAGGTGATTGGTTAGTTTTATCAAAATTTGCATGGCACTTATTACACTGGTTTTCTATTTTGGCATGTCCTTTTGTGAGTACTCCGGGCATTAACAGTAATTGTTTCAAACTTAAATCACTTGATTGAGCAAATAGATTATTACTCATAAAAACAGTGATTAAATAAAATAATGTAATCGAAATAAATTTCATAAATACATCACACCAAGATTAATATTGATGGACAACCACAACATGTACAATTGCCGTAATTATCATCATGAAAAAAAGAGGCAAGTGGAATACATGCCAAAGGGAAAAAAGTCGATTATATAATGCGTAATTTGCCATTTTTATTAACTTCAATAAACCGGCATTCCACGCATCAAAATTTTTGATTAGTAGTTGTTCGTGCTCTCCCACCATTTGAGCACTATGTATTGTTTTTTTAAGTAGTTTTATAGAATTTTTTTGAATGATTTTAACTGTTCTCTTGGCTGAAATACTGGTTAGCAAAGAGACTTTTCGTTGAGTTAATTGTGCTTCAATTTTTGTAAGTGAAATTTCATAATCTTTAGTTAAAAATTCGTGAGTTGAGAAATTTTTTTTACTTAATTGATAATCATCGTTTAAATCAGAAAAAGCTATTTGTTCACCATAAAGTCCACGATGTATTTTTTGGTAAACATACCTACCAACCAAGCCGCTGCCAGCAACAAGTAACATTGAATATAGGGCAATATTACTGTTTAACGACCCCATATTAAAATTACAATGTAATAAAATTAAAGACGGGCCAAGCACCCCAAAAATCATATGAATTCTAAACCAATGATGCACTTTAAAAGCATTGCGCATAGGTTTCCAATATTTACGCGCAGGGTACAGTAATAGCAACAACATCATAACAGAGCCGGTAATGCCAAAGGCGTAGCCAAGTCCATTTTTTGCGGTATACCAATATTCATCTCTTTCCAACCAGCCAAGTAATAGGATAGTGGTAACAGATAGGCTAAAGAATATTGTAGTAATGCTTATTTTATTCATAAGCATCACTATAGGAAAGTTACCTTAAGATACCCTTAAGCATCCTTTAAAAATGATGTATATAACAGTTTATTCATGTATTAATCTACACAATATTTGTGGGACTTATTTAAATTTTTTTTAATAATAATTTAAAGAATTTAAAGAGATATGGTTAATTTAAGACATAAAAAAACCTCGATCATATCATTATTAATGACAGCGAGGTTTTAGCTAACAATATACCTTTATTGTTTTTTATTTATATTGCTAGAAATTCCTATTGAGAAACTTCTACTTTTACATCCTTGTCATCTGCAATACTTGTACTACTAAATATAGCGGAAACTGTTAACACCAATACAGCAATAATAACTGTGGTTAACTTAAAGCCCCGCGAAGATGACCTATTCATTGTATTTCCTGCTAGTTCTACCCACATTTTTCAAAATTAAACAAAAAATAATTTGTAGCTAGCTTGTATTATTGTTATTAACTGAAAATCCGAATAAAATTTATACGATCTCAATTAAAACTTCAACACATATTTTAAATAAATTAATAATAAAATCAATAATTAATACGACAAAATTAGTACTTTCACAGATTTAACACTGTATTAACAATACTTTATAAAGGCTAATACCCCTTTTGAATATTTACATTATTATTTAAGGCCTTATCTGCTTTCATTAATAAATAATTTTCTGAAATTTGATTAATAACCGTTTGTTGATCGGTTATTGCGCAAATATGGGGGGTAATTACAATATCAGGATGCTGCCAAAAAGGGTGATTTGCTGTTAAAGGTTCATGCTCAACTACATCTAACACCGCTCCTTTAATACGTTTATTCGCTAAAGCAATTAATAAGTCTTGCTCATTTACAACTTGTCCACGACCAACATTAATCAGCCAAACGCTATTGCTAAGCAAGTTAAAAAAATCAGCATTTATAAAATACTTAGTATCTGTAGTAAGCGGTAACGTTGAAACAACAAAGTCTGCATTCTCAACTGCTAGTGCTAATTGTGCTTTTCCATAAAACGTTTGATAGTTTCGAGGTGATTTTTCCGAGCGGCTCCAGCCAACGACTTGATAACCGCAGGCCACAAGCATTTTTGCTACTTTACTTCCCATTTCACCAATGCCTAGCACCGTTACTTTTTTTCCTTTAATTGGCGATAAATTTTGCCATTGCTTATTTTGCTGCTGCTTAAAATAGTCATTAAATCGGCGTTTAACTAATAAAATAGCGCCTATTACATATTCAGCCATTTGATCAGCTAAGCCACTATCAATAATGCGAGCTAAAATCACATTTTGGGGAAAATCAGGATCATTTAGTAATCCATCACATCCTGCTCCCAATGAACTAATAACGCTTAAATTAGGAAATTGCTGCCAACAATTTTCTGGTTGCTGCCACGCGATAACAAAGCTTACTTTTTCTGGGTCAGTAATTTTTGGCCAACATTGAATCTCTACATTGGGCAGTTGCTTTTGTAAACCTTGGTATAAAGTGGTTAAGTTTCTATCGGTGATCAGTAAGGCAATTGACATATTTTTTTATATTTATTAGCTATTACGTTTCTTATAACAAAAAAAACAAGAAAATACGCGATATTATTTGCAGTCGCTTGCTTGCTAGGTGAAAATACGCACACTTCAATTTTTGCACCTTAAATATTATAAACTCAGGAGCGTAAAGCCCATGCCGAAAAAATTAGCCAATGCCATTAGAGCATTATCAATGGACGCAATTCAAAAAGCCAAATCAGGTCATCCCGGAGCCCCTATGGGCATGGCGGATATTGCCGAAGTATTATGGCGTAAATTTTTAAAGCATAACCCTACTAATCCTACCTTTTCAGACCGTGACCGCTTTGTTTTATCAAATGGTCATGGCTCAATGCTTATTTATTCCTTATTGCATTTAACTGGTTACGATTTACCAATGAGCGAAATACAAAACTTTCGCCAATTACATTCAAAAACACCAGGTCATCCAGAATACGGTTACACACCGGGTGTTGAAACAACTACCGGCCCATTAGGCGCAGGCGTTTCAAATGCAGTAGGTATGGCGATTGCTGAAAGAACATTAGCAGGTCAATTTAACCGCGAAGGCCACAACATTGTTGACCATAACACCTACTGCTTTTTAGGTGATGGTTGTTTAATGGAAGGTATTTCTCACGAAGCCTCTTCATTAGCTGGTACCTTAGGTTTAGGTAAATTAATCGCCTTTTGGGACGACAACGGTATTTCAATTGACGGTAAAGTTGAAGGCTGGTTTACCGACAATACCCCTGCCCGTTTTGAAGCTTACGGCTGGCATGTATTAAGTATTGACGGGCATAACTCTGCTGCAATTACTGATGCTATTGAACAAGCAAAAGCAGTTACAGATAAACCAACCCTAATTTGTTGTAAAACAATTATTGGCTTTGGTTCACCAAATAAATCAGGTAGTCACGATTGTCATGGCGCACCATTAGGTGATGCAGAAATCGCAGCAACGCGTGAATTTTTAGAATGGCCATACGCGCCGTTTGAAATTCCTGATGATATATATGCTCAGTGGGATCAAAAAGAACGTGGTCAAACAGCAGAAAGCGCTTGGAATGAAAAATTTGCTGCTTATAAAGCCGCATACCCTGAACTTGCTGCCGAATACGAACGTCGTGTCATAAAAGGTGAGTTACCACAAGATTTTGAAGCAAAAGCCAATGATTATATTCAGGCATGTCAAAATGCAGGCGATAATATTGCTTCACGTAAAGCATCACAAAACACCATTGAGAGTTTTGGTCATGCTTTACCAGAACTACTTGGTGGCTCTGCCGATTTAGCGGGTTCAAACCTTACTTTATGGTCGGGCTCAAAAGGCATTCAAGAAGATGCTAGCGGTAACTATATTTATTATGGTGTTCGTGAATTTGGTATGAGCGGCATAATGAATGGTATTTCATTACACGGCGGCTTTATCAACTACGGTGCTACTTTCATGATGTTTATGGAATATGCCCGCAACGCTGTACGTATGTCAGCCTTAATGGGTATTCAAAACATTTTTGTTTACACCCATGATTCTATTGGACAAGGTGAAGATGGTCCAACGCATCAGCCAATCGAACAATTAACCAATTTACGTACTACGCCTAACCTAACAACATGGCGCCCGTGTGACGCAACAGAAACGGCTGTTTCTTGGAAAGCGGCAGTACAAAATCAAAAAGCGCCATCAGCACTAATTTTTAGTCGCCAAGGTTTACCTGCAATGGCACGAACATCAGCTCAAGTAGCTGATATTGCCAAAGGTGGTTACGTACTACAAGACTGTGAAGGCTCTGCTGACGTTATTTTGATTGCAACCGGTTCTGAAGTAGCCTTAGCAATTAATTCTGCTAAAGCGTTAACTGAACAAGGTAAAAAAGTTCGCGTGGTTTCTATGCCATCAACGAATGTATTTGACGCACAATCAGCCCAATACAAAGAATCAGTATTACCTTCTACGGTATTAAAACGTGTGGCAATAGAAGCTGCTCACGTAGATTTTTGGTCTAAATATGTTGGTTTTGGTGGTAAAGTTGTTGGTATGACTACTTTTGGTGAATCTGCACCAGGTGGCGTATTAATGGAACACTTTGGCTTTACTGTAGACAACGTAGTAAATACCGTAAACAGCCTTTAGTAACTTATCCTTAAACGAGGTTTTAACACCTCGTTTAAGGTGTTTTATATCGTCATTCTGAACTTGTTTCAGAATCTAAGTTGTTGTTATTCCGAACTTGAGTTGTCGTCATTCTGAACTTGTTTCAGAATCTACAATAACCAACAGATCCTGACCTTCGTCAGGATGACGGTATAATTCGTCAGGATAACAGTATAACTAATCGAAATGATCGTATACTTCGTCAAGTGACAATATACTATGTAAAGTTGACGATATAATCACCGTTTAAATTAAAATGAATATTCAGAGCAATAAATGCCAATAAACATCGCAATTAATGGTTTTGGACGCATTGGTCGTAATGTCGCCAGAGCTTTGTACGAAACAGGCCGCAATAAAGAATTTAAACTCGTCGCTATTAATGAATTAGCCGATTCTGCTGGAATTGCTCATTTATTAAAATATGATACTACTCATGGGCGTTTTCCGTTTGCTGTTGATCACAAACCTGGCTTGCTTACCATTGCGGGTGATGAAATACAGCTAAGCCATGAAACCCAATTAAGTCAATTACCATGGCAACAAAACAACGTAGACATTGTATTAGATTGTACGGGCAAATATGGCAGTAAAAGTGACGGCTTAGCGCACATAAAGCAAGGCGCTAAAAAAGTACTTTTTTCTCATCCGGGCGCTCAAGATTTAGATGCAACAGTCATTTTTGGTGTCAACCATCAATCACTTAACGCTACCGACAAAATTGTTTCCAATGGTTCATGTACCACTAACTGCATTGTACCAGTGATAAAAGCGATTGATGATGCGTTTGGTGTTGAAAGTGGCACTATTACAACTATTCACTCTTCCATGCATGATCAACAAGTGATTGATGCTTATCATAGCGACTTACGACGTTCTCGCGCTGCTAGCCAATCAATAATTCCTGTAGATACTAAACTTGCTATTGGCATAGAACGTATTTTACCTAAATTTGCAGGTCGTTTTGAAGCCATTGCTGTGCGTGTGCCTACTTTGAATGTTACCGCGATGGATTTAAGCGTCACTTTAAATAGTGACGTAAATATCCAAGATATTAATAATGCGATTCAAGCCGCGCAAAACAATGGTTTAACTGGAATTTTAGGTTACACCGAAGAACCGCTAGTTTCAGTCGACTTTAACCATGATCCACATTCTGCCATTGTTGACGGTAATCAAACTCGTGTTAGCCATAAACGCTTAGCTAAATTGTTGGTGTGGAGTGATAACGAATGGGGTTTTGCTAATCGCATGTTAGATACCGCAGCAGTAATGGCAGCAAAATCATAAAAAGCAATGACACAAAAGAACCATATAAAATAAATATAAAACCAAGAAACAATTACACAAATATTACGTTTTAAATAAATCAACTTAAGAGATCTTTTATTATGTCAGTAATTAACATGACCGATTTAGCATTAGCTAACCAACGCGTGCTTATTCGTGAAGATTTAAACGTGCCGATTAAAGATGGCAAAATCAGCTCAGACGCACGCTTAAAAGCGGCCCTACCAACGCTAAAATTAGCGCTAGAAGCCGGCGCAAAAGTAATGGTAATGTCGCACTTAGGTCGCCCAACCGAAGGTGGCAACCCCGCAGAAAATGGCAATGCTGAATTTTCATTAAAACCCGTTGCCGATTATTTAGCGGGGGCGTTAAATTTTCCAGTACGTTTGGCTACCGATTATTTAAATGGTGTTGAAGTTGCTACCGGCGAATTAGTGTTATTTGAAAACGTGCGATTTAACGTTGGCGAAAAGAAAAATGATGATGAACTGGCTAAAAAATTAGCCGCACTTTGTGATGTATTTGTTATGGACGCTTTTGGCACCGCGCACCGCGCTCAAGCCAGTACTCATGGCGTTGCTAAATATGCGCCAACAGCTTGTGCTGGTCCTTTACTCGCTGGCGAACTTTCAGCATTAGGTAAAGCATTAACCAACCCTGCTCGTCCAATGGTTGCTATTGTCGGTGGTTCAAAAGTTTCAACAAAATTAACCGTATTAGATTCTTTAGCTAAAATTGTTGATCAATTAATTGTTGGTGGCGGTATTGCTAATACTTTTATTGCCGCAGCAGGTCACAACGTTGGTAAATCATTATATGAAGCTGACTTAGTTGATGAAGCTAAGCGCTTAACTGCTGATGCTCAAAGTAATAATGGCGATATTCCAGTACCAAGTGATGTCGTTGTTGCCAAAGAGTTTTCAGAATCAGCCACAGCAACATTAAAAAATGTTAATGATGTGAATGATGATGAAATGATCTTTGATATTGGCCCAGACACCGCGGCACAGTTATGCGACATTATCGAAAATGCGGGCACTATCGTTTGGAACGGCCCTGTTGGCGTATTTGAATTTGATCAATTTGGGAAAGGCACAGAAGCAATTGCTAACGCTATTGCACAAAGCTCAGCCTTTTCAATCGCTGGTGGTGGTGACACTTTAGCCGCGGTTGATAAATATAATATCGCTGATAAAGTTTCTTATATTTCAACGGGTGGTGGCGCTTTCTTAGAATTTTTAGAAGGAAAAAAACTTCCTGCAGTTGAAATTTTAGAACAACGCGCAGCGCAGCAATAATTTTTTATAACGGCTGTTAATATGACAAAACACGCTCATATTAACAGCACAATTTCCACAACTGCATCGTCATACTGACGAAGGTCAGTATCTCACTCATATCGTAACAGATCAGATCCTGAAACAAGTTCAGGATGACGATAACGCCTTACTAATAACTTATCTAACTCACCCTTTTATTAAAAAGCTGTAATTAACTTTTTAATAAATTGAATACGTATGCAATAAATTGAGTTCAACACCAAGATATGAGTATTATGTAGATGCCCAAACCATTTAAAGATGATGGATTCAGCTGGAATTAGAAACACTTTAGGCAAGGCAGATTAATATAGTCATAGTTGTTCTATTTCAAATTTATCTAACGCAGCATAAAGCGTTTCTAAACCAGCCCTTTGGGGAAGACTGATCAAATCATACTCTTCGTTGCATTATTTTTTAAGGGAACACCATTAATAAAAAAATGCGCCTTGATTATGAATTGTTCAGTCTTCCTGAAACACTCATCTTTAAGTGATTTGGGCATTAGTGATAAATAAACCCAAGTAGATGATGCGTTTATTTCCCTACGTTCACACATTTAATACATATTGATACACTTAGTATTCACAGACTTAAACGGTTACAAGCCCCTTTGCAATTAGGTTAAGTCTGTTTTTTTAAATATAATCATTTAGCTAAAATAAAAACAACCTAAACAGAAGAACATAATATGACCACATCGCATTCTATTTCAGCAAACAGCAAGAAACCGCGCTTAAATTTCTGGCAAATATGGAATGTTAGTTTTGGCTTTTTAGGTGTTCAATTTGGTTTCGCATTGCAAAATGCCAACGCCAGTAGAATTTTATCTGACTTGGGCGCAAATTTAGAATCACTGTCTCTTTTTTGGCTAGTTGCACCAATTATGGGTTTGATCATTCAACCGATTGTGGGATCTGCGTCAGACAACACATGGAATCGCTTCGGTCGTCGTAACCCTTATATATTAGCTGGTGGTTTTGCTGCCGCAATTGGTATGTTATTAATGCCGAATTCGGCTACACTAACAACTCTTATAACCCCGCTTATTTTTGGCGCAATGATGTTAGCGCTTATGGATGCTTCGTTTAATTTAGCATTTCAACCATTTCGCGCATTAGTGTCAGACATGGTGCCTGCCGAACAGCGTAATATTGGTTATTCAATTCAGTCGTTCTTAATTAATATTGGCGCGGTGTTTGGCTCTATTTTACCGTTCGTATTAACTAATGTAATTGGTTTAGAAAATTCAGCTAAAGCCGGTGAAGTTGCCCCCTCAGTTATATGGGCGTTTTATATTGGCGCATCAGTTATGTTAGGTTCAGTACTTTGGACAGTCTTTAGAACTAAAGAATATGCTCCAAATACCAATGGCTTAGCACCATTAGAAGTAAAAATAGAAAAAACACCATTAATTGAAAAATTAACCCACTTTTTTGCTTTAATGAAAACAATGCCAACAACCATGCGTCAATTAGCTTTAGTGCAGTTTTTCTCATGGTTTGCGCTATTTATTATGTGGGTTTACACCATGCCAGCTATTGCTCAACATATTTGGGGCATTGATGCTAAGTGGTTCAATCCTCATTATTTAGAATCAGTTGGCAGCATTCCAGTAAACATCGCGGCAGCAAAAGGTTCGGCAGGCGATTGGGTCGGTATTATCTTTGCCGCGTATTCATTATTTGCCGCGATTTATTCAATATTTTTATCAAAACTAGCTAATAAATTTGGCCGAAAAGTTATCTATGCCTTGTCACTTTTGGCTGGCGGCATAGGTTACATCAGCATTATGTTTATTGAAAATGCTGAGCCAACTTTAGTAGACCTAGCCATAACTCAAATTACCGTTCCTCAAGGTGCTGTTGATTTGTTTTTACCTATGATTGGTGTTGGCATGGCATGGGCGGCAATTTTGGCAATGCCTTATGCAATATTGGCTGGTTCTCTCCCTGTTAAACAAACGGGCGTTTATATGGGCATATTTAATTTTACGATTGCCGCACCGCAAATTGTTTCTGGTATTTTCGCAGGATGGATTTTAACCGCTGTATTTGATAACCACGCGATTAATATTATTATGCTTGCTGGTGGTTCAATGATTTTAGGTGCTATTGCGGTATACTTTGTCAAAGATAGTGCAGCATTACACGAAAAAACATAAGTTGTTCGTTCAAAAAATAAGTAATGTAAAACAAAAAGAGAAAAATATTATTACAATATTTTTCTCTTTTTAACTTTGTATCTTTGTTTATTTAGGAAATAAACTTTTGATAGATTAAATCATCTTACGAACCACACGACTTTCGAATCACTAAACTCGTTGGCATTAATTGCGTTTCAGCCGATTCGCCATGAATAAGCGCAAGTAATTTATCGACTAACAGTTCACCTGCTAATTTGGTATTTTGCTTAGCGGTGGTTAACGCTGGGTTGGTAAAACTGGCAATCTGAATATCATCAAAACCAACAATAGCAATATCTTCAGGCACCTTTAAACCACTTTCTTCAAACGCTCGCATTGCACCCACTGCAATTAAATCACAGGCAGCAAACACAGCGTCAAATGTAACATTTTTAGCTAATAATTCTTTGGCGGCTACATAGCCCGCTTCTTCAGTTGAAATAGCTTCAACTTGTAAGTTTTTATCAACCAACAAACCTTGATCAGCAATAGCTTTATTATGCCCTAAGTATCGGTCAAGAAACTCTGGTGAATGACTGGTTGCACAACCAATAAATGCGATGCTTTTACGCCCATTGGCGAGTAAGTGTTTAGTCACTTGATAACCACCATGAAAGTTATCGCACCCTACAGAAACCACGTCTAAACCTTTTACCTCCGCCCCCCAACGAACAAAATGGGTATTTTGTTGAATTAGATGCTCTAGCTTTTCCTCATAATCATGGTAATCACCATAACCGAGTAAAATAATGCCATCGGCTTTATTACTGTCTTCAAAATCTGCATGCCAATCGCTATTCATTTGTTGAAATGAAATAAGTAAATCATAACCTTTACTGGCGCAGGCTTTGGTAATACTACCAAGCATTGAAAGAAAAAACGGGTTAATTAATGAATCATCACTGGTGGGATCTTCAAACAACAACAAGGCAATAGTCGCACTTTGTTGAGTACGTAAACTACTGGCGTTTTTATCAACTTTGTAATTAAGTTTCTTAGCTATTTCTTGAACTTTTAAACGGGTTTCTTCATTCACCAGCGGGCTATTACGTAAAGCACGCGACACTGTAGATTGAGAAACACCTGCCTGATAGGCTATGTCGAAAGAAGTAGGTTTAGATTTCACAACAAACTCAAAAAAATTAATCTTGGCAAAGATAGTACCTGAGTCGTTATTTTTTGTATAGACAAACTATTACCTGCGACATTCAAAATTTACATACGTATGCATAGGCAATTCAGCACAATATTTACTATGCATACGTATGTAACACATTGCCCTATAAAGCCCAGCATCATAATCTTTAACTAAGTTAAAAAACCAATATCACAGAGATTATACTTTCCCATGTCGGTAGAAGAATTAGCAGTAACAGAAATGGTTAGCACAAAAAACGCTAAAGATATGAATAAAAAAAATCAGCAGATTAGTCCTGCCGAATTTAAACAGCGTATTTTACATCATTTACAATTTACTTTAGGTGATTGTGATAATAGCACCGATAAACAAGCGTGGTGGCAAGCAACTTGTTTAGCCGTTAACGAAAGCGTTTTTGAAAAATTGCAAAATACTAAAAGTGCACATATTCAAAGTGATGCGCGTAGCGTTAATTACTTATCGCTCGAATATTTAATGGGGCGCCTACTTTCTAATAACTTACATAATTTAGGCTTATTTGAAGTCGCTAATCAAGCGGTAAAATCATTAGGCTTTGACTTAAGTGATTTATGTGAGCAAGGTGCCGATTTAGCCTTGGGCAATGGCGGTTTAGGCCGTTTAGCTGCATGTTTTCTTGATTCATTAGCCACACTTGATTATGCCGCAGTTGGTTATGGTATTCATTATGAACATGGCTTGTTTAAGCAGGCTTTTGACCAAGGTCGTCAAATTGAATCACCCGATGTTTGGCGCGAGTTCGGTAACCCGTGGGAAGTTTGTCGCCCTGAAGCAACGCAATATATTCCTCTTTACGGTTATGTTGAACAACAAGTTCAAGCCGATGGCAGCATAAAGAAAATATGGCATCACAAACAAACCTTAAAAGGGATTGCATGGGATGTACCTATTGTTGGTTATCAATCAAATACCGTAAATGTTTTACGTTTATGGGAATCACGTGCCGATGAACACTTTAATTGGGAAGACTTTAACCAAGGCAATTACCATGATGCTCATCATCAACAAATTGCCGCTGAAACAGTGTCAAAAGTACTTTACCCTAATGATGAAACTGAGTCAGGAAAAGAGCTACGCTTTATTCAACAATACTTTTTCTGTGCTTGTTCAATTAAAGATATTATCAAGCGCTATCAAAGCCAACACGGCAATGATTGGAGCCAATTTATTGACCAAGTTGCCATTCAATTAAATGACACGCACCCAACCATCGCCATTTTAGAATTAATGCGCACTTTAAAAGATGATCATCAATTATCTTGGGATAACGCATGGCAAATTTGTCGTGGTGTATTTGCCTATACAAACCACACATTATTGCCTGAAGCTTTAGAAAAATGGTCTGTAAACTTATTTGAAAAAGTATTACCTCGCCATTTAGAGTTTTTATATCAAATAAACGCGCAGTTTTTGAATCACGAAGTTGAAACTTTATGGCCTAATAATAACGCCATGCGCGCAAAACTATCGTTAATTGAAGAAGGTAGTGAACGCATGGTGCGCATGTCACATTTATGTGTTGTTACCGCACATAAAGTCAATGGCGTAGCACAAATTCATTCTCAATTAGTTAAAGAAGATTTATTCCCTGAATTTGATCAACTTTATCCGGGTAAGTTAACCAATGTAACCAATGGTATTACTCCGCGCCGTTGGTTAAAAGCCTGTAACCCAATACTTTCAGGGCTACTAGATAAAAACATTACCCTTGCTAAGGGCGAAAGCTGGGCGAAAAATTTAAACAGTTTAACTCAGTTATCTGAGTTAGCTGACAATGCCAGTTTCCAAAAGAAATTCATGGCGATTAAGCATAAAAACAAACAAATATTAACCGATGAAATTAAAACATTAACCGGCATTACCGTTAGCCCAGATGCCATTTTTGATATTCAAATTAAACGCTTACACGAATACAAACGCCAGCACTTAAACTTATTGCATATTTTGGCTTTGTATCGCCGATTATTGGCGGATCCTGCCTTAGAAATGCATCCTCAAGTGTTTATTTTTGGCGCGAAAGCAGCACCGGGTTATTACTTAGCCAAAGAAATAATTTACGCGCTCAATAAAATGGGCGAAAAAATTAATAACGACAGCCGCATTAATGGCAAGCTAAAAATCGTATTTTTACCAAATTACCGTGTAAGTTTGGCAGAAAAAATCATTCCCGCAGCTGATGTTTCAGAGCAAATTTCTACCGCAGGTAAAGAAGCTTCAGGCACTGGCAACATGAAACTCGCACTAAATGGCGCGGTAACTGTGGGTACACTTGATGGTGCCAATATAGAAATTGCCGAAGAAGTGGGTGAAGACAATATCTTTATTTTTGGTAACACTGTTGAACAGGTTAAAGCATTGGATGAACAAGGCTATAACCCACATGCTTACTACGATTGTAAAGATGGCGACAACAATTCCATTAACGCTGAAATAAAAGCCTGTTTAGATTGGTTAGACAGCGATTACTTTACGCCTGGTCGCCCCGGTGAATTATCGGCAATAAAACGCAGTTTACTTGAAGGTGGCGACCCATATAAAGTATTGGCTGACTTTGAAAGCTATTCAAAAGCGCAACAAGATTTGAATAAAGCGTATCAAGACCAAAGTCGTTGGGCACATATGGCCATTATGAATACGGCGATGATGGGTAAATTCAATTCAGATCGATCTATTGAAGATTATGTGGCTAATATTTGGCACCTTGAACCTGTAAAAAGTAATGCTTCAAAAGTTAGTGGTAACAAAAAATCTAGCTCAAAAGTAAAAGTTAAATAGTTCAAGGACTGAAGCATGACTAAAAAAATGACTAAATTTTCAGATAATATAAACGCGTTTATCAATACAGATATTATGAATGCAAACCATGGTGATGCTTTTGAATTATTAGGTTTGCAGGCTGATAGCGCGTCTGATTATTTAGTTATTAACACTTTTCAAGCTGATGCTGACAGTGTTGAGTTACTTATTTTTGACAAGAAGTCCTCCAGCGAAAACGCTACCAAGGTATTAGCTAAACTAACCAAAATAGACGAGCGTGGTTTTTTCAGTAAAAAACTGCGTCGTAAAAAACAGTTTGATTATCAATTAAAAGTCACTCATGGCGAGCATATTCAAATAATTGATGATGCCTTTGCTTTTGTACCAAAGCTGCCTGACTTTGATCTGTATTTGTTAGGTGAAGGCAATCACCAAACACCTTATAAAATACTTGGCGCTCACCTAACTCAACAAAATGCTCAACAAAAATCTGAGAAAAAAGCTGAGCAAAAAGCCAAGAATAAAATCAGTGATCGCATAGTTGAAGGCGTGCAGTTCAGTGTTTGGGCGCCTAATGCCAGTCGCGTAGCCGTAATTGGCGATTTTAATCATTGGGACAGTCGCTGCCATCCTTTATGTAATGTAAACAAAAGCGGCTATTGGGCAATTTTTATTCCTCATGCCAATGTTGGTGATTTGTATAAGTTTGAAATTAAAAACAGCGCTGGGCAAACCTTACCTTTTAAAGCTGATCCTTTTGCTATTCAAGCACAATATCGCCCAGATACTGCCAGTATTGTTAGCGATGAAAAAGCTTACCCTTGGCAAGACAATGCTTGGTTAGCACAACGCGCACAGCGTAATAACCGTCATGCCCCTATTTCTATTTACGAAGTGCATTTAGGCTCGTGGCAACGCGATAGCAAGGGCGAGTTTTTAAATTATCGCGACATTGCCGATAAACTGATTCCTTACACCCTTGAAATGGGTTTTACGCATTTACAATTAATGCCGGTAAGTGAATACCCGTTTGATGGTTCTTGGGGTTATCAGCCAGTGGGTTTATTTGCGCCAACATCACGTTTTGGTAACAAAGCCGACTTTCAGTATTTTGTCGACCAATGTCATCAAGCCAATTTAGGGCTATTAATTGATTGGGTTCCAGGCCATTTTCCGAGTGATGAACACGGTTTAGCACAATTTGACGGTAGTCATTTATACGAACATGCCGATCCGCGTCAAGGCTTTCATCCTGACTGGAATACGCTCATTTATAATTATGGTCGTGTTGAAGTAGCCAACTTTTTACGCGCCAGCGCCCTGCACTGGTTAGACACTTATCATGTGGATGGTGTTCGTGTTGATGCTGTTGCCTCAATGTTGTATTTAGATTACAGCCGCAAAGCAGATGAATGGATCCCCAATAAACATGGTGGCCGTGAAAACCTTGAAGCGGTTGCTTTTTTAAAACGCTTTAATGAAGAATTATATAGCCAATATCCTGATTGTTTTTCGGTTGCCGAAGAATCAACGTCTTGGCCAGGCGTTTCTAAACCAACCGATATGGGAGGTTTAGGCTTTGGCTTTAAATGGAATATGGGCTGGATGAATGACACTTTAAATTACATTCAACAAGATCCTATTCATCGGCAATATCATCATGATGAATTAACTTTTGGCTTAGTTTACGCTTTTGACGAAAACTTTATATTGCCAATAAGTCACGATGAAGTGGTGCATGGAAAAGGTTCAATGATAGAAAAAATGCCCGGTGATGCTTGGCAAAAATTTGCCAATTTGCGTGCTTACTACGGTTTTATGTGGGCGCATCCGGGTAAAAAATTATTGTTTATGGGCTGTGAATTTGCGCAAGGAAAAGAATGGGATCACGACAGCGAGCTTGATTGGCAGCAACTAGATATTCACTGGCACGCGGGTGTTAAACGCTTTGTTAAAGATTTAAATACTGTTTATAAAAACACCCCCGCACTTTATCAACTAGATTGCCAAAAAGAAGGTTTTCAGTGGTTAGATTATCAAAATAATGAACAATCGTTACTTAGCTTCATTCGTTATAGCGACAGCACTACGCAACAACAGCAGCAAGCGGTAGTCGTTATTTGTAACTTTACGCCAAATACACATCGTAACTTTAAATTGGGTGTGCCTGTTGAGGGTCATTATGTTGAGCTGATCAATTCTGACCTTGAAATTTATAGCGGTAGCGGCCTGACTAATAATACAGAAAATACGGGTATGAACAGCACTCCAGAAACATGGCAAGGCCAAGCGCACAGTATAGAAATAACCATACCGCCATTAAGTACCTTAATTTTAGCGATTAAGGAGCTCTAATGAACAACAGATTGAAAAAAATATGAACAATACAAAGTTTGATAATCGAACCGTTAAAACTTTGACATTAATTTCACCAAACAAAGACATTAAATTAGATATAGAGAATAATAATCATGGATCTCATTGAAAAATTAGCAGACTTAGTCGGCTTTCATAGTACTTATGTGAATATTTTTGGCGAGCAAGTATTTGTCAATGATGGCGCACGACGTTCATTACTTAATGCTATGGGTTACAACTTAGACAGTGAGCAAGCATTAACACAAAGTATTGATGAATTAGCGCAAAAATCATGGCGCTCTATGTTGCCAGCAACGCATATTGCTAAGCTAGAAGCGTGTCAGCATGTAATTGAGATAAGCTTACCTGAAAACTCTATTGAAGAAATCACTTGGAACATAGTGACTGAAGCAAATGATACATTAGATAAAAATGTACCATTAAGCGAATTAACTTTAATTGATAGCGCTAATTTTGCAGGCCATGCTTTCCATAAATATCACTTAATTTTACCTAATTTAGCGCAAGGATATCACCAATTAAATTTGTCGTATGGTGATAATAACGCCTCATGCCATTTAATTTATGCTCCGAAAATGTGTTATAGCCCACAAGAAGCTAATAGTGAAAAAATGTGGGGCTTAGCCGCGCAACTTTATTCACTACACAGCGAGAGCAGTTGGGGCATTGGTGATTTTGGCGACTTAAATCAGTTTGTGCAACAATCAGCCAGCCATGGAGTTTCGGCTATTGGTTTGAATCCGTTGCATCCTTTGTATCAAAATAATCCAGCGCACCGCAGTCCGTATTCGCCAACAAGCCGCTGTTTTTTAAATACTATTTATATTGATGTAACTAAAGTATTTAACTTTTCAAGCTGTAAAGCTGCTCAAAAAGTTTATGCTAGTGCTGATTTTCAACAACGTTTAGCTTTCGCTAAAAATACCGATCTTGTTGATTACCCGGCGGCCTCATCGCTTAAATTTGAAATTATAGAATTACTTTACCAAGACTTTGTTGCGAACCATCTAAATGGTGTTAAAACAATAAGCCCAATCGCCAAAGAATTTCAGCAATTTAAACAAAATGGTGGAGACGATTTACTGCAATTAGCCACATTTGAAGCGCTATACGAACACTTTAGAAAAATTGATTTTAACAACTACGGCTGGCCTACTTGGCCAAAAGCTTATCAAAACAGTAATAGTGCTGAAGTAAAACAATTTGTGAAAGAAAACAGCGAACGTATTGATTACTTTATTTTTTGCCAATGGCTTGCTCATCAACAATTATCAACAGCCGCGCAAAGCACTAAAGAGGCAGAAATGCCGATCGGCTTATATCTTGATTTAGCGGTTGGTTGTGATGGTAGTGGTGTTGACGTGTGGTCTGATCCTGATGTTTATGTTGCAGGTGCTGCTGTTGGCGCGCCTCCCGATGCCGCCAATGCACTAGGCCAAGACTGGGGCTTAACACCAATGAACCCTGTAGCTTTACAAGAAAAAGGCTATTTACCACTGATAAAAGCTCTGCGCAGTAATATGCAATATGCAGGCGCATTACGCATCGATCACATTTTGGGATTAATGCGTCAATACTGGGTTGCCCCAGGTTATAAAGCCAATGAAGGCATTTACATTACTTTTCCGCTTGCTGATATTTTACGAATTATTGCATTAGAATCTCGTCGTAATAATTGCGTGGTTATTGGCGAAGACTTAGGCACAGTTCCTGATGGCTTTGGCGAAATAATGGCAAGTGCTGGTTTACTTTCTTATAAGGTATTGTTTTTTGAGCGTTGGGAATCTGGTTTGTTCTTACGCCCAGAACTGTATCCCGCGCAATCTATGGTTACGGTTTCAACACACGATTTACCAACCCTTGCGGGCTGGTGGACAGGTCGAGATTTACAATGGCGTCAAAATCTTAATCTTTATCCAAATGACGAAATGGGTAATGCCGACAGACAAGGTCGTGTGAGCGACAGAAACCATTTGTTATCAGCTTTAGATGATATGAATGTGATTGATATGAGCCATGCTCCGCAGCAATCGCCTGCAAAAATGAATACAGAATTAAGCATCGCGGTGCAACGTTTTATGGCACTTGCACCAAGCCATGTTCAGCTTATCCCACTTGAAGATATGCTAGAACTTAATGAACAAGTGAATATTCCCGGTACTATTGATGAGCATCCAAACTGGTTACAAAAGTTACCTGTAAGTATCGAAAATTTTTGGCAAACTGCCTCAGTTATGGCGTTAGCTAATGCAATGAATATTGCTCGAACGCTAAACAAGCAACTTAATAAATCACTGACGAGTAAAACCTCATGAAATTAATGCAAACACTGGCGCTTACATTAAGTATGTTAACGTTAAGCGCCAATACGCTAGCAATTAACTCAATGAGCAGCCATCCACAAAAGCACTCAAAATCAGGTAAAGCTGCACAATTAGCCCCCTATGCTCAGAGAGATATTACTGACGAAGTATTTTACTTTGTTTTACCCGATCGTTTTTATAATGCGAATACAAGTAACGATTTAGGCGCTGATATTAACGATAAAAAACGAGCGGTTTCTCGCGGTGGTTTTGATAAAACTAACAAAGGTATGTATCACGGCGGCGACTTACAAGGGCTAACCGAAAAACTCCCTTATTTAGATAACATGGGCATTACGGCAATTTGGTTAACGCCCGTTTTACGTAATAGAGCTATGCAAGCCGATAGTTCGGGATATCATGGTTACTGGATATTAGACTTCACTGAAATAGACCCGCACTTCGGTACTAATGCCGAATTAAAAACATTTATCGAACAAGCGCACCAACGTAATATTAAAGTATTTTTTGATATCATCACCAATCACACTGCCGATGTGATCAAATATAAAGAATGCCATGGCGACGATGGTTTAGGTTGGCTAATCGCTCCAAAGGAAAAGAATTCGAATAATGGTTGTCCCTATATTTCTACCGATGAATTAGCACAAGGCAAACATTACACAACCATTATCCCCAAAGGTGAAGAACAGCTAAAATCACCAAAATGGTTAAACAACACAAAGTATTATCACAACCAAGGCGATTCAATATGGCAAGGTGAAAGTGCCAAAAATGGCGACTTTGCAGGCCTTGACGATGTAAAAACAGAAAACCCTTTTGTTGTTAACGGCTTTATCGAAATTTACAATAAAATTATAGATGAATTCAAACCTGACGGTTTTCGCATCGACACCATGAAGCACGTTAATATTGAGTTCTGGCAGCAATTCTCTCCTGCGCTAATTAGCCATGCAAAACAACAAGGCATTAATAACTTTTTTATGTTTGGCGAAGTTTATAGTGCAGATCCACAATATTTAAGTCAATTTACCACCAAAGGCAAAGTACAATCGGTACTCGATTTTGGTTTTCAAAATACGATGGTTGACACTTTAATTAAGCAGCAAGCCACCGACAAACTCGCCGCCCTATTCGCGCAAGATCACTTTTATAACGATAGCGATAGCAATGCCAATCAGTTAATTAACTTTATTAGTAATCACGACATGGGACGTTTTGCTTACATGCTAAAACAAAGCAAATACCAGTACAGTGAAAGTGAACAACTAGCCCGTTTAAAATTAGCTTCTGCGTTAATGTTTTTTACTCGCGGCGTACCTGTTGTTTATTATGGCGATGAACAAGGTTTTGTTGGCGATGGCGGTGATCAAGACTCACGTCAAGACATGATGCCGTCATTCGTTGCTAGCTATAACAACGACGATTTACTGGCAACGAATAAAACTACCGCTGATGACAATTTTGATCAAAGCCATCCTTTATATAAAACTTTTAGTGAATTTGCCAAACTGTATCAGCAATATCCATTACTGCGCAATGGCAAACAAAGCTCGGTTTATTCTCAAAATGAAGCAGGGCTGTTTGTCTTTGAAAAGAGTGCTTCGAAAAAAAGCGTTTCAGGAAAAAATGAAAGTAAAAACATATTAGTGATCGTGAATACCGACACTAAAGCCCAAAACTTTATTTTAGATGCTCATAAAGGCTATCAAAAAGTTTATGGCGAGCAAGTTAAGCAAAGTAAAACAAATAAAACAGAAATCACTTTAGCTCCTTTAAGTTTTGCACTTTATCAGCAAAAATAACAATTATAACGCCTCTGGTTTTCAGCTAATAAAAAATCCCCTTTGTTTATAAAACAAAGGGGATTTTGTTCTAACAATTCAAGTTGAAATTGTTATTTGATCTTACTGCTATCACCAGCTTTAATAATTGAAAAATCTTCAACTTTCCAATATTTTCTTACGGCTTTATTAAGGTCAGCAACGGTTAAGTCAGCAAGCTGTTGATCAAACTTTTTATTCCATTGCATAGTACGATCTAACGACAAATGGCGATTTAATCTCCCTGCAAGTTCACGATCTTGTGAGCGCGATACTTTTTTACCCTGCAGCATTCCGGATTTAGCCTTAGTTACTTCTTCTTCAGTAAATCCATCTTTAATTAAACGCGCAAGTTCTTCTTTGAAACCTTGCTCTACTTTATTTAAGTTTTGCGGCGCACAAATCGCATACGCACCGAATGTAGTGCGTGCATCTTTTGAACTCAAATTAAGGAATGAGCCTGCACCATAACTTAAACCATCTTTTTGACGTAAACGTGTTGCTAAACGACTACTTAAAAAACCACCACCAAAAATGTAATTAGCTAACTGCATAGCCGGTGCATCTGCATTGCTGTCTGTTAACGGTAAGTTATTTGACGCAACAAATACTGCATTTTCTTTATCTGGGGTGTTGAAGGTTTTGTTGTTTATGGCTAATTTTTGGTACTTAGTAGCAATGCGTGTGTACTTTTGCTTACTGTTCCATTGACCAAATAGTTTCTCTAAACGTGCTTTTACAACCGTGTTATCGAAATCACCAATCATGGTTATTTCAGCATTGTTTGCGCCGTAAAATTTCTGATAGAACTCACTAACTTTAGCCAAATTGATAGATGATAATTCAGCTAACGACTCTTTTATGCTGCGACTATAATAAGGATGGTTCTTAGCAAAAGGTGTTTGCTGATGACTAAGCTCATTAAATGCTAACGATTGTGGATCTTGCAATTGCTTTTCTAAATCAACTTTGTGGGTACTCATGTACAAAGAAAACTCTTTTTTATCAAAACTTGGTTGTTTTAATACTTCAGCAACTAAATCTAAGGTAGCAAGTAAGTTTGTTTTGTCAGTTTGAATACGAGCATAAGCTGAACTAACACCGCCACCGATATACACTCGAGCTTTTAATTTATCGAATGCATCTTTTAACTCTTCACGATTATGCTTAGTAGTACCGCGCATTAACATGCTACCCGTAAAATCACCGGTAGAGCCGTAATTGCTTAAAGACTGTAAATCACCTAATTTCAAATCAATATTAACAACGATTGATTCACCACGTGTTTTTTTCGCTAATAAATTAACTTTTGCACCATTGCTTAATTTTGTGGTTTTAGTGCGTTTATCAATATTGTTATATGAAGGATCAAAAGCCTCCCCTTGTGCTACCAATTCACGACCTTTGTAATTTTCAACCATTTTAGCGACATCGGTCACTTGTGGAATTTCAATACGCTTAGGTGTTTTAGTTGGTATAAAACGACCTAATGTACGGTTGTTTGATACAAAATAGTGATATGCTGCTTTTTGAACTTGCTCTAAAGTGACTTTTTCAAGTCGGTCTCTATTTAAAAATAATAAACGCCAATCGCCCATTCCAACCCATTCACTTAAATTAAGCGCAACGCGTTCAGAAGAGTTAAATGCTAATTCAATTTGTTTTAATAAACTACGTTTAGCTCGCTCCAACTCTTCTTGAGTGATTGGAGCATCTGCAGTATGTTCAATAACTTGTAACATCGCTTGTTGTGTTTTGTCGAGATCAGCACTTTTATCAACTTCACTAAAAAATAATGCAACACCGGGTTCATTCCACTGAAAATTAAAGCCCATTGTGCGACTAGCGAGTTTTTTCTCGACTAATTGTTTATGCAAACGACCATTAGGCGTTGCAGTTAAAATTTCACTGAGTACTTCAACCGCTGAAAATTCTGGATGTGAACCAGCCGGAATATGATAAAGGCTACCAACAAGTTGAATATCGCCAACACGACGAACGGTAGTTTGATGCTCGCCATCTTGCGCTGGTTCTTGGGTATAAATAGCAGGTAAAACGCGTGTAGGTTTTTTGATCTTGCCAAAAGCCCCATTTATGCGCTTAATCATATCTTTATTATCAAATTTACCGGCAACAATTAACGTGGCATTGTCTGGTTGATAATATTTATGATAAAACGCTTGTAGGCGATTAATAGGCACATTCTCAAGGTCGGCACGAGCACCGATAGTAGATTTACCATAATTGTGCCATGTATATGCTGATGACATCATACGAGACATGGTTACGCCAAAAGGACTGTTTTCACCTGATTCAAGTTCATTACGAACCACGGTCATTTCACTGTCGAGATCTTTTTTGGCAATAAATGAGTTAACCATGCGGTCGGATTCTAAATCTAACGCCCAATTAATATTTTCATTGGTTGCTGCAAATGTTTCAAAATAGTTGGTACGATCTGTCCACGTACTACCATTAGGGCGTGCACCATGCGAACTTAATTCTGCTGGAATATCTTTATGTTTTGGTGAACCTTTAAAAACTAAATGTTCAAGTAAATGCGCCATACCCGTTTCACCGTAGTTTTCATGCTTAGAACCAACATGATAAGTCACATTTACGGTAACAGTTTCTTTGGTTTGATCAGGGAATAACAACACCTGTAAACCATTGTTTAAGCGGTATTCACTAATACCTTCAACTTCAGTAATTTTTTTTATACTTTTTGCGGCAAAGCTTACTGGGGCTACCAATAAAGCTGAACAACAAACTAAAGTAACTAATGAAGTCTTTTTAGCTGTTGTAATTGAATCGAACATCGTATTCTCCTTGATTCGATTATTATGAATTTTGCAATTATTTAGTACGTTATCTTCCGAAGATAGTGTACGAGATAATGAAATGTTAATAAACCATTACAATTGTAAAGATATATATCGATAGTGCGACATAAAATTGGAATTTATTTTTCAACTTTTATTATTGTAAAAGTTGATATTAGGGAAATAATTTATTAAAAGGCTTTGTTACAACAATACTATCAATTTTAACAAGTCAAAAATTGATATAACTTTCTAAATACTCTATGGTTATTGCAAGAAAAAGTTTTAGCTACAACCAACTGCAAAATATATAAACTATGAGCAAACAATTGCAATTATTAAAACAAGAAAAACAACATTTGCAAATCATAAGTGACTTTGCCGTAAGTTTACTATCAATAAATCAATTAGATAAAATTCTATGGCACTTAGCACAAAATGTAATTGCAAAACTTGGCTTTGAAGATGTAGTCATCTATTTAGCCGATGAACAGCAAAAAACATTACATCAGCAATCCGCTTATGGTGACAAAAGTTCAAATATAAACACGATCCTAACTCCTATTAATATTCCTTTTGGCGAAGGTGTTGTTGGTAAAGCGGCACAATCAAAACACCCAGTATTAATTGAAAACACTCAAGAATGCGATTTTTATATTGTTGACGACAATGCAAGGTTATCTGAATTAGCAGTGCCTATGGTTATTAACGACAAAATAATTGGCGTTATCGATTCAGAACACTCACGAAAGAACTTTTATACTCAAGAACATAAGCGTACTTTAATTGCTATCGCTTCAATTGCAGCGACTAAAATTTCCCAATCTCAAACAATTTCAGAGCTACAACAGACTATTGAAAAATTAGAGTACAGCAGTAAAATTCAGGATACTTTATTCGACATTGCTGAACTTATTTTTGAAACAGATTCTCTTGATACATTTTATAAAAAATTGCATGCCTGTATTGGTAGATTAACTTTTGCTAATAATTTTTATATTGCCTTAACTACTGACGATGGCGATTATTTAGACGTACCTTATTTTGCTGACGAAATTGATGAATTACCACCCAACTCATCTTTCCCTTTAAAAACAGATAAACCTAGTATTACAGGCTATGTAGTTAATAATAAAAAACCATTGCTAGTATATGAAGAGGGCTTGCAAAAACTCATCGATCAACAAAAAGTACACATTATAGGTAGTTTGCCAAAGGCATGGCTCGGTGTACCTTTTCATAATAAAAACATCAAAGGCATTGTTGTTGTTCAAAGTTATTCTGATAATTATGTTTTTCAAGAAAAAGACAAACAGTTATTAATATTTGTTGCTAAGCATATTAGAAATGCCATTGAACGGATGCAAAACAAAGAAGACATGCGTTTTCTCGCCCTTCACGATCCCTTAACAACATTACCAAACCGGTTATTATTTACTGATAGACTGGAACATGCCATTTCACGAGCACAGCGGGACAATAGTCAACATTTAGCGGTTTTATTTTTAGATTTAGACAAATTTAAAAATGTTAATGATACTTTTGGCCATCATATTGGCGATCAACTATTGATCATCGTTGCACAAAAAATCAATGAATGTTTGCGTAAAAGTGATACGTTATGCCGATTAGGTGGCGATGAATTTGCCATATTGATTGAAAATATTAATCAGCAAAATAAAATAAAAAAAATAGCCGAAAAAATTATTACCGCAATTCAAACGCCATTAAATATTGAAAATTTTCAAATACAAACGTCAACAAGTATCGGCGTTGCTTTTTACCAAAAAGATATTGATGCTGATGAGTTATTAAAACAAGCTGACGAAGCTATGTATAGCGCAAAGCTAAATGGTCGAAACCAAATTATTTATTATGACAACGATGAAATGGGAGAACATTGTGCATCCCATCGTGTTGAACGAGACTTTTTACAAGCATTAGATGAGCAGCAGCTATACTTTGAATTTCAGCCTATTGTTAATTTAACTGATCACAAAATTATTGCAGCTGAAGCGTTGATCCGTTGGCAACATCCACAATTAGGCTTGATACCACCCAATAATTTTATTCCTGAATTAGAAAAAATCAGCTTTATACATCATTTAGATCATTATGTTCTGGATAATGCGGTTAAGTTTTTAGCTGAATTTCAACACCAGTTACCCACCGAATTTCGTCTTCATATTAATATTTCTGGTGCCGGTTTTAATTCTTCAACACTACTAGCTAAATTGCAAAAAGTTTATCAAAAAAATGCCGGTTTATTGTCTTACCTATGTTTAGAAATAACCGAGCAAAGCATGGTTGATAGCATTGCAAAAACTAAATTGAAATTAGATCAATACACCGAAATGGGGATATCAATTGCCCTTGACGATTTTGGCACTGGATATTCTTCGTTAAACTACTTAGACAAATTAACCTTTGATGATTTAAAAATTGATCAAGCGTTTATACAAGATATAGAAGATAACACCGATGCGGATATTATCTTGCAAACGATTATCCACTTAGCTCGCTCTTTAGATATTAAAACAACAGCGGAAGGGATAGAAACAGAGCAACAATTAGAAGAATTGACTTTAATGCAATGCGATCACGGTCAAGGATATTTATTTTCAAAACCGGTAAAGCAAACGCAATTTTTAGCTTGGTTTAAAACGTCACCGGCAAAAATATTCTAACAAAAACGGCGCGTCAAGTTAGCTGTCGTTTTTTTCTAATTCAATCGCATTTTCTTGGCGATCAAACACGACATAACGACCAATCTCATGGCCTGATTCAATGTCGTGTGTCATTTTATTCAAATAAGGTTCTGCTTCGTTCGTGCTTGGCGGCGTTCCATTTTGCCCACTTAAACTGGCAATAAAAACAAAGTTCCAGTTTTTTTCAATCGAGTCTGCTTCTTTAACTAAAGCCGCAAAATTTGATAATTCTTCGGGTAATTTGTCAACACACATTACCGGTGTAATGGTGCCTCGTTGATGCTTTTTACTTTTTTTTGGATTTTGTGCATCAGCATTAGCAAACAAAAATAATAGGCGTTGTGGTTGTTCTTGCTCTGCCGTCATTTTTAGCAGATCTTTAAATAGTTTGATCATAATTGTTCGCTTTCATTTAAAATAAGTATAAAAAATTCAGCCCGTATATTAACAAAAATATGCGGGCTGATATTGATCAAGATCGAATAATACGAAAATTCTAAGGCATCATTTGGTCTTGGTCTGCGCCTTCTTTCTCAACCACTTCAGGAATAAGATCTTCGCGCGAAATGCCAAGGGCTAAAGCAATTGAACTGGCCACATAAACCGAAGAATAAGTACCAACAAATACACCAAATAACAAAGCTGTTGCAAAACCATGAATTAACTCACCACCGCGAAGAAACAATGCAGCTAAAACTAACAAGGTAGTTAACGAGGTAATAATGGTTCTACTTAATGTTTGAGTTAACGATATATCAATGACTTCTGCTGAGGTTTTATTACGTAATTTACGGAAATTTTCGCGAATACGGTCGGATACCACAATGGTGTCGTTTAATGAATACCCTATTACCGCTAGAATTGCCGCTAATACCGTTAAATCAAATTCTAAACCTAACAGAGAAAACAAGCCCACAGTTAAAATAACATCGTGAAACAACGCAATAACCGAACCTAAAGCAAATCGCCATTCAAAGCGAAAAGCAACATATACTAAAATACAGATCAAAGCGGTAAGCATTGCTAATCCACCCTGCTCTTTAAGTTCGTCGCCAACACTAGCACCAACAAACTCAATTCGGCGCATGGAAATGCTTTGACCAGTGCCTGTTTTAAGCGTGTCTAATACTTTATTACCTAACATTGAAGCTTTCACACCTTCACGTTGAGCAAGGCGAATAACAACATCACGGCTTGAACCGTAAAATTGAACTACCGCATCAGGATAGCCATTATCGATCATTACTTGGCGAATTTGCTTTAAATTCGCCGTTTTTTCAAAACCAACTTCAATTAACGTTCCGCCAGTAAAATCTAAACCAAAATTAAGTTTATCAATATACAAAGTTACTGCTGCGGTTAACATCATGAAAATACTAAATACTAAAGCCGCCTTTTGATGACGCATAAAAGGCACTGTATTTTTTAATCTAAAAAGTTCCATACTTATTCCTATTAAACCCCAGTCTATATTGACAATTTATCAAGGCGCTTACCGCCCCAAACAGCATTAACAACAGCACGCGTACCGACAACAGCGGTAAACATTGAGGTTAAAATACCAATAGATAACGTGATGGCAAAACCTTTAATTGGGCCCGCACCGACAGCAAATAAAATTAATGCCGCAATTAAGGTCGTGATATTGGCGTCGAATATAGTCGACATTGCCGCGTCATAACCTTGGTGAATAGATTGCTGTATTGATTTACCTTCACGTATTTCTTCTCGAATACGCTCAAAAATAAGCACGTTAGCATCAACAGCCATACCTACCGTTAAGACAATACCAGCCATACCAGGCAAGCTTAAAGCAGCGCCAGGTATTAACGACATAATACCCACAATTAAGACTAAGTTAGCGATTAGTGCTAAGTTTGCGACAAAACCAAATGCACGGTAATAAACCAACATGAATAATACAACCAATGCAAAACCCATCATGATTGCTTGAAAACCAAGTTGTACGTTTTCAGCACCTAATGTTGGACCTACTGTACGTTCTTCAACAATTGATATTGGCGCAATCAACGCACCAGCACGCAGTAATAATGCTAAATTATGTGCTTCAGACACCGAACCTGAGCCAGTGATCCGGAACTTTTTACCCAAACGCGCTTGAATGGTTGCCGCACTAATCACTTCTTCATGCTTTTCAAAAATCAAATTTCCTTGAGCATCTTTTTTATCGGTAGATTTGTATTCTATAAATACAGTTGCCATCAATTTTCCGATATTGTTTTTTGTCGCATTCGAAAATTTGCTGCCGCCTGAAGAATCAAGGGTGATATTTACTTCAGGACGTCCATACTCACCAAAACCAGAGCTAGCATCGATAATATGATCACCCGTTAGCATTACTCGTTTTTTAACTAATGTAGGTTTGCCGTTACGATCGTAAAGTAATTGAGAACTTGCAGGTACTCTGCCATTTAATGCACTCGCCAAATCGCCTTCTTGATCAACCATTTTAAATTCAATGGTCGCTGTTGCATTTAATATTTCTTTCGCTTTGGCTGTATCTTGTACACCCGGTAACTCAATAACAATATTCTTTTGACCTTGACGCTGCACTAACGGCTCTGCAACCCCTAGTTCGTTAACACGATTACGAATAATGGTAATATTTTGTTGGAGTGCATATTCTCGCGTTGATTTAAGCTTTTGCTCGGTCATGTTAACCAATAGACTTAATTGTTCATCGTTTTCAACAAAAAGATAATCGCGGTAACGTTTTTTTAGAAAATCATGTGCCGCAATTAAGGCTTCAGGTTTTCGAAAAACAATTTTAACGCCATTTTTGCTATCTTGTGTCGATACTTCAGTTACACTGCGATAGCGTATTTTTTCACCACGTAAATCATTACGAAAATCGCCAACCATGCCTTGATGTGCTTTAGCGATGGCTTCTTTCATATTAACTTCCATTAAAAAGCTAACACCACCACTTAAATCTAAGCCTAATTTCATTGGCTCACCGCCAATACTGGCTAACCATTCAGGCGTAGCAGGCGTTAAATTTAAGGCAATTGAATAATCTTTTTTGTACTTTGAAAGCAGTAAATCACGTGCTTGTATTTGTTGTTCAGTATCGAAAAAACGCGCGAGTATTTGCCCCTTTTCTAAGCTTAACTTTGAAAACGTGATGTTTTCTTTAGTTAAATCAGTACGCACTGAATCTAACATTGCTGCATTGACTTCTACACCACGCAAACCAGACATTTGTACAGCAGGATCTTTACCGTAAATGTTAGGAAGCGCATATAACGCACCAATGGCAACGATAAAAAGCACCATTAATGTTTTCCATAAGGGGTATTTATTTAACACCGGTTTATCCTTTTTCTTAAGGTTTGTTTATTTTTAAATGTACTACAATAATTATAATGTTTTTAGCTAAGTTAATAAGCTTTAGTTCAAAGAAAAAGCACGGAGTTGACGCGAGTCAATGAGTACTTTTAATGTGGAAATTAAGCTTATTAACAACGATAAAGGTATTATAGCGATTTCATTGTGCCCTTTGGTAAAACTGCCGTAACGGCTGATTTTTGAATAGTAACATCGTGACCTTCGTTAAGGCTGATCACCATAAAATCTTTTTCATCAGATACTTTTACGATTTTTCCAACAATGCCGCCTTGAGTTAACACTTCATCACCTTTTGATAAGGCAGCCATTAAACCTTTATGTTCTTTCATACGTTTAGATTGTGGACGTAAAATCATAAAATAAAACACTAAACCAAAAACCACCAACATGATGATCATTTCCATACCACCACCGGCTGGTGCTGGGCCTGCTGCTGCATGTGCTTCATTGATAAATAAACTCATAATATCCTCTTATTATTTTTTGTCGAAAAAATCCGACTTTATTTTATAGACTAAATTGCTTTTAAATTACTTTAAAGGCGGAACAGGTAAATCACGTAACGCATAAAATTCGCTAACAAAGTCGTCTAATTTACCTTGCTCGATAGCCGCGCGCAAACCTTTCATTACTTGCTGATAAAAATGCAAGTTGTGAATGGTATTTAACTGTGAACCTAAAATTTCTTTACACTTATCTAAATGATGTAAATAAGCGCGTGAATAATTTTTACAGGTGTAGCATTCACATTCATCATCTAACGGACCAGTATCTGTTTTATGACGTGAGTTGCGAATTTTGATTACGCCTGTGTTTACAAATAAGTGTCCGTTACGTGCATTACGCGTTGGCATAACACAATCGAACATATCAATACCACGACGTACACCTTCAACTAAATCTTCAGGTTTTCCTACTCCCATCAGATATCGGGGCTTATCTTCAGGTATCAAGGGGGTGGTGTGATCTAATATTTTGATCATTTCTTCTTTAGGTTCGCCTACCGACAAACCACCAATGGCATAACCATCAAAACCAATATCGGTTAACCCTTTAACAGACACTTCACGTAAGTCTTCAAACATGCCGCCCTGCACTATACCAAATAGCGCAGATGGATTATCGCCGTGGCCGTCTTTTGAACGTTGCGCCCAACGTAACGATAACTCCATTGAAACTTGTGCTTCTTTATGGGTTGCAGGAAACGGCGTACATTCGTCAAATATCATCACAATATCTGAACCTAAACTGCGCTGAACTTCCATTGAACGTTCTGGCGTTAGCATAATTTTTTCACCATTTACTGGTGAGCTAAAACGCACGCCTTCTTCGGTGATTTTTCGCATTTTGCCTAAGCTGAATACTTGAAATCCGCCTGAATCGGTTAAAATTGGCTTATCCCAATTCATAAAGCCGTGTAAACCACCATGCTGTTCGATAATTTCAGTACCGGGTCGAAGCATTAAATGAAAAGTATTGCCTAAAATAATTTCAGCGCCAATTTCTTTTACATCTTCAGTTTTCATCCCTTTTACTGTGCCGTAAGTTCCTACCGGCATAAAAGCTGGAGTTTCAACCGTGCCGCGAGCAAACGTTAAGCGGCCACGACGGGCCTTTCTGTCGGTTGTGATCAGCTCATAAGTCATTTTTTGAGGTGTTACATTTTTTTCAGTCATTTTTTCCTACCTACCAGCGAAACAGGCTGATGGTTATTGAGTAAAATTTTTATCTAATTCATCGTCAAGATAATTTATTCCGTCATCCTGACGCAGGTCAGGATCTAAAAACAAGATACTGAAATAAATTCAGCATGACAGTGAACAAAATACTAATATCGTCCTGACAATTTATTCCGTCATCCTACAATTTATTCCGTCATCCTGACGCAGGTCAGGATCTAAAAACAAGATACTGAAATAAATTCAGCATGACCGCGAACAAAATACTAATATAGTCCTGACAATTTATTCCGTCATCCTACAATTTATTCCGTCATCCTGACGCAGATCAGGATCTAAAAACGAGATACTGAAATAAATTCAGCATAACAACGTTTTTTGTTACGCTTTTTCATTAATTATTTTTTTAAAAGTCTTTCTTTGTTAAGAACATCGCATCACCATAACTAAAGAATCTATATTCTTCGCTAATGGCATGTTGATAAGCCTTCATAATATTGTCATAACCCGCAAAAGCACTCACCAACATTAATAATGTTGATTCAGATAAATGAAAGTTAGTTAGTAAGCCATCAATTAAATAAAACTCAGAGCCGGGTGTAATAAAAATATCGGTATCGCCGTAAAATTTACTTAATTGTTCAAGTTTAAATTTTTCGCCCGCTTTAATAGATGCCTTAGCAGCTGACTCTAAAGAGCGCACTGACGTTGTACCAACAGCGATAACTCTACTGCCTGCGGCTTTGGTTTGTTTTATTTGTTCAACCACATCACTTGGCACTTCAACATATTCAGCGTGCATAATATGATCTTTAATTTCATCTACTTTTACTGGCTGAAAGGTGCCCGCGCCAACATGTAAAGTAACAAAGGCAAACTTAACACCTTTGGCTTTAATTTTTACCAATAAATCATCATCAAAATGCAAACCAGCAGTGGGCGCTGCAACAGCACCCGGTTTTTCGTTATATACCGTTTGATAGCGTTCTTTGTCGCTATCTTCATCTGGACGATCAATATACGGCGGTAATGGCATGTGACCAATATCTTCTAACACATCAAGAATGTTAAGGCTTTCATCATTTCCAGCATCAATAGAACCATTAATTTCAAGTTCAAATAATGCACCGTGACGCCCCAACATAGTAGCATTCACTTTATTTTCTAGCAGTAATTGTGCACCTGCTTTTGGTGATTTACTGGCACGAACATGTGCAAGAAAGCGCTTATCATCTATGATACGTTCTACTAAAACTTCAATTTTTCCGCCACTAGCTTTTTGACCAAACATACGTGCAGGAATAACTCGCGTATTGTTAAAAACCAACAAATCGCCAGCAGATAATTTATCAATAATATCTGTAAAATTAAGATCTTGAAGCTCACCTGAATTGCCATTAAGCGACATTAATCTGCTAGCCGTTCTGTTTTCTTTAGGATAACGGGCGATTAATTGTTCAGGTAAATTAAATGAAAAGTCGGCAACACGCATAAGTTAATAGGTTTACAAGGCTGATTAAAAACCGCCGTATTCTAGTGTTCTATGCAGTTAATAGCAAGTTAAAATCCATAATCTGGTGGCTTTAACTAGGCTAATAATAAATAGTGGGTCTATATATTATATCAAATAAATTCAGCCTCTTTATAGCCAGCATTCAGCAAAAAATGACTAGTAACTCGATTGATTTAAGCTATGCTATTCAAACACCTGTTTTAGAACTAATTTTAGAAAACTAAAGAGATTGTGCAATGAAAAATCTTGCTTATGCCATCGCTAAAACATTATTAAATGGTTTCGAACGCCACATATTCTTATTCAGTGAAATCACTCGCAGTGCGCAACAACGCTTCGAGCAGTGTCAATGGGCTGAAGTTCAAAAAGCAGCCAGAGAACGAACCGATTTTTACGAATTACGAGTGAGTGAAACGCTATCAACGCTAAAACAAGATTTTGCGATTAATGAACTTGATCAAAATTTATGGCAACAAATAAAGCAGCACTACATTGAATTATTACATACGCACAACCAGCCTGAATTGGCAGAAACTTTTTATAACTCCGTGTTTTGTCATTTATTTGAACGCAAGTATTATCATAATGGGTTTATTTTTGTAAAAAGTGCAGTTGGTAGTGAAATTAAACCTCATGCGAGTATTTACACCAGTTTCCATCCCGCCACAAAAGGTTTGTACAGCACCATTGAAGAGGTATTAACCCGACCCAACTTCAATTTACCTTTTGCAAATTTAAAACAAGATATTGGTAATATTGTAAAAGCTTTTAGACAAAGAGCGATGAAAACTCGTTATCAAGTTGAAGAATTACAATTTGATATGCTCGACCATGTATTTTATCGCAATAAAGGTGCTTATATTATCGGCCGTGTTATTTCCCCAGAAGGAGCAACACCTTTTATTGTATCAGTATTGAATGACGAGAATGGTGCTTTATACATTGATGCTTTGCTCACTGACGAAGAATATATGGCCGTTGTTTTTGGTTTTGCGCGTGCTTACTTCTTTGTAGATTGCCAACATCCATATGATTTAGTTAAATTTCTTCATCAGCTTATCCCTCATAAAACCCGTGCTGATTTATATGCCTCTATTGGTTTTCATAAACAAGGCAAAACCCAGTTTTATCGAGACTTCCTTAATCATTTAGAAAAAAGTAACGACAAACTCGAACTCGCCGCAGGCATAAAAGGAATGGTGATGTCAGTATTTACACTACCTTCTTACCCTTATGTTTTTAAAATAATTAAAGATAAATTTTCACCCACAAAAACTGTGACAAAAAAGCAGGTTAAAGAAAAATATCGTTTGGTGAAACTACACGATAGGGTTGGCCGTATGGCTGATACTATGGAATATTCAGAAGTGGCTTTTCCAAAAAATAGATTTAGCGAAAGGCTGCTTGAAGAGCTATTAAAAGTTGCCCCATCTATTATTCGTTTTGAAGACAATTTAGTTATTATTGAACATTTATATATTGAACGAAAAATGACGCCACTCAATTTATATTTAGCCGATGCCAATGATGAACAAATTGAAGACGCCCTTTATGGTTATGGCAAAGCAATTAAACAATTAATTTCTGCTGATATTTTCCCGGGTGATATGTTACTTAAAAACTTCGGCGTTACTCGCCATGGTCGTGTGATTTTTTATGATTATGATGAAATAACCTATATGAATGAAGTAAACTTTAGAGTAAAACCCAAAGCTGTAACCGAAGAACAAATTTATGCTTCAGAGCCTTGGTACACAGTTGAGCCCGGGGATATGTTTCCTGAAGAACTCGCCACTTTTGCTTTAGCTAATTTAAAATACCGCGCGGCATTTGCTAAACATCATGCTGATTTATTTGAAGCAAGCTTTTGGCAACAATGTCAGCAAAACGTTGCAAATGGGGTTTATGAAGACGTTTTTCCATACCCTGATAACATGCGTTTTAAGCATTAGCAGCAAAACTTGTTTATAAAAGCAACAAACAAACCGTTTACACAAATTTTGTCTTTACCTTGTGCTGAGCTTAAGTATAATGCTCAGCCATTGCAGGGGTATAGCTCCAATTGGTAGAGCACCGGATTCCAAATCCGGGTGTTGGGAGTTCGAATCTCTCTACCCCTGCCATTCTTTCCTTTTATTTACCTTATATTCTTTTTTCTGTTTTCCCTATTCATTAAATCTGTCATTATTAAACTTCAAAAAATCAATCTATAAAATTGCTATAAGTTTTTATTATGAGTATTAGTCAGCGTCAATTTTCGATATTAACTGAAATGGGGATCTCATTATGGCAGCGCAGAAAATTAACCAATAGCTCAAATACAAGCAATACAAGCAATACAAGCAATACAAGCAATAGCTTAACAGATACGGTTTCAGTTAGTGGCTCTTCAATCAGTACTAAATCATCGGCGATAAATAATCACAAAGAAGAAAACGCTTTATCCTTTAATTTTTCAGAAATATCTAAACAGCAAATTTTTCAAGATATATTATTGAGTATTGGCTTATCTTTAACTGATGTAAACGAGCAGAACAACTACTTAGATTTAGGCTTACTTAACTGGCAATTCGTTAACGATGAAACAATAATTTTAAATGAAAATACGTTATTAAGCCCGGCGATAGAGAACATTTCCAATTCTTCACAATTAAAACGCCAGTTATGGCTGGCATTACAAGACAGTAAACAATGACTTCATTAATTTTTCAGCCCATTTTGCCCAAAAACCTTCCAGAACTTATGGTGATAGAAAACAATTGCCATTCTCACCCGTGGAATGAAAACACCTTTACTAGCTGCATTGGTGGACGCTATTTTAGTGAGTTTGCTACAGCGCAAGCTAATCAAATCATAGGGTTTTATGTGGGAGAACATGTTGCAGGTGAAGCAACGCTAATGGATATTTGTGTCGATCCTGCTTTGCAGGGTAAAGGTTACGGTAAATCATTGTTGTTACAATTTTTACAACAAGTAAAAAACCTAGAAGTAAGCAAAGTATTTTTAGAGGTACGCGCTAGTAATATTTCCGCGCAAATGCTTTATATGAATCATGGTTTTATTGAAATATCGCGCCGAACAGGTTATTACCCTAGCGCCAAAGGCTTTGGCTATGAAGATGCAATTGTGATGTCTTTAAAATTATAACGATTTTATTTAGTGGAAACGATTTTTACCTGAATTTTTTGCTTTATACATGGCTTTATCGGCAAAATTCAATAATTTTTCTGCGCTGTTTGCATCCTTTGGAAAAAAGCTAATACCTAAACTTGCTGAAATTTGATGCACATTTTCTTTTGTTTTAATTGGTTTATTCAACAAGCCAATTAATTCAGAAGCGATAGTATATATTTCATCTTCTGAGGGAACATCTTCAATTAAAATGACAAATTCATCCCCACCTATTCTAGCCAAAGAATCACCATTACGAATACGCCCCTCTAAACGTTTGGCTACCGAACACAGCACGCTATCTCCCTCTGCGTGTCCGTATGTATCATTAATGGGCTTAAAGTCGTCTAAATCGATAAAAATCAAAGAAAGCTGACTAGCATTATTTTGGGCATTTTCAATGGCTTTATTAATACGCTTTTCAAAATAACCGCGATTAGGGAGTTCGGTTAGGGGATCTGAATTGGATAGTTTTTCTATGCAATGATCTGAGTGCTCACGCGATAAAATAAGGGTTACTAAATAACTAGCCGTTTGTAATAAATTTTTTTGAAAAGTACTTGGTGCTCGACTTTCAAAACTGGACAAAGCAAATGAACCAATAGTTTCACCAAATCGGTCTTTTACAGGCATTGACCAACACGCCTTTATATTAAATTCTAAAGCCACAGGTTTGAGAGTTTTCCAGCGACGATCACAAAGGGTATTGGCGACATATTGCGGCTCACCGCTATACACCGCAGCCCCACAAGATCCTGCATTTTCTCCTGGGATCAGACCATTTAATTGTTCAATCGCTGAATCAGGAATATTAGGCGCCGCTCTAACAAAAAGCGAGTTTAGTTGTTTGTTAAATATCATCACCGAAGCAACAGCGTTAGATACAATACCTTCAGCGGCTTTGCAAAGTGCTTCGAGTGTTTTTTGATGATTATTACTGTCAATTACAGTTTCAAGTATATCTTTTTGTACTTGTAAAAGTTTCATCGATTGTTTATCAGAAAGCGGTGAATCATCCTTGAATTCTTCTGCTAATTCTTTTGTTTTTTTCATATGACCCCCTGCAACTTTTCGACACAAATACATTAAAAGCACACAAAATAATATATATGATCAATGACTTTGACTTTAAAAAATAGACTGAAAAATTTAAAGTAATGCTTTAAAGCTTAAACCAATTTATAACAGGTACAGCAGTAGAACAAGCTCAATAATTATACAGCAGCAATAAAAACTTCACATATTTGAACTTTATCTAATATAAACAAAGAATTGACAATTAAATTTATTGCTGACTATCTTCTATTTTATCAAACTGTAATTCACACAGTCGCTGATACAGTTTCGAACTAGTAAGTAGTGATTGATGACTGCCAATATCAACAATTTTACCTTGGTCCATCAACACAATAATATCTGCATGAACTACGGTAGATAAACGATGTGCAATAATCAACGTTGTGCGGTTGGCCATCAAATCATTTAATGCTGTTTGCACATGATGCTCACTTTGTGCATCTAACGCACTGGTGGCTTCATCAAGTAGTAGTACACAAGGATCTTTTAAAATGGCTCGTGCTATAGCAATGCGCTGTTTTTGCCCACCCGATAAACGAACGCCCTGCTCTCCTAAAAAGCTACCGTAACCTTCAGGGAGTTGTTCGATAAATTCATGTGCGTGAGCGCGTTTAGCGGCAGAAATCACTTCAGCATCGCTAGCGTCTGGTTTACCATAACGAATGTTATGCCAAACATCAGAGCTAAATAATATGGGCTGTTGCGGTACCATACCCATAGTGTCACGCAGCTCTGTGAGTTTAAGCGCGGTAATATTGGTGTGATTAAAGCTTATTTCACCTTGCTGCGGGTCGTAAAAACGTTGTAACAATTCAAACAAGGTGGTTTTTCCAGCGCCAGAAGGGCCCACAACCGCTACAATTTTTCCTGCCGGTATGGTTAAATTAATATTACTTAATGCTGCCTGTTCAGGGCGTGACGGATAACAAAAGCTAACTCCTTTAAATTCGATTTCTGCTGTTTCAGGGTGATTAATGGTGATGGGTGAATGTTCTTCTTTTATTTCGCTTTCAACTTTTAACAAGTCTAATAAACGCGTGGCAGATCCTGCTGCGCGTTGTAATTCACCATAAACTTCAGCAACCGTTGCTACCGACATTGCAACCATAATGGCATAAAATACAAATGCGCCTAATTGACCACCACTCATGTTACCAGCGAGAACATCCATGCCACCAACCCACAACATACCGCTGATCGCACCAAAAGTAAGAAATATAACAATGGCTATCAAAAACGATCGTTGTTTGACTCGACGTTTAGCCACCTCAAATGCTTTTTCAACTTCGCCGCCAAAGGCCTGTTGCTCGCGTTGTTCATGGGTGTAACTTTGCACAACTTTAATATTTTGAATTATTTCACCTGCGTAAGTACCAATATCTGCAATAGCGTCTTGTGAACTTTCAGCGAGTTTTCTTACCTTTCGGCCATAAATCATCATCGGTACTAAAATTAATGGCACACAAAACACCACTACTAAAGTTAGCTTTAAACTAGTCACTAACAGCATGATCAAACCGCCAATTAGCATTAATACACTGCGTAGCGCCATCGAAAAAGACGAGCCAATAATAGACTGTAACAGCGCGGTATCAGTGGTTAATCGCGACATTAATTCGCCACTACGATTTTCTTCAAAATAGCTAGGGTGCAGGGTAATAATACGATTAAATACCGCCTTGCGAATATCGGCACTAACTCGTTCACCTAACCAAGACATTAAATAAAATCGGCTGAACGTACCAACGGCCAATAAACTAATCAGGCCGATCAATACCAAAATAGCAGACTGTAATTGTTCTTTAGACCCGGCAATAAAACCACTATCAATAACGTGTTTAACCCCTTGCCCTAACGACAAATTAACGCCCGCGGTAAGCAATAGCGCAAATAACGCTAAAGCCAACATCATTTTATAAGGTTTAATAAAGGCAAATATGGGTAACAGGCTAGTAAAGGCTTTTTCTTTTGCGTTCACTGATTTAACACTAGAAGTTTGGTTCTGAGCGGTTTCATTATTAGGAGATTGTTCAACATTCTCATTAGTGGCAGCTAATGGGGTGATCGCAGCAGTTTCTTTGCTCACAGTACACTCTAAAGTTTTGTCTAGGACATACTGAAATGGTTACAAAAAATACAAATTCAAGACTTTCGAACTTAAATTATGTAACAAATAATATCTAACTGCACCTGTCTATCAAAAAGCTCAATGAATAAAGCACTTTTTAAGTAACGGGGGAATATCGATTGCGGCAACAGGTTTTGAAAACTTGTAACCTTGCAGTAAATAACATTGGCGCTGCAATAAATACTCGATTTGTGATTCAGATTCGACACCTTCAGCGATACAATACATATTGAGGCTTTTTGCCATCAATAAAATAGCATCAATCAAAGCTTCATTTTGACGGTTAATACCAATATCCATGACAAAACTTCGATCAATTTTAATGATATTAATTGGAAATTTTTTCAAATAACCTAAAGAAGAATAACCTGTACCAAAATCATCCAATGCTAACTGAAAGCCTAATGCAACGAGTTCATTCATGGTAATTAATGCTTTGGCTTGGTCCTTCATAAACGCAGATTCGGTAATTTCAAAGCGAACAGCTTTAGCATCTATATGGTGTTGCTTTAGCATCACAGCAATTTCTTGAGCTAGTTTTTCATGTTGTAAATGGCTCACCGACAAGTTTATTGATAAATAAATTTTCTCGCCTAATTCATTACGCCAATAGTTTAAATCAGTTAACCCTCGATGAATAGCGCTACGGGTCATTGCGATTATCAGTCCAAGATCTTCAGCAATATCAATAAATTCATGGGGAGCAAGCACCCCTTCGTCAGTTTGCCAACGCATTAACAGCTCTAAACCAACTAGCTTGCCAGTTAAAGCATCGACAATGGGTTGGTAATAATTGATAAATTCATTTTTTTGATAGGCATGCTTAATCCTATTTTCTTGAGTTAATCTTAATTTGGCCTTGACATTCATTGCCTGGATAAAAAACTGAAAATGACCCCGACCTTGCTCTTTAGCATGATACATCGCGATGTCTGCATGCTTAATTAATTCTGCTGAAGTATTTGCATCATCTGGGAAAACGGCAATACCAATACTTGAAGAAACACTTACCCTATGCCCTTCAAGTATCATCGGCTTATCAATACAATGGATTATTTTTTTGGCAATTCGTCCTAAATCATTAATAGATGGAAATGATTCCAACAAAACAATAAATTCATCACCACCTAAACGCGCTACGGTGTCATCTTCGCGAAGTGCATGTTGTAAACGCTGGGAGATTCTTTGTAAAAGGAGATCGCCCAGATCATGACCTAACGAGTCATTTATCTGTTTAAATTTATCTAAATCTATAAAAAGCAATGCAATTTTTTTTCTATCTCTATTGCCATGCATTATGGCATGTTTGATCCTGTCTAACGCTAACGTTCGATTAGGTAAGCCCGTTAACTGATCGAAATTAGCCAAATATCTTAGTTCGGTTTCTGCTTCTTTTTGTTCACTAATATCCGTTAACACAACAACAAAAAAAGCAATATTATTGTCGCTATTCGCTACCGCACTAATATTAATCCATACAGGAAACTCAGATCCTTGGCTATTGATCACCAACTCTTCCCCTTGCCAGTGCTGGCCTGCAACCATTGCAGTTAAAATTTCATAGTAATATTTTCGTTTTTTATTCGAGAGTCCTTGTATATAAAAATCTTTTTTTAATAAGTCCTGTTCGGATAAGGCCATAGCTTCACAGAGTGAGTTATTCAGGGCAATTGGTTTTTGTGTAGCATCGAGAATCGCCACCCAATCACGGATCTCTCGAAATGCTTCACCAAATATTTTTAATTTCTCTTCATTATCGCGCGTGGCATTAATATTAGTAAAGGTACCTGTAACTCGAGACGGCTCTTTTCCATTGCTGGCAACTATTCGACCTAAATCACGATACCACTGATAACTTTCATCTAACATTCGCAATCGATAATCACATTGAAAATCACTGATTTTTCCCTGTATAAAGAGTTCCCAAGCAAGTAAATATTTACTTTGCTCATCTGGGTGGATGCACTGAACATGGGCTTGCAGTAAACAATGTTTGTTATGCTGGGCATTTCCCAACGGTTGAAATCCCCTATTTTGATAGATAATATTACTGTCTGCATGCCAGTCCCATACGCCACTTCGACTACCTTCAAGAGCTAGCTGTAAGCGTTCCTTCCCTTCAAATAGCAGTTGTTGCTGCTGCCACTTATAGCGAAGCCACATATAAACCAAGCTAAACAAGCATAAAGCATAAATACTGTAAGCCAGCGGTGATGACCAAGGTGCATATGAAATGTTGATCCATAAAGAACTCACTTCACCTTTTTGCCCATTTTCAGGTGCTATAGCACGAACGTTAAATTGATAACGTCCAGGTTTCAATTGTGGAAAAAGAACATTATTTTCAGTTGTTTCGGGGTAGCTAATGATACTTTCACCTTGTAACCAATATTGATAACGTATTTTGTGTTGGCTTGAATAGTTTAATGTGGAATAGTTGATTTTTATACCGATGTCATCATACGCCAGCTGGATGTGACGGTTGCTCAAATCTTGTATCGGCATAGTTAACTGCCTAGATAATAAAGAAAAATCGCTAATCCTTACACTTAAATCCGCCTTTTTTTGTTGTTTAATTTCATTGGGTGAAAACCAAGTAATCCCTTTTACCGAACCAAATATCAGTTTTTCATTGAATATATGAGCAGATGATCCCTCTACAAATTCATTGCTGTTTAAACCGTCAGCAACTGTATACATTTCAACGTATTGGCTAACGACATTCAGACGAAAAAGCCCCATATAAGAGGCAAACCACAAATCTTCTCCCTTTAATTGCAACGAGAATATATCATTGGACGGTAATATATTTTTATTATCAAAATAAAATCGTTCGCTAAAGTTATCACCATCTAGTCCAACTAAACCCACACCTGATATGGCTATCCATAAGATATTGTCCTTAGTAAGTACATAACTGTTAGGCTCTAAGCTTTCTTGGATAATATTTTCATCCAGCTGATATATCTGTTGGCGCTGCTTGGACTCCGTATTGATTAACCATAGCTGATTATTGACAGCAAACATTACAGCTTGCTTGTGGGCTAAAAAACCAATGAACGAAGAAGGTAGTTCTGGTGGAAATAACTTCGTTAGTTGCGATAATGATTCAACCTTTCCTGAGTTAGGATCATAACGAAAATAGCTGTGCTTAGTTTTATACCAAAGCCTTCCTTTGTCATCTTGAACGTAATCCCATGATCGTAATGCTAGCTTTTTTCGGTCTGCTACTGTCGCGGCTTTAATCGGTATAGTTTGTTGTGTTAAAGGATCGAAATTAACCATTTGAGTGCCCGTAGCTAACCAAAATGTCCCGTTTTCTCGAGATATAATTTCATAAATTGTTCCACTGGTTCGAGTAGAAATTTTATCATTTGATACAAAAAATGAGTTAATATCACCCGTAATAAGATCTACTCGATTTAATCCATTTTTAGTGCCTAGCCACACACTATGATCGCTGGCTTCCGCCATGCTATAGACTTTATTATGGCTAAGTCTCACGTCATTTTGTTGCGATAAGTTATGAAACGCGGTGCTTTTAGGATCCCATAAATACACACCATTCAACCTAGATCCTAACCAAAAATTGCCATGATTATCTTGAATCATGCTGCGAATATTATTGTCTAATAACGCAAAACTAGAATCTTGAAAGCGCCACAAAAATTCAGCTTTGTCGCTTGATGGATCAAAGCGATACAACCCTTCATTAGTTGCCAAGTAAAATTCATTGTCAACAGCCAATAATCGCCAAATGTTACGATTTTTTAAGCGAATTGATGCAACAGCAAGTTTAACCGCCTTATTAAACGTTTCTCTTATGTGGTTATTGTTAAGACTATACAAACCTTTAGTTGTCCCAACCCATAAGTTTTTTTGACCATCAAAATACAATTCTTTACAGTTAAGGGAAGTCGTTAAATGGCCATTTGCATCAATAAATTCAATAATACGGTGTTCACCACTCTTGATATCTAAAACATAAAGTCCTTGTGTGGTGGCAATATATAAATAATTTCCTTCTAATAATAATCGGCGAATACTTGGTGGCTTTTTAGCGAGAGTGCGGCTATTAAAAACAGAGCTCATTTTGTTTTCAGTACGATTATAAAATCGTACATCTCTTTTTGACGCTATCCATAAATTATGTTGTTGGTCTTCAACAATATCGGTTACGGCATTTACTGATCTCCGCTCTAACGCAGCTTTGGATTTAAAAAAGTGACTGCTGGTATTGCTTTTATTGTCATAACGATACAAACCTTGGTAACGAGTTCCTATCCAAAAAACACCCTGAGAATCTTGATAAATATGCTTAATATATGCATCAACAAAAATATTATTGGGCCCTTTAATATGTTTAATCGCATAACCGTCATAGCGATCTAGACCCCCTTTGGTTGCCAACCAAATAAACCCCTGATCATCTTGCAAAATATCTTCAATACTTCCTTGTACTAAGCCTTCTTCTGTGCCGATACGAGACAGTAAAGGCTGTAGTTTTACAGCCATAACAAATGAACTGTTAACAGTAAGTAAACTAAGCAATAAAATACAGAATCGCTTTATTTTTAGAATCGACATGGGAGAAAAATAAACATTGGTGATTAAGCCTAAATACAGATAATTGCAATATATATACTATAGCGTAGCAACTTAGTAGTTAATAAGCACTAAATAGTGCTTGAGAGAATTTTAACCGATAAAGATGACATTTCCGATAAAAAGACACAAAAAAAAGTATTCGACGGTGTTGAAATGATCCAATCAAAATTGAGTTAAGAGCTTGATTATAAGAATAAATACATAGCCATTTAAAGCACGACTGTGCACGTTTTTATCACGTATGGGTAACAGTTTAGCTTCGTTGTCCATAAGCAAATTTACACTTGGGCAAAACCGTATAATTATTTTCAGGGATGAGTTCTACAATATTTACTTCACCAATATTATCAACTATTTTGCTCGACTGAATTTTAAAATAAAAGAACCATTCATTGTTTAATGATTTTAGTTCAACATATGGGAAAGCCGTTATTTTCCAATTTCCTTTCATAAAATCAGTGCGGTTATGTATTAAAATGTTGAATGATTTTTCAAATGACATTGTATAACTAGCGTCACTGTTTAGTGTAATTTGGCCAACACTCTTACAATCTTTACTTTGATAAGTATTAGATAAATCTTGCATTGCTATAATATCGTGCGTTCTGGCTCCTTCAGGTACTAAAAATAAGCCAACATTATTTTTAATATACCAATGATTGCCTTCCTTCAACATTTGACTATTCGACAGTTTCCATCCTAATGCGGAAACACTATCAATAACCGTATTTAAACTTTGTTCATTTTCTACAAATGGCGAATAAACTAATACTGATTGTTTAACTTCATCGGGAAAAGCTAGCATATTAGTTTCCACATTAAACCCAAGATCCGTTAGTTTATTTTCAATCGTACTAATTTCATCCGTTGATAAATAACGACTGTATAAATGCACTGTAGTGCTCGAGCATGCTAACAGGGTAAAACATAATAATAATGTAGAAATAAATTTCACTGGGTATTACCTCTGTTAGCTGTTAATAGCTTAATATAACCTTACTATTATTTAGTCACCTTGATCTTTTCAATCATATCCAAACTTGGATAAGTTGAATTTTCATCCATGCGATAATCTAGTTGCACTAAGTTATTTTTAGATACTTCATTTAAAGGATTATATTCCCATTGTTGTAATGCAGAAATGGCCGAATGATCAAATACATAAGCAGGATTTCCTTTTACAACTTCAACATTTTGCACGCTGCCATCGGTAGCAATGTCAAATTTTAATACCACGGATCCTTCAATTCTTTCGTTTGCTGCTTTAAGTGGATATCTAGGCTCCACACGCATAATAGGCATAACAGCTTCTTTTGCTTTAGGTGGTGTTCTATAATGTTGTTGAAGATCTCCTGACTTTTCATCACTAATCTCACCAATGTTAGCATTAGACCCGTTAGAAAAATTTCCCGCGTAACTTAGCCCTGACAATACTGTAACAGAGGTCGCAACAACCATTACCAAACCCAATTTTGTTGCTTGTTTATTTGTTTTAATGTTTTTTATACGTTCAAACATAAGATGTTTATCTCCATATTTTTTAAAAGACAGTTGAGCAAAAGCCAATGGCGGCGCGTTTTCAGCCGCCACTAACAATGCTTTACTGTAGTTGATCCTGCTTTGTATCTGTTTGCGCGCCAGAACAGTTTGGTCACAGGAAAGTTCTTGGTCTCGGCGAAAGCTAAAATAAGCCAACCAAGCCAAAGGGTGAAACCAAAATAACGCCACACAACTCAGCGCTATAAGGTTCCAATAAATGTCATTGCGATCAAAATGACAAATTTCGTGCTCAATAATCAACGTTTGCTGAGTTGAGCTATAAATTTCGTTAAAGTTTTCAGGAATAATTAACTTTTGCTTGAACAATCCAACCAACATTGGGCTAAAAGCTTGTTCACTTTGATATACCGTTAAATTTTTAGGTAGCGTAAATTTATGCTGGTTAGCGCTAACACGAGTTAATTTTAATTTTTTTGCAAAATTTAGATGACTAACAGACCACACACCAAAAATACTTACCGCGCCAGTAAACCACAACCACACTAAGTAATCCCCATTAAGTGCTTGAAACTTTTGTAGCTGCATTTGTAATTGTTGTTGAAATTGCGCACTAGGCGACACTACATAACGTTGAATTTCGCTACTTGGCTCAGTGATAAAGCTTTGCCACGGCATCGGTAATAAATAAGCCAATAATCCTAATGGAATAAGCGCCCACAGTAGATAACTTGTTTTAGCACCAAAAAACTTAACCACCAAAGAGTGTGATAATAAGAGTATTGCTAGTAATACCGTTATTGGCATTAATAAATTGCCAAACAATTCAAACCATAAATTATTCATCAGCTTGCCCTACATTTTCTTTTTCCCAATCGGCAATTAAGCTTTTTAATTGGTCAATGTCGTCTTTTTGTAAATCAGTTTGTTTTGCAAACCCCGCGACCAAGGGCGAAATTCGCCCTGAAAATAACCGCTCAATTAAACTGGTACTCTCTTTAATAGTGTAATGTTCGCGCTCAAATAACGGGCTATATAAATAATGTCGCTGTTGTTTTTCAAAGCTAATGGCATTTTTTTTCACTAAACGGTTTAATAAAGTCTTTACCGTTTTTTCATGCCACGTTTTTTCTAGTTCGTTAGTTTCGTTTAAACGACTAATAATATCGTTTGCACTAGCTGGGGCTTTTTGCCACAACGCTTCTAATACTTCAAATTCCGCATTACTTATATCCATACTTTTTACTCTTGTTTGCTAGCAGCTGCTTTTGTTTGATTACAGATGTAATCGATAAATCAAGAATACATGAATAATTATAGATTACAAGTGTAATCTATAATTATTCATCTAAAACTATCATATTAGTGGATGTTAAAGAGAAATTGCGCATTGAACTTCTTAACATAAAATGTAAGGATATTAATAGATTAGAATCAGTGATTTATACAGTTGAAATGGAGTTTATATGGTACGTTTTATTTTAATAACACTAAGTTTATTTTTGGTAAGCTGTTCGAGCATCCCTTTAGGCACAATGCTTCAGTTAAGCACATTTAATGAAAACAGCTTTCTTTCGCTTAATCCTGAAGAATTGAAAACAAAAATTCTAGTAGATATGCCTGCAAAAATAGCCGTCTCTAAAACAAAAATATCGTTAACATTAAAAACTGAAAAAGGTGATTTAGCCTTTAATTATCCATTAACTTTAATATCAACTAAAAACCTTCCAAAAGAAAATGGCTTTTTCAGTTCAATCCCACAAAGAACAGAATACCTACTTGTACTTTCTAATGAAGCTATTGAAGATTTTCGAAAAGTTCAAAATGAAATGCGTACAAAATCCCCAAAAAGCGTTAGTTTCAATGTTAACTTCGATTTTGAAGAATTTCCGACGAAATTAGCGGAAGTGACCTTCTCAATTTTTTTAAAACTATCTAAAGAAGATGATTTTATAACCTTATTTGACCGAGGAAGTTTAAAAGTAAATTATAGTGGTCAAAAGAATGAATGATTAAAAACACCTTGGTAACAACCAAATGTATTGCAATTCATACCATGCTGCCAGCCCAAGCTACAATAAAACGTTTAAACAGTCTTATCCTCATCGTTTTGATATGACAATATTAATGGTTTCATTAGTAGATACAAAAAATGCCGTTTACGGGTATGTAAACGGCATCATTTATTTTAGTTTTGTTTAAATAAAAACCAATAAAATTAGAACAAAGCTCTAGATGATGAACTATGTCGAGCTGAACGGCGCGATCTCATTCTACTATGTAACTCACTACGTTTTGCACTTAGCCATTGATCACGCGTTATTGTTTCATCGCCAGTGCGATCTTGTTCACGTTCTCGATAAGCATTAAATTCTTCAAACGCTTCAATATCATCTTTAAATTCTTGTTCAACTAATTCAATCATTATGGCGTCATCAAGAAAGCCTAAGGCCGGAATATGGTCAGGGATCAAGTCTTCAGTTTCACTGAAGTATGATAAAGCGGCTAAAATATCTGCCCTTTCTTCATCGGGTGCCTGCCATTCTTCATCTTCAATAATTGCAATCATGGTGGTTAGTTTATGTAAGCGTGATTGCACAAATTCAGGAACTGCGCTTTTAACATCTTCGCTCAATTTTTTGGCGTTCGATAAAATTTGTTGTTCATTTAAATTTTTAGATAAACTTTGCGCTTTTTTCATCACATTACGAAAATAATCTAAATCAGAATCTTCTAAAGTGAATTTAATTTCAACAGCCATTTTTATTCCTTAATTTATAGCAAGTTAATATTCTAATTAATATTAACTTATTGATTAGTAAAGTTAGCAGAAAGTAATAACAATTCCTAATTTTAAACTGTAAAAAAAGATCACCTTTAACAACCTTTTTATTTGCAATTAACAATTATTTCATAAAATCAATTTATTCAGTAACGAAACAATAGTACAATTTTATTTGAGACGAAACTCTATTCGATGTTTTGTTAGAATTAATTACGCAGGATAAAATATTTCTTAAACGGATCCTGCTTGAAATTGGACGTTCGAACAAAACATCTTCATTTATGCATTGACTAAAAAAATAAAAGGATGCATTTAGTTCATTATTCTCACAAGCGTGCTGAAACTGGTCTACTGATGTGGCTCGAGTACTTCAATTTATTCCTTTACTCCGTTTTAACAATTTCGAAAGAGAGACACCATGATTAAATTTTACGCTATTGCCTTAATTACTTTATTAACAGGTTGTGGCACAGAAGAAGTTTCACCTAAAAGCACTACAAGCACAATTGATAGCACGCTTGCCGAGAGCGCAGCTATTTCTGTTAGCGAAATTGTCGATGGCAGCTCTATTTTTATCAAAAAACTACGTTTATCTGGTTATGACAATAATGCAATCAAATCAATTGATTTTACTATAACGTCAAAACCAGATGCTTTAGCTACTCCATTACATGTTAGCTACAGCCATGAAAAAATAAAGTCCGATTTCACCATAAATGCTGCTGAAAAAACGTTGCTACTACCCGTTTTTGGCCTTTATTCAAATTATGCCAATCAGGTACAACTCACTTATACTTTCGTCGATGACAGTAAGGTTTCTGTTCTGCAAATTATTAACACCGAAGAGTTTATTGAGCCTGACGAAGGTGTTTATACGCAGATGTTGGTCAATACGTTACCCAGTGCGGATAATCGACCTAGTTTTAGTTATTTTTTCATCAAGAATAAAAATTACTCGCCAATTATTCTAGATATAGATGGGAATATTAGATGGTTAGCACCAAAAGCAAGCGTTGATGACGCTGCAGCATATTTTGATGGTAAACAATTTATTATCGGTGACACGCGAGGTAGTGAGATCTATCTGCAAAGTTTTGACGGTTCAAGTAAAAGAATTGATTTAAGCGGTGGCAAGTTTAGTAAAGCATTTTTTCATCATAATATTGATGCTGGTAAAGTGGGTTTTTTAGCCGAATTAGATGTAACGGTTGACGGCATTGAGAAAAAAGAAGCCTATCTGGCAGAAATTCTTAGTGATGGTAGTGTGATTAAAGAATGGGATATGGGGGAAATTTTCACTGCTTATATGAATAGCCAAGGTGATGATGCCAGCAAATTCGTTCGCTATACCAGCCCAGTTCCTAACGACCAAGGTAGTTATGACGCTATAGATTGGTTTCACATGAACACCGCCACTTATGATCCATCTGATGACACTATTATTATCTCCAGTCGAGAAAATTTTATTGTAAAACTAGATTATGAGACAGGGAAAATTCTGTGGTTACTTGGTGATGAAAGTAAATACTGGTATCAAAACTTTCCTTCTTTACGCGACTTAGCTCCAGTTCTTTCATTAGGAAAGCCCCCAATTGGTGTTCATGGATTGTCTATCGCTAATGATGGTAGTTTACTTCTCTTTAATAATGGTTTTCATAGCAATCATCAACCTACTGGTGAAGCCGCGGGGGTTAATCGTGACTTTAGCACCGCGTCAAAATATCAGGTTTCTGATGATGACCAAAGCTATCAAGAAGTTTGGAGTTTCGATGAAAATATACTATCCGATATTTGCTCAAGTATTTATCAACACTCAGGCGGTGATTACTTACTCAACTATGCAGCAGCAAATGGCAGAAGCTTAGCCAGAGTGGTTATTTTAACTGAACAAAAAGAAATATTATTTGATGTGCAGTTTCCAACTCAAGGTTGTTCAACTAGTTGGAATGCTCAAATAATCGAATTAGATAATTTAGTTTTTAATTAAACATCTTGAAAACGACTATAGCGATGAACAAATACTTTTTCATCGCTTGTTATGCTCCCCTCGTAATCTCAAATAATAGCGAAATTAAGAAAAAATTCTTACTGTGGAAATAAAGCGTTTTAGGCTATAATACCGCGCTTTAAAATTTTCTTTTCGTCTTACGTTTTTTAAAACAGGTATTTTGCATGTCGCTACAACAGCAAGAAGTCGATTTACGTCGCACTTTCGCTATCATTTCTCACCCTGATGCGGGTAAAACCACGATCACCGAAAAAGTGCTTTTATTTGGTCAAGCTTTACAAAAAGCGGGTACGGTAAAAGGTAAAAAATCAGGTCAACATGCAAAATCTGACTGGATGGAAATGGAGAAAGACCGCGGTATTTCAATTACTACCTCGGTAATGCAATTCCCTTACAACGACTGCTTAGTGAATTTATTAGATACTCCCGGCCATGAAGATTTCTCGGAAGATACTTACCGCACACTAACTGCGGTAGATTCCTGTTTAATGGTGATTGATGTTGCTAAAGGTGTTGAAAAACGTACCATTAAATTAATGGAAGTTACCCGATTACGCGATACGCCAATTATTACTTTTATGAATAAAATGGACCGTGATGTACGCGACCCAATGGAAGTAATGGACGAAGTTGAAGAAATTTTAAAAATAAAATGTGCGCCTATTACTTGGCCTATTGGCATGGGTAAAGAATTTAAAGGCGTTTATAATATTTTAACTGACGAAACTTTTTTATATCAGTCGGGTCAGGGTCATACTATTCAAGAAAAGCGTATTATTAAAGGTTTAGACAACCCTGAATTAGACATCGCAATCGGCAATTATGCGGATGATTTACGTGACGAATTAGAGCTTGTTATTGGTGCTTCACATGAGTTTAATTTAGAAGAATTTTTATGCGGTGAATTAACGCCAGTATTTTTTGGTACTGCGTTAGGTAACTTTGGTGTTGATCACATGCTTGACGGTTTAACCCAATGGGCGCCCAAACCATTACCTCGTAAAACAGATGTAAGAGAAGTGGTTGCTGAAGAAGAGAAATTTTCAGGTTTTATTTTTAAAATTCAAGCGAACATGGATCCGAAACATCGTGACCGTATTGCCTTTATGCGTATTTGTTCAGGCAGATATGAAAAAGGCATGAAAATGAAACAAGTACGCACCGGTAAAGATGTAAAAATTGCCGATGCAGTAACGTTTATGGCGGGCGATCGCAGTAATGTTGAACAAGCTTACGCTGGCGACATTATTGGTTTACATAACCACGGTAGCATTCAAATTGGTGATTCGTTCACTGAAGGCGAAATGATGAAATTCACCGGCATTCCTAACTTTGCCCCTGAAATGTTCCGTCGTATTCGTCTTCGCGATCCATTAAAAGCGAAACAATTACAAAAAGGTTTGATTCAATTATCAGAAGAAGGCGCGGTACAAGTATTCCGCCCATTTAATTCTAATGAAATGATTGTGGGCGCAGTCGGTGTATTGCAGTTTGAAGTAGTTGTTCAACGTTTAAAAACTGAATATAAAGTAGATGCTATTTATGAGCCTATTAGTGTGGCAACTGCTCGCTGGTGTACTTGTGATGATGAACGTACGCTTGAACAATTTAAGAAAAAAGCGTTTGATAACTTGGCGTTAGATGGTGGCGATAACTTAACGTATATAGCACCAACGATGGTGAATTTATCATTAGCGCAAGAACGTGCGCCAGATATAGCGTTCCATCAAACCCGTGAACACTAATTTTACTGCGTATATAGCTTTCTATCTGCGTTACTCAATAAATTTTATTAGGTCATTTAGTAAACTAAACTCCCTAATAAAATTTAACGAGTGCCTTGCTATAAAACTATATCCTTGCAAAATAATATAATCTATTTAGCCAATGGCTAAGAAAATATAAATTAACTAACTTGCGAAATAACTCATTTTTCGCAGTTAGTTGGCTCAAGGTTATAGAAATGACACGGAGCATGCATCGCATGTAAGTATCATTGATGCGAAGATTGAGTCAAATAACCATGAAAAAGAGTTTATTTTATGAATATTAAACATATATTGGCCGAAAAAGTCAGTGCAGCGATGGTTGCAGCAGGTTTACCAAGTGACACTAATCCTGCAATAAGTATTTCTAATCGTCCACAGTTTGGTGATTACCAAGCCAATGGTGTTATGGGTGCGGCAAAAAAATTAAAAACAAATCCACGCGAATTAGCGACTAAAGTAGTTGAACAGTTAGCGCTTGATGACAGTTTTAACGAAATAGCTGAAAAAATTGAATTAGCCGGCCCTGGCTTTATTAATATTCATTTAGCGCCTGCATGGTTAGCACAACAGCTTGCTATTGCCAGCAATGATAAACATTTAGGTGTTACTCAACGCGGTTCAAACCAAGAAGATAAAGCACAAACGGTAGTTGTGGATTATTCAGCGCCAAACCTTGCTAAAGAAATGCACGTAGGTCATTTACGCTCAACCATTATTGGTGACGCTGTTGTACGTGCTTTAGAATTTCGTGGTGACAAGGTTATTCGTCAAAATCACATGGGTGATTGGGGCACACAATTTGGCATGTTGTTAGCGCATTTAAACGATAAATTACAAGCAAACGAAGTGGCAGAAACGGCGCTTAGCGATTTAGAAAATTTTTATCGTGAAGCAAAAATTCGTTTTGATGAAGAAGAAGGCTTTGCTGACAGAGCACGTGGTTACGTGGTTAAACTACAAGGCGGCGATGCCGATTGTGCAACACTTTGGCAGCAGTTTATTGATATTTCTATCAAGCACAGTGAAGACATTTACCAAAAATTAAACGTTACCCTAACTCGCGATGACATTATGGGCGAAAGCGCTTATAACGATGATTTATCAACGGTAGTTGACGAATTAATGGCGCAACATATTGCCGTTGAAGATCAAGGTGCCAAAGTAGTTTTTATTAACGAAATGGCAAATAAAGCAGGTGAACCTTCGGTATTTATTGTACAAAAGTCTGGCGGTGGGTATTTATATGCCACCACCGATTTATCGGCCTGTCGTTACCGTAGTGGCACCTTGAACGCCGACCGTATAATTATTTTTACTGATGCTCGTCAAGCGCTTCACTTTAAACAAGCTGAAATTGTTGCACGCAAAGCAGGATTTTTACCTGAACATGTTGGTTATGATCATTGTCCGTTTGGCATGATGATGGGTGACGACGGCAAGCCGTTTAAAACTCGTACTGGCGGCACTATTAAGTTAGCAGAATTGTTAGAAGAAGCGGTAGTTCGTGCAACTGAGTTAATCAAAGAGAAAAACCCTGATTACAGCGCAGAAAAACTTACTGAAATAGCGACAAAAGTAGGTATTGGCGCCGTTAAATTTGCGGATTTATCAAAAAATAGAACCAGCGATTATATTTTTAACTGGAAAACCATGCTCAGCTTTGAAGGGGCAACTGCGCCTTACTTACAATATGCTTACGCGCGTATTAAAAGTATATTCACTAAAGCTGACATAAGTACCGATAATATTGCCGACAAACTAAATATTATTGAGCCACAAGAAAAAGCATTAGCAGTTAAATTATTACAACTTGAAGAAGTGTTAGACGCAGTAATTAGCGAATGTACCCCTAACTTGTTATGTAATTATTTATATGAACTAGCAAGCTTGTATATGAGCTTTTATGAAGCCTGCCCTATTCTAAAAGATGACATAGCAGACGATGTAAAACTATCGCGATTAGCACTTTGTCAGCTTATTGCTAATACTTTAAAGCAAGGCTTAGACTTGTTAGGTATTGAAACAATGGAGCGCATGTAAGTTTCTATTTTTATCTGTGGTATTTAGATTCTGACCTTCGTCAGGATGACCACAATAAAAATTGACAAAAACTAAAAAGTGCAACCGCTTAAAATGTAGCAGCTACACGGGAACAATACGCAACCGTCATGCTGAACTCGTTTCAGCATCTTTTTTTAGTTAGCTATTTTCTATATTAATACAAAAATAATACAAAAAAAGCGCCAATCGGCGCTTTTTTAACAGCTAAAATCCACTTTAGCATTAATTTAAAAAAATAAAATCAACTCTTTAAATCATCAAAAAACTTTTTAACGCCGTCAAAAAAACCTGTTTCTTTAGGGCTGTGATGTGAACGTTTTTTACCCATCGCTTCATCAAGTTGTTTTAATAATTCAGTTTGATCTTTTGAAAGATTAACTGGCGTTTCAATAACTACTTTACACATTAAATCACCCGTAACAGAACTACGTACAGATTTAACGCCTTTACCACGTAAACGGAACATTTTTCCCGTTTGTGTTTCTTTTGGTATTTTAAGTTTAACTTTACCCGCTAAGGTAGGCACTTCAATTTCACCGCCTAATGCGGCAACAGTGAAGCAAATAGGCACTTCACAATACAAATTGTTTTCATCACGAACAAAAATTTTGTGATCTTTTACGTTGACTTGGACATATAAATCGCCAGCTGGTGCGCCGTGTTCGCCCGCTTCACCTTCATTAGATAAACGAATTCTGTCGCCTGTATCAACACCTGGAGGAATTTTAACAGACAATGTTTTGTTCTTTTGAACGCGACCTTCACCATGACATGAGTTACAAGGATCAGAAATAACTTTGCCTTGGCCACTACACGTAGGACAAGTTTGTTGAACGGCAAATAAACCTTGGCGCATTTGCACTTGGCCATGGCCATGACAAGTAGCACAAGTTTTAGCTGAAGTACCTTTTTTAGCGCCGCTTCCACCACAAGGTTCACAAGCGACATAAGTAGGCACTTTAATTTCTACAGACTTACCTTTTACAGCATCTTCTAGCGTTAATTCCATGTTATAACGTAAGTCGCTACCGCGACGCGCACGTGATTGACCACCACGACCGCGACCTCCACCAAAGATATCACCAAAAACATCGCCAAATATGTCACCAAAATCGCCAGATCCGCCACCGAAACCACCGCCACCATGACCACCTTGTTCAAAGGCTGCATGACCATATTGATCATAAGCAGCACGTTTTTGGTCATCGTTAAGAATTTCGTAAGCTTCTTTAACTTCTTTAAATTGCTCTTCTTTGGCTTTGTCACCGTTAGTACGATCAGGATGAAATTTCATCGCTAAACGTTTGTAGGCTTTTTTAATTTCGCGCTCACCTGCATCCTTTTGGATACCAAGCACTTCATAATAATCGCGTTTTGACATATAAGGCTCTTAATTTAAAACTTTGTTTTAGTGTTTAATTGTCGATATTTTATCGATTCTTTAAACGTAAGAAGCGCCGGAAATTACCGACGCTTTTTATTCTTTGAAAATTAATGGAACAATATTCAAAGCCGTTTAACTTGAAGCTAGTTAGTTTTAGTTCAAGGCGGACGCGCGGAGCCTATGCATATAGGTGAGCACGTCCAACGCCGAAATAAAGCTAACTAGCAATAAGATTAAGGGCTGACTATTTATCGTCTTTTACTTCTTCAAACTCAGCGTCAACAACATCATCGCCTGCACTACCATTACCAGCATCAGCTTCAGGAGCTTCGCCTTCTGGTGCGCCTTGAGCTTGTGCTTTAGCTTGAGCAATTTCCATTAATTTTTGTGAAGCTTCGATAACCGCTTGAGATTTAGCATCCATCGCTTCTTTATCTTCGCCTTTAATCACTTCTTCAAGTTCTTTTAAAGCGGCTTCAATTTTTTCTTTGTCTTCCGCTGGTAAATCATCACCTGCTTCTTCAACTTGTTTGCGAGTAGCGTGAACTAAGCCGTCTGCTTGGTTACGTGATTGTACAAGTTCTTCAAATTTCACATCATCGTCAGCATGTGCTTCAGCGTCACGTACCATTTGCTCTACTTCTTCATCTGATAAACCAGAAGAGGCTTTAATAGTAATTTTTTGCTCTTTACCTGTGTTCTTATCTTTAGCAGACACATGTAAAATACCATCAGCATCTAAATCGAATGTAACTTCAATTTGTGGAGTGCCGCGTGGTGCTGGGTCAATACCTTCAAGGTTAAATTGACCAAGAGATTTATTAGCACTGGCTTGCTTACGCTCACCTTGTATTACATGAACAGTTACCGCTGCTTGATTATCATCAGCTGTAGAGAATGTTTGTGATTGTTTAGTTGGGATAGTCGTGTTTTTCTCAATAACTGCTGTCATCACACCACCCATTGTTTCAATACCTAAAGATAATGGCGTAACGTCTAATAATAATACGTCAGTTACATCACCAGAAAGTACACCAGCCTGTACCGCAGCACCGGCTGCAACCGCTTCATCAGGGTTAACATCTTTACGAGGTTCTTTACCAAAGAAATCTGTAACTACTTTTTGTACTAATGGCATACGTGTTTGACCACCAACCAAAATTACATCATTTACGTCAGACGTTGATAAGTCAGCATCTTTAAGTGCCATTTTTAATGGTTCTAGCGTGGCTTTAACCATGTCTTCAACTAAAGATTCTAATTTAGCGCGTGTTACTTTAATGTTTAAGTGTTTAGGGCCTGAAGCATCAGCAGTAATATAAGGTAAGTTAACATCAGTTTGTTGCGCTGAAGAAAGCTCACATTTCGCTTTTTCTGCTGCTTCTTTTAAGCGTTGCATGGCTAATGGATCAGTGGTTAAGTCCATACCTGAATCTTTCTTGAATTCTGCTACCAAATAGTTAATTAAACGGTTATCGAAATCTTCACCACCTAAGTGAGTATCACCGTTAGTCGCTAATACTTCAAAAGTATGCTCGCCTTCAACTTCATCAATTTCAATAATTGAAATATCGAAAGTACCACCACCTAAGTCATATACTGCAACAACTTTGTCGCCTTCTTGTTTGTCCATGCCGTAAGCAAGTGCAGCAGCGGTTGGCTCATTGATAATACGCTTAACATCTAAACCCGCAATACGACCAGCATCTTTAGTGGCTTGGCGTTGTGAATCGTTAAAATAAGCAGGAACGGTAATAACCGCTTCAGTAACTTTTTCACCTAAAAAGTCTTCAGCCGTTTTCTTCATTTTTTTCAAAACTTCAGCGCTGACTTGTGGTGGTGCAATTTTTTCATCTTTTACTTTAACCCAAGCATCACCGTTGTCGGCTTTAACAATACCAAATGGCATTATTTTAAGGTCACGTTGCACTTCTTCATCTTCAAAACGACGACCAATTAAACGCTTAATCGCATATAAAGTGTTTTCTGGATTTGTAACCGATTGACGCTTAGCAGGTTGACCTACTAAAGTTTCGCCTTCAGCGCTATATGCAATAATTGAAGGGGTTGTACGATCGCCTTCTGCATTTTCAATTACACGAACTTTGTCACCGTCTAAAACCGCGACACACGAGTTAGTTGTCCCTAGGTCAATACCAATTATTTTGCCCATCTTGAGGATCTCCAATCTAATAAATTAATTCAATTTGCTGTTGGGATAATTAATGGGGGTGGGAAAATTCTTTTCAATAGAAAAAACAAAAAAAATCACTTTTTTTGTAAAAAAATGATCTTTTCTTAGGTATTGGCACTTATTTTGACTATTAGAATATAACTATTCTTTTATCTATTCTTTTGTCTAGTGTTTTATCATCTCTTTTATCGCCAACTCAAAACGTGGATCTTTAATATCTGAACTTGAGGTTTTAAAAATAATTGTACCGTCGCGATTAATAAAATAAGTGGTAGGCGTACCTCTTACCCCATATTTTTTAGCAACCGCTTCGCCTTTAACTGCAGTGGTAAAATGATAACCTCTATCATCTATTTCATCTTGCGGTTTAGCGCCTTCATCTTCTAAAATGCTAACCGCAACAATTTTTACCCCTTGTGCTTGATACTTATTTTCAAGTTCGACCAATTTTGGCTGTAGGCGACGACAATACGGACACCACGTTGCCCAAAAATGTAATATAACAGGCTGTCCTTGAAATTGCTTAGAACCGATAACTTTACCCGATTGAGTTTTAAGCTGCCATGCTTGCGCTTTTTCTGCTGCTTCTGTACTTAGACTAAATAAAAAAGAAATTGATAATAAAATTACAGTGATTGTTTTCATATAAGGTTTAACTCAATAATTAAATTCGTTTGGGACTCTGCTGTTATAGACCTGATCATATAGAAATTGTTTCGCTGAAAATCACTTTTATCAAAAAAAATGCAAAAAAAATAGGCGCCCTAATATATTTAGAGAGCCTATTTATAGATTTTGTTTGAGATACTTAAACTAGTTCAACATGACAATAATTGTAGCCCGCTTAACGTGGGACAGTTTCTTTAAACAAATAGTTAAACCGATAATTCCAATAGTGCTATGCCTGTGTATCTACGCTTGGAGCTGCTTTAGAAACCATAACCATTGCAGGACGTACTAAACGACCATTTAATTCATAACCTTTTTGCATAACCGCGATAACAGTGTTTGCCGGAACACCTTCAACTTCTTGCATTGACATTGCTTGATGAAGTTCAGGGTTAAATGGCTGGTCTTGTGGTTCAATCGCTTTAATACCAAATTTTTCTAATGCCGACTGCATGCTTTGTAACGTTAACTCAACACCTTCAGCCAATGCTTTTTGATGTTCATCATCTTTATCAATGCTAGCAATAGCACGCTCTAAGTTGTCTACAACGGGTAATAATTCAGCTGAAAATTTTTCTAAAGCAAATTTACGTGCTTTTTCTACGTCTTGAGCGCTACGGCGACGAATGTTATCAACTTCAGCTTTAGCTCGAATAACTGAATCTTTTTGATCAGCTACTGTTGCTTGTGCAGCAACAACCGCTAATTCTAATTCATTAATTTTTTCCTGATCAGCGTTGATCACTTCATGCTCGTGCTCGTGTTGCACTTCAACTTGTTCTTCAGCTTCTTGAACAATTTCTGCCGCTAATTCTTCAGGTGAAATAGCCTCTGGTTTTTGGTTTTCAGTTGACTGTGTCGTCATGAAAAACTCCATAATAAATATAAAAAATTCTAATGGGCTAATTATGGGGCTTTGATTGTACGATTCAAGCTTGATTACAAAAAAAAAGTATTATTTAACACATAAATTGCAGTAAATACGTAATAAGGGTAAGATTTCTAGGTAATTTATCCTTTAGAAAAAGATCATGGCGAAACTCTATAAAACCATCGGGCTCATTGGTAAACCTAATCATGAAGGCGCAAATACCACCATTGAAACATTAGCTAATTATTTACTCAGTAATAATTACCAATTACTCATTGAAAGTGCCGTAGCTCAAACGGTTAATATTGACGGGTATGAAGAGCATTCATTAATTGAGATCGGCGAGCTTGCTGACATTGCGATTGTCGTAGGTGGTGATGGTTATATGCTAGGCGCGGCAAGAGTTTTGTCTTGTTATAACATCGGTGTTATTGGCGTTAACCGGGGCAACTTAGGTTTTTTAACCGACCTTTCTCCACAAGATTTACTAGAGCCTTTAGCGGAAATTTTATCTGGAAAATCTCAAAGTGAACAACGTTTTCTAATTGAAACATCCGTTTATCGTCACGGCAAACTAAAAAGTTCGAATAGCGCAATGAACGAAGCAGTTTTGCATGCGGGAAAAGTCGCTAATATGATTGAATTTGAAGTTCATATTGATGGTCTCTTTATGTTTAGTCAACGATCAGACGGTTTAATTATCTCTACTCCAACTGGCTCTACTGCATATTCGATGTCAGCTGGCGGCCCTATTTTAACACCTAATCTAAATGCACTTTCATTAGTTCCGATGTTTCCACATACCTTAAGTAGCCGTCCGATTGTGGTTGATGGTAATAGTGAAATTAAACTTATACTTGCCAATGAAAATTATGAAAATTTACAAGTAAGTTGTGACGGTCATGTTATTTTAGCCGTAATGCCTGGTGATGAAGTGATCATTAAAAAAAGCGCTAGCACCTTGCGTTTAATTCACCCTTTAAACCACAATTACTTTAATGTTTTGCGCAGTAAATTAAACTGGGGTAACAAACTTTATTAATCATTTGATTACTAAAGGTTATATTTTCATAGATTATTTTATAACAATAAAAGTACAAAAATAAATCAAAAAACTTGCTTTTACAAAGTTTACTGTATAAATTATCAGTATATGTTTTTATACAGGTAATTATTGTGCTTTTAAACTTATCCATTAAAAATTTTGCCATTGTTCGCCAATTGGAAATTGATTGGCAAAATGGAATGACGACAATTACCGGCGAAACTGGTGCTGGTAAATCTATAGCGATAGATGCTTTAGGTTTATGTTTAGGAGAACGAGCAATTACCAATGTTGTTCGCCCAAAATGTAAAAAAGCAGAATTAGCGGCCACTTTTGACATTACTAAAAACAAAAATGCTAAAACATATTTATCAAAACAAGAACTGCTTCAACAAGATGAACAACAAAACGAATGTATATTACGTCGAGTAATCTCAAATGAAGGGCGCTCTAAAGCTTATATCAATGGCAGCCAAGTACCAATAAGTCAACTCAAAGAGTTAGGCAATTTGCTGATTAATATTCATGGTCAACACGATCACCAACTTATTGTTAAAGCACAACAACAACGACATATGCTTGATGCTTATGCAAACAACACAGACCTCCTTGGTGAAGTAAAATATCATTACACCCTATGGCGAAATTTAACAGCAGAGTTGGTATTATTACAACAAGACAAGATCCAGCGCGAAGCCAAACAGCAACTGTTACAATACCAAGTGCAAGAGCTCGATGATTTTAATTTACAAGTTAATGAATTTGAAGCAATCGAAAGTGATTACAAACGTTATAGTCATGCTCAAGATTTGCTCAATGATACCCTTCAAGGAATTTTTCAATTAAGCGCAAATGAACAATTTAATATAGTGGATTCGCTTAGACAGGTTGGCGAAAACATGACGCAACTAAGTAATGTAGATAGCAAATTATCTAATATTGCCCAATTATTAAATGAAGCATTGATCCCAATTGAAGAAGCAAATACAGATTTAAAACACTATCACGAGCAATTAGAATTAGATCCTGAGGCTTTTTTAGCACTAGAACAACGTTATTCAACAACTTTACAGTTAGCCAAAAAGCATCAAATTCAGCCTGAAAAACTGACTGAATTTCATAGTAAGTTAAAGCAAGAGCTAAAATTACTCAGTAGCGATGAAAACCGTTTAAGCCAGATAATTACTGATATTGATAGCGCTAAGCAAAACTATTTAACTGTGGCAAAAGAGTTATCACATTCAAGGCAGAAATCGGCTAAAAAATTAAGCCTTTTGATCAGTAAAAGTATGCAAGAGCTTAATATGCCCGACAGCAAGTTTTCAGTTCAAGTTAACAGCCTTGAACAAACAAATAGTCTTGAACAAACAAAAAGCCATGAGCAAGATAACGGCCATAAACAAATAAAAAGGTCTGAGCTAACTAATGTAAAATTACCTAACCAAGAATTATCAGCCCACGGTATTGATGACGTTAATTTTGTCGTCAGTATTAATCCTGGGCAGCCGCTCGAAGCGATGCATAAAGTCGCTTCAGGTGGCGAGCTTTCGCGTATTGGTTTAGCGATTCAAGTTATTCTGGCTGAGAAAGTGATCACGCCAACTTTAATCTTTGATGAAGTGGATGTTGGTATTAGTGGTCCAACAGCGGCAATGGTTGGTAAAAAATTGCAGCAATTAGGGAAAAACACTCAGGTTATTTGTGTAACTCATTTACCTCAGGTCGCCAGTAAAGGTCACCAACAGTTATTTGTGAGTAAACTTACTGATGGAGAACATACAGAAACAACAGTAACGGAACTTAATCAATTAGGACGGGTCAGAGAAATAGCTCGTTTGTTAGCGGGTGACACAATTACAGATTCTAGTTTAGCAAATGCGGAAGAATTATTAGCCAGTTAACATCTTTTATAATTTGTAATTAGGTTAATTTAAAGAAGCTATAGTAAAAAACAATTTTGATCTGTTACTATAACCGCTCGATTTTAAGGTCTAGGGTTTTTCCCCTTAAAATCGAAAGGCTATGTCCCTAGAAAATTCTAATTAACCGCTTACTTATTGGATGTTGAAAATTTAATGTTATATCGCGTATTACTAATCACTTTTGCTCTTTCACTTTCTGCTTGTTCAAGCTGGGTTTATCGTATCGATGTACCGCAAGGTAATTATTTAGAACAAAAAGACATCGACAAACTACAAATAGAGATGACTAAAGCTCAAGTTAAATTTATTTTAGGCAGTCCAGTTTTAATGGATTCGTTTGATAATAACACTTGGCATTACGCCTACATTTTTAAATCGGGTCGCAATGCAAAATATGACATGCGTAAAGATTTTGTTATTGTATTTAAGGACGATAAAGTTGTATCTGCAAAAGGTGATTTTAAATTATCAGATAACTTTAATACACCAATGGAAAACTAATTAAGTAGCCTTAATAATAAGATCCTGAAACAAGTTCAGGATGACAATATATTGAAAATTATGGCGGTATGTTGAACTTAGGCTAGAACTATCAATATTGTACATTCATCAATAAATATTGGTTTAAATGTAATTATCAAATACAAAAAAAACGCTAATTGATTAAATCAATTAGCGTTTTTTATTACTTAAATTTTAACTGATCAGCCGTAAAGTAATGGCTAATCAATCTAAAACTTAATTAAGCTTCAACTTCTGGACGCATGTGAGGGAATAAAATTACATCTTTAATTGTTGGGGAATCAGTGAGCAACATAACCAAGCGATCAATACCAATACCTTCACCGGCAGTTGGTGGTAAACCAAATTCTAAGGCGCGTATATAATCCGCATCAAAGTGCATTGCTTCATCATCGCCAGCATCTTTTTCTTCAACTTGCTTCAAGAAACGCGCTTTTTGATCTTCAGCATCGTTAAGCTCAGAGAAGCCATTGGCTAACTCACGGCCACCAACGAAAAACTCAAAGCGGTCAGTAATAAATGAATTTTCATCATTGCGACGTGCTAATGGTGAGACTTCCCATGGATATTCGGTAATAAATGTTGGTTGATCTAATAAATGCTCCGCAACTTCTTCAAATATTTCACAAATATATTTACCTGGGCCCCAAACTTTTGCTGCGTCGCCTTCTTTAACACCAACAGCTTTTGCCATGGTTTTAATAGCATCAAATTCTTGTTCAGGATTACGTAATGCGGCTTCATTTAAATGCTCGCCATGTTCTGCTTGGCCATATTTTAAAATCGCATCAACCATAGATAAACGCTCAAACGGCTTACCAAAGTCATAGAATTTTTCTTCTACTACTTCGCCATCATTATTTTTAACCGTATTACGTACATTGGTTGTACCCAAAACGTCTTGGGCAACAGTACGTAGCATTTCTTCAGTTAAGTTCATTAAGTCTTTGTAATTAGCATAGGCTTGATAGAATTCAATCATGGTGAATTCTGGGTTATGACGGGTTGATAAACCTTCATTACGGAAGTTGCGGTTTATTTCAAATACACGTTCAAAACCGCCAACAACTAAACGCTTTAAGTACAACTCTGGCGCTATACGTAAGAACATTTCAATATCTAATGAGTTATGGAAAGTAACAAATGGCTTGGCAGTTGCGCCGCCAGGAATTACTTGTAGCATAGGTGTTTCTACTTCCATAAAATCACGGTTTGCTAAGAAATTACGAATGCCTTCAACTACTTTTGAACGAATTTTAAAAGTATTACGCGTTTCTTCATTAATAATCAAATCAACATAACGTTGGCGATATTTAGTTTCTTGATCAGATAAACCATGAAATTTTTCAGGTAATGGACGTAACGATTTAGTTAATAATTGATACTCGTCCATATCAACATATAAATCGCCTTTACCTGATTTATGCAAAGTACCCGTTACACCAATAATATCGCCAACATCTAATACACCCCAGCGGGCTTTTATGTCTTTTTGTACATCTTTGTTAGCATACGCCTGAATGCGACCTGACATATCTTGCAAGACTAGAAATGGTCCACGTTTTGCCATAACACGCCCAGCCACACTATAGGTGCTAGTTTCAGCAGCTAGAGTTTCTTTATCTTTTTCGCTGTGTGCTGACTGAATTTGAGCAGCATAATCTTTACGATCAAAATCATTTGGATGGCCATTTGCAGGGCAGTTTTCGCGAATGTTTGCGAGTTTACTGCGGCGCTCGGCTATTAATTTATTTTCATCTTGTGCTGGTTTGGCTTGGTCTGTCATGTTTAATTTCTCATGTTTGTCTTAACGTGTTTAAAGGCCAGATTTTAAGCTGGCTTCAATAAATTTATCTAAATCGCCGTCGAGCACCGCTTGTGTATTACGGTTTTCAACGCCAGTTCTTAAGTCTTTAATGCGGCTATCATCTAACACGTAAGAGCGAATTTGACTGCCCCAACCGATGTCTGATTTACCATCTTCTAATACTTGCTTGTCGGCATTTTGTTTTTGTATTTCTAACTCAAACAACTTCGCTTTTAGCATTTTCATTGCACTAGCGCGGTTTTTGTGTTGCGAACGATCACTCTGACACTGCACCACTGCATTAGTAGGTATGTGTGTGATACGTATAGCGGAATCAGTTTTGTTAACGTGTTGTCCACCCGCACCTGAAGCTCGGTAGGTATCAACGCGTAAATCAGCTGGATTAATATCTATTTCAATATTGTCATCAATTTCAGGATAAATAAATGCCGAAGCGAATGAAGTATGGCGACGACCTGATGAATCAAAGGGAGATTTTCTCACTAAACGGTGAACGCCAGTTTCTGTACGTAACCAGCCATAGGCATATTCACCGGTAAATTTGAGTGTACAACCTTTTATGCCGGCAACATCACCGTCGGTAACTTCAATCGCTTCAGGTTTAAAACCATGCGCATCACCCCAACGTAAATACATCCGCATTAGCATTTCAGCCCAATCTTGTGCTTCGGTACCACCAGAGCCTGATTGAATATCTAAATAAGCATTACTGCTGTCTTGTGCACCTGAAAACATACGACGAAATTCAAGAGTTGCTAATTTTTCATCTAAATATATAAGTTCTTTTTCGGCTTCATTAAAAGTGTCGGCATCATTTTCTTCAACGGCTAGTTCTACTAAACCTTCAATATCTTCACTGCCACTATCAAGGGTTTTAATGGTATTTACCACTAATTCAAGCGCTGATCTTTCCTGACCTAATTTCTGTGCACGTTCGGGTTCGTTCCAAACTTCAGATGATTCTAATTCGCGTGATACTTCAACTAAACGTTCCGCTTTTTGATCGTAGTCAAAGATACCCCCGAAGTAGGTCAGCACGTTCACGAATTTCTTTTAGTTTATTAATTACAGGATTAACTTCAAACATTCTAATTTTGGGTGCTTTTATGAAAAGTTAGGGAATAAAAAGTGCGCGCATTGTAGCTTATCTGGCACACTAAATAAATAATTAAAGCGGGTTGTGGTATGATTAATTAAGTAATGGCAGCGAGATTTTCTACCATTAATTGCAAGTTACGTTTCCCACGAAATTCATTTACATCAAGTCGATAAGCTAAATGAATTTTTTTGGCACTAGAATTGGGCCAAATTTTAGGATCAATATTAAACGCAATAGCATCAAATAGTTGCTGATTTTTTTGCACCACTAACTTCAAATGTTTTTCTCCAACAAGGCGTTGTTGAATAATTTCGAATTCGTCATCAAATAATGGCTCTAAAAAATTTTGCCCCCAAGGGCCCGCTAAACGTAATTGCTCGGCAAAAGTTATATTCATCTCGCTTGCTGGTATTTCACCATCAGATAACACAGTAGACTGCAAATTTTCTGCAGTTAACCAATCACTGGCTATTTGTTCAAAATATTGTTGAAATGTTTCAAAATCAGCTAGCTTTATTGATAAACCAGCCGCCATAGCATGACCACCAAACTTATGTATAAGACCAGGGTGTTGAGTACTAATATGTTCTAACAAGTCTCGTATGTGTAATCCAGGAATAGAGCGCGCAGATCCTTTAATTTCACAATCACTATTTGACTCAATGCTTGAATCTCCATTTTCACTTTCTTTTGCTAGCGCGAAAACAATGCTCGGACGATGGAACTTTTCTTTTAAACGACCGGCAACAATACCAATAACACCTTGGTGCCAATCAGCTTGATATAATGCAATTGCGTTTGGCATTTCGGTTTGTTTTAATTTAAGTTGTTTAAAAATATTTTCCGCTTCAACTTGCATGCCCTGCTCTATTTCTCGGCGTGCTTTATTTAATGCGTCTAGCTCTTGAGCCATTGCTCGTGCAGTCATTAAATCGTTTGCTAATAAACAGTTAATGCCGTAGCTCATATCATCTAATCGTCCGGCGGCATTAATTCGCGGTCCTAAAGCAAAACCAAAATCACTGGCAACAAGTCGTTGTTGATTGCGACCTGCTATTTCAATTAACGCTTGAATTCCAAAACGTGTTTTACCTGCACGAATACGCTTTAAACCTTGGGCGACTAAAATGCGATTATTTGCATCCAGTGATACCACATCAGCAACCGTACCTAAGGCAACTAAATCCAACAATTGAGCAAGATTTGGCTCTGGCATGGCAAATTTTTCAAATATGTTATGCTCACGAAAATATTTACGTAATCCCAACATTAAATAAAACGCAACACCAACACCGGCAATAGATTTACTGGCAAAAGTACAATGAGGTTGGTTGGGATTAACGATAGCATCAGCATTAGGAAGTTGTTTGCCGGGTAAGTGATGGTCTGTCACAATAACGGCAATACCTAATTCTTTAGCGCGAGTAACGCCTTCGATACTACTAATACCATTATCAACGGTAATTATAGTTTTAGCTTGCTGTTGAAAAGCAATATCAACGATTTCAGGGGTTAAGCCATAACCAAATTCAAAGCGGTTAGGTACAATAAAACTGTGATTCGAAAAACCCAATAAAGATAATGCTTCCATCATCAATGCAGTGCTTGTTGCGCCATCCGCATCGAAATCGCCAACGATAATAATTTTATTTTTATTGAGGAAATCTTGATGTAAAAGTTGGCAGGCTTTGTCTATGCCTAATAGTTCTTCTACAGGAATTAATTGTTTAGTAGTTAATAACAATTCATCAGACGAAAGTACACCTCGCCGTGCATAAAGCTGTTTAATTAAGGGATGTAAATCAATAGATAAATGATGATCATTTACCTGTGCACGACGAACAATTTGTTTATTCATTAGTTAAAAGGAAACACTTATCATAAATTTAATTTAGACTTTCAACGACTTGTAGCATACTTGCAGGGTCTCTATAGCCTGGTAACATCATGCCATTTTCTAACATAATGGCTGGTGTACCATTTACGCCGACTTGACGGCCAAAATCAAACTGTTCTGCCACATTCATATCACAAATCCGATACGGAACACTGCCACCTGAAAAAGCAGCACTCATCGCTTTTTTCGGGTCTTCATTACACCATACAGAACGCATATTTTTAAAATTAGCGGTTAATTCACCTAACGCATTTTTAAGACCAGAACGAGGATAAGCTAAATAGCGAACAGTAATGCCTTTTTTATTATACTCATCCATCTGGTTATGTAGTTTACGGCAATAACCGCAAGTAATATCAGTGAACACGGTAATGACATGCTTTTCGTTTTTCGCTGGAAAAACCACCATATTTTTATTGAATTTTTTCATACCATCAAGGCGAATTGAAGCTAAACTCGCTTCAGTTAAATCAACAACACTTTTATTAATTCCGAATAATTTCCCATGAAATAAATAGTTACCATCTTTGCTGGCATAAAATAACCCTTGATTGGTAAATACCTCAACAATATCATTAAGAGGCGAAGCTTTAATTTGACTAATTTCTAACCCTAATAGTGCACTAAATTTGAGCTTCAGTGCCTTTTTTTCTTGCTCAAACGCTTCACTCGCAAATACATTTTGACTAGCAAATATTACAAAAACAACAAAACTAACAACTAACTTTTTTAACATATACATTCCAACAAAATTTAAGATCTTCATCTATCGTAATAGACCCTTTCCAATCGGCTAAAATTACAGGTAAGTGAAGTTAATTGCAAACTAAAGAGCACAATACTAGCTATCAGTGATATTACTTTGATAAAATATAATTACTTAAAATAGTAGATAATCTAATAATGAAAATAGGCCTTTTTTACGGTTCGACTACTTGTTATACCGAAATAGCAGCAGAAAAAATTCAAACAACTATTGGTAAAAACGAAAATAACGAATGGATTGTGGATTTACACAACATCAAGGATGAACCTCTTAGTCATTGTTTAGATTACGATATTATACTTTTTGGTATTTCAACTTGGGATTATGGCGAATTACAAGAAGATTGGGAATCAAATTGGGATGACATAGCGCAGCTAAATTTATCGGAAAAAATTATTGCTTTATATGGCATGGGTGATCAAATTGGCTATACTGATTGGTTCCAAGATGCTCTAGGGTTATTATTTCAACAACTACTACCTTTGGGTGCACAAATTATTGGATTTTGGCCAAATCAAGGTTATGAATTTAACGCCTCAAAAGCATTAACAGCAGATAACAGCCATTTTGTTGGCTTGGCACTTGATGAAGACAATCAATACAATGATTCTGAACTTAGGATCTCGCAATGGTGTGAGCAAATTTTAACTGAAAGCTTAGAATTATTAAGCTAAAAAAGGATGCAAATACTAGTGATTATCACTAACATCCTAAAAATAAATATTACACTGATTTATTTTTGCGAAATTAGCTGGTTTTTACGCTATAATCTCTCTAATTTTATTCAGTATTAGAAAGTTTTAAATGTTTGAGCAATTCGATTTAAGCCAAGAACTCATTGGCGGTATACAAAAAGCGGGTTATAAAAAACCTACCTCAATTCAAGAATTAGTGCTACCACCAGCAATGGATGGCAAAGACGTACTTGCCTCGGCTCCAACGGGCACCGGAAAAACGGCAGCCTTTGTATTACCTGCGGCTCAACATTTACTTGATTATCCGCGCACCAAACCAGGGTTTCCTCGCGTTTTAATTTTATCACCAACGCGTGAATTGGCATTACAAACAGGCGAACATGTTAAAACATTAACCTCACATACCAATATTAAATCAGGTGTAATTACTGGTGGGGTAAATTATGGCAGCCACAGTGAAATATTAACCAGCACCACAGATATTTTAATTTCTACCCCTGGTCGTTTATTAGATTATCTAGAAACTGAGCAATTTGACGCACGTGAAATTGAAATACTCATTTTAGATGAAGCAGATCGCATGCTCGACATGGGATTTGCAGAAACGATAAATCGTATTATTGCTGAAGCACGCTGGCGTAAACAAACGATGTTATTTTCAGCAACCCTGGAAGGTGCTGGTGTTACTCGTTTTGCTAAAGAGATATTGGACGATCCAGTTTATGTAGAATCAACACCTTCTCGCAAAGAAAAAGCTAAAATTCATCAATGGATTAATTTAGCCGATGATAAAGAACACAAATATCAATTACTCGTTAATATTTTAAAGCAGGAAGAGGTTAAACGCGCTGTTATTTTTGCGAACAAACGTGAAACCGTACAAATGCTGTCGGGTAAATTGATAAACGATGAAATACCCTGTGCATGGCTTGAAGGCGAAATGCCGCAAGATAAACGAAATAATGCGGTCGCGCGGTTACGTAAAGAAAAAGTAAATGTACTTGTTGCTACTGATGTCGCGGCTCGTGGTCTAGATATTGATGATATTACTCATGTTATTAATTTTGATATGCCCTATAAAGTTGATATTTATATTCATCGTATTGGTCGTACTGGTCGAGCTGGAAATAAAGGCACTGCTATTTCTTTAGTCGAAGCACACGACATGCTGGTAATTGGCAAAATTGAACGTTACATGGACGAAAAAATGCCACGCCGCATTATTGACGGTTTACGCCCTAAAAATAAAGAAGCTAAAGTTCCGGTTAAAAAAATAAAAGTAAAAAGATCAACTGCCGATACAAAAGCAAAAGCGAAAAAAATGAAAAAAAAAAAATCAAACAATCTGCAAAAAAATAACAAGTTTCAATTAGCGACGAAAATAAAAGTCCAAAATTCATAGGCGAAAAGCTAACATTGCTTTTCGCCTAAAAAATGTTCTACACTACCCGTCTAATAAATAAAAAAGAATTCATTCTGTTAATGTCAAAGAACAAACAGATCACCCGTGTATTTCTAAGCTATGCTGAAAATATCAAACGCTATATCAGCCGAATAGTTAGCGCTGACGATATTGATGACATTGTTCAAGAAACCTTCGTGCGCAGCTATGAAGCAGAATTAAAACAAGAAATAAAATACGCGCGCAGTTTTATGCTTAAAACGGCTAAAAATTTAGCCTTAAACCATGTAAACAAATGGGATAATAAATATAACGATTCTATAGAGGATTTTGCTGTCCCAACTGTCGAATTTACAACACAGAATTTTGAAGATGAATTTGAAAGTAAAGAACGCTTTTTACAATTTTGTCGAGCCACAGAACAACTTTCAGATAGTGTGAGAAAAACCTTTATTTTGAAGAAGGTATACGGCTTTAGTCAAAAAGAAATAGCTCAATATCTTAATTTAAGCGAAAGTACTGTAGAAAAACATGTAGCTAAAGGTCTATTGAAATGCGTACAATACATGGAAAGAGTTGAAAAAAGCACAACATTTAACAAAAATAGTAAAGAGATATCGAATATAATTCGAAGAAAGGCAACCAAATATTAGCATGAGTAACGTTCAACCATTATTTTCTACCGTAGAAATGGAAAAAGGAACTATCCAAGTTCAAGCTAGTCTGTGGATTAGCAAAATGGATAGAGGCTTGAGTGAAGCTGAAAAAAATGATTTTATTATTTGGACAAAACAAAGCGATTTGCATCGTGAAACTTTATTTAATTTCGCTGCATTGTGGGATGATTTAAGTGTTTTAAATGAGCTAAGTGCTTTATTTCCCATTAATAATCATCAAAAAAGTAGTAACAAATCATTTATTACTAAAGTTGCTATAGCGGCCAGCATTGTTTTTGTCTTTATTTTAGGTACACAATTCTATGGCAAACAATCTTTAGATGTAAATGCTAACAAACAACAATATGTGGAAATTAAAAACTTATCCACAGTAGTTGGCCAACAAAATAGCTTTTCATTATCCGATGGCTCTATTATTCAACTCAATACCAATAGTTTGGTTAAAATTAATTTCTCTCAAAATAAACGTTTACTTACCTTGGTAAGAGGTGAAGCGCGTTTTGATGTGGCTAAAGATAAAACTCGTCCATTTACAGTGAATTCTGGCAGTAAGTCTTTCACTGCTTTAGGTACTATTTTTAACGTGCAAAAAAATTCGAACCAAGAAATGGAATTAGTTGTTACTGAAGGCCGGGTGCTCATTACTAAAGCCAGCCAAATAATTGATAAAATAGCTAAAAAAATATATCAATTACCTGAAAATCAATTGCCCGGTTTATTAGTAACATCTGGTGAAAAAGCTGTTATTAACCGAAATATTCCAAAAATGGCACAAGCTGTATCTTTGGATCAAGTACAAAAGGATTTAGCATGGCAACAAGGGATGCTAATTTTTGAAGGTGACTCATTAGCTGATGCCTTATCCGAAGTAAGTAGATATACCTCAACAAATTTCGAAATTGTTGATCGCGAACTGGCCACCATTAAAATTGCTGGATATTTTAAAGCAGGAGATATTGATGGATTATTACAATCTCTAAGCAGTAATTTTAATATTAATTTTGAAAAAACAAATAAAAATTCAATTCGTTTAACGAAGTCTGCCAGACACCCCCCCCAACATATTGACAAATAATAACTTTTTTTCACTAAAAAAATATCTCCCTTCAATTATAAACACATAATTATACTGGTAATTGAGTGCTTTTTAGCCCAAAATAATAAAAAAATGAAAATCAATAGAGGAAATTTCCTTCTGGATTGTCTATTTCTAGTACTCAGGTGGCAAAAGTTATTTCAAAACTTGTTCGTAACACCAAGGCAAACGTCTAAAATAATAACAGTATCTCTTTACTGCTTATTATTTTTTACGTTTCCTAGTAATGCTGGTACAGCGAAAAAGTTTGATGTAAAAAAGCAGCGCGCCGATAAGGCTTTGATTCATTATGCCCAACAAGCTAATCGAACTATTTTATTTTCGTTCGATTTAACTAGTCAGTATCAGGCGAATAGATTAAAAGGCTATTATTCGGTTCAAGACGGTTTAAAAAAATTACTAAATAAAACCGGCTTAATAGCTGTTGTTAATGAATCAGGCCAACTGAGTATACAATCAAATAAAAATACCAGGAGAGGAACACTCATGAACAACAAGACTATTGCAAAAATCTCAATGATCCCTTTACTATTAGGTGCCGCTAGCCAAGCAGCACTTGCCCAAGAACCAGCTAAAGCCAAAGCAGAAGATGTTGAAAAAATTGCAATTATCGGTTCTCGCAGTTTAAAAGAAAGATCGGTTGCTGATTCCCCCGTACCTGTTGATTTACTTTCATCCGACGATTTAAATTCCGTTGGTGGCACAGCAGATATGACCGATAACTTAAAAGCTTTAATTCCAAGTTATACGGCAACACCAGCAACGGGTGATGGTAGCGCATTTGTACGACCCACATCATTACGTGGAACCTCATCAGATCAAACCTTAGTTTTAGTTGACGGTAAAAGATGGCATCGTTCGGCATTAGTTCAATTTTTTGCACCCGCAGCAGGTAATGGTGCTCATGCTGCCGATGTTGGTATGATCCCAGCAATTGCTTTAAAACGCGTTGAAGTTTTGCGTGATGGTGCGGCTTCACAATACGGTTCAGATGCTATCGCAGGTGTTATAAATTTTGTAACTAAAGATGCTTCAGAAGGTGGCCTAGTTGAGTTGCAATACGGTCAATTCTATGAAGGCGAATCGAGTATGAAGTTTGCTTTTAACAAAGGGATTGCATTAGGTGACGACGGTTTCGCAAACTTTAGTTTAGAATATGTCGATAACGACGCTTTATCACGCGGTATTATTCGCCCAGATGCACAAGCGTTAATTGATGCTGGCGTCCAAGGCGTTGGTGCTGATTCACCATTTGGTGATGCCCCGTTTACTCAAACCTGGGGACGGCCTGAAACCAGTGCAACCCGTATGTTTTTAAATACTGGTGTTGAGCTCGATGGAAACAAACAATTATACGGCCGCTTTAGTTATGCTAACACTGATGGCAGATACCGTTTTTTCTATCGCAATCCTAATCATTCATCTTTATCAGGCTTACGTGATTTAGGCTACGATGGTAAATTAAATGATGTTGGTTTTACCCCGTATTTAGACGGTGCACAAACCGATTACAGTGCTGTAGTTGGTTTAAAAGGTACGTTTGAGAACGAAACGGCATATGACTTTAGTTTAAGTAAAGGGGCAAATAAATTAGATTACTTTTTAAATAACAGTGTTAACCCTAGCTTAGGCTTAACAGCTAATTTACAAATCCCACAAAGAGATTTTGATACAGGTGGTTACAAGCAAGAAGAAGTGAATATTAATGCTGACTTCTCTAAACCTGTTGGCGATAACTTTAACGTTGCTTATGGTATTGAATGGCGAGAAGAAACTTATACTTCAATGGCTGGTGAAATAAATTCATACTCAGATGCTGCGGGTCAACCAAGTGGTGGTGTTAGTGGTATGCGTGGTATTGAAGCAAAGAGTGCTGGTTCTTTTTCTCGTAATAATACTGCTGTCTATATTGATGTTGAACAAGATGTTACCGATGAATTACTTATGCAATATGCCTTGCGTTATGAAAAATTCTCTGACTTCGGTAGTACTGCAAATTGGAAGGTTGCAGGCAACTATAGTGTAACGGAAGATTTTTCTGTACGTGCTGCGCTTTCAACAGGTTTTCATGCACCAACACCAGGGCAATCTAATGTTAGTACGATTATAACCACATTTGACGGCACAACAGGCGCTCAAGTTGAAGAAGGGTTAATTCCTGCAACAGATCCTCGTGCCATTGCTTTTGGCGGACAAGAAATTAAGCAAGAAGAATCAACAAATGCTAGCTTTGGTTTTTCAGGCACTGTTGGCGATAACAGTACTGTGACTTTAGATTTTTACAAAATTGCAGTTGATGATCGTATTTACCGTACCGGTAATATTGCACAACCAGATGGTGGTTCAATTTCATTTTACACAAATGCGATTGATGTTGAACATTCTGGTTTTGATTTTGTTTATAGTACCAGCATTGATTTATCTAATAGCGTTTCAACTGATATTGCTTTTGCTTATGGTTACAATAAAATTGCAGTTGTTGGCCAACGAACTGTCAATGGTGTAAAACCAGTATCTGATTCAACCGTTGAAGATATTGAAAATAATTTTCCTAATTCACGATTTGTATTAACTACTAATACGGCAATAGGTGATGATTGGAGTGTTATGGTACGTGCCAACTTCTACGGTTCTCATTATGATGAACGGGGCACTATTAACGCAGATGTTCATCCAAGCGCGAAAATTGATTCAACTATCTACATTGACGCACAAGTCAATTATAAAGTGAATGATGATATGAATGTCAAACTAGGATTTTCAAATATTTTTAATTCATTCGTGAATGAAATTGATGAACCTAATGCTAATCGTCGCAGTGTAGGTTTACAATACCCTCGGAGAAGTGCTGCAAACTACGAAGGTGGTAGTTGGTATTTAGGACTTTCTTACGGTTTCTAAGCAAATATACACTAGATAAATTAAACAGATGTAAAGCAGTTTAATGAAGGTTGAACTGCTTTTTAATTTTTAGCTTTATCACTATATTACGAACTGATATAACTGGTTTATCGACTTATTTCTAAATCTGCGACTAATTGTTCATGTTGTTGTAAATTATTTACTGCTGCAGCGCCTAATTCAATTGCTGTTAAGCTCAATAAATTTTCAACAAAAAAGCAATTTGCTACCATACTGTTAGTATAAAACTTACTCGCTGTAGGTATATGCAAAGCGACTTCCGCAAGATCATTTAAGGGTGAAAGTGAAGTGTCTGTTATTGATAAAATTTGGCAGCCTTGTTGTTTTGCCATCGATGCAATTTTAATAGTTACATTCGAATAAGGGGCTGAACTAATTAATATTAATAAATCATTTTTTTTTAATTGCCCTAATGCAATGGCTACTCCGTGATTAGCCTGCACTAACATTTGCACGTTAGGACGAATTAATGCCAATCCGTAACGTAATATGCTGGCAATGGCTGATGACTGACGATAACCAAAAATAAAAACACGATGCTTTTTAGCAAGCAACAATTTAGCTGCATCTATATTTAGCATCTCATTATTAAAGCATTCTTCAACATCGTTATTTAATTGCTTTAATTGCTGCTGGAATAATGCTGAGTTTGAATTACCTTTATCTAAAATTAAGCGCTCAACTGACTGGCTATAAAAATCGTCCTTCATTTTATTTTTCTGTTTAAAAATGACTTGAAAGGCATTATACCCTTGAAATCCTAGTAACTTAGCTAATCGAGTTATTGATGAAGGGCTTAACGACACCTTCTCAGATAATTCAACAATATTATGCGTTGCAACGTTATCAGGAGTTTCTAGCATTTTTAATAATGCTGTAATGCTTTTTTTCCCTATAGTTAAATCAATACTTCCTTGTTTAATTAACAAAGTTAATTGACGGAGCTGTTCATAGTTTTTGGGAGGAAAGCTGTTTGACAAATACTCTGCTGCTGAGACACTCATATAAACAATCCTTGATTTTTATTCGTTTCTTTTATTTTCATTTGTTTTCATAAACATCACTAATTTAACTTAATTTACGCTAAATACATTTTTTTTGAAAATATATTTTCATTTTATTGAATCCATTGTCTTGCTTAATTATAAAGCGCATTTTAGTTACATATTTAATCATTACTACCATTGCACATGGAGCTTTACAATGAAATTCAATAAGTATTTAAGATATAGTAAGTATTCACAAACCTTATTAATCAATCAAGCCTCATTAACACGCGTAGAAAACAATCAAAGTGTTTATAAGTTTGGCTTTGGTCAGAGCCCTTTCCCTGTGCCAAAGGAGATAACCAAAGCGCTTGCCAATGCTGCCCATCACAAAGAATATATGAGCGTACAAGGACACCTACCTTTAAGAGAAGCCATTATTGATTTTCATCATCAACAGGAAAACAAAAATTGGCAAGTCGACAATATTATTGTCGGTGCAGGTAGTAAAATTTTACTCTTTTGCGTAATGGCAGCTTTTGAGCAAGCTGAAATATTGCTGCCTGCACCAAGTTGGGTATCTTATGCCCCGCAAGGAAAACTAACGGGTCATAAGGTTACTTGGCTAAATACAAATTTTAATGATAAATGGCAATTAACACCTCAACAATTAGATGACTATTGTCAAAATCGCCCTACTCCAGAAATCCCGCTAATATTAGTGTTTAATTACCCAAGTAATCCTACTGGACAAACATACTCAGCCGAACAATTAGCGGCTTTAGCTGAAGTGATGAGAAAACATAATATTATTGTTATTGCAGACGAAATATATAGCTTACTAACTTTTCAAACAGATTATGCAACTCTGGAAGAGTTTTATCCCGAAGGCTGCATTGTTTCCTCTGGATTATCAAAATGGTGCGGTGCCGGTGGATGGCGTTTAGGTTTTATGCATATTCCAACACAATTATCGGAATTAAAGAAAACGGTTATTGGTATTGCCTCAGAAACGTATTCTTGTGCGCCATCCCCCATCCAAATAGCCGCAACAACGGCTTATAGTCGACCAGATATAGCCAACGATTTTTTAACTAAACAGCGTAAGCTGTTAGAGAAAATTAGCCAACATTGCACAGCTCAATTACAAAATATTGGAGTTAACGTTCTCCCTGCACAAGGAGGCTTTTATTTATTTCCTGAGTTTTCAAAATTTAGTGAAAAATTAGCTAAACGCGGCATAACAAACTGTGAGCAATTTACCTTAGCGATCATGGAAGAAACCGGCGTCGCATTGCTGCCAGGTAGTGCTTTTGGTATGGCTGAAAGTAGTCTAACTACTCGATTAGCTTTTGTTGATTTTGATGGCGGACAAATTTTCAATTATCAGAAAAATGAATATGATTTTAATAAGGTAAAAATAGGTATAAGTGAACTTTGTCAGTGGTTAAAAGCCTTATAAACTCGAAAAATTATATCTAAAAGGTTCCTTATACTCACATATGGAACCTTTTTCGATACAGAATATAAATTCTAATTAATGAAGCTAAACATCTTCCATTTTATGATCAATATAAACCGCACAAGTCATATCGCCCATTACGTTGGTTGTGGTTCGGCACATATCAAGTAGGTTATTAACCGGTAAAATAAATAATATTCCTTCAGCAGGAATTCCTATAGCCACTAAAATCATCGTTAAAATAACAATACCAACACCTGGTACTGCAGCGGTTCCTATAGATGCCATAACCGCTAACCCAACAACGGTTAGTTGATCGGCAAGGGTTAAATCAATACCATAAATATTGGCTAGAAATATTGCAGAAACCCCCTGAAAAAGTGCTGTACCATCCATGTTAATAGTTGCGCCTAACGGAATGACAAAACCCGCCACTTCATTTTTTACTTTTAATTTATCTTCAACAACCTCGAGTGTTAATGGCATAGTTGCCCCACTAGATGAAGTTGAAAAAGCAGTAATTGCTACCGCTTTAACTTTCGAGAAAAACCACATAGGTTTCTTTTTAGATAGAAATATTAACGACAAAGTATTGGTACCTATACCATGAATAAGTAATGCGGCAATCACTATTAATGAAAATGGTATTAAGGTTAACAACAGCCCCGCCCCTTGCGTTCCGGCCACGGTCGAAGCGATTAAAGCAAAAACCCCGTACGGCGCTAATCGCATAACCATCATAATGATTTTAACTGTCATTTCGGTGACACCACTGAGTAGTTTAATCACCGGTTCAGAGTATTTAGTATCTATTTGCAATAAAGCGACACCACAAATAACAGCGAAGAAAATAAGCTGTAGCATATCTGGTTTGGCTTTACTGATTGATTCAAAAATATTTTTAGGGAAAATTTGTTGTAAACCTTCGAATAAGGTTTGTTTATTTTGCTCTGCTTGCACAACTTTAGAGGAAGCAGTTGCTTTAAACGTTTGTTCGAACTGAGCACGAGTTTCACTATCTAGATTTTTGCCTGGCTGAAAAATATTTGCCAAAACTAAACCAATTGTAATCGCAATTGCCGTAGTGATAATGTAATACGTTATTGTTCTTAAACCGATTTGATTAAGCTTGTTTATATCGCCTAAGTTGGTGACCCCTGTGACAATAGATGAAAAAACCAATGGCACTAACGCCATGGTTAAACAATTCATAAATATTTTACTACCAACGGGCCGAATGGCTTCTAAATCACTACCAGCATAAAATCCAGACCACGCAATAACAACACCGAATATAAGCGCTAATAAAATTTTGGTAAAAAGAGAAAAACCAAAACCTTCATTTAACACATATAAAGCAGAAAATAATAAAATATAACCGATAAATTGAAGGGGGGAATTCATCCCAAAAACGCTGGCAACTAACAATAAAAGGATCATGATGACTTTAACAAAGACATTCATGGATAATAATTTTTTCTGCATTGTTATTTTTCTCTAATTATTTTTATAGGCAACATAATTTAACAGAAATTTTCGTAATAGTATGCGAATTATTACAGATAAAATAATATATATTAATACAGGTAATTATATCTTAATGTGGATTATTTATAGCTCAAAGTCACCAAAATCAAGATCGTTTGAGTTATCGAGGTTTTTTTTACTTGGGGGATCTAATAATGAGGGCTGTTCAATTTCAACATCATTTTCAGATAAATTTTTAACAGCAATTAACTCTACTTTAGGCTTTGCTGCAGCATCTTTACGACGTTTACGCTGTTGGCAACGCTTAATCACTTTTTGTTTATCGTCATTAGATAAATTGATCCAACCTTGACGTTCATCTCTGGATCGTAAACACCCCAGACAGTAACCTTTACTGTCTGATTCGCAAATGCCAATACAAGGGCTGGGAACATCAAAAAATTCTAATTGCATAGTAATAAGTTTAGTTGTTAACGCTCTACATAAACAGCGATAACTTAAGCTAATTTATCAGTAGCAATATGATAATCAGGATCTTCGATCACATTAACTTCAACCAAGTTGCCTGCTTTTTTCAATAACTGTCGGCATTCTGGTGTTAAATATTTTAAATGTAAGGTTTTGCCACGGCTTAAATAGCGTTCAGCTAAAGTATCTATTGCTTCAATGGCAGAGTGATCGGCAACACGTGAATTTTTAAAATTAATAAACACTTCATTGCCGTCGCTTTCAAGCTCAAATTGATCCAAAAAGTTACTTACTGATCCAAAGAATAAAGGGCCATTAACTTCATAAACAATGTCGCCATTTTCGCGAATTTTTCGATTAACACTTACGTGTTTTGCATGTTCCCATGCAAAAACTAGCGCTGAAACAATCACTCCAACCACTACAGCAATAGCTAAGTCGGTCGCAACAGTAACACCTGAAACCAACACAATAACAAAGGCGTCTGCCTTAGGAATTTTACTAAAAATGCCTAAGCTTGACCATTCAAACGTACCGATTACAACGATAAACATAACGCCCACTAATGCAGCAAGAGGAATTTGTTCAATCAAGCTTGAACCAAATAAAATAAAACCAAGTAAACCTATAGCAGCCGTAATCCCAGATGCTCGGCCTCGACCTCCAGAATTAACGTTTATCATCGACTGTCCGATCATCGCACAACCACCCATGCCACCAAAAAATCCGGTAACTGTATTAGCTGCTCCCTGAGCAATACATTCTTTATTCCCTCGACCTCGCGTGCCGGTAAGTTCATCAATCAGCGTTAATGTTAATAATGATTCAATCAAACCAATAGCCGCTAAAATAGCCGCAAACGGAAAAATAATTGTTAAAGTTTCAAAATTAAATGGCACATGGGGAATAGAAAAAGTAGGTAATCCGCCAGCAATAGATGCGGCTGAATCGTTGGTCATATCACGAACAAAATCAACCACGGTACGCGCATCTAAGCCTAAACTTTGCACTAAAATTGTCACCACAATAATCGCCACTAGCGATGATGGCACGGCTTTAGTCAGTTTAGGTAGAAAATGAATTATGGCCATGGTTAATAGTATTAACCCTAGCATTGTGTATAACTGACTACCTTGCATCCAACCAAGTATTCCTTGGTCATCAACCACTTTAAATTGGGCTAATTGGGCAAGAAAAATTACAATAGCCAATCCATTAACAAAACCAAGCATAACCGGATGAGGCACTAAACGAATAAACTTACCTAAGCGAAAAATTCCCGCCAATATTTGCAAAATCCCAGTTAACACCACAGTAGCAAATAGATATTCAACGCCATGAATTGCAACCAAACTTACCATTACAACTGCCATAGCACCTGTTGCGCCTGAAATCATGCCTGGGCGACCACCAAATATAGCGGTAATTAAACCCACCATAAATGCAGCATAAAGGCCAACTAACGGCTCTACGCCAGCAACAAAAGCAAAAGCAACAGCCTCAGGTATTAGCGCCAAGGCGACAGTTAAACCAGAGAGTACATCATTTTTTAAACTGGTTACTTTACTTGCGTGTATTTCAAACATTCATTGTCCACATGGTTGGTAAGTATTATTTAATTACTATAAGCATAGGTGATATTCGTTACAAATTACGTTAAAGATTTCATAAAACGGTATTAATAATAAATATGATAGTTATTAGCGTTTCAAAGGCGTGCATACTAATGAGATAGGAAGATAAAGTCAATAATTGACTGTTTTACCATCAAGATAAAATCGTCAATTATTGGCTTAGTATTAATTCAATAAGCGAGTTATTATTTTGAATTTTGAAGCTCAAAATAACTTAAGAAGCTACATTTTCTCGTTCAATTAAAAAGGCTTTAATTTCGTCACGAGAACCTAAAATATGCTGTTTTAATAAAGCTACAGCCCCATCAACATCACGCTTTTTGCATAAATCTAAAAGTTGATTATGCTCAGAACCTGCTTTAGAAATACCACCCGCCCATAATAAATGCATGCGTATGTAGCGATCGGCATTTTTATTTAATGTTTGAACTAACTCATAAGTTTGCGGGCGTTTAGCTGCAGAATATAAACAGTTATGATACGCGGAGTTTAATTCGCTCCAGATATTAGCCGAATTCTCTTTACCAAGTGCTTGATCAAGTTTCGCTAAAATATCACCAGCAGTAATTAATGCTTCATCGCTAATACATTCAAGTGAAGCCGCTAATAAATCGGACTCAAGCATGGCTCGTAGTTCAAATAATTCGCCCACTTGGTCGACATTTAATTCAGTTGCCGTGGCACCTTTGTGTGGTTCAAATGCGACTAATCCTTCAGCTTCTAATTGTAATAATGCTTCACGAATTGGAATGCGGCTAACGTTTAAATCTTCAGCAAGCGCGGCTTGTCGAAGGGGTTGCCCTGCGGTAATTTCACCGCTTAAAATTTTCTCTCTTAATATTTCAACGACGAGTTGGGTTCTTGTTTTATATTCTATCGCCATAAAATTTTATCCTCTCTAAGGTTTCGGGATATATTATACAGGCAAATGCAAGAATAATGCGACTTAATAATTTATCAATAAAATCAAAACATTAAGTCGTCAAACAATAACATTAGTCTTGTAATATTTTAGGTAGGAGCTGCTGTGGCATGTTTTGGTAACAGATCGGACGTCTAAACCGATTAATTGCTTCACTGCCAACTGAAGTGGTAGTTATTGCTGTTGAAGCAGGAAATGGGCCGCCATGATTCATTGCCGCACAAACTTCCACACCAGTTGGCATTTGATTGTAAATCAAACGTCCAACTCTGTGCGCCAACGGTGTCGCTAATTGTTGTGCAAAATCATTATCACTTTGTTCATCGGCGTGAATACTAGCAGTTAAGTTACCTTTAATTATGGTGACAAATTGCAGCATTTGCGCAAAATCAGAACATTTAACAATTAAGGCACAAGCACCAAAATTTTCCTCTTGCAATGCAGTATTCGTGATAAAGGTGTTTAAGTCAGTTTCAAACAAAGCACTTCGGCATTGATGATCTTCACCTTTTTGACTTTGCGCAATTAATTGAGCGCCGTTAACATTTTTCCATTGCGCAACTTGTTGATTATAAGTATCTCTGATCCCAGGAGTTAACATCACGCCAGCACATTGTGCTGACATTGCTGTTTTAGCTGATTCAATAAACTGTTGATACCCTTCATCTTCAATTACTACCCAAATACCAGGTGAGGTACAAAATTGTCCCTGCCCCATCATAGTTGAAGCCACTAATTGTTCAGCAATTTCATCACCATGCTTTGCCATTTTATTTGGCAAGATAAACTGAGGATTAACGCTACCTAATTCACCATAGAATGGAATAGGCTCTGCTCTCTGATTAATTTGTTGTTGTAAAATCATGCCAACACGTTCAGATCCAGTAAAACCAACTGCTTTAATTAAAGGATGAGTAACTATTTGGCTGCTAATTGCATAGTTTTTTCCTTGAATAAGAGAAAACACGCCACGATCAATATTACACTGCTCTGCTGCTTTTAGAATTGCACTTGCTACTAATTCAGCAGTTCCTGGATGTGCTGCATGAGCTTTCATCACAACAGGGCAGCCAGCAGCTAATGCTGAGGCTGTATCGCCACCAGCTGTAGAGAAAGCTAACGGAAAATTACTCGCACCAAACACCGCAACCGCACCTAAAGGCAAATATCCCAAACGCGTATCTGGTTTTGGTAAGGGCGCACGATTTGCATCGCCATGCTCAATAACTCCTTGATATTCTTTATTGTCTAGCAAATCAGCAAACAAGTTCAGTTGACCAACGGTTCGACCACGTTCACCTTGAATACGAGCTTGGGGTAAACCTGTTTCAGCACAAGCGATGTTTACCAAATCATCACCTAAAGCAACAATTTGTTCACCAATAGTTCGTAAAAACACTGCACGTTTATTGGCAGATAATTGGCTATAGCTCAAAAAAGCTTCATTAGCGCGAGTTATCGCAGTGTTAACTTCAAGCTCGCTAGCATTAGCAAATTGTGTAGTCATTGCCTCATTCAATTGTGCATTAAAGGCAACAAAACCATTACTAGTATCACCGCAATATTCGCCAGCAATAATATTTTTTCCTGTTAAATTCATTTTATAAACCTCAATTTTTTAGATCCTGCCCTGCGACAGAATGACAAATTTGATAACGGACTTTTAGACCAAAACTACCTTAATATGCATGATTCAGCTGGAATTGGCTTGGGTCTATATTGTCGCTATTTTACTGTAAAGCCAAATGCATAAGGATCATCATCATCAATAGTGATACGATTCTCACCAAAAACTCTTGCCCAACCTTCAATACTTGGCATGATGGCAACAACTTTTCCTTGTGCTGTTTCAAGTTCGATTGTTTTTTCAATTTTTCCGGTAAACTGGCTACCAATATAGCTTTCGTGTACAAAACTATCGCCGACTTGCATTAAACCTTTCGTAAATAATTGCGCCATTCGAGCACTTGTACCTGTTCCACAGGGGGATCGGTCAATCGCTTTATCACCGTAAAAGACTGCATTCGCGCCATCTGAATTTTCGTTTTGACATTTACCTGTCCACAAAACATGAGAAATGCCATTAACCGTGTCATCTTCAGGATGTGAACAAGATAATGTTTGATTTGCAATTTCTCGAACAATTGGGCTCCAACGCAAAATATCATCAGCGCCCCATTGATCAATTCCGGGAAAATTTTCTTGTGGATCAACAATCAAGTAATAATTTCCACCGTAAGCAACATCAACGGTTAGAGTGCCTAATTGCGGTATTTCAATTTGTATATTTTGATGCGCAAGGTAAGCAGGAACATTATAAATTTTAACCGAAGTAACTTTATCGCCTGATTGCTTATATTCAATATTGATCTGCCCTGCGGGAACATCAATAATCAATTTCCCTTGATTCTTTGGTTTAATTAAACCTTGTTCAAGCCCTGTAGTAATAGTACCAATAGTGCCGTGACCGCACATTGGCAAACATCCAGAAGTTTCAATAAATAATATCGAAGCATCCGCGTTGTCGCTACAAGGTGGGTAAATGAATGCACCCGACATCATGTCGTGACCACGTGGTTCAAACATTAAGCCTTGACGGATCCAATCATAATTTTTAATAAAATCTTGCCGCTTTTCACTCATCGTTTTGCCCTGTAAATCAGGATGTCCATCAATGACTAAGCGCACTGGATTACCGCATGTGTGCGCGTCTAAACAATTAAATATTCCTTTAAGCATTACTTACCTTTTTATTTACTACCATATTTTGGTATCTGTGCTTCGCCTAAATGGGCCATACTAAAAATTCAGTATGGCCGTTCAACTTTTGAACCTGTCATACTGAATTTATTTTAGAATCTTTGCCGCATAAAATGTTTTCTTATTATCGATATTCTGACCTAAATCAAAATGATAATAGAAGGAAAAATTTTATTAATCTAAATTAAACTTGCTTAAATCAATACGAGTTGCCATCGCCGTATTAAACAATTATTCACACGTTTAAAATACCCTGTAAAAATTACAAAAGTATCGCTAGAAAACTTAACGCATATTGTATACAATATTTATATGTTGACAAGTTTTATTTTGAATCTGTTTATTAATTAACAAGAAAAAAATATACATGACTGAATTAATTAAAGAAAAAGAATCTATTGCGGTGATCGGCGCTGGTATTATTGGTATCAACTGTGCACTTGCTTTACAAGAAAAAGGTTTTAATGTAACCCTATTGGACAAACAAGGCATTGGTGAAGGCTGCTCAAAAAATAATGCGGGTCATTTTGCTACTGAGCAAGTTTTTCCCCTTGCTGATCCAAGTTTGCTATTTCAATTGCCTAAAATGTTACTAGACCCCCTTGGTCCAATTTCTTTATCGCCAAAACATTTATTTAATGCAATCCCTTGGTTTACCCGTTTTTTTAACAATATGCGGACCAAACATCGAAATAAAAATACTTTCGCTTTAAAATCATTAAATAAAAATGCTATCAGTCAATATATTCCTTTGTTAAAAGAAGCAAATGCAAGTCATTTAATCAGCACAAAAGGTAGTTTATTGGTCTTCGAACAAACCCCTTTAGAACAAATACAAAAGCTATTAAAACATTACCAACAAGCAGGCGTTGCTGTTAAGTTACTTAGTAAAAGAGAAGTTAATGATTTAGAACCTAATTTACATAACAATATAAATTATGCCTTATTTTTTACTGACGTTGCTCATACAATTAACCCTTATCAACTAAGTGTTACTTTATTTGACTTAGCAAAAAGCAAAGGCGTTAAATATAAAAAATTTGAAATAAAAAATATCAATCACAATGCAAATCAAATTAACTTAAACGATGGTACGACTGAACTCTATTTTGATAAAACTATTATTGCGACGGGTGCTTGGTCAAAAATTTTATGCCAACAGTTAGGTTATTATTTGCCTATTGAAGCTGAGCGTGGTTATAGCTTAGGTATTACTAATGAAGAGTTAATTACAAATAACTCGTTATCTCGCCCTGTTGCTTCTGCTGAACGGAAATTTATTATCACACCGATGGCAAATGAACTTCGCTTTGCAGGTACTGTGGAATACGCGGGGTTATTAGCTAAACCTAATTACAAACGCGCAACCATGCTCTATAAAAATGCTCAATATATTTTAAATAACTTACCTGAAGAACAGCATTTTAATGACGAAAATAAATGGATGGGTTGCCGACCTTCGTTACCTGATTCCTTGCCTGTAATTTGCAGAGCTCCCAAACAAGAAAACATCTTTTTTGCTTTAGGGCATCAACATTTAGGGTTAACACAAGGAGCGATTACCGGAAAATTAATATCGCAATTAGTGATGAAGCAAAAAACTGAAATAGATACAAAACCTTTTTGTATTAGTCGATTCAATTGAACAAAGAAATGAATAACCCCGCCGCAAGCAGCGAGGTATCGGGTTATTCATTCAAATATTGCTAATTGATTTGAATTATAGAGCCTGTCGTACTTGGCATCACTACCTTGATTTTTAACATAGTTAGCTATCT